>ERZ773192.56-NODE-56-length-119433-cov-6.201009_pt1 | contig 119433 bp, 100 predicted proteins | sample MGYA00581010_ERZ773192 | MGnify/ENA primary metagenome ERZ773192 (study PRJEB29015, sample SAMEA2737741) | human gut metagenome | biome: human gut; feature: human-associated habitat; material: faeces | place: China | collected 2012 ...
ATGGTGAAGGTTCAAAGGTTATTTGCAAAGACTAATTTGAAAATTCAAGTTTGTCTGACTAACAATAATTTAATAACGAACTAATACAAGCACTTTAAGCATGGATTCAAAAAAACAGGAAGGTAAGATAGATAGAAAATGTTATTAGAAGAATTTGACGCAAATAAAACTGCAATCATCAACCCGGATATGTGTGTGGAGAAGATTGAAAATTTTCCGGAAGTTACGATTTCCTGTTTTTCAGAAGAACTTTTCAATGAGGTACTGGAATTTTTTCGTGCAAAAGAAATAGCGAGTGTTCATTCTGCAAGTGGCTTGAATCCTATTTATGAAGTTACATATAAAGGAAAAAGATTTGCAATGTTCAAATCAATGGTCGGGGAACCTTTGTGTGTGGGACAGTATGAAGAAATAATTGCAATGGGAAGTAAAAGACTGATTTTGCTTGGAAATTGTGGGGTATTAGATAAGCGGATTGAAGATTGTGGAATTATTATTCCGATTAAGGCTGTCAGGGATGAGGGAACAAGTTACCACTATGCGAAGCCGTGTGACACAATTGATGTGAATCATAAGTACAGGGATGAGTTTAAGAAAGTACTGAAAGAGTTTGGATATCCTTATGTGGAAGGAATCACATGGACAACAGACGCCTGCTATAGAGAAACAAGGGATAAGGTGAATAAGAGAAAAGAAATGGGTGCGGTCTGTGTCGAGATGGAGTGTGCTGGAATGCAGGCACTCTGTGATTTCAGGGGAACAGAATTTTTCCAGTTCTTTTATGCAGGAGATAACCTTGACCATTCATCCTGGGAGCCAAGAAGTTTATCAGGCAGTGCAAGATTGGATGATAAGAGTAAAATCATGCTACTGGCCTTTGAACTTGGTCTTAAAATATTAGAAAAATTGTAGAAGGAATGATGGATATACAGTTAGCTACAGAGCTTAAAGGAAAATTTTGTCCTTTGCATGAATACAAATAAAAAATCTTAAGGTATGAAAAGAATAGTGTGTAGACGAATCGCATATGCTAATTAGGATTATGGGGATCTGCGTATTAAATGTAAGATAATGAGTGGGGATTTGCGTATCAAATGCGAGATGATGAACGGGGATTTGCGATATAATTTGGATTTTTTCTTTCTCCAATTACAACAGTTGACCGGAGTCAGACTGTATGAAAAGGAATCCGTGATTATATTTGATGAGGTTCAACTATTGCCGAAGGCAAGACAGGCAATCAAGTATCTTGTGGCAGATGGAAGATATAAATACATTGAAACAGGGGCACTTTTATCGATAAAGAAGAATACGAAGGATATATTGATTCCGAGTGAAGAACATAAGATATCCATGTATCCGATGGATTTTGAAGAATTTTTGTGGGCAGTTGGTGATGAAATCACGGCGGATACAATTAAGCTGCTTTTAAAAAGCAAAAAATCTGCCGGAAATGCAATGCACAGGAATCTGATGCGTATGTTCCGGTTGTATATGCTGATTGGCGGAATGCCACAGGCTGTAGAAGCATATTTAGAACACAATAATCCAAAAGGAGATAAAATTAATCCGATAGAAGTGAAGTCTGGAAATTACAGAGGGCATAAGTCGTTAGATGTGTTTTGCGATAAGTATAGCAGCCGCATCAGAGATAAGTACGTGGTTCATACGAAGGATTATAAATGGGAGAGTGGCATCCATTATCTGCCGGTATATATGATCCCATTTTTGTAAAATCCTTACCATTTATGCTAAAAAAAGCACAGATTATGCAATTTTTCTCCATAAAAGAATTCTTATGTTAGGATTAAGACAAGTAAAGCGGAACATAAATGCAGAAAGTTATTCCGAAACTGCAAGGAAGAGCTCCGCAGTCCAGAGAGAAAGGGATTAATATTATGGAGAAAATCAAAGGCTTATGGCTTGGATTTGCAGAGAAGCATCCGGGCGCATCAAAATGGATTCGTGAAGGTGGTTTATTCGTTATCGTAAGTAACCTTATCACAGTACTGAAATATTTTATGTTACTGTTTTTACCACTTGCATTCGCAGGGCTTCCAAAAGTTGATTTCGGATTCCCGGGAATCGACATTACTTTATTCGGAGAGACATTCAAATGGAACATCATCGGTTATGACGCTGCGCACGGCGGACTTCCTTATTTCTGTGCATATATGATCGCAATGGTAGTTGGTGAGTGTATTAACTTCCCAATCCAGAGAAGCTTCGTATTCCGCAGCAAAGGGAACATCTGGTATCAGGGAATGTGGTATCTGATCGCATTCTGTATCGTAACCTGTATCGTAAACTCCATCAACTGTATCTGGGTTGCTGTTGCAGGAATGTTCGTACCGGACTGGCTGTATAACATCGGAACGACCGTATTAAACGGTGGTGTATCTATGGTGGTATTCTTTTTTGTTAATAAAATCATCTTCCCGGAAGGGGAAGCAAAAAAAGTGGAAGCTTAAGATTTATGGAGCTGCTGTACTGAGAAATTGGTACGCAGCTCTTTTTATGATATTGTAAATTTACAATTCATTGAGATATGTGTGGCGTATCTTCTATATGGATTCAAAAATTCTTTAAAGTTTTCAATATGAATGGTTTCCCTCCTAATCGTACATTGACAATTGAATAGGAACTTTACATTATGCTATAATATCACCAACGAAAGGCGGTGATAGCATGGAGGATAATGGAATGACAAGAGAAGAACTTATCAGTTTGACAATTGACAAATATACGGATCTGCAGCGCATTAAAAAATCCAATGGCGGTGTGGAGAACAAAGAACTTGATTATCAGATTAAGGTCACACTTGCAAAGTTATCTTCACTTGGTATATCCGTTGAAGATATTACATTGTAGATTGTGAAAAATTTATCAGGGTGTGGAGTCAAAACTATGGCTTCGCACTCTTCTCATCTGGGAGAAGGTTATGTTAAAAATAGCAATCGTAGAGGATGAACGTGAGTGTCAGGAGGCACTTATCGAGCATCTGAGAAAATATGAAAAAGAGAAAAACGAAGCATTTATCGTAAGAATTTTTAATGACGGCATAGATATTCTGGATGACTATTCTGCGGACTATGACCTGATTTTTCTGGATATCCATATGAAATATCAGGATGGAATGACAACCGCAAAGAGAATCCGCGAAGTGGATGCGGACGCACAGATCGTGTTCATCACGGCGCTGGCGCAGTATGCAATAGAGGGCTACAAGGTAAATGCGCTGGATTTTATTTTAAAACCGGTTGTTTATGAGCAGCTTGCGATGACCATGGACAAAGTGCTGGCAGTAACGTCAAAGTACCACAAGGAAAAACAGCTTCTGGTTGCAGAAGGGGAACGAAAATGCAAGATATCTACCGAGGATATTTTATATATTGAGGTTGTGGGACATGATATGTTCTTCCACACAAAAGATAAGGTGTATTCAAAACACGGAATCCCTTTAAAAACAATGGCAGATGAACTGGCGGAATATTATTTTGTCAAAAGCGGGCAGTCACAGCTTGTGAATCTGCGGCATGTGGATGAGGTGAAGAAAGATACTGTTTATGTGGGCGGAACGCAGATATTTTTAAGCCGGAGCAGGAAAAAAGAGTTCTTAGAGGCATTTGCCGATTACGTCGGAATGGAGATTTGAGATGGAAGTGACAAGTTTTAATTTCCTATACATGTTAGAAATGCTGCTTCCGGCGATCGGACTTTGTATACCATTGAAAAAAAGAAAACATGGCATGGGAAAAGCGATGGCAATCATAATTGTGGGTACCTGTCTGCTTGGTGTCTTACCCATTTTTTACATAAAATACTACGGGACGGAAATGCAGCAGGGGATTTTGTGGGTGGAATCCGTCATTCTTATGTTTGTGTGGTTTGTTTTGATATGGGCGATACTGATTTTTTCAATCTATTTCTGTACGGAAAGCAGTATCTATGAGGCGATGTACATTTTTGCCTTAAGTTATGGTGTGGAACATATTTTTTACTGTATTCGGGTTCTCGTGGAACATTTTACAGGTGGAATCATAGGAAACAAACATCCGCTTGTATACATTCCGTGTCTTGCAGGCTCTTTTCTTCTGGCGTATTTCTGGTTTGCAAAAGGAACCGTGTATGAGGGAAAATACCCGATCGGGGCGATTTCCGCGACTACAACATCCGTTGTTTTAATGGGAATTGTGTGGGGACTTAGCATTGTGATGGACTATCTGGGGTATGCGCATATACATAGCATTTATGCAATCCTGTGTTGTCTGTTTATTCTGACGAATCAGCGGGAACAGATGAAAAGGGAGACAGAGCGCATCGAATTTTCACAGAAAGAACAGCTCTGGGAAAAGACAAAGCTGCGTTACGAGATGTCAAAGGAGAGTATCGCAGTTGTAAACCAGCATTATCATGACATGAAACATCAGCTCATGATTTTATCGACGATGAGTGATGAGGATAAGCGCAAGGCAAAGTTACAGGATATGGAGAGTAAAATTGCTGCTTATGATGCGGTGGTCCGAACCGGAAATGAATATCTGGATACCGTTTTAACCGAGAAAAAACTGACTTGTCAGAGTAATCAGATTTCCATGAGCTGTATTGCAGATGGGAGCCAGCTTGCGTTTATGGATGAGCTTGACCTATATACTTTATTCGGCAATGCCCTTGATAATGCAATCGAGGCAAACCGGAAAATTTCAAACGTACATGAACGTTGGATATCTGTGCAGATACAGAACAAAAAAGGAATCCTTCTGGTGGAGATTGTGAATCCTTATGAGGGAAGTCTGGTCTATGACAGTAACCATATGCCGGTTACGTCCAAGCAGGATACAGGAAGTCACGGATTTGGAACAAAAAGCATGAAGAACATTGTCGAGCATTACGGCGGTCAGATGGTCATAAAGACCGAACAGAACAAATATCTGCTCCGCATGATTTTCCAAAATCCGCATGGACGATAAAAACATATGGGAACCCGTACAATATCGGATTTTACAAAAAACAACGGAATATGTCTCTCAAAATGCAGGTTACGTCCAAACCTGCATTTTTCTTTTCTTTCGTGCTATTTTTATGGTAAATAGAAGCAGCAAAACCTTTCATAGTCTTGAGTTTTGCTGCCGGAAATGAATTTTTTAAGAGGAGGAAACTATGAGTAAAGCCAGAAAAATAATAGGAACAACAATACGTTCTGTGCTGATCATTTTATTTGCAGTGATCATCGCAGTCGTAAACACCATCCTTCCGAATTATGCGAGAATGATGGACAGTATGATCGGGGGAATCAACACACAGATTGATAATTCCGACGTAGATACAACAGGTCTTGATCTTACGTATAACAAAGCAGATTATACGACGGACAGTATCAAAGAAGCAGAGGCAGCGCTTCATCAGCAGATCGCAGATGAGGGGACGGTGCTTTTGAGTAATGAGGGAATCCTGCCAATGGCACAGGATACGGAGTTCAGCTTTTTCAGTGTAAATTCAGCAACTGTTTCCGCCAGTGATTCTATGCTGGGAGGAAGAAATCTGACACAGATTTTCGAGGACGCAGGAGCAAAAATCAATACAACTTTAATGGATTTTTATTCAGAGCAGTCGAAAGAATACGGACTCAGCTCCGGTTCGATCAGTTTTGGTGACGCAGAAGATTTTGCAATCCATGAAGTTCCGTTATCCGTATTACAGGAGAACACAGAGGTCATGGATTCGGTAAAGAATACCGTGCCGGTTTATTTCTTAAAGAGAGTGGCAGGCGAAGGCCGTGACATGCCGCGTTCCATGTACAATCATGCGGAGAGTGAGGAAGATAAGGCAAAAAGTTATCTGGAGCCTGATTCCACAGAGCTGGAAATTATTTCTTATTTAAATGACAACTTTGATAATGTGATTCTTGTAACCAATTCCAACGCTGCATTAGAGCTTGGTTGGGTAAAAGATTACGAGAATGTCAAAGCAGTGCTTTCCTGCACCGCAATCGAGTCCATTCCATACATTCTGACCGGACAGGTAAACCCATCCGGAAGAACGGTAGATACGTTTGCAGCAGATGCATCCAAATCTCCGGCTGCACAGAATTTTGGCGATTATCAGTATGTGGATGAGAACGGAGAACTGACAAAATATAACTATGTGACTTACGAAGAGGGAATTTATGTAGGTTACAAATATTATGAGACACGTTATGAGGATGCCGTTTTAAATCAGGGAAATGCAGGAGATTATGATTACACAGAGGAAGTGGTCTATCCATTTGGTTATGGTCTTTCCTACACAACCTTTGACTGGTCGAATATGCAGACAACATGGTCTGGTGACGAGTGCACCGTGACTGTTGATGTGGAAAACACCGGAGATATGGCAGGAAAAGATGTCGTAGAAATCTACGCACAGTCCCCATATACCGAGTACGACAAAGCAAACGGAGTAGAGAAAGCTTCCGTACAGCTTGTAGCCTACGGAAAGACAAGCGAACTTGCACCGGGCGAGAAAGAGACGGTAACCTGTACATTCTCCAAAGAGCAGTTAAAAGCTTATGATGAAAACGGAGCAGAGACATATATTTTTGACGCAGGTGATTATTACATCACAGCAGCTGCTAACGCACATGCAGCAATTAACAATATTCTTGCGGCGAAATCTGAGAAGCCAGCTCAAAAAGCAGAATTTGTATCTGTATACACACCAGATAACACAGACACCGATGTGACAACCTACGCAACAGATTCTTACTCGGGTGTGACAATCACAAACCAGTTACAGGATTGCAAGGCAGACGTAACTTATCTGACAAGATCAGATTGGGAGGGAACTTTCCCGACACATGACGGAGAGGCAGGAACTCAGATCAGTACCTGGGGAAATGAGATCAATGGTGAAGATGGAGTTTCCTATACATATGTGAAAACAGCGTCCGATGATCTGATCGCAGAGCTTGACAGCTTTTCAAGCGGTACAGATGTTGCGCCGGAGACACTTGCAGACACACAGATTGTCTATGGTGCAGATAATGGATTAACATTGATTAACATGAGGGGACTTGATTTTGATGATCCGCTCTGGGATGACCTTTTAGATGAACTGACTGCAGATGAAATTTATAATACGATCGGCGTGTCTGGTTATGGTATTGAATACATTGATTCTGTAGAAAAACCTTTTAATATTGATGCGGACACCGCGGCAGGATTGCTTTATGGTGGTACAGGAGCAATGTTCCCAAACGCAATGACGCTTGCACAGACATGGAACTTAGACCTTGCCAGTGAATATGGAACAATGATCGGAAATGAAGGATTGCTCGGAGGAGCTGATGGCTGGTATGCACCATCCATGAATATCCACAGAACACCATATTCCGGTCGTAACGGAGAGTACTATTCCGAAGATGCATTCCTCTCAGGAGCCGTTGCCTCCAGAGAAGTTTACGGAGCTGCTTCCAAAGGTATGTATACTTACATCAAGCATTTTGCATTCAACGATCAGGAAAACCATCGTGGTGACCGTGACGGACAATTCAGTGTTGCCACCTGGTTTAATGAGCAGTCTGCAAGAGAGATTTATCTTGTACCATTTGAGATGTGCATGAAAGTCGGCGACGTTACCTTAAATTATGTCGAGAAACAGGAAGATGGAAGCTATGCGAACGCATCAAAATCAATCCGTGCTTCACAGGGTGTTATGACTTCCTTCAACAGAGCCGGTGCAACCTGGGCAGGCGGTGACTATGGACTGATCACAGGAATCCTTCGTAACGAGTGGGCATTTGATGGAATCGTTATGACAGACAATGCCAATACCGGTGTATTTATGGATGGCTACCAGATGACGGAGGCGGGGGCAGATGTGAAACTGACAAGCCTTCCGGCATCTGCAAGATACAATTTTGACAAGAGTGATTCTGCAACTTACTACTATGCAAGACAGGCAATGCACCGTGTACTTTACACGATCGCAAACAGCAAGAGCATGAATGGCGCAATGCCGGGTTCCCAGATCAAAGACGGAATGAGAATTTCAGACAAAATCAAACTGGCAATTGATATTATCTTTGGTCTGCTGATCGTTCTGGAAGTTTACAGGATTTTCCGGTTGTTTAGACCGACAAAGAAAAAACTTGCAAAGCTTCAGGCAAAAGCTGAGAAAAAAGCACAGAAAAAACAGATGTAAAAGTGACAGGACTTCTTTACATCAATGTAAAATTTATGTAAAATAGTAAATACAAAAAGAGCAGAACTGCGATCATATTTGAAGTGGTTTTGCTCTTTATTTTTACTGGAAAATATGAGGCGATGGGAGACAGTGTATTTTTCGGGGAATAGCAAAGGAGAGAAAAATATGAGAAAAAACTGGGCAGCATTGGCACTCACAGGCATGTTATGCCTGACAACTTTTGCAGGAACACAGACTGTTTCGGCAGAGACAGCAGATTCCGCAAAACAGGTGGATATTGTATTCACACATGATACACATTCCCACCTCAACACATTTACGACCATTGTAGACGAAGCGGAAAAAGAAGTGGGAGGATTTGCGAGAATCAACACCTTGATCCAGGAGCAGAAAGCGAAAAATCCTGACACGCTGGTGATTGATGGCGGTGATTTTTCCATGGGAACCCTGATCCAGACTGTTTTTGAGACGCAGGCGGCAGAAATCCGCATGTTAGGCTATATGGGATGCGATGTGACCACACTCGGAAACCACGAATTTGATTACCGCTCCAAAGGACTTGCAAATATGTTGAACAGTGCGGCGGAGTCCGGGGATGATCTTCCGGCAATGGTTGTCTGCAATGTGGACTGGGAATCCATGGAGGCAGCAGGCTTAAGTGAGGGACAACAGCTGATCAGAGACGCATTTGATGAGTACGGGGTCAGTGACTATGTTGTATTGGAAAAAGGGGATACAGACATAGCTGTCGTAGGCGTTTTTGGTAAAGATGCACTTGCCTGTGCGCCGACCTGTGAACTTTTATTCAAAGATCCAATCGAGGCGGTAAAAGAAACGGTCGAAGAGATCAGGGAGAACGAGGATGTTGATATGATCGTCTGCGTTTCCCACAGCGGAACTTGGGAGGACGAGAGTAAATCAGAGGATGAAAATCTGGCAAAGGCAGTGCCGGAGCTCGATCTGATCTTAAGCGGTCACACACATACAACACTGGAAGAGCCAATTGTCCATGGAGATACCTATGTGGTATCCTGCGGTGAATATGGTAAGAATCTCGGCGAACTTTCCATGACACAGAAAGCAGATGGACGCTGGGAGATGACTTCTTACGAAATTGTGCCGGTCACAACAGACATTGATCAGGATGCAGAGACACAGAACGCCATTGATCAGTTTATGGATACTGTGGACACCGACTATCTGGCACAGTTTGGCTATACCAAGGATCAGGTGTTAGCGGAAAATGACGTGGATTTCTCCACACAGAAGGATCTGGAAAATATCCATGAAGAACACAATCTTGGTGATATTATGTCAGACGCCTATGTGTATGCGGTGGAAAATGCAGCCGATTATGACGGTGTTCCGGTGGATGTTGCAGTCGTTCCAAGTGGAACGGTACGTGATACTTATGCAAAAGGTGACATTACAGTAGAGCAGGTGTTCAATTCCTTTTCCCTTGGAATCGGTGCAGACGGAGTGCCTGGCTATCCGCTGATCAGCGTGTATCTGACCGGAAAAGAGTTAAAGACGGCAGCGGAGATCGACGCATCCGTTTCTGATTTTATGACAACGGCGAGATTATATTGCAGCGGACTTGATTTTACTTACAATCCAAACCGCATGATCTTAAATAAAGTGACAGATGTGTATTTGGACGATGGTACACAGAGAATTGAGCTTGAGGATGATAAATTATACCGCGTGGTCGCAGACCTTTACAGCGGACAGATGTTAAGTGCCGTAACAGATATGTCTTACGGACTGTTATCACTGGTTCCAAAATACGCCGACGGAACACCGATCGAAGACTTCGAGGATGTCATTATCACAGAGAATGGAAAAGAGTTAAAAGCGTGGGATGCGATCGCAAGATACATGGAGTCATTTGAGGACACAGACGGCGACGGAATAGCCAATGTGCCGGAATACTACAGCACCACACATTACAGAAAACAGGTAGATGACAGTAGGAATATCGTTGACCTTGTAAAAAATCCAAATAAATTTACTGCTATCATTGTTGGTGCGATTGCGGTGTTGATTTTACTTGTCATTTTCATTATAGTATTAATTAAGAAAATTGTGAAAAAAGTAAAATCCCGCAAGATGAAAAAGTAAAAAAATTTTCCGGTATCAGTGGATCATTTGGACATACGTTGAAAAAGAAGTTTACATAAGTCGGGATTGGCAGGGAGATTCAAAATGAGCGCACAGGACAATATGGAAAAGGTTCTCAGGGAATTACATGTCCTTTTATCAAAAAGCAATCCATATGAGAGAGATTCTAACTATCTGGTCGTAAATAAGAAAGAGATGCTGGATATTTTAAAACAGCTCGCAGTCTGCATGTCAGAAGTTATGGATGAGTACGAACTGACACAGCAGGGCAGGGAGCAGGCACAGCGGGAAAACCGGAAGATCGGGGAAGAAATCATCAATGACGCCAGAGCAAAAGCAGAGGACGTTTATGCCGCGTCGGTTATGTATACGGATGAAGCGCTCCGGCGGATACTTGATATTATGGACGAGGCGAATGAATCTGTGAAATCCGTTTATGAAAGCATGGGAGAGAAGCTTGCCAATGAACGCAAGCTGGTTTCCGGTGACAAGCTGGAGTTAAAGAGTCTGTTGCAGGATCTTAAGGATACGGACAAATACATGGCTATTATTGAGGAGCGGAATAAGAAAATTGCGAAGGAGAAGAAGTGGAAAGAAGAGGACGCAGAACCTTCTCCGTATGCAGCAGTAAAGCCGGAAATCAAGATCAATAGGGATTACTTTGAACAGCAGGGTATTTCATTTGAGGAACCGGAGGAGGAGCAGCCGGAAGAAAAAACAGAGAAAGCTGCCCCTGAGATCAGCGTGAATCTAGATTCTGAGTACTTTAAGTGGAAAGAGCAGGAAGGAAAAGAAGAGGATTCAGAGGATGAGAAACAGCCAGAGAAAAAAGGATTCTTTGGAAAATTTATGAAATAAAATTAATTGTGTACAACCTATTGACAAAGATGCCAATAGGTTGTATTTTATTACACATAAAGATTGAACACAATTAAATTGCAAGCAATATAAAAGGCGAGAAAAACAATGAGTAAATTTTATGATTTTGAAGCGGAAGATGTAATGTGTAATATGCATAAAATGGAGGAATATCAGGAACAGGGTTTTGAGATTTTAGATTTCCCTTGCAATCAGTTTGGAAATCAGGCACCGGGCACCAACGAGGAGATCGTGTCATTCTGTGATGCAAAGTTTGGAATCACATTCAAGCACTATGCAAAAATTGACGTGAACGGCGCAGATATCAAATGGAACTTTACAAAGTTTTTAATTGACCGGAATGGTAACGTGGTAGAACGGTTTGAGCCGACAGCGGATATGGATGTGGTAGAGGAAAAAATCAGAGAAATTCTATAATGTTGTAAAAACAACGGAAATTCTGCTCCCAATTGCGTATAGTAAAGATACAAAAAAAGGAAACTATATATGAAAATAAATCGCACAGTATCATTGCCAAAAGGAGCGTAGGAAGTATGAATAGAGAAGAGCAGAAGCAAACCATTAAAGATTACCTGAAACGCCTCGGAGCAGGCGAGGAATTGGAGAGTGTCCGCGTTGATTTTGTGAAAAAATTTCAGTCGGTAGACGCGGCAGAGATCATGAATGCAGAGCAGGAACTTATCAAAGAGGGAACACCGATCAGTGAAGTGCAGAGATTGTGTGATGTTCATTCTGCGTTGTTTCATGGAAAAACAAGAGAAGAGCAGATCGCAAATGCCCCAAAAGCAACGGTAGATTCTATCCGGGAACAGAGATTTGCAAAGACGGCGGAGCTTGTGAAGATTCCGGGGCATCCGCTTCACACATTTACGTTGGAGAACGAAGCACTTGCCAAAACGATTGAAAAATGCAGGGAAGCCCTAAAGAATGGGCATGTAGAGTACAAGCTTATAGAAGAAGTCCGTCAGCTTGCGATCCATTATGCCAAAAAGGGAGATCTTCTTTATCCGCATTTAAAGGTAAAGTATGAGATCAGCGGTCCGTCGGATGTTATGTGGACGGTGGATGATGAGATACGGGATGAATTTGCTGCGCTGGCGAAAAAAGCGGATTCACAGGATGATGAGTGGAAAAAACGTTTCGAGGCGGCACTCACAAGAGCAGACGAGATGATCTATAAAGAAGCCAATATTCTTTTTCCAAATTGTGCATTTAACTTTACGGATGAGGAATGGTTTGGAATCTATCGGGACTCAAAAGACTATGCAGAGTGTCTTGGTGTAGAAAACGGAGTCTGGGAGGACGCAGAGAAGGCACAGGACGTAAAGATGTCGTCTATCAGTCAGGATGAGATTGTCATGGCAGGCGGTCACATGACCGTGGAGCAGTTGACAGCAATGCTGAATACCATCCCACTGGAGATTTCGTTTGTGGACACAGACAATATCAACCGCTTTTTCAACGAAGGTCCAAAAGTGTTCAAAAGACCGGGAATGGCGATTGACAGAGAGGTGTTCTCCTGCCACCCGCCGAAGATCGAACAGCAGGTACGCCGTATTATTGAAGAATTCAGAGCGGGAACACTTGATAAAGTACCTGTCTGGATGGATAAAAACGGTAGAACCATGTTAGTCACTTATATGGCAGTCCGCGATAAAAGCGGAAAATATCTTGGAACCATGGAACTGGTACAGGATATGGAATTTGCAAAAGAATATTTTCAGAAATAATTAATAAGTAGAAATCTCCTTATGGGAGGCAGCACGATACTCGCGTGGTCTGCTTCCCATAATTGTTTTAAACTGCTTTGAAAAATAGCTTGGGTTGGAAAAACCACAGTTTAATGCGATCTCTGTGATGGGAACGTCGGAATCTGTCAGCAGTTTTGCGGCATGGAAAATACGGATCCGCTGCAAATATTCGATCGGACTGTAATGCAGATACTGCTGAAAAATGCGTTGACATTCTCTGGGACAGATATTTGCAGTGTCCGCAATCTCTGAGACAGAAATGGTTTTATCTAAATTTCGGTGCAGCCAGGTCAGCATTTTTTTCAGGCGTTCGTCTTGTATCGGAGAAATAGAAGGGCTGGAATCCACAGACATTTTGGACAAAACACAAAGCAGGATATTGGACAGCGCATTCCGTACCTGAAATTCATATCCGTAGTTTTCACTGATACAGGCATGGTAGGCACAGTCAAATTCCTGAAAATACGGAGCGTCCTCAGAGGTATCATGAAACACAAAGCAGGATGGACCATTTTCCAACAGCGGGCGCACGTATTTGATGTGAAATACACTTTCTGGGGTTCCGCAGATCATGTCGGTGCTGAACACAAAGGAGCGGAACAGGCAGGGAGCGGCGGTTTTTGGAACAACGGCATGAATGATCTCTGTATTGATAAAACAGCCCTCCCCGGCTTGCAGTTCATAGGACTGGTCGCCGATACGAACCGTGACAAGCCCTTCGAGTAGCACAAATAGTTCCAGCTCACCGTGCCAGTGAGGAGGAACATATCCGCCAAGATACTGGTGCAGATCCATGTCGTTGACGGAGAGATCAAATAATTGCGTATTTTTTTCAATGAGTTCCCTGCCGGAAGGATCGAGGGACAGAGAAGGGGAATTGTTGAACATAAAAACTACCGCCTTGTCGCTTTTGTTATATTATAAGTCGCATTTTCTAAAGATACAATGGTTTTTGCTGTGATAAAATTCAGAATAGAGATAAAATAAGTCTGCGAATCGTTACTGGAACGAGGTACGAGGGAACAGTAACAATATAGAAGGAGAACAGCATGAAAAATACAGTGATTTTTGATCTGGATGGTCTGTTAATTGACAGCGAGATCATTTCCTTCCGATTGTATGAGGAGCTGACCGGAAAATACGGACGTTCCATGACGCTGGAGGAATATGCAACGGATTATAGTGGAAAAACCAGTCTTGCAAATATGAAGCTTCTGTTAGAAAGATATCAGCTCCCAATCACGTTGGAAGAGGGAATGACTTTTGTGGATGAGAGGGAAAAAGAGTATCTAAAAGACGGCGTTGCACTGAAACCGGGCGCACGCGAACTGCTGGCGTATTTAAAGGAAAATCACTACAAAATACTGCTGGCAACATCGAGCACCGAAGACCGCGCAGAGGGAATTTTGCAGCAGAATGGGATTCGTGGCTACTTTGATCATCTGGTGTATGGTGTAAATGTGAAACGTGGCAAACCTTTTCCTGATATTTTTCTGAAAGCATGCGAGGATGCAAATGAGCCAGGGAAAAATTGTCTGGTGTTAGAGGATAGCGAAGCAGGGATTCAGGCGGCATATTCTGCGGGAATTGATGTGATCTGTATTCCGGATATGCGGGAGCCGGGAGAAGAATTTCAGAAGATGGTAACAGCACAGCTGATCTCTTTAAAAGATGTGATCATCTGGTTACACACATTACGGCTTGTTAATATTATGTAAACTATAAAATAGGAATCATTGTTTTGATGCCTCCGGCTATGGTACAATATTGGAATCATAGGTGGAGGCATTTTATATGAAAGTGGTAGTGGCAATTGATTCTTTTAAAGGGAGTATGACAAGTATGCAGGCGGGAAATGCCTGCAAAGAGGGGATTCTTGCGGCGGCGCATGCGCACTGTGGCAGTGGGGCGGCAGCTGCGAAGGACAGGAAGCCTGCAGCAGATAATATGAAAGTTGTCGTAAAACCGCTCGCGGACGGAGGCGAGGGCACAGTGGAAGCGTTGGTAGAGGGGATGAACGGAACGTATGAGTATGTGCCCGTGACAGGTCCGATGGGAAACCCGGTAAAAGCAAGATATGGCATTCTGCCGGATCAAACGGCTGTGATGGAAATGGCGGAGGCATCCGGCATTACACTGGTAGAAGAACCATTAAATCCGTGGAAAGCGACATCCACAGGAGTCGGAGAAATGATCCTGGATGCAGTACAAAAGGGATGCCGCAAATTTATCATTGGAATTGGCGGCAGTGCGACGACAGAGGGCGGTATCGGAATGTTATCTGCACTAGGCTATGATTTTATGGATGAAAACGGAGACAGATTGCCACCGGTTTTTGACTCGCTGGAAAAAGTGGTACAGATAAAAAATAATCGTGTGCCGGAAGTGTTAAAAGACTGTCATTTTCAGATTGCGTGTGATGTGACAAATCCACTCTGTGGAGCGCAGGGGTGTGTTTACGTTTTCGGAGCGCAAAAAGGTGTGAAGGAAGAAGAGAAAGAGAGCATGGATAAGGCGATGCAGTCCTATGCAGCATGTCTGGAAAAATCTACCGGCAAAAAGCTGAATGACATTTTGGGCACGGGTGCAGCTGGAGGACTTGGATTTGCGTTTCTGTGGGGGCTTCCGAATGTGGAACTGAAACCGGGGATCGACATTGTGCTTGAGGCAGTCGGGCTGACAAATGAATTGAAGGATGCAGATGTCGTGGTGACGGGGGAAGGCTGTCTTGATTTTCAGACGGCAATGGGAAAAGTTCCGGTCGGTGTAGCAAAGGCAACAAAAAACTACAATTGTAAAGTGATTGCTTTTGCCGGAAGTGTGACAGAGGAAGCAAAAAACTGCAACGAAAAGGGAATCGATGCATTTTTCTCCATCCTGCCGGGTGTGTGTTCACTGGATGAAGCTATGGACATGGAAACTGCGCAGAAAAATATGCGGAATGCGGCGGAGCAGGTGTTCCGGTTGATTTTGGCTTGTGGGAAAGAAAAATCTTTTTTACATCCATAAATTCCTTTGCTATAATCCACTCAAAGCATAATATTTTCCAGTATTTCTAAGGGTGCAGAGAGTTTTCAGATATAGAAATACTGATCTTGATAAGATTTTGTATCTTATTCTTAAATTCATGATAAGCAGTTCATCAGAAAATCTATGCTTTTATTCCAGACAATTTACAAAAGCAGGATTTTTCTAAGAACTCAAGAAAGTCCTGTCATAAAACAGGAGGACTATCATGGCAGATATGAAAGCAATTATGCAGCAGCTCAGTATGCAGGAACAGTACGATGAGAATGCCAAGTGGCTGAATTCACAAAAACCGTTTTTGGCAAACATTCTTATCAGGAGCGTGGACGACTTTAAGGGGATGCAACCGGAAGAAGTTGCAAAGTTGATTGAGGGAGAACCATCAGTTGGAAGGACGCCGGTAGAGGCAGGGTTTACCAATGAAAGGCTGGAAGATGAAACGATGGCGATTTCCGGCATGAATACAGAAAAGAAAGTGCATAATGAAGGTGTTACTTATTTTGACGTTTTGTTTTATGTCAGAACCCAAAATGAACTGGCAAAGATTATTGTAAATATGGAGTTACAAAAAGAAGAACCTGCGCTTTATGATGTGGAGATGAGGGGAATTTTTTATGCAGCAAGGGAAGTGTCTTCTCAGCTTGGCAGAGAATTTAAGAACCAGCATTATAATGATATGAAAAAGGTCTATTCTATTTGGATTTGTATGAACACAAGAGAAAATAGCCTGAATAAGATTGCGTTAAAAAATGAAAATGTGTTTGGACAGTCAAGGTGGAAAGACAAATATGATATGATTCATATTGTGACGATTCGGCTAAGCCAGGAAAATGGATGAAGACAGAGGGCATGAACTGCATCGTTTTCTTGGAGCAATCTTTGCACAGGAACTGTCATTTTCGGAGAAAGAAAAAATTTTAGTCAAAGAATTTGGAATAAAGTTAGAGGGAGACAGGAAAGAGAGGTTGACAAATATGTGTAATTTGGGTAAAGGGATTTGGGAACAAGGAATTGAGCAGGGAAAAATATCTGGTATGATAGAAACATGTATGAAGTTAAATATGTCAGAAAATGATATTATTGAAAAAATAAAGGAGATCATGCACATTTCTGGTGAAGAGGCAAAAAGGTACTATAAACAGGCTATGTAAGAAAATAGAATACAAACATAGGCAGAACTACTTCGTGAGGTCATTTCAGATTTCACGGAGTAGTTTTTTTGTGAAATAATTCCAAATTCCTTCATCCAAATCCAACCCTTCAATCGTTATAATAATCAGGAGACGTCCTACAAGAAAAATAATTACAGTTTCACAGAACAGGTGGACTGTAAAGGAGAATATCTTAATGCGCGAAGAGATACTGATAAAAAAAATGCAAAATGGGGATGCGTCTGCATTGGACGAACTGATCTCCATGTATTACCAGGAGATACTGCGGTACTGCATCTGGCATGCGCCGGATCGCACACAGGCGGAAGATGCGGCACAGGAAACTTTTTTGAAGGCTGTGAAATATCTTGGAAATTTCGGATTTTCCGGTAAATTCAGAGCCTTTTTATATAAAATTGCAGCAAACACCTGTATTGATATGCAGAAAAATAAATGGAACCAGCATACCGCGTTGGAAGACTTACAGGAAGAACCGTCCTATGTGGAAAAAGATTTTAAAAACGTGGAGGAAGAGCTTGTAATCTGTAGTCTGGTAAAAAATCTGGAGCTAAAAGATCAGGAAATCGTGCTGTTGCGTTTCGGACAGAATCTGAAATTGCGTGAGATCGCAGAAATTGTTGGTCTGCCAATGCGTACAGTGCAGTCCAGATTGAAGGTAAGTTTAAAGGTGATCGAGAAGGAAATGAAAGGAGGAAATTTAAGATGAGCCGGAAAATGGAAGAAAAATTAAGCAGGGCATTTGAAACATATGATGTATGCAAATTGAACAATGTTGAGCATATGCAGGCGGTCGAAGAACCTGTGATACAACTTGCAAAAGCCCAGTTTCAGAAATCCTATCGAAACAAAAATAAATTCCGTGATTTGTTATTATGTCAACTAAAATTTTGCGGAATCAAAATGTGGACATTTGAGCTGTTAATTGCAATTATAACAAGCTTGATACTGAGAAATCTTTTGTCAGATCCGTATTTTATGACAACCAGAAAATTAGTGTTTTTTGTTGTCTGTTTTGCCATCGCAGTGCCGATGATGCTATTGCCGTTTTTGTACCGGTCGATACGATATCAGATGTTTGAGATGGAGAGTGTATCGGTCTTTTCCATAAAAACAGTTTTGTTTTCCAAATTTTTGCTGTTTTTCGGCGGCGAGGTGCTGCTTGTCGCATCCGTTTTGTTGGTTTTATGGAACACAACATCCATTACATTTGCAGAGTTGGCAGGTTGTATTCTGATTCCGTTTTTACTTGCCAACGATGGTTACCTGTTGTTGTTGAAAAAAATAAAATCAGAAAAGCTGTGTCAGAGTTTTCTGGGATTTGGAATTGTATTAATCGCAATCATAGTAATAAGTTTTCGTTCAACAGAACAGATGTTATGGATGCGGATGACACCGGCAACCGTTGTGTCTATTCTGGGGCTTGTGCTGTACGGAGTGTATCAGAGTATGACGCTTTTTAAAAAATATGAATGAACTTTACGCGAATCGAAAGGAGGAATGAACCTCATGAAATTAGAAGTAGAAAACATTACAAAAAAATACAAAGATAAAACCGCAGTAGATAATGTCTCCATCACATTCACCCCCGGAGTCTGGGGATTACTTGGGGCGAACGGCGCAGGAAAAACGACACTCATGCGCATGATCGCAGGGATCATGGAGCCGACTGAAGGAAAAATCCTGTATGACGGAGTGCCAATCGAGACGTTGCAGGGAGAGTACCGTCGGATTTTCGGCTATCTGCCACAGGAGTTTGGCTTTTACCCGGAATTCAACGTGCAGGATTATCTGGAATATATGGCGGCGTTAAAAGGCATGCCAAAAAGGGAGGCAAAAAGAAAGATTGATGAGTTGTTAGAACAGGTAAGTCTATCGGAAGTGCGTAAAAAGAAGATCGTGAAGCTGTCCGGCGGCATGAAACGGAGAGTTGGGATCGCACAGGCACTTTTGAACGATCCGGAAGTATTGATCTTAGATGAGCCGACCAGCGGACTGGACCCGGGAGAGCGTGTGCGTTTCCGTAATCTGCTTTCGGAGTTCGCGAAAGACAGGATTGTTGTCATCTCCACGCATATCGTGTCGGACGTGGAATATATCGCAAACCAGAACGCGATCATGAAAGATGGAAAAATCATCGAAAACGATACGACCGAGCAGTTAGTGCGACTGGTAGATGGAAAAATCTGGGAGTGCAAAATTCCATCTTCTGATCTGGTGAAATGGGAGCGTGCATTAAAACTGATCAATTTAAGAAATGAGGCAGATGGAACCACATCGATCCGTTATCTGTCTGACCAGGCAGAGACGCCGGATTCGGTTTCGGCAGTGCCACGGCTTGAGGACTTATACCTTTGGCTGTTTCCACAGGAAGGAGAGGCGCGCTTATGAGATTACTGGCACTTGAGATAAAAAGAGTTTTAAAAACAAAACGGACATGGATTCTGATTGTGGCTTCCGTATTGCTGGCTGTGTTTATGGCATACATCCCAATCACATTTGTGACTGTGCAAAAGACGGACGAATCTGGAAATTACGTGGAAATCACTGGAAAGGATGCAATCAACTATTATAAAAGTAATATGGTGCAGGGAGTTGTGAAACCGGAAATACTGAGAGATGCGGTGCGCAGATATCAGGAAGTATATAAAACATATGATTCTGTCTATGGGGACAATATTCCGAGTGAAGTATACTATGAAAAATTGAGCGCTTATCAGCCATATATCCGGGGAATCAAGGAGGCGCTGGCAGACCGGAACAATGGAATGTCACCGGTGATCGCGGACATTTCGATTGATAAAGTTGGGGAATACTATGACTTATTAGAGAGCAGACTGGCATCGGTTATCGATATGGAGCAAACCGGTCATCCGGCTGCAAAAGAGGTTGCACTCTCCAAATTTGCAAAAGGACAGCGGCCATACGAGTATTACTATGGCGCTCCGAGCGACTCCATGGAATATGAGACGATTTTCATTTTCCTGATCACAATCCTGTGTGCGGTGATCGTGGCACCGATTTTTTCAACCGAGTATCAGACAGGAGCGGATGATATTATCCGCTGTACGAAAAACGGAAAGAGGAAGCTTGCAATCATAAAAGTTGCTTCGGCGTGTCTTATCGCGGGGATGCTCTATCTGTTGTGCGGCATCACATGGATTGTCGTGACAAATAGTCTCTTTGGATGGGAGGGAACGAAAACCTCTATCCAGCTGAGCTTTTCTGTGACGACACTGCTTCCTTACAATGTTGGTCAGTTACAGTGGGCAAATCTGCTGGGAGGATTTTTATTATTCTTGTCATCAATCTGTTTTACCTTACTGCTGTCTTCCCTTGCAAAAAGCAATGTATCGGCTCTGGCACTGGCGTTACTTTTTGTTCTGCTGCCGTTTCTCGTGTATACCGTGATGCCTGGACAACTCGGCGACTGGCTGCAGGCACTGCTTCCGGGTGCAGGAATCGGACTTGGCAATTCCCTGCTGTATGCAATGACCAATTTTGACTTCCTGCATCTTGGAAGCGCGTCCTTCTGGAATACGGATGTGATGCTTATGCTGGCGTTGGTGAAGATACCGTTATTTATTATGTTTACGATCGTGGTATACGACCGGAAGAGAATCCGGTAAAAACAAAAGCTGGAAAAATGTCACGAATAATGTTACAAAAATACATATAAAATCATGGAAAAATGTTACAAATATGTGGCAAAAACGAAGGAAAAATGTTATAGGAAGTCTTGAAATACTTTGGAAAAATGTTAATATGAATATAAGAAAAGGGAATCCTAACATTTGGAGGGCGTGACATGCTAAAAAGAAAAGTATATCAGGAACTTTTAAAATGGAAAGAAAATACAGAAGGGAAAGCGCTATGCATTATAGGCGCGAGACAGATTGGCAAGACAACTCTGATCAGGGAATTTGGAAAAAATGAGTATGAACATTTTGCAGAAATAAATTTTGTGACGGATGAAAAAGCTACAGACATTTTCAAAGATAAATTGACGGCAGAGGCAATCATTACGAATCTGACAGCATATCTCCAGACACCGCTGGAACTGGGAAAGACATTGATTTTGTTTGATGAAGTACAGGAGTGTCCGGCGGTACGTTCAGCAATCAAATTTCTTGTGGAGGATGGCAGGTTTGACTATATTGAATCTGGTTCATTGTTAGGAGTTCGGTATAAGGAAGTGAAATCTTATCCGGTTGGATTTGAACAAATTTTACCAATGTATCCGCTGGATTTTGAGGAATATTTATGGGCAAATGGAGTGCAGGATAAGACCTTGCAGTATTTGAAAACCTGCTATGATAGGAAAGAAAAAGTTTCTGATTTTGTGCACGAAACACTGTGCAAACTATTTTATAGTTATCTTGTTGTCGGAGGTATGCCGGAAACAGTTCAGATTTATATTGACACGCATGATATTGCAAAAGTTGTGCAAAATCAGAGAAGCATTCTCGATTTGTATCGGTTGGATATTGCGAAATATGCAGAGAAAAGTGACAAACCGAAAATTAAGGCAATTTTTGACAGCATTCCAGCGCAGTTGAATGAGAAAAACCGCAGATTTAAATTAAACAGTATCAATGCGTCTGCCAGACATATCCGGTATGAGGACAGTTTTAACTGGCTTGCAGATGCGGGGGTTGCATTGCCGTGCTATAACGTGACAGAGCCGCAGGCTCCATTGCAGCTAAGTGAGAAACGAAATCTGTTCAAATTATATATGAATGACGTGGGACTGCTTTGCGCTTCCTGCATGGAAAATATTCAGTTTGATCTTTTGATGGGAAATGTCGAAATCAATATGGGAAGTATTCTGGAAAATGCTTTTGCACAAAACCTGAAGTCAAATGGATTTGAGCTTCATTATTATGATTCCAAGAAAATTGGAAAACTGGATTTTGTTTTACAGAAAGGGCTGCATACGGAGCTTGTGGAGATAAAATCTGGAAATGATTTCAAAAAACATCTGGCAATGGATCATGCAATGAAGGTGGAACAGTGGGAGTTCGAGCAAAGTATTGTTTTCTCAAAATCAAATATTGAAAAAGAGGCAGATGTTTTGTATCTGCCGTGGTATATGATCCTTTTCTTCATGCAGGAAAAAGAGCCGGAAAAACTGATTTATGAGATTGATCTGAGCGGACTGTAATAAGTGATAGGAAATGAAAAAACGATAGAATTTCTTACAAAAGCGTTCTATAATAATCCCAGATAAAAAATCAGGAGGTCCCAATCATGAACGATACATTAAAAGTTTTAGAGACAAGAAGAAGCTGCCGCAATTTCAAACCGGATATGATTCCGGAGGAAACACTTGAACAGATCGTAAGAGCCGGAACCTACGCACCAACGGGAATGGGAAAACAGTCCCCAATCATCCTTGCAGTGACAAATAAGGAACTGCGTGACCAGCTTTCGGAAGAAAACCGTAAGATCATGGGAGCACCAGAAAGCATGGACCCGTTCTATGGAGCACCGGTCATTCTTGTGGTACTTGCCAATAAGGCAGTTCCAACACATGTGTATGATGGTTCTCTTGTGATGGGCAACCTGATGAATGCCGCAGAGAGCCTCGGTGTGGCAAGTATCTGGATCCACAGGGCGAAAGAGGAATTCGAATCTGATTTCGGCAAAAAAATTCTTGCTGATCTTGGTATTCAGGGCGAATACGAAGGGATCGGCCACTGCGCACTCGGATATGCAGCAGAGCCGGCAAAAGAGGCGGCCGCAAGAAAAGAGAACTATGTATATTATATGAGATAATGATTGCATAGTTGAAAGTGGTAAGTGATTTATACTATGTAAAATAACAAAAAGCGTTGATTTTGGAGAATTTCCGAGATTGACGCTTTTTTATTCAGTTATAACTGACTCGGCTGCGACCGAATAAAAATTGACATTCCGAAAAATAATAATTATACTTATTTTATAATTGATGACAATAGAATGTTTGTAGAGCGAGCATTCTATTGTTGGAGAACTTTAGGATAGCAAAATTTCTGATGCAGGAAAGACAGGGTATCATGATTATGAAATTTTATGGCAGGGAAACAGAAAGAAAAAAATTAAATTCCATGTTTTGCACAGACGGTCAGATGATCTCTCTGATCTATGGACGAAGAAGGATCGGAAAAAGTGAATTGATTAGGCAGGTGCTCAAGGAAACAGAACTGAAAAGTATTTATTACGAATGCAAGCAGACAACGGAACAGAATAATGTAGACAGCCTTTCTGAACTGGTAGGAGAAGCATTCGATTTTCCAAAGCCTGCATTTGCCGATATGGAGATCCTGCTTCGGTTCTTATTTCGGACGTCGGAAAAAGAGCCACTTATTCTTGTTTTGGATGAATACCCGTATCTGCGTGAAAATGTAAAAGGACTGGACAGTGTGCTGCAGTCTGTGATCGATGAATACCGTGACCGTTCTAATATGAAGCTTATTATCTGTGGTTCCTATGTAGATACGATGAAAGAACTTCTGGCAAAACAGAATCCACTCTATGGCAGGATTGACCTTACACTGAATCTGAAACCGATGGATTACTATGAGTCGGCACTGTTTTATCCTGATTTTTCGGATGAGGATAAAGTGAGGATTTACAGTGTGTTCGGCGGAATCCCTTATTATAACCGGCTGATCGATGGAAAGAAAAGTGTAAGAGAGAACATCATAGATCTGATCGCATCACCGGGAGCGCGTCTGGAAAACGAAGTGTCAATGTATTTAAACTCGGAAATATCAAAGATCACAAATGCCAATGAAGTGTTTGAAGCGCTGGCAAAAGGTTTTTCCAGATACAAGGACATTCTTGATCAGTCACATGTTTCGAGTGGTCCTGCGCTTGTGGATGTACTTGACAAATTGATACGTATGGATGTTGTGGACAAAATTACACCGATCAATGATGAAAATAATCGGAAAAAATCGGGATATTTTATTTCGGATAACCTGTCATTGTTTTACTATAAATATATTTTCAGAAATTCATCCCGCATGAATATCATGGATTCAGATATTTTTTATGACCGTTATATTGCAGAAGATTTTGAAACAAAATATGTCCCAAAAGTTTTTGAGGATGTGTGCAGGCAGTACCTCATCAGAAGAAACCGTAAGGGATTGATGGATGAAATTTTTGAAAAAATAGGAAAATATTATTATGATGATCCGGTAGCAAAAAAGAACGGAGAATTTGATATTGTAACGCAGGATGACAAAGGCTATATTTTCTATGAAGCAAAATTCCGCAAAGAACCTGTGACAGAACAGATGATCCGGGAAGAGATCTGCCAGGTGGAACAGACCGGGTTAGAGTGTTACAAATATGGCTTTTTTTCAAGGTCAGGATTTGCATGTGAAGGAGCAGACAACTGTAAACTGATAGAGCTGAGAGAATTATATAAATAAAATTAAACAATTCTTAACAGGAAACTGCCAGATCTAGCGATAAGACCATACCAGTACGATCGTCTCCCGGTTTGTGAAAAAACTTTCTTCTATATTGGGAAATATGAATAAAAAACAAATATGATTTTTGTGTAGTATTTGAAAAGTTTGCAGATTTTAATGAAAGAACTTTCAAAAAAGAGTATAATGATTGAAAATCACTTTCAATGAGGTTATGTTATGGGCATGGAAAAATATGCAAAAACGATCATACCGACGATCGAGGCAAACTATGAGAGATACACAGAAACAGAAAGACATATTGCAGACTATTTTTTGAAAAATGATGCAATCGGGGATCTGTCCGCAGAATTTATTTCCACAGAACTTGCAGTTTCTCCTGCGTCGCTGTCAAGATTTGCCAAGAAAAGCGGATATCAGGGTTACCGGGAATTTGTGTATGAATACCGTAATTCTTATGTGGAGAAAACCACAGTGGAACAGGAAGAGTCGCGGCTGGTCTTAGACACGTATCAGAGCCTGTTGAATAAAGTATACAATCTGTTGGACGAGGCACAGATCAAACGGATCGTGGAAAAACTCAGGATGGCAAAACGTGTTTATGTTTGCGGAAGAGGAAGTTCCGGGCTTGCAGCAGAGGAGATGGCAACGAGATTCCGCTGGATCGGGATCGACATGGTTGCACTCCGGGATAACGAAAACATAAAAATGCAGTCGGTGTTTCTGAATCCACAGAACCTCGTTATCGGGTTGAGCTTAAGCGGCACGAAATCAGAAGTCTTATACATGCTTGCGCGTGGATGCCGGCAGGGAGCAGACACCATACTGATCACGGAAAAAAACAGAAAGTCATACGAAGACTTTTGCAGGGAAGTGATGCTGGTGCCTTCCTTACAACATTTAAACCACGGCAATCTGATCTCGCCACAGTTTCCGCTTCTCATGATGATCGACATTATTTATGCGGCTTATGTAAACCATGACCGTGTGCATATTGAAAAAATCCAGAAAGAAGTCCAGCGCACCTTAAGAGGCAGCGAGGATAAATGATGAAAGATAGGAGAGATGTCAAAATGAAAATTATCAGAACAAAGGATTACCAGGATATGAGCAGAAAGGCAGCCAACATTATTTCTGCACAGATGATCTTAAAGGATGACAGCGTACTTGGACTTGCAACAGGTTCTACTCCAATCGGTATTTATGATCAGTTAGTAGACTGGTACAAAAAAGGAGACCTTGATTTCTCTAAAATCACAACTGTAAATCTGGACGAGTATAAAGGACTTCCGAAAGAGAACGACCAGAGTTACTGGTATTTTATGAATAAAAATTTATTTTCAAGAGTCAATATCAGACCGGATTACCACTTCCTTCCGGATGGAACGAATCTTGACAGTGACAATGAGTGCGAGAGATACGAAAAACTGATCGATTCTCTTGGTGGAATTGATCTTCAGTTATTAGGACTGGGACGTAATGGACATATCGGTTTCAACGAGCCATGTGATTCCTTCCCACAGGATGTTCATGTTGTTGACCTGACAGAGAGTACCATCGAAGCTAACAAACGTTTCTTCGCAAGTGCAGATGACGTTCCAAAACAGGCGTACACGATGGGCGTTGGAACTATCCTTCGCGCAAAAGCAATCCTGCTCGTAGTCAGCGGAAAAGATAAAGCGGAAGCATTAAATGCAGTCGTAAACGGACCGATCACACCGCAGGTTCCTGGCTCTGTTTTAAGACTCCATCCTAATGTGATCATTGTTGCAGATGAAGATGCTTTATCTGAGATGGAATAAAATGCTATAAGAGGATTTTTTACAAGTCCAGTTTTGTATGTAATAAAAAAGAAAAATCGTACAGACGAAATATGATGTTCCTGTTCGAAAGAACCACAAAGGAAATCATATTTTGTCTGCACGATTTTTCTTTTATTTGCGTTTTACAAAAACTTTGCCACCATGGCAACACTGGTTTTATCGCGGGCGATTTTGGCAAGCTCGCGGTTGTCGAGCAGATAACGCATGATAAGCGATTCGGCAACGAATAACTCACTGACCTTGACCGGGATACTGCCGCCATCCAATGGTGTTTCCAGGGCACCGCACAGGAGGACAACATCTGCAAGTGCTGTGCCGGGTGCGTCCGGATAGTGCGTGATGAGGATGATCTTCGCACCGGTCTTTTTGGCAACGGATAAAGTGTCCATCATGTCGTGCGTGGAGCCGGAGTAGGAAACAAATAAAATGACATCACCTGGACCCATGAGGCTTGCGGCGATCAATTGCGTGTGGCTGTCACCACAGTTGCGGAATTTATTGGAGATCGTGGCGAAGCGCACCCAGATATCATTTGCCAGAACCCGGCTGCCACCCTGACCGAGACAGTAAACGGAGGTTGCGCGCTGCAAGAGAAGGGCAGCCTCGTCAATTGCGTCAAAGTCAAGAACACTCATAGTGTTACTGATCGCAGCCTGAAAAGAAGCACATACGTTGTCACATAATGAAGATGTCGGCATGGATGGATCTAAAGAATAGGAAGAAAACGGTGTCGGCGTCACATTTGCCTGTGCAAGTGAAATCTTCATTTCATTATAACCTTCAAATCCGAGTTGTTTACAGAAACGGTAAATTGTGGCTTCTGCCATATTGCAAGCTTTGGCAAGTGAGGAAATCGATAAAAACTGCGCTTCCTCGGCATGCTTTGTCAGGTAATCTGCGATGATCGTACCTGATTTGGTGAGTGAATCCTGCTTTTCCGCAAGCAGATCCCAGAAATTCTTATTAATCATAATTTAATCCCCTGTAAAATGAAGCAAGTGTTACTGTTCACACTATGTTTTACTGCGTAAGCAGGCGTTTACAGAAACACATTAATATTTACTATATAAAAGTATATGTCAAAATGAAATACACTGCAAGATAAAATCATAAAAATGAAAAATATTTTCACACAAAAACAAAAGGAAAATGGATGAATATGCGGAATTGCAGGTATAAAATATACACTTAGCACTATTTAAAAACTGATATGCACGGATTTATGTGCAAATGTACTATATTTTCAAAATGAAATTAGTACAAAACGTATATGGACAAAATGAAAATATTTTTCTAAAATATAATTACTTCGAAAGATAGAATCTTTTAAGAAAAGGAGAAGAAGAATATGAAAAAGAAAGTTTTGGCTACCTTACTGGTGGGAGCAATGGCAGCAAGCTTATTAGCAGGCTGTGGAACAACAGTTGAGACAACAGGAAGCAGTGACACAACAACAGCTCCTGAAAAAACTCAGACAACAGAGACCGCAGAAGCAGGAGAGGCAGGCGGTTCTGATGTTTCGGCAGACATTACCTTATGGACATATCCAATCGGTGAATGGGGCAATGCAGAGACAGTTGATTCCTTGATTCAGGACTTCAACAAGGAGTATCCGGGAATCAATGTGACAGTGGAATATCTTGATTACACAAACGGTGATGATCAGGTAAATACAGCGATCGAAGGTGGACAGGCTCCAGACCTTATCATGGAAGGACCGGAACGTCTGGTTGCAAACTGGGGAGCAAAAGGATTGATGGTTGACTTATCCGATATCCTGGACGACACAGATAAATCTGAAATTTATGAATCTGTATTATCCGCATGTGTGAACAAAGAGGGAGCTACTTATGAATATCCGCTTTGTATGACAGCACATTGTATGGCGATCAACAAAACAGTATTTGAGGAAGCTGACGCTATGCAGTATGTAGACGCTGAGAACCATACATGGACAACAGATGATTTCTTCAAAGCAATGGACGCTGTTTATGCTCACACAGGACAGACCGTAGGCGCTGTTTACTGTAGTGGTCAGGGTGGTGACCAGGGAACAAGAGCCCTCATCAACAACCTTTACGGTGGAACATTCACAGACGCAGATCACACAAAATATACAGCAGATTCCGCTGAGAACGTAAAAGCAATCCAGGCACTTGTTGATTCCAAAGCAATCGGATTTGATGCTTCTATCGCAGGTGGTGACGAGATCAACTTATTCCGTCAGGGTGTTTTAAATGTAGCATTCTGCTGGAACATTGCACAGCAGTTAAATGCTGACAACAACGATGCAGGACTTACAAACGATGGCGATGAGATCCTTTTCATGGCATTCCCATCTGAGAAAGCAACAGACACAAAACTTTGTGGTGGTATCTGGGGATTTGGTGTATTTGATAACAAAGATGCAAACAAGATCGAAGCATCCAAACTCTTTATTAAATACATGGCAGACAGTGCAGAAGGAACACCAGACGCAGTTCTTTCTTCTACATACTTCCCGGTACGTGATACTGTAGAAGGCAAAGATTTAACTGGTCTTTACGGTGATGTTCAGACAATGAGCGAGTACAGTACATTAATGCAGTACCTTGGTGACTACTATCAGGTAACTCCAGGCTGGGCAGAAGCTCGTACAGCTTGGTGGAATATGCTTCAGCAGGTTGGAAGCGGCGCTGATGTCCAGACAGCAGTTGATGAGTTCGTTGGAACAGCAAACGCAGCAGCAGCTAACTAAGCAGTTCGTATAGCAACTAAATAAATGATAAGTGGAATCCCCTCCTCGCAGGAATACCGGAGGAGGGGATTTTTAGCCAAAAAGTAATGGAAAGGATGGTGTTTTCTTTGAAATCAGCAGTAAAACCATCAAAGCGCAGCCGTGTATTGGTAAGAAAAGAAACGACCGCTGCATATCTTTTTTTACTTCCTAGTTTGATTTTCTTTCTGGGATTTGTAATTTTTCCGATTGTATTATGTGTGTGGACCAGTTTTTTTGATTCAACAATGAACTCTGCGGATGTTTTTGTTGGACTTGCAAACTATAAAGAATTATTTCAGGATAAAGTTTTCCTTGGGGCGTTGAAGAACACTCTTATTATCGTAGTGGTTTCCGTTCCGATCACATGTGTTTTTTCCTTATGGGTATCTTCCGTGATCGTAGATTTGAAAGGATGGGCAACCTCCTTATTCAGAATTATATTTTATCTTCCGGTTGTAACTGGTTCCGTAGCAGTTACCGTTGTATGGAAGTGGATGTTTAACAATTACTATGGAATTTTCAATTACCTTGGTACAAAGACAGGGATCATCGACCAGAACATCAACTGGCTGGGTGATGAGCGTTATGCACTTGCATGTATCATACTGATTTTGCTTACAACTTCCGTTGGCCAGCCAATCGTACTTTATGTATCTGCACTTGGTAATGTGGATGCATCCTTGGTGGAAGCGGCAAATGTAGATGGAGCTACAAGCCTTCAGGCTTTCTGGAAGATCAAGTGGCCACAGATTATGCCGACCACATTATATATTGTTGTTATTACAACAATCAACAGTTTCCAGTGTTTTGCACTGATCCAGTTGCTGACATCCGGTGGACCAAACCACAGTACAGACACGATCATGTATTACATTTATTATTCTGCATTTAAACTGTACCGTTACGGATACGGCGATGCAATGGGCGTTGTCCTTGCAATTATGATCGCAATCCTGTCCGCAATCCAGTTTAAACTTGGAAATTCGAATGATTAGGAGGAGGGTTACAGATATGGAAAACAAAAATAGTACAAAACATCCTTCTGCATACAAGATCATCAGCATTGTTGTAATTGTGATACTGGCAATATTATTTACCTTCCCATTATATTGGATTATCACAGGTTCCTTTAAGACAAACGCAGCGATCAACTCCACAACACCGATCTGGTGGCCAAAAGAGTGGACACTGGCGAACTATCAGAAGTTATTCAGCCGTCAGACCGCACCGCTGTTCCAGTTTAATATTCCATTTAGCAGCCTGATCACAGGAAGCAGGGATTTGAAACTGACACTGACAGGACCGACGGTACCGGCTGCAGTCCGCTGGCTGATCAATACCGTATTCATGGCGATCATGTCCATGATCCTTACCTGTATCACAGCATCCATGGCAGGATATGCGCTTGCAAAGAAGAGATTTGTGGGACGACAGTTACTTTTCACATTGATCGTATGCGCAATGGCATTACCAAAACAGGTTATTTTGATCCCATTACTTCGTGAGATGTCAAGCCTGAATTTATATAATACGATCTGGGCGGTTATCTTCCCAATCGTAGGATGGCCATTTGGTGTGTTCCTGATGAAACAGTTCTCGGAGGGGGTGCCTTCTGAAATGCTGGAGGCAGCGCAGATCGATGGAGCGAGTGAGGCAAAGACATTTTTACAGATTGTAGTACCGATGATCAAACCAGGTATCGGAGCACTGGCGATTTTTACATTCATCAACAGCTGGAATGATTACTTCATGCAGTTGATCATGTTATCAAGCACAAGCAACCTGACGATCTCCCTTGGTATTGCCAAGTTGCAGGCTGAAAATGCCACAGATTTCGGTCTGATCATGGCTGGTGCGGCACTGGCAGCCCTGCCGATCATCATCGTGTTCCTGTTATTCCAGAAATACTTTACAAAAGGAATTACAATGGGAGCTGTAAAAGGCTGACAAACTATCCTTCTTGTTTAAGAAGGGCGGTATAAAAAATAGGACAAAAATCTAACAGAGGAGTGAAGATAAAATGAAAGATATTACAAAATATCAGGGAGTCATTCCAGCATTTTATGCCTGCTATGACGAAAAAGGAGAAATTTCAACAGAGGGTGTCAAAGCATTGACACGCCACCTGATCTCAAAAGGGGTAAAGGGTGTATACGTTGGCGGTTCATCTGGTGAATGTATTTACCAGCATGTGGACGAGCGTAAAAAAGTGTTGGAAGCAGTTATGGAAGAAGCAAAAGGAAAACTGACCGTCATTGTACATGTAGGATGCAACAATACCGCAGATAGTGTGGAACTTGCGGCACATGCACAGAGCGTTGGAGCAGATGCGATCGCTTCAATTCCACCAATTTATTTCCATTTACCGGAGTATGCAATCGCAGAATACTGGAATGCAATGAGCGCAGCAGCACCGGGTCTTGATTTTGTTATTTACAACATTCCACAGCTCGCAGGAACGGCATTATCCATGAACCTGTTAAAAGAAATGTTGAAGAATCCGAATGTAATCGCAGTGAAGAACTCTTCCATGCCGACGCAGGATATCCAGATGTTTAAGGCAGAAGGTATCAAAGAACGTGGCGAGAATGGATTTGTTGTATTCAACGGACCGGACGAACAGTTCGTATCCGGACGTGCGATCGGTGCAGACGGAGGAATCGGTGGAACATATGCAGTTATGCCGGAATTATTTGTAAAAATGGATCAGCTCATCCGCGAGAATAATATTGCAGAGGCAATGAAGATCCAGTACAAAGCAGATGCGATCATCTACAAGATGTGCGAGGCAAAAGGAAATCTTTACGCAGTCATGAAAGAGATTTTACACAGAATGTATGGCTTAGAACTTGGAAGCGTCAGATTGCCGCTTGCACCTTTAGCACCGGAAGATGAGGCTGTTGTTGTTGAGGCTCAGAAGATGATCGAGGCAGCGATCAAAGAATTATAATAAGAGAAATACATACAGAAATATGCCGGGGTGTACGCACTGCTTCGGCTTATTTCTGTATCTGCAGAAAAAATGATGCAGCTGCCAATGTACGGATTTAAAATTAAGAATAAGATTTACAGGACAATTTCGGGAGGAGATACAAAATGGTTACAGACAGCTTACAGAATCTGGAGCAGTATCGTGGTTTACATAAAAATATGGATACCGTCATTGATTTTTTGAAAAAATGTGATCTGACTGCACTTCCAGACGGAAAAACGGTGATTGACGGAGAACGGGTTTTTGTCAATGTCATGGAGGCAGACCTTCGGGAGGCAGAAGGTGCGGAGTATGAATATCATAAACGTTATGCAGATCTGCAGATCGATATCAGTGGAAGTGAATACTGGGAGTGGACAGACAAGGCAGAATTTACAGATACATTTCAGGAAGCTTCGGACTGCGGACTTGCAGCAGGCAGAAGCAGATGTGGCGGAACGCTGGGGGACGGAAGCTTTGCTTTATTCCTGCCGGAAGAATTTCACAAACCAAGCTGCAAAAACGGATCACACACACATGTGAGAAAAGCAGTTGTTAAAATTGAGATGTAATTGCAGGAGGAAAATAAAATGGATAAACAGGCATTATTTGATCAGATAAAAGGCGGATTGATTGTTTCCTGCCAGGCATTGGAGCATGAGCCTTTGTATACAAAAGAGGGCGGCATCATGCCTTTGATGGCAAAGGCTGCAGCACAGTCCGGAGCAGTCGGAATCCGTGCAAACACAGTACGTGACATCACACAGATCAAGGAAGCAGTAGACCTTCCGGTCATCGGTATCATTAAAAAAGACTATGAGGGAACACCGATGTACATCACGGTTACCATGAAAGAAGTGGATGAGCTGGTGGCATGCGGTGTGGATATCCTTGCGGTACAGGGAACAAGCGCATTAAGACCGGATGGAAGCACGGCAGCACAGTTTATCGAGGCAATCAAGGCAAAATATCCGGAGCAGCTTGTGATGGCAGACTGTGCAACCATCGAGGAAGGAATCGCATGTGCCAATGCCGGAGCCGATTTTGTCGGCACGACCATGCGTGGATATACACCGGAGACACAGGGCTGTGATGATATCGATTTTGATTTCATCCATGAACTTTCAGAAACATGCCCGGCAAAGATCATCGCAGAGGGACATATCCACTATCCGGAGCAGGCAAAGAAGGCACTGGAAGCAGGAGCTTTTGCACTGGTAGTCGGCGGTGCGATCACAAGACCGGCGGAGATCACGGCAAGATTCGTGGCAGCGATCGAAAAGTAAAAAAGGAGAAATTATGAGAATTGTGGCTGTGGATATCGGGGGAACAATGATCAAGTCCGGTCTCTGGAACGGAGAGACATTCGTGGAGCTGCGTGAGACAGAGACGTGCGCATCGGAAGGCGGAGCGGCACTGATGGAGCGTGTCAAAGGACTGATCCATTCCTATCACGATTTTGAAGCGATCGGGATCAGCACTGCCGGGGAAGTGAATACGGAAGATGGAAGCATTTTTTATGCGAACAGCAATATTCCGGGATACACAGGCATGCCGGTAAAGCAGATCATGGAAGAGGAATTTTGTGTGCCTGCCGCAGTGGAGAATGACGTCAATGCGGCGGCTCTTGGCGAACTCCGTTCAGGGGCAGGTGCTGGATGCGATGATTTTTTATGTCTGACCTATGGAACAGGTGTCGGAGGAAGCATTGTGATGAACGGAAACGTTTACCCGGGGGCTTCTTTTTCTGCCGGAAGCTTTGGCGGAATGGTGATCCACCCGGAAGAAAAGGCGGGAACGGACAGTCTGGAGGGCTGCTATGAGCGGTGCGCTTCCACGACCGGACTGGTCAGACGTGTAAAAAAAGTCGATGGATCTCTGGATAACGGCAAAAAAATATTTGCGGCAAAGGACAGACCGGAGATCAAAGAGCAGATTGATGCGTGGATCGACGATATCTGCACAGGTCTTGTAACGCTATGCTGTATTTTCAATCCATCCAGGATCATTCTTGGAGGCGGCATCATGGCGCAGGAGTATGTGCTTTCGGAGGTAAACCGGAAGGTGAAAGCGCAGATCGCACCGGGACTTAGAATCGTGGAGATCGTTCCTGCAAAGCTTGCAAACACGGCGGGCATGATGGGATCGGTCAGTCTTGCGGAAAAGTTACTTGCGCAGTAAGATGATCGTGTACAATATATATTTGTTTGGAAAAAGATTTTTTAGATGACAGCACAGGGAGGATGAGACAATGAATCAGAAAAATATATTATGTTTTGGAGATTCCAACACTCATGGATATAATTCCAAAACCGGAGGACGTTTCACAGTAGAGGAACGCTGGACAAAACTTTTACAGAGAAAGTTAGGCGATGATTACTATGTGATCGAGGAGGGCTTAAGTGGACGGACCACGTCTTTTGACGATCCTGTTTTTGAAGGATTGAGCGGATTGAATGCGATTTACCCGTGCATGATGACACATGAGCCTCTCGACCTTGTGATTATTATGCTTGGTACAAATGATACAAAAGACCGGTTTAATGCAAATGGATTTATTATCGGAAAAGGTCTGGAGCGCCTGACACAGAAAGCGATCGACACGCATGCTGCATGGCGTAATAAACCGAATATTCTGCTGGTAGCCCCACCGCCAATCCACCCGGATTATGCAAAAACAGCTGTTGCAGGAGAGATGGGTGACAAATGCGTGGAGCGTTCCAGAGCACTTGCCAAAGAATTTAAGGATGTTGCAGACCGGTTAGGATGTCATTTTATAGATGCCGGTTCCATACCGGGCATTGAGATGTATCCTTATGACTGGATGCACTTAAGCCTTGACAGCCACAGGATTTTTGCAGAGTATCTGGCAGAGTATCTGCCGAAGATTGTGTGATAGATGTTCTATTTTGGATAATAACCGGATCATCAGGACAAAATATATAATTGAAAGAATAGAAATGGTTTCATGAGAATTTTCATGAAACCATTTTGTCTTGCGTACAGAACAATAATTTGACAATATTGTCTTATATACAGAACAATAATATATCGATATTGTCTTATACACAGAACAGAAATATATCAATATTGTCTTGCACACAGAACAAAAATATATTAATATTGTCTTATACACAGAACGAAATAATGGTAAAATTGTCTTACAGACAGAAAGGAGTGCCGTATGAACAGAGATTATTTAAAGCAGATTATGATTGACCAAAAGGAAACTTATTTAAATAATCCAATGATAAAGAGAGACTATCCATTGGAAGACAATGTAAATTATTGCTTTGTTGGAATTAGAAGAACTGGAAAATCCTATATGATGTATCAGCAGATTAAGCATTTGCAGGAAAATGGAATTCCTCTCAAACAGATTGTTTATGTAAATTTTGAAGATGAAAGACTTTTGGAACTGTCAGCAGACGATCTGAACCTGATCCTGGAAATCGGACTCGAAATGTCTGGCGCGGACAATAAACCATATCTTTTTTTGGATGAGATTCAAAACGTGGAAGGCTGGGAAAAGTTTGTCCGCCGGATAGCAGACATGAAATATAGAATTCATATTACTGGAAGCAACAGCAAGATGCTAAGCAGTGAAATTGCATCTACACTTGGCGGTAGATTTATGATAGTAGATATATATCCATATTCGTTCCCGGAATATCTGGCTGCACAGGGGAAGGATAAAAATTATCTGGAAGTGCTCAGCACAAAAGACAGGGCAGAAGTAGTTGGAATGTGTGATCAGTATGTAAAATACGGTGCTTTTCCGGAATTGGTCGATATCAGAAACAAGCGGGAATATTTAAATAGCATTTACCAGACCATTTATCTGGGAGATATTATAACCAGAAATAAAATAACTAATGATTTTGCAGTAAGATTGATTTTGAAGAAGATTGCGGAATCAGTTACAAAACCATTGTCCTTTAACAGGCTGAGCAACATCTTAAAGAGTGCAGGAGCAGTACTCGGAAAGCAGACAGTGATTAATTATGTCGGTTATATGATGGACTCTTATATGTTGTTCACATTGCAAAATTATGCGGCAAAGCTGGTGGAAAAAGAGACTTCGCCAAAATATTATTTTATGGATACCGGCTTGTTAGGGCTTATGCTTATGGATTGCAGTTCAGCGCAGTTGGAAAACCTGGTCGCAATAGAACTGATTCGACGTTATGGACGGGAAAATGTATTTTATTTTGAAAAAAACGTTGAAATTGATTTTTATGTTCCAGAAGAAAAACTTGCAATTCAGGTAAGCCTGCAGGTCTTAGACCAGATAGATACAAGGGAACGGGAAATCGGAGCATTTGTAAAATTAAAAAACTTTATTGGTGATGCAACCTGCTTACTGATTACAAATAGTGAAGAGGAAGAACTTGACTATGAAGGAGTTCACGTAAGCGTTGTTCCGGTCTGGAAGTGGCTATTGCAGAATAGAAAACAGGATATATAAAATTATGTAAAAAATAAAACGGCAGATGTATTGGAATTACATCTGTCGTTTTATCATGAGCTTACAATAACCTGTAAATAATAATTGCAATCACAATCCCCAGAATACCGGCTACTGTGATATCAACCGTAAATCCAAATGTGAGAACTAAAATTCCAAGATCTAACACCATCGGATTGACAAATCCAAAACTCTGACCGTAACTAAGCCAGCTTAAAGCAGGAACGCCCGCACATAACTTTCCGATAAGACCGCCTAACACGACACCGACAAGGATCAGAAGTACTAATGCCCAGTTATTTTTTCCTAATACACCTCTGCTCATATTCCATTTCTCCTGAGTTCATTATTTTAAGTAATCACTGATACGTAAAATACTATCCATATTATAAAATAGATTCTGAAATTAAGATATATTTTTTTGCAAATTTATTTATGTCCCTGTCTGTAGCGGATGAATGATAACACCGCAAAAAGCAGGATCACGCCGGCTGCCATCGTGAGGAATACGTTCTTTGTGAATCCGGCAACCAGATAGGCGGCCACGCAGCAGCCGCCGACCGTAAGAGCGTAAGGAAGCTGTGTGGATACATGGTCTACATGGTGGCATTGTGCACCGGCGGAGGCCATGATCGTTGTGTCGGAGATCGGTGACATGTGATCTCCGCAGACAGAACCGGCAAGGGAAGCTGCAATGCAGACAACGAGCATCGGATCTGTTTCCGGGAACATAGCGGTAACGATCGGAATTAAAATGCCAAACGTTCCCCAGGAAGTACCGGTTGCAAAAGCAAGTCCGCTTCCAACCAGAAATAATATAGCCGGGAAAAGTGAGGTTGCAGTCATATTGCCGGAGAGCATGCTGCTCACAAAGGCGCCGGCTTCTAATTTTGTACTGCAGAAACCGCCTAACGTCCAGGCCAGAACAAGGATCAGGATCGCAGAAACCATCATCTTAAATCCCTGCGGAATACACTCGGCAAATTCACTGAATGTGATCACGCGGCGTGGCAGGTACAGCAAAAACACAAAGACTAATGTAATGAAGGAACCCATCACAAGTCCCATGGATGCATCGCAGTTTGCAAAAGCGTTGATGAAGCTCTCGCCCTCGAAGAATCCACCTGTATAAATCATGCAGATAATGCAGCTCGCAATCAGGAAAATGACCGGAAGAACAAGGTCGATCACTTTTCCCTTTGCGGAAATAATATTTTCTTTTACATTTTCATAATCATTTTTGCCGGAGAAAAGATCACCTTTTGCAGCATTTTCCTCAAACTTTTTCATCGGACCATAATCAAGGCCGGTCACACCCATAAAAATCACCATCAGAATGGTAAGCCATGCATACAGGTTAAACGGGATTGTCTGCAAAAACAGAGAGAAACCATCTCCGTTTGTGTATCCGGTGACTGCGGCAGCCCAGCTTGAGATCGGTGCGATAATGCAGATCGGAGCTGCAGTTGCGTCAATGATATAAGCCAGTTTCGCACGGGAAATCTTCTGCTTGTCCGTGACAGGACGCATGACATTTCCAACGGTCAGACAGTTGAAATAATCATCGACAAAGATCACGACACCGAGCGCAAATGTGGAAAGCAGTGCGCCGGATCTGGTCTTGATCTTACTACCTGCCCATTTTCCGTAAGCGGCAGAACCGCCGGCTCTTGTCATCAATGCAACAATAATGCCAAGAAATACGAGGAAAATCAGAATGCCGACGTTCCACGAATCCCCAAGCTTTTCCATCATAACTTCAAAAATTGCCTCGATCGTTCCAACCGGACTGAAATTTGTATATAAAAGAGCTCCGGTTACGACACCGATAAATAACGACATATAAACTTCCTTTGTAATCAGCGCAAGCACAATGGCGATCACCGGCGGAAGCAGCGCCCAGACAGTACCAACAAAATCCATAATTCCTCCTTGTTTTTTCGAAGAAAAAATCCGAGTCCCATTGGACGAGGAGAGGATTTTTCCTCCTTGTTTTGCGAAGCAAAAACTCCGAAGCGTTGCCCCGGAGCCAATATTCTATAATAAGTATATATGATTTTGTGTGAAAAGGAAACAAAAATTTGCTCTAATTGATAAAAAATACAAAAGTTTAGTAAAAATATACAAAATGAAGGTCTGCAATTCTACAGATCATCAGACTGTCCGCAAGGTATCGGATAGACAGATGTCATTCCGGTAGAAATCAGTTTGCTGATAAGTCTTGCCATCTCCTCCGGCGTCTCCTTTTTGCCATGAGCCAGCCATGACTCGATCAGACCGGAGCAGCCGGAAACGAGAAAACTGCTGAAATATTCATAAGTTGGCAGAAAATCAGCCGAATGATGCGCAACCATCCATTCGTGTATGTATTGGTGTTCAAACAATTTCTTGATCTTGACAGAAAAAGAAATATCGCCATTGGGACTCAGCAGTGCACAGCACAGATTAGAGTTTTGGTCAATGATCTGAAAAATTTCGACAAACAGCGGATAAGGAAAATCCGGAGTATGATCCGGGTGATAATTTTTGAAGACCTGCTCAAACTGTTCTAAAAGCCCCTGCTCGGTCTGCTCCAACATATCATAAATATCTTTGTAGTGCAGGTAAAAAGTGCCGCGGTTGATGTCAACAGACTCGCACAATTCTTTTACGGTGATATCCTTGATACTTTTTTTCAGCATAAGGGAGGTGAGTGCGTGTACAAGCAGATAGCGGGTACGCTTGATACGGCGGTCCGTTTTTGTTTCCATATATAATGTGAGATCCTTTCATATAAAATGTGATGTTATTGTCTGGTATTTTTTCTGGAGTTATGATTAAAAATTTATAATCCTAAAAATTTTCTGAAATAATCAACACAGTGTACATAATATGTCAATTAACAAACAGTTTTGAAAAATATGTTTATTGAGTAAACCAGATGCCCTTATTATAATAATGCAGTATAAAATAATCAACACAATGTTAAGTATAGTGAAATGAATCAGCGGTAAAACAACTGCTGTTTTGCTGCGTAAGAAAAATGATTCAGATGTAACATGAAAGAGGATGAATATGGAAGAAAAACAGGAAAAAGAAAAAGGGAACTTCTGGCTTACCGTCGCTTCCTTTATTGTAAATAAGCGGAAAGCAATCGAAATTCTGTTTGTTTTGGCAATGATTTACAGTGTTCTTTCTATTAATAAGGTGCAGGTCAATCAGGATATCACATCCTATCTGCCGGCAGACAGTGAAACGAGGATCGGGCTGTCACTGATGGAGGAGCAGTTCACAACTTATGGCAGTGCCAAAGTCATGGTCTCGAATATCACCTATGCGCAGGCGGAAGATCTGGTTAACGATCTGGAAAATATTGAGGGCGTGAAGCAGATTGAATTTGATGATTCCAAGGATCATTTTACAGGTGCGGATGCGCTGTTTAGTGTGACGTTTGACGGAACGGAGGATGAACAGATCAGCAAAGATGCGCTTGAGGAAGTAAAAGAGACACTGGATGGTTATGATGTCTATGTTTCTTCCTCTGTCGGTGAGGAGGAGCGCAGTGCAGAGTCTCTTTCGCAGGATATGAATATTATTCTTGTGCTGGCGGTTGTTATCATTGTTGCGGTGTTGATGCTCTCCACAAAAGCATATCTGCAGATCCCGGTATTACTGATCACATTTGGCGTGGCAGCTGTTTTAAACATGGGTACAAACTACTGGTTTGGAACGATCTCCTCTGTCACAAATTCCATTGCTGTCGTGCTTCAGCTGGCACTGGCAATCGATTATGCCATTATTTTGTGTGACCGTTTCATGGAAGAACATGAGACGCTGGATGCAGAGGAAGCGGTGAAAGTGGCACTCTCCAAGGCGATCCCGGAGATCAGCTCGTCCTCCCTTACCACGATTTCCGGCATGGTTGCGATGATGTTTATGCAGTTCCGGCTGGGCTACGATATGGGTATCATTCTGGTAAAAGCGATCATACTCAGCCTGATTTCCGTTTTCTTCCTAATGCCGGGCGTGCTTTTGATTTTTGCAAAAGGAATTGATAAAACCCATCACAAATGCTATGTACCAAAAATTACGTTTGTAGGTAAATTTGCAAATCTGACCAAATACATCATTCCGCCGGTTTTTATCGTGTTTCTGGTATTTGCATTTTGGGAATCTAATCACTGCCAGTATATATATGACACGAATTCCATTGTCAGCGCAAAAAAGAGTGAATCAAAAATTGCAAGTGAAAAAATTGAGAATACCTTTGGTGCCAGCAATCAGTTGGTTGTCATGGTTCCAAAAGGGGATTATGATTCCGAGAAAAAGGTATTGGGAAAAATTGAAAAACTGGATTATGTAAACTCGGCATTGGGACTTGCAAATGTGGCGATCAATGATGATTATATGCTGACGGATAAGCTGAACCCAAGACAGTTTGCAGAGTTGACGGATCTGGATGTAGAAGTTGTACAGATTTTGTATACAGCATATGCATACAATGAGGAGCAGTATGGCCCGGTATTTACCGGCATTGATGATTATGAGGTGCCGATCATTGATATGTTCCTGTTCCTGTATGACCAGTATCAGGAAGGATATGTGACATTAGATGCAGATCTTGACGATCAGCTTACGTCCTTATATGACACGCTGCATGATGCGCAATTACAGCTGCAGGGAGATGACTATTCCAGATTTGTATTAGATCTGTCACTTCCGGCGGAAGGGCAGGAAACCTACGATGCGATGGATGAGATCCGGGGTATTGCGGCGAAATATTTCGGAAAAGACAATGTCATTCTGGTAGGAAACTCCACGAGTGACCATGATCTGGAATCTTCCTTTGCATCGGATAATATCGTGATCAGCGTATTGACAGCACTATTTGTTATGATCATCCTGTTTTTCACGTTCCAGTCAGCAGGGCTTCCGGTGCTTCTGGTACTCACTATACAGGGAAGTATCTGGATCAACTTTGCAGTTCCGGCAATGAGGGGACAGACAATATTCTTTATTGCGTACCTGATCGTGTCTGCAATTCAGATGGGTGCAACGATCGACTATGCAATCGTTATTTCCAGCAGATACATGGATCTGAAACAGAGAATGCCGATCAAAGATGCGATTACTGAATCCTTAAATCAGGCATTTCCAACTATTTTTACTTCCGGAACAATTTTGACCTGTGCAGGATTTTTGATCGGTGAGATTGCATCCGATCCGACGGTTGCCTCCATTGGTGTGGCTTTGGGACGCGGTACGTTAATATCCATTATTCTGGTTCTTTTTGTGCTGCCGCAGATTCTGCTGTTTGGTGATTTTATCATTGAGAAGACAGCCCTTGCCATGAATATTTCACGTCCTCAGAAGGAGGTTGTCGGCAGAGTGAGGGTGACCGGACATGTAAAAGGTTATGTACAGGGAGAGATTGATGCAGATGTTTCCGGTGTATTCCAGGGACAGATGAAAGTGTCGTTAGATTCGCACATACCGGGCAGACATGGAGAAGTCACACATGACGATACACAAAATCCAATGCTGCCGGGAATGACGCAGGATGAAAATGTGGCTGCAGAATCAGAGACAGCCGCAAAGGAAGAGCAGGAGGAGAAAAAGTCATGAAAAAGATGAGAATGAAAGTACTTGCCCTGTGTTTTTCCATGACACTGACCGTTTCTGCTCTGGCAGGAAACGGACGGTTGACCATACAGGCTGCCACCTCACAGGAAAGCAGTGGTACAAAAGAAACCACAGAAAAAGACAGCACAACCAGTGCGGATACGGCAGAAAATAAAAATCAGATCATCGAAATTGCCGATGAAAAGGCATTTGAAGAATTTTTACAGAACTGTCAGTATGACAGCTGGAGTGTTGGAAAAACGGTAAAACTTACCCATAATATTGATCTTTCGAAGGTTGATTTCAATGGTGTTGCATATTTCTCTGGGGATTTTGAGGGCGGCGGTCACACGATCAGTAATGTGAAGCTGCAGGTAAAAGGCTCGGATCACGGATTTTTCCGTTATCTGGGTAAAAGCGCAGTTGTGAATGATCTGAAGATCTCCGGTAAGATCACTTCAGAGGGAAGCTGTAAAAATATTGGCGGAATTGCCGGTGTGAACTATGGTACGATCGGGAACTGTTCCTTTGAAGGAACTGTCAATGGAAAAACAGCAGTCGGAGCGATCGCAGGGATCAACAAACCGACCGGAAAAATTGTAAACTGCAGGAGCAATGCAACAGTGACAGCCACCAATCAGACCGGAGGAATCGTTGGAAATAACGAAGGACTTGTGTCAGAGTGTACATCGGAGTGCAGCATCAATACAGATGAGCTGAAAACCACGATGGATATTGGAGGCGTTGACATTGGTACATTAAATCTCACAGGGCGTGTAATAGACCGGAATGATATGGGCGGAATTGTGGGTGTTTCGACTGGAATTGTCAGTGAATGCATCAATCAGGGAAAAATCGGTTTTGCACACACGGGTTATAACGTGGGTGGAATTGCCGGACGCCAGAGTGGAAAAGTCATCGACTGCCACAATGAAGGGGAAATCTACGGACGAAAAGATGTAGGAGGAATTGTCGGTCAGGCGGAGCCGTATATAGAATCGGAGTATCTGGATGATAAGGTAAATCAGGTGCAGGATTCGGTCAGTTCCATCAACACGACCTTAAGCAACATTGCTTCGACCATGAGTGATACCTCCACAGCAGCAAAGACCTATGTGGACAATCTGTCGGAGCAGTACCATAATTCTTCGAAAACTTTGTCGGAATCTCTGGGTTCCCTCTCAGATTCCATCGGGGAATCAAACCCGGAAGCGCAGCAGTACATGAATAATATTCATAATTCTCTGGATAAAATAGATAGTATCCAGGGAAACAATCATATTTTAAACAAAGAACAGGCAGAGGCGGTTTCAAAAGAATGGCAGAATATCAACAGTAATCTGTCCAACATTCGTGGAACAATCTCCGATTCCAATAAAACGGCAGAAGATTTTGTGGATGATATTTCCAATCAGATAAAAGAAAAAGATACGAACGGCGATATTGATAAGCTGACGAACACAGTGGATGATGGAATCCAGTCTGTCACAAATGATGTGCAGAAGATCAGTAAGCAGATAAAAAGCATTCAGAATACGGTTGGAGATACGCTTTCTGTGGTGACAGGAGATGAGGAGTATATGGAAGATATCTCGTCCGCAGCCAGTGCAAAAGATACAGATGGTGTTGTTTCAGGAAGTGTAAACCGCGGAATGGTCAATGGCGATCTCAATGTGGGTGGAATTGTCGGAACGATGAACATTGAATATGATCTCGATCCGGAGTTTGATCCTGATCTTACAGATTCTACGGACATTACACTCCGTTCTACCGTGAATAATGTTGTCATCCGCTGTAGCAACTATGGGGAAGTGACTTCAAAGAAAAACAGTGTCGGTGGTATTACCGGATTAGAAGAACTTGGTCTGGTCTATGGAAGTGAAAGTTATGGCTCTGTGAAATCTGATACCGGGGATTATGCCGGAGGCATTGCAGGAAACAGTGTCAGTGCAATCTCCAACAGTTACAGTCTCTGTAATGTAAATGCAAAGGATTATGTCGGAGGCATTGTCGGAAGCGGATATACCGTGAAAAACTGTGTTTCTGCATCTACGATCACAAGTGATGGGGAAGGTCTGGGAAGCATCGCAGGAACTGTGTCTGAAGAGGGCGAGGTAAAAGGTAACATTTTTGTGGGCGATGACCTTGATGGAATTGACAACATCAACTATGCTGGGATTGCAGATGAAAAAAGTTATGAAGAGGTCATGAAACTTGAGAATATTCCGGAAGGATTCCATAAAGTGAAGATAACTTTCAGGGCAGAAGATAATGTGGATATTGTAAAGACAATCGTATATAATGGAAGCTTCAGTGAATCTGATCTTCCACAGATTCCGGAAAAAGATGGTTACTATGCAGTCTGGCCGGAGGATCTGGTTGGAAAACCAATGACGGAAAATAAAACGGTGGAGGCAGAGTACAGCCGTTGGACAGAGAGTATCGTGGGATCGGAAGTGATAAACGGCGCAAAAACAGAAGATACAGCTAGTGAAAGTTCCGATACAGAAAATGAAAAAGCAGTTTTCCTTCTGGAAGGGAAATTCTATGATGACACTTCCATCCAGATGGCAGAGTGTGACACAGATCTGCCGGACGGAGATGTCGTGTATGCTTACAACTGGAGTCTTGAACATTTGCATGACAAAAAGTATGATACAGTAAAAGCACATTTTTATGTGCCGGACACTTCAGGAAAAAATGAGATCTGGTACAGAGAAACAGGCAGCGATGCATGGACATTGGCTGAAACCACAGAGGACGGCAGTTACCTTGTGGCAGACATTCCATATGAGGCGGCGTTTGTACTGGTACATACGGCGGCAGATCACACTTTGTACTATGCCGGCGGCGGTGCAGCGGTTGTATTGCTTTTGATCGTACTGATCGTAAGAAAACGCCGGAAGCGTGCACAGAAAAAATAAAATGATTTGCTGGGATGCGCATTGAAACATTTACATAGAAATGCTATAGTTAGTGCATTCTTTTATGACAGAGAGGCAGCTATGATATTTGAGACACATGCACATTATGATGATGAAAGTTTTAACGATGACCGTGAAGCATTGATCCGTTCCCTGCCGGAAAAAGGGATCGGCAGGATCATCAATGTCGGGGCTTCGATAGAGACAACAAAGACAACTCTGGAACTTGCCGCAAAATATAATTACATTTATGCAGCGGTGGGCGTACATCCAAGTGACATCAGCGGGTTGAATGAAGAGACCTTTGCCTGGTTAAAAGAGCAGGCATCTCTTCCAAAGACCGTTGCGATCGGTGAGATCGGACTGGATTATTACTGGGATAAAGAGCCAGAGTCGCAGAACGCACAGCGTTACTGGTTCAGACGGCAGATGGAACTTGCCAGGGAAACCAACCTTCCGGTGATCATCCATTCCAGAGATGCAGCAGCCGATACCATGGAAGTGATGAAAGAGGTTCACGCAGAGGAGATACCGGGTGTCATCCACTGCTATTCCTACTCCAGAGAGATGGCACAGGACTTTATCAAAATGGGTTACTACATCGGTGTCGGTGGCGTTGTCACATTCAAAAACGCAAAAAAACTAAAAGAAACAGTGGAGGCAATCCCATTGGAGCGCATTTTGCTTGAGACGGACTGTCCTTATATGGCACCGGAACCGCACCGCGGCACGAGAAACGATTCTTCCAATATTCCGTTTGTGATCGCAAAAATCGCAGAATTAAAAGGAATCACAGCGGAGGAGGTCGAGCGTGTGACGGAGGAGAATGCGAGAAGGTTATTCACAAAAGTGTCTTAATTCCACAGCATCCTTCCAGAACCGTTTCGGAATATTCTGTGCCTGTAATTCGGGGTTGGTGCGTGCTTCAATCGCAATACTGTCGAAAAAGGCCAGCCACAGTTTCTGGAATCTTGCTTCATTTTCAGAATAGTTCTGAAGAAGTTCGGTATTGATGTCCGAAGCATCTACAAGCATATAATTCTTTCCGGCGCGGTGGACTGCCGCAAGCTGGTGGGTTTCATCGTAAATCATAAAATTTTCCTGCGGAAAACGATCCGTAAAATGCTCTGCTAAAATTGGCAGGGCATTATTTTTGGGATGGATCGTGGAAAACAGAATACCGTTCTGCAGTTCCGAAAAGCGCAGAAAACCTTTCAGGTGGTGGGCTTCGGAGACTGTGGCTCTGGACAATTCAAAGACACGGTAAATATAAGGATTACTCAGTGAATCCAATACACGGGCACCCTTTGGTGAATAAAGTGCGGCAACGATCGTCTGATACACGGCGTTCGCTTTGTCCATCTTCTTCTTGCCGGAAAGATCAATGGATAAAATAGCAGTAAGGATTGTCTCGTAAAAATCGTGTCCAAGCTTCCGGTTTAGCGTAGAAACAACTTTTCCGGCATTTTCAGAGGATGGTGCGACGGTGTGGTAGTCGCAAAACAGCTCGTAATTATCCGGCTGGCCGGATACCAGATAAATATCAGCGTGGGAGCATCTTTCCTGAATCTTTAATTCCCAGGCATCGTATACGCCGGTCAATATTCCGTTTGGTGTGTTTTCACAGATAAATACATGCATAATGTCTCCTGTCTTGAGAAAAATATTCAGGGAAATAAAAGTTTTACATTTATCTACGACAGCGGAAGCGGCTCCGTGGATAAGCCGGTATCGAACAGGCTCAATTGTTGATAACCGCTCTCACGGATCTCACGTGGTATCTGTGTCTTATCGCCCATCAGATTGCGGCAGATATAATCTTCTTCCAGCTTCGTGCGGTACATCATCCTGCCGGAGCAGGTGATAAAATAAAGAGCGCGTTTCAACACAACACCTATCTTCTTGAGATCAGCAAAATCGAGGGTGCTGTGGCGTCTTGCTTTTACAATGCGGCTGGCAGACTTATAGCCAATACCCGGGACACGGAGCAGCGTATCATAGTCTGCACGGTTGATCTCGACCGGAAAATATTCCAGATGCCTGATCGCCCAGTCACACTTGGGGTCGAGAAAAATGTTAAAGTCCGGCCGCTCCGGACTTAAAAGCTCGTCGGCTTTAAACTTATAATAGCGGAGCAGCCAGTCTGCCTGATACAGACGATGTTCCCGCAGGAGCGGCGGACCGCCGGGCAGTGCAGGAAGATTGCTGTTGTGGGTGACATTCACAAAGGCAGAATAGAACACTCGCTTTAAATCAAATTTCTGATACAGATTCTCGGCAATGCTCATAATCTGGTAATCGTTTTCCGGGGTTGCGCCGATGATCATCTGTGTGCTCTGTCCTGCGGGTACGAACTTCGGGGCATGCCGGTAAAGAGCAACTTCATTCTTATTTTCCGTAATACCGTTCTGAACCATGCGCATTGGCTTCAGGATAGTATTTCTCGACTTGCAGGGCGCAAGCTTTTTCAGGCTGTCTGCGGTAGGCAGTTCCAGATTAATACTCATACGGTCAGCCAGAAAACCAGTTTTTTCAATCAGGAGAGGATCGGCGCCGGGAATCGCTTTCACATGGATGTAACCGTTAAAATGGTGCGCTGTGCGCAATTTATAAAGGGTCTGGTATAAAAGTTCCATCGTATAGTTGGGGCTTACCATAATGCCGGAACTTAAAAAAAGACCTTCAATATAATTCCGCCGGTAAAATTCCATCGTCAGTTCGCAGACTTCCTCCGGGGTAAAGGCAGCCCGCCGGACATCGGAGTTACAATTATTCTGGCAGTAAGAGCAGTTAAAAATACATTCGTTTGTAAATAAAATCTTGAGAAGGGAAACACACCGTCCATCTGCGGAAAAAGTATGACAGATCCCACAGGAAATAGAGTTGCCAAGGCCGATGCCGTCACCACCGCGGTCCACACCGCTTGACGTGCAGGCGACATCGTATTTTGCAGCGTCTGAGAGAATCGTAAGTTTTTCCATCAGTGACATATTTTGCTGGATTTTCATCTGGATGTGATCTCCTCCAATCAAAGAATAGGATAGAACATATGTTCGATAAAATGAGAATACCACATTCGGAAAAAGAATGCAAGAGAAAAAGACTGCCAATTTCTGGATCCAATTTTTGGACAAAAAATTCTCTCATAATCCTGATTCCCTAGTTTTTCAGAATTATGAGAGGATGTGTCTTATGAATGGAGTTGTATTTCTTCATATTTAGCTGCAACACGTTTGCCACTGAATGCAATCCCAAAAAGTCCAATCTTTTTTATACCATGATATTCCATGTCGGTAGAATATTTTTTGCTTTGGATCTGTTGTATCGCACTTGACGCAGAATCAGCAAGTTCGGTATCTGAAAGGTTTTTTCCGGCTTTAAATTCAATAATATAGCCCAATTGGGATTTATCTTTTGGCTCAAGCTGTATATCAAAACGCCCTTCGCCGGATTCTCTGTTGGAAGAGATATAATATCGGTCTGAGAGTATTGCCAACATTCCGAAAACAGTTCCGTGATAAAAATTTTCGTTTGTAGTGTCAAAAGTACTGGCAGACTGCAAGAGATATTTTTGCAAAGTGTCAGTGAAAAGAGCAGTATCACCTGTTCGCAGAGCTAGTTCGAAATCTCGGAGCAGGGAGCCGTTAAATAAGGTATTATAATTATCCAAAATCTCCTTCTGGAAAACACTTTTTATCTCGCGGTTAGGCAGTTTAAGAGAACAAATCGGGTTGTCATTAAATTCACTGATCACACTTGTGGCACGCAGATATCCGGCGACAAGCAGAAAGCTGTAGATTGTGTCAGAATCAGCATTTACCTCCGGGTAAATAATATCCGTATTAATAATGGATTGCACTTCTTTTCCCTGCAGTAAAAGTGAGAGACTTTCGTACACTTCTTTGTCGGAACTGCGGATCAGTTCACCAATAATTTCATTGCCGCTTGTTCGGGACCAGAAAGCCTTTGGTTTACAGTTATTGTTAAAATAATTAATCACAGACCACGGATTATATATTTCTGTATTTCCGAAGAGATAACCGTCATACCATTCCTTAATTTCCGAAAATTTTTCTGCCTTTCCATAGTAAGCTGCCATATTTGATATATCGTTTACGGTAAAACCGAGATACTCTGAGTACTTGTTATCCAAAATCGTGTTTACAACAAGATTATTTAAACCACTGAATAAACTTTCTTTTGCAATGCGGAGTATTCCAGTCAAAATGCCAAATTCCAGATTCTCATTATCTTTTAAAGCGGAGGAGAAAAGATTCCGCATAAAACCGACAACTTCATTATAATAATGATATAAGTGTCCTTGCTGGATTGGCGTGTCGTACTCATCAATAATAATAATAACTTTCTGGTTATAATGTGTGGCAAGTAAAGAAGAAAGCTTGCCAAGTGCAAACTGATAATCGGTAGAATCGGCGACATCATTTATGAGATTTTGAATGTATTTTTTGTCATATTCATTAATTGCTTTGCTTGATAAAAGTTCTATATGGCGAAGAAATTCTTCTTTTAAGGTAAAACACAGACTGCGGTACATATCAGCCCAGTTGGTCTGATGTGCATCTTTAAAAGACAGAAAAATGACCGGATAAGCCCCCTGAAGCTGTTTGTAAGCATCTCCGCAATCCCAGATTTTTTTATCTGAAAAATATATGGATGTATCTGTGGATGTTTTTTCAAAATAGGTTCGGATCATGTCCATGGTAAGCGTTTTCCCAAAACGGCGCGGTCTTGTGAAAAGATAAACCTTGCTGTGGTCGTCAATTATATCTTTTATGAGAAGCGTCTTGTCGACATAATAGCATTCTTTGGAAACTTCTTTATACGAAGTGATTCCAACCGGACATGGAAGTAATCTGCCGGACAAAGGCGGGTTTTGTTTGTTTCGAAGGATTTCCGGTTTTATTGTATCAGAAGGGATTAACCAGTATCTTCCTTCTTTGTATGCACCGTTAATAAAACCGGCAGTGCAGAGCTGATTTACCCTCCGGGGAGTAATTCCCCAAAGCTGGGCAATATCTTTTGCTTTCAAAAATTTTTTATCCATTATAATGCCCTCCATTGCATATGCAATTATTCTATATTTCCTATAATATGATATTTTTGGGAAATAAACAAGAAATAAAAACATAATTTCCCTAAAAACGGGAAATTAACAAGAGAAAAAGACTGCCAATTTCTGGACAGTCTTTTCAAAAGTTGCCGGTTATATGATCGGCAGTCTTAATTATTTGTGAAATAATCAGGATACATTGTTAGCAATTCTTTTTTCTCCGATAAATGCCGGGTTAAATGCCGGGTCATAAGCATTTCTGCCATTTCACTATCATGTCGTCTGATTGCATACAAAATATCTTCGTGGTCTTTTAATACATAATCGTGTTGCTTTGATTTTGTGGAAAGGGAGCGGAGACGGTCAAAGTGAACCATCTGTTCCTTGATAATATGGTAAGACCACATTTTATCTGCAGCGCGGAACAACAGCTCATGAAATTCATTGTCTAATTCCAGAAAAGTCTCTCGATCCTTCTGTTCGAGGCTGCGCTGCTGCTTTTTTATATTATAATCAAGGGCGTCCATATCAGCATCTGCAATCTTATCACACAGAAGCTTTAAAATTGCATTTTCCGTTACAAGCCGTAAAAAACGCGATTCTTCTACGATATTGTAATCAATTTTGGAAATATAGCTGCCGCGCTGTGGCAGGATTTCAACCAGACCGATGCGGTTTAATTCAATTAAAGCTTCGCGGACCGGTGTCCTTGACAAGGACAGTGTGGTGGAAAGCTCATTTTCACTGACAGCGGTTCCGGGCTGCAATTCCAGATGAATGATGTTATATAAGAGCACTCTGACAGCATAGGATCTGGAATTTTCAGAGCGTTCCTTTTGAAGAATGACCATTTTTTCTCCCCATTTCCTTAATAATATACTAGTATACTATCAAATAAAAACTTTTGCCAGATAATTTTTAAAAATCAAAAGTAAAAACAATTTTGCGGATGGAAGGATCTCTGCTGTCAACAAAATCAAAAGCTTCCTGCGCTTTTGTAAGCGGAAATGTATGCGAAATAGAATTGTTCAGGTCAAGAGTACCTTCCTTAATCATATCAATTGCTTTTCCGAACATTTTATTTTGGAGGCGGGAACCTCTCACATCCAGCTCTTTGGAAGTGATCAGGAACTGGTTTACTTCGGTTGGAGCGGTGGAAAAGCCCATAGTGATAACACGACCGGCATTACCAGTAGCCTGAAGTAATAACAAGAGAGAATTTTTTACACATGCGGCATCAATAGAAACAGTGGAACCTCTGCCGTGTGTGTATTCCAGAACCTTTGCCTGAAAATCTTCGGTTGCAGCATTGATTGTAAACTGTGCGCCATGTTCTCTGGCTTCTGCGAGTTTGTCATCCATAATATCTGCTACAATGATGTGGTCACAGATTGTGTGTGCAATTTTTAAAATTGAACTTCCAAGTGCGCCTGCACCATAAATAAGAAGCATGTCGTCTTTTTCGAGTTCAGCACGGGTGCAGGACTGGATAGCGATGGTAGTCGGCTCGATCATAACGGCATCCTGATCGGAGAGTGAATCCGGAAGAAGATAGCAGTCAGATTCAGGAACAGCGATATATTCGCGGTAACCACCATCAATATGTACGCCTCTTACTTTGAGGTTGTCACATACATTTCCACGGTTTTTGGAACATGGGTAGCAGTGACCACAGCTTGTTACCTGATTGATGATAACACGGTCGCCTATTTTTAAAGAAGAAACAGTATCTCCAACCTCTGCAACGACACCAACCATTTCGTGTCCGATAATACGCGGATAAGTAGCTGCAGCATTGGTGCCATGATAAATTCCAACATCAGATCCGCAGATTCCCGCAGCGGTCATTTTTACTAATACATTATTTTTAGGATCAATAACTGGTTTTTCAATGTCAATTACTTCTAATTGATTTGGTTTTACAATTTGTACGGCTTTCATAATAGTCTCCTTATCTTAATTTGAAATAGATGATTGATTATTTAGGAATGCCACAAAACAACTTACATACTAGTATTCTACATAAAAGAAAAAAGAAGTCAATAAAAAAGAAAAAAACAAAGTAATATTATGCAATATGCATAAAAAACAGGATGATAATATGTTGAAATATACATATTGAAAAAAATAAGCAAATGAACTACCATACTAGCATACAAACAAAACGCCAGAAACAACTTACAAACATTTCATTTAGGAGGAAAGTGATTATGGGACTTGCAAAGGCGATTAAAAGAGGCGCAAGTGCATTACTGATCGGTTCAATGATGACAGGACTTTTTACAGGCTGCTCAGCGACCGGTGAAAACAGTGGAGGTAAATTAGTAAAAATTGCGGTCTGTGTATCAGATCAGACACCAGCCGCACAGGCATTGGCAGATGTGTTCAAACCGATGGTGGAAGAGGCGACCGATGGACGTTATGATATCCAGATTTATAATTCCGGTGTACTTGGAAGCGAAAAGGTAACATATGACTATACGAAAAGTGGAATCGTGGAAATGTGCGTAGTCGGAACAACCATGTGGTCTGAAACACCGAAAATGTCTATCCCGGATTTCCCATTCCTGTTTGACAGCGTAGAACACGCAAGAGTGTGCTATCAGGGAGAACTTGGGGAATATATTGCAGAAGACCTTGAGAGTACACAGCCATTGAAGCTGCTTTCCTGGTATCCGAACGGAGCCAGAGAGTTTACATCTAATAAGAAGCTGGAAAGCCTTGATGATTTCAACGGACAGAAGCTCAGAATGCCAAATAATCCAATTCATGTGAAACTTGCCGAAAGTCTTGGAGCCAACGTTGTTATCATGGATATGGGTGAAGTGTTTACTGCATTGGAGCAGGGAGTGGCAGATGGACAGGATAATCCGCTTGCTACGGTAAAGACAGAAGGCTGGTACGAAGTTCAGGATTATGTTTATGACACAAATCATATCATTTCATCTTTGGAATTATTTGCAGGGGAGGAGTTCTGGAACAGCTTGAGTGAAGAGGATCAGAAAGCATTTGAAGAGGCTTCACAGGCAGCGTCAGATTACGCATGGGATTTATATGAGGAGCAGCTTTCAGATGATAAGCAGTTTATGAAAGATAATGGACTGGTCGTTACAGAACTTTCCGATGAGGACAGAGAAGTGATGAAAGAGAAAATACAGCCGGTTTACGATTATCTGAATGCACAGTATGACTGGGTAGATGATGTCAGAAAAATGGTAGATGACATTAAAGTAGAGTAAGGAGAAGCAGACTATGAACAAATTAGTAGATAAGCTATTTAAAGGTATTGATTATTTTACAGGTATTCTTACCGGCTTAATGGTGTTCTTTGTATTTTTAAATGTTGTACTTCGAACCTTTTTTAATGCCGGGCTGACATGGTCAGAAGAACTGGCAAGATACCTTTTTGTATACGTTACCTATATCGGAGCAATCAGTGCAATGCGTGCTAATGCACATCTGGGAGTGGATACACTCATCAGCAGAATGAAGCCGCAGGTGCAGATGGTAATGTATATTGTTTCCCAGACAATTATTGCGATCTTAATGATTATTTTAGTGTGGGGTTCTGAAAAAATGGTGGCACAGAATACCGCCTCAAGAACAGCAGCACTCGGAATCCCATATTCTGTATTATATTTTGCTGGAATCATCACAGGCGTGGCAATTGCGATCATGGCGGTGATAAACATCGTCCATGCGCTGAAAAATCCATCTGAAATATCAGAGATTGTTACGATGAGCACTTCGGATGATGATGAGATCGCTGCAGAGGCAAAAGATGGTGCAGAGAATCTTTCGGATGAAGAATATGCAAGAAGACTGAGAGAAGAGGGAGGAAAATAACATGACATTAGTAATATTTTTAGCTGCCCTGATCGGTGGTATGCTGATTGGACTTCCAATCTGCTTCGCACTTTTATTCAGTGGTGTTTGTATGATGTTATATCTGAATGGCTTTAATGCCCAGATTTTATCACAGAATTTATTTTCTGGTGCAGATTCCTTTTCCATGATGGCAGTTCCGTTTTTTATCATGGCAGGTGAATTTATGAACCGCGGCGGTATTACAAAGCGTATTGTAAATGCAGCGAATGCGATTATCGGACATGTCCGCGGCGGACTGGGCTATGTTGCAATCATGGCAATTCTCTTATTTGCAAGTATGATCGGATCAGCTGTTGCTTCCACTGCATTCCTTGGAGCGATCCTCATTCCTATGATGGTACGTGCCGGTTATAAGCGTGATACCTGTACCGGACTGATCGCAGCAGGAAATATTTTATCGCCGATCATGCCGCCGTCTGTACCAATGATTATCTTTGGCGTGCAGGCAGGTGTTTCCGTTACAAAATTATTTATGGGTGGTATTGCACCGGCTGTATATTTATCAGGTGCTTTGTGTGTATTATGGTTCTTTATTGCGAAAAAAGACAACCTCGCAAAAGCAGAGAGACAGTCTGCAAAACAGGTTGCAAAAGCATTGCTTGACGGACTTTGGGCATTGATTCTTCCGGTGTTTATTCTTGTTGGACTGCGCAGTGGTAAATTTACACCGACAGAGGCTGGAGTTATCGCAGCAGTATATGCATTAGTGATCGGACTGTTTGTATACAAAGAATTAAAAATCAGCATGCTGATGGAATGCCTTGTTTCTGCGGCAAAGTCATCTTCTGTAATCATGTTTCTTGCTGCAGCAGCAATGGTATCTTCTTGGATGATGACAGTGGCAAATGTTCCATCCATTGTTACGGGAATTTTAGCACCATTTATTGAGCATCCAGTAGCATTAATGCTAATTATCTGCCTGATCGTGCTCCTTGTTGGAACTTCCATGGATGTAACGCCTACCATTATGATCCTGACACCTGTATTACTGCCGGCAGTGAAAGCAGCAGGAATCGATGTTGCATATTTTGGAGTGGTATTTATCTTAATGACGGTTTTAGGTTTACTTACACCACCGGTAGGAACAGTATTAAATGTTGCCTGCGGCGCAGGAAAGATCAACATGGAGAGAATGGTAAAATCGATATGGCCGTTCCTTCTGGCTGAGGTAGTGATATTACTGCTTATGGTTTTGTTCCCGTCTCTTGTGACGGTTCCGATGAACTTTTTCCTCGGATAAATCAGTGATTGCGGAGTTTTGATTCAGGTTAAAACTTCGCAGTTGTTTTTGAATATAACAGATAGAAATGGAGATCAGAAAAATGGAAATGACAATGAGATGGTTCGGAAAAGATTATGATACCGTCACCTTGGAACAGATAAAACAGACACGCTATGCAACCGGGATCATTACTACATTATATAATAAAATGCCGGGAGAAGTGTGGAATCTGGATGAAATTCTTGCAATGAAAAAAGAGGTTGAGGACGCAGGCCTTCATCTGGCAGGAATTGAGAGTGTCAATGTCAGCGATGCGATCAAGACAGGCGGAGCGGGCAGAGACCATGATATCCAGGCATATATTGAGACATTAGAAAATCTCGGAAAGGCAGATATCCATATGGTTTGCTATAACTTCATGCCGGTATTTGACTGGACAAGAACAGAACTTGACCGTGTGAGAGAAGATGGTTCTACGGTAATGGCATATAATCAGGATGCAATTGATAAAATGGACCCGGAGAAAATGTTTGATGCGATCAAAGATGACATGAATGGAACAGTCATGCCGGGCTGGGAGCCGGAGCGAATGGCAAAAATCAAGGATTTATTTGCATTATATAAAGGAATCGATGAGGATCAGCTTTTTGAGAATCTGAAATATTTTCTGGAAGCAATCATGCCGGTTTGCGACAAATATGATATAAATATGGCAATTCACCCGGATGATCCGGGCTGGAGTGTGTTCGGTCTGCCGAGAATCATTTCATCACAGGAAAAATTAAAACGAATGATGGATATGGTGCCAAATAAACATAACGGTGTGACATTCTGCATGGGCTCGTATGGAACAAACTTAAATAACGACCTGATCGCAACCATTCATATGTTAAAAGGAAGAATCCATTTTGCACATATCAGAAACCTGAGATTTAACGATGGAATGAGAGACTTTGAGGAGAGCGCACATCTCAGCGAGGATGGCACATTTGATATGTATGCCATTATCAAAGCGCTTTATGAAGATGGGTTTGATGGCCCAATCCGTCCGGATCACGGAAGAATGATCTGGGGAGAAAAAGCAATGCCGGGGTATGGACTTTATGACCGTGCATTAGGCGCAGCATATCTTCGCGGACTGTGGGAAGCTGCAAAAAAGGAAGGAGAGCAGAGATGAAACTGACATTACAGGGTTTGCAGGAAAAAGAACAGTGGAAAAACGCAGGAATCGGACTTCCTTCTTATGATATTGAAAAAGTGGCAGAAGAGACAAAGAAAAACCCGGTGTGGGTACATTTTGGAGCCGGAAATATTTTCCGTATTTTTATCGGAGGGATCGCAGATACACTGATATCTTCCGGAGAGATGAAAAAAGGGATTACCTGTGTGGAAACGTTTGATTTCGATGTGGTAGATAAAATATACAGACCGTATGATAACCTCGTTTTAGCTGTGACATTAAAAGCCGACGGCTCAACGGATAAAAAGGTGCTAGGTTCTCTGGCAGAGGCAATCAAAGCGCAGTCAGAAGTGCCGGAGGAGTGGGATCGGTTAAAAGAAATCTTTTCCGATAAAAATCTCCAGATGATCTCATTTACCATCACGGAGAAAGGATATGCGTTGAAGGGAGTGGATGGAAATTATTTTCCATTTATTCAGAAAGATATTGACAACGGACCTGAAAAACCGGTGTCTGCAATGGCGGTTGTCTGCGCATTGCTGTACGAGCGTTTTCAGGCAGGAAAGGCTCCTCTTGCAGTAGTTTCCATGGATAACTGCTCTCACAATGGAGAAAAATTAAGAAATTCCATTCTGACTATGGCAAAAGAGTGGGAGAAAAAAGGATATGTAACAGGCGAGTTTGTAAATTACATTTCAGATGAAGATCAGGTGTCATTCCCATGGTCAATGATCGATAAGATCACCCCAAGACCGGCAGAATCCGTCTGCAGATCTTTGGAGGAACTTGGCATTGAGGATATTGCACCGGTCATCACTTCAAAAAATACATACATAGCGCCGTTTGTAAACGCAGAGGGACCACAGTATCTTGTGATCGAAGATCATTTTCCGAATGGCAGACCTGCATTGGAAAAGGCAGGCGTCTATATGACAGACCGGGATACTGTAAATAAAGTAGAGCGCATGAAAGTTACAACCTGCTTAAATCCACTGCATACAGCACTTGCAGTCTACGGATGCGTTTTAGGTTATACCCTGATCGCAGACGAAATGAAAGATGAGGAACTGAACAGGCTTGTCCATGAAATCGGCCCTGTAGAGGGAATGCCGGTGGTTACAGATCCGGGTATCTTATCACCGGAAGCTTTTGTGGATGAAGTTATCAATGTGCGTATTCCAAATCCATTTATGCCGGATACACCGCAGCGTATCGCAACAGATACCTCCCAGAAAGTGGGCATTCGCTATGGCGAAACGATCAAAGCCTATGTGGCTCAGTATGGGGATGCGAAGAAGTTAAAAGCAATTCCACTTGCAATTGCAGGATGGTGCAGATATCTGCTTGGCGTCGATGATAAGGGAGAAAAGTTTGAATTATCTTCTGATCCAATGCTTGCAGAATTAACAGCTGCCTTAAAAGATGTAAAATTTGGTGAGAAAGAATCCTATACAGGACAGTTAAAGAGTATTTTATCCAATGAAAATATTTTCGGCATCGATCTTTACAAAGCCGGTATCGGAGAGAAAATTGAAGAATTATTTGTAAAAGAAATCGCAGGCCCGGGCGCAGTGCGCAAGACCTTGAAAGAAAATCTGACAGATTAAACAAATCAAAAACTAAGCCAGAGGAAAAACATGAAAATTCCTCTGGCTTAATTTTTTTAAATCCCTTGACAGAATATAAGCAATCCGTTACTCTAAAAATGCGTAAAGCAAAAATCTTTTTTTATCAAATGAGTGAAATCATATATGCTGGATCGGCATGGATTCCCAATATCCACAACTATATAGCAAATGGTAAGTGAACATGAGTTTATTATTGAAAGAAAAATGCAGTACATAGTATAATAGAAGGAGAATATTATTGTTAGAAGAAAAAAGAAATAACAAACCAGATGTAGTATTAAAAAAGTATTGGGAAAACAAGGAACGGTTTTCAGATTTTTTTAATGCGGTTCTGTTTGATGGAAAAACGGTTATCAGACCGGAAGAATTAGAAGATTTAGATACAGATGAATCTTCTATATTGGAGCATAAAAATTATGCAGAAACACTGAAAGCTTCACGGGATAATATTGCAATTTGCAAGAAATCTACCAGATATGGGATCAATTTTGTGATGCTTGGGATGGAGAGTCAGGAACATATTCATTACGCAATGCCTATGAGAATAATGGGTTATGACTATGGAGCATACAAAAAGCAGTATGATAATAATGCAGTAAAGTATAAGAATGGCAAGGGATTATCTTCGGATGAATTTTTGTCTAAAATGAGAAAAACAGACAAATTTATACCAGTGATCACGGCTGTTATTTATTATGGTGAACGACCGTGGGATGGCGCAGTATCATTACATGGGATGTTAGATATTCCCAAGCAATTCAGTCGTTATGTAAATGATTATAAAATGATATTGATCGAGGCTGGAAATAATAATTTAAAGTTACATAATGTCAACAACAGAGACTTGTTCAACTTAGTGGGAATGTTGATCGATAAAAGGGAGACACCTGGAAAAAGAAAAGAGCAGGCGATTCATTATGTTAAAAAGAATCATGTCGATACAACTGTGATCAGGACAGTGACAAGTGTAATGAACAGTAAACTGGATTATCAATTATTGGAGCGGAAAGGAGAAAATGAAATGTTTACCGTATTTGAAGAGACATGGAAAGAGGGAGAACAGGCAGGAAGAGCGGAAGGAAGAGCGGAAGAAATCATTGCGGCAGGATATGAATTTGGTCTTTCAGAGAAAACCATTTTAGAACGTTTACAGAAAAAACTTGCAATAACTCCGCAGCAAGCCCAGGAATATCTTGCAACTTACACAAAAGAGACCGAGCAGCGCTGCTAAATTATAAATGCTGCGTCGTTTATTAGAAGAACTACTATAAAACCTCTGATTTTTCAAAAATTAGTTCTTTTTATAACACTTTATGTAACGCCCTGAATGTTATAGTTAGTATAACAAAAAGGATAAATATGTTTTTTTGCAGCCTTGGCAAAAGTGCAGCGAGATAAACATTAAATATGGAAGGAAGAGGTTTATACAGATGAAAAAGGAAATGATGGAAAACGCTACAGGCGTAAAATTAACCAAAAAAGCCAGCAAAAACGTGATCAGATCATTATCGGTCGGACTGGCAGCAATGATGGCATTATCTACTCCGATTGCAGCATTTGCTGAGGATGCAGATGGACAGAATAGCAGTGAAACAACACCGGAAGAGAGTACAACAACTGTAACAACACAGAAATCTGCAGCAGAACAGGTGGGAGAAGTTCAGAAAGCCGCTGAAGAAACGAGCAAAACAACAGAAGCAGCAAAGGATGCGGTAAATGCAGCAGTTGATACAACAATTGCGGATGACAGTGGCGCAGACCAGACAACAAAAGATGCAGCAGGCGTATTGGATGCTACCGCAAACGGAACATTCGAAGGCGGTACAGATGTGAATGTGGCAGAAGAAATAGTTGACAAAACAATGGATCGCATAAAAGATGCGTCAGATGCCGCAGCAGATACCGACGCAGCTCTTGATAAGGCAGATAAAAAAGCAGATGAGGCAAATACAATTGCGGATGATGCAAAGAAAGAGCAGCAGGAAGCACAAGACGCATTTGATAAAGCACAAGCCGGAATTGATTCTGCAACAGACATTGAGGAGGCGAAGAATGCTTACAATCAGGCAGCTGGTATTGTAGGCGATGCACAGAAAGCGTATGAGACTGCCAAAGCAGCTTATGACAGCAAAGTAGCCGAATACAATACAGCGTTAGACGAGCTTAAGGCGGCACAGGCAGCTTATGATACAGCAGTTGCCGAAGCAAGTACCGAGGCAGCGGCAGCCGCAGCAAATCTTGCAGCAGTTCAGGAGAAAGCGAAGGCTCTTCAGGAGGCAGCAGAGGAAGCAAAAACAGCAATTCCGGAGCTTACCGATGCACAGAAAGCAGCACTTGAGATCATCGCTCTGGAACAAGAACGTGCAGGGGATACCTCCACAAACTGGAGAAAAGAAGATGAGCTGTTCAAAGTGATCCTTAAGAATTACTACATTCCGGAACTTGCCAAGGGAGAACTTGTTGACTGCAAGTGGACCTGGAATCGGAATGATAACAAAAACTATTGTGAGGTGACTTACAAAGATGTGGCAGGTGACACACAAACCGTATATCTGAACTACAAGCTCAACGATACCCGCGATGATCTTGTTATTTTCGAGAAGGCAGAAGAAGTGGTTTCCTATGATGTGAAGGGCACAGACGGAAGCCTTGCATTCAATATCAATGCAGAGAACTTCCCGGCAGATAAGCTTCAGAATGATCAGGATACCGCAGTTTATGAGAATAACGGAGTGGTATACACAATCGTAAATATAGGTGGACAGTTCTATGTGGTCGACTCAGCTTCTAAGGACGTTGAGGTGAACAATAACTATAACAGTGAACAATATGAAACTTCCGGTGAGAAAAAGACCACCTATTCAGTGGATGAAAATGGCAAACTGGTCAAAACGGTAAAACAAAACGTTTCCGAGATCACATACACGGAAACTAAATTATCTTCTGATAAGACATATGACAATGTCGAGGCAGCAGAAAAGGATCTGGCCGATAAAAAAGCAGCATTGAAAGACGGAGATAAAGATGTCGAGACGTCCATGAGCGCAACAGCGACTGCAGATGTGACCGTAAGCCAGAAAACTACATTTACGACAACTATTGATTTATCGAAAATTGTTGTTGAAATGAAAAAAATCAATAATGATAACGATAAATACGAGAAGAAAAATGCCGAGATTGCAGCAAAGGAACTTTTTGCTAAATTCACCAACAAAGAGGCGTTAGAGAACCTGCTTGGCGGCGATTATAAGATCGAAAGTATTAATACAGATAATGCAAAAGTGAATGCTGTAGATAAGTACAAAAATACTTCCGGCAGATGGGTAGACTGGGGTGCAGATTCTGCTGCCTATAAAAACGTATTTTCAGGCACGATCGTTATTACTTATTCGCAGACAGTGACTGCAAAAGCAAACGCTGTGGAATCCAAGACAAATGCTGTAAATGCAGCAGACAATACGAATCTGGAAGCGTTAAAGGATCAGGCATATGATGCTGCAAAAGCAGATGCAGAAAAACTTCTTGGAGATGCAGTTTCCCAGAATAAGAAGATTAAAGACAACCTGAAAACTGGAGATCTGCATATTAACGGTTATGAAGGCTGGAATGGAAAACATAACTCCAACGTAGCAATCAAAATCCATTATGCCGATGACACATTCACAGAGGGAAAGAAGACAACGGATCAGGCAGTTGTTGACGAGAAGAACAGCTCCACAACCTTATCCGTTTCCTACACCGGAACTTATCAGCAGAAAAATTCCAAAGATCTTGGTGCGCAGACCGTGGAAACACAGAAATACAATCAGACTGCCAAGGCAGAGGAAAAAACAGCTTATACAAGCAACAAATATTATGATGAATATAAGAAAACAGGAGAAATCAATGAAGGAATCTGGCTCACCGGAAAAGATGATAATCGTTTCCCGGGACATGAAAGCTTAAAGAGCTTCTATGATTTCAAAGATGCAGCATTAAAAGCGGAGGCTGAAAGAGCAGAGAAAGTAGCAAAAGCGGATGCGATCATTGACGCAGCAAAGAATGCGGTGGAAAAAGTTGATAAAGCAAAAGCAGATGCGGACAGCTTAAAGGATAAGCTTACAGCACTTCTTGCAAGCCAGAACTACACAGCAGATCAGGTAAAAGAGTTAGAGGGACAGATCAGCGCGGCAGAGATAAAATTAAAAGAGGCAGAGGACATGGCAAAAGACCTGACAGATAAGTTAGGAATTGCAGGAGAAACACTGGCTGATAAGATCGCAGAACTCACCCCTGCACCGGCTCCGGGCGAAGGCGGTTCCACAACGACACCGGGCGGCGCAACTACCCCATCCGGCACTGAGACGACACCGGGCGGCGCAGCCACAACCCCAGCAGGAACTGTAACTACAGCAGCGGCTCCGGCAAGTACAGTCACAACCGTTACAACAGCCACAGCAGCTGCAGCACCGGTTGAGATCGCAGAGACGCCGGTAGCGCTTGCAGCAGCTGCAACACCGGCGGCAGCAACGAGAACAGCAGCGGTTGCAAATGCAAATGCCGCAGCTGATGCTGATACAGATGCGGACGCTGACACAGATGTGACAATTGCAGACGAGGAGACACCTCTTGCAGCGAACGGAGCACAGGAGAGCACGACAATTGCCGATGAGGAAACTCCACTTGCAGCAGAGGCTGGCGCAGTGGAAAACAAACAGCAGGAGAAAATGTCCTGGTGGTGGTTACTCATCATTGCACTTCTTGGTGTAACCGGCGAGGAAATGTACCGCAGAAATAAAAAGAAAAAAGCAGAAGCAGCTCAGAAAGATGAGAAATAAATTTTAACAATAAGGCGCATCCAAAAGGTGCGCCTTTTCTAAAACATCCATTGCAAAAAAATAAAATACGGAGTATTCTGAAAACAGGAAAAATATGATCCGTAATTTGTATACAAGGAAACAAAATCTATGAAAAAAAAGAAAACACTCATAATCTGCATGCTTCTTGGCATAATGCTCCTGACTTCCTGCGGAAAAACAGATCATCAGGATCAGGCGCCAGTCGCCACGGAGCAGACATCCGGAGACAGCCGGCAAACGACAGAAGAACCTGCGGAAACCGTCGGCGGATCGGAAGAGTCAACGGAAGCAGCCGGGACAGCCCAAGCGGCAGCAGAAGCCGTGGAAAGCACAGAATCTTCTGAATATGCAGAACGTAAAAGCATCATCATCACAGCCACAAACGAGTGCGGCATCGACATTGGGATGTTTTCTGTGATCGATCCGATCAGCGGCGAACAATACAATATCAGTGCGATCGCAGATGGACAGTCTGTTTCCATGCCGGTAGAGTGGCCGGTGGAGATCACAGATTTTCAGTGGGCACTTTATAATCAGAACGGCGAACTCTGCGTTGAGGCGACCACGGATATCAGCCAGGCGGAGAGCGGAGTGACATTGCTTCTCACCGGAGACGGAAATCTGGATGATGTACAGGAGATCTTTGAATAATGCAGACAATCTGATACAGACAATTCTGCCTGTACAGGGCAGTCAGGACAGAAATGATAAAAACAGGGGGTACTCATGGAAGAAAGAAGAGAAATATCGAGGGTAGAATACAAGACAAATGGTGTTGTCGTAATCTGCGATACACAGGAAAAAATTTACGTGGACGTGAAAGACATCAGTCCGTTAGGCATGGGAATCTGTGTGCCGGAGGGGCATGAAGGCCTTCTCGGAAAACAGGTGATCATTGTGGCAGAAACACTGATCATGTATGCGGAGGTTTCCCGCGAAGAAAAGCAGGAAGACGGCTCCACATTCATTGGTGTGCATGCGATAAAATTCACAGATGACGTTCTGCAGTATCTGTTTTCACACATTGGCTGATGAAACCAATCTTCTAAGCTCACAGTTTCCGAGCAGCTGATCCCAGAAATGTTCAAGAGGAATCCCTTCATATTGGCAGATCAGGCTGCAGTCTAAGGCTCCATGGGCAACGATCAGTACATTTTTTCCGGAAACAAATTCCGGCGTTAAAACATCGTGGATAAAAGAGCCGCTGCGGGCATACAAATGCTCAAGACTTTCCGCACCATCTACAGCATGATAATGGACAGGATCATGGAACAGCGTATATACCGGACAATCCGGTTTCTGTGTGACATGTTCTGTTCCTTCATACATGCCAAATCCCATCTCGCGGAGACGGTCGTCCGTCAGGATTGGCGTGCCGCTCCCCTCCAGAAAAATTTCAGCAGTCTCCTGCGCACGCTGTAAGGGAGAACAATAGCAGATATCAAATCGCAGATCTCCATACTTTTTCCGCGCGTCTCTCGCCATCTGGCGGCCTTCTTCATTTAAAGGAATATCTTCGCTTCCCTGCAGGCGGTGGACTGCATTCCAGTCAGTTTTTCCGTGTCTCATGATATATAACATAATAAACAATATCCTTTCCTCTTATAGTAGTAAAAATCTTAAACGCATTGCGGGCTCAATTCCCGGTGCGATTGAATTATATCCTATATTTTGTTAAAATGAAACCCTGATCAGAAAACAGCACCGGCACAACGCAGGAAATTGCATGACAGCTATTAATTTTACAGGAAAACTACCGATATATGAGTTAGAAAAATAAGTGTTCCGGCATTTGCAGAGATCCGAACCGCAACCATGGAAGAACACAAGCTTATGCACACGGAGGTGTAGAACAATGGCAATAGAGGCTATGAAAGGGGCAGGGATGTCCTACGCGGGAAGTTCATCCGCATCAGATGTAAAAGCAGAGAGTCAGGCAAAAGTGGAAACTGCATCCAACGCAGCAGCTTCTGACGATCTCATGAAGAAAACCATTCAGATCGACACGAAAGAGACTGACAAAAACGGCAAAGACGGAAACCGGGACGACAGTCAGGCAAAGCAGACGATCTCTGAGAATTCCCAGATCAAGAAAGCAGTTGACGAGATCAATAAAAAGGCGCACAATTCCGAGGCAGTCTTCGGAATCCATGAAGCAACCAACCGTGTCACCATCAAGATCGTTGACAAAGACACGAAGAAAGTCCTGAAAGAATATCCGCCGGAGAAAACCCTGGACATGATCGCAAAAGTCTGGGAGATGGCAGGATTATTAGTGGATCAGAAACTGTAGATCACTGTCCAGAAGGCAGGAACAGCAATAGACAAGTGACAGATGAAAACAGAAAACGATATAAACAAGTTACAAAACTGAAAGGAGCAGGATTATGCCAATCAGAATCACAGGTCTGAACTCGGGATTAGATACCGAGTCCATTATCTCAGCGCTTGTATCTTCTTATAGTTACAAGACGAACAAGTATAAAAAAGCACAGACAAAATTATCATGGAAGCAGGAGGCATGGAGTACCTTAAACTCTAAGGTGTACAGTTTCTACAACAATGTTGGTAAATTAAAAATGTCATCTGCCTACAATATGCGTACGGCAAGCGTATCCGACAGCACAAAAGCGAAAGTGAGTGCAGCAAGTGGGGCGACCAACGGCGTACAGTCTTTGGAGGTCTTAGAGGTTGCCAAAAGTGATTATCTTACCGGCGGAAAGATTTCGATCAAAGACGCATCCGGTGCGGAAGATAAGACAAAAACCGTTTCATCGGCATCCACTTTAAGCGAACTGGGATATACCGGAACCGGTACGATCGAAGTTACCAATAAAGAAACCGGAAAGACAACAAGCATCAGCGTGACCGGTGACACAAAGATCAGCGACTTTGTGAAATCCCTGTCAGACGCAGGTGTGAAAGCCAGCTTTGATGAGAAAAACGGCAGATTATTTGTAAGTTCAGCAAAGACCGGTACAGAAAACGGTTTTGAACTGAAATCAAAGAATGCAGACGGCGATAAGGCGTTGCTGGCATTGGGACTGGCAATGACATCTACCGTATCAGATACCGGCGCAAAAGTGAATGACGATAACAACTGGTCGGCGGCATCGGATGCGAAGATCAAACTGAATGGTGCAGAATACACTTCATCTACCAACGAGTTCGCTGTAAATGGTCTTTCTGTCACAGCACTTGCCAAGACGAGTGGAGAGATTTCTGTAACCGTAGCTACAGACAGTGAGGGAATCTATGAGCAGGTCAAGGATCTGCTCAGCCAGTACAACTCACTTATTAACGAGATGAACAAGTTATACAATGCAGATTCGGCAAAAGGATATGAGCCGCTGACAGATGATGAAAAGGATTCCATGAGTGATACGGAAGTGGAGAAATGGGAGGCAAAAGTCAAAGATTCCCTGCTCCGCAGAGATGATTCGTTAGAGAGCCTGATCTCGTCCATGACAACGGCGATGTCCAAGGGATATGAAGTCAATGGAAAGACATACTATCTTACTTCTTTTGGAATTTCAACACTTGGTTATATGAATTCTGCAAAGAATGAACAGTATGCATACCATATCAATGGGGATGAGGATGACAGCGCAACTTCCGGAAAGGAAGACAAACTGCTGGCAGCGATCAAAGAAGATCCGGATTCTGTGGCGGGATTCATGCAACAGCTTGCAACAGGATTATATGATTCTATTGATAAGAAAATGAAGACATCCACTTTAAGCAGTATATTTAAAGTATACAATGATAAGGAGATGGCTTCGGAATACAGCGATTATACAACCACGATCAAAAAGTGGGAGGATAAGCTGTCTGAACAGGAGGATTACTACTACAAGAAGTTCTCGGCGATGGAAACAGCGCTGGCAAAACTCAATTCACAGACATCTTCTTTATCCGGTCTGTTTGGATCATGATAACAGGACAATTAACCTGCGGCATTGCCGCAGGTTAAATCTGCATAAAGAAAAAAAGAAAACACATGGAGGTATTTTCACATGCTTAATCATAATGGCTATGCTGCGTATGCGAATAGCAAAATTATGACCGCATCACCTGCGGAACTGACACTTATGCTCTATGACGGAGCAATCAAATTCTGTAACATAGCAATTGCAGGGATTGAGGAAAACAATATCGAGAAAGCACATAACAACATCCGGAAAGTTGAGGATATCATCTCCGAGTTTCAGGCAACATTAAATCATAAATATGCAACAGCTGATGATTTTAATAATGTATATGTCTATTTGAAAGAACGCCTGATCGAGGCAAATATGAAAAAAGACAAAGAAATCCTGGAAGAAGTATTAAAACATCTCAGAACCATGCGCGATACATGGAAAGAAGTGATGAAACTGGCTGCCAGCCAGAGATAACCGGAAGGAGAAAGTAATACATCGTGACAGATAATTACATTGGAATCATGATCGAAAGCCTCCGGCGCAAAAAGGATGTCCTGACAGATATATTAAAACTTAGCGAGGAACAAAGTCTTCTGCTGGATGATCCTAATTTAGAACCGGACACATTTGAAAAAAACGTGAATCGGAAAGCGGCTCTGATCGACAAATTAGAGCAGCTTGACACGGGCTTCGAAAGTTTATATGACAAAGTAAAGGAAGAACTTGAGAGCAACAGAGACATCCATAAAGAGCAGATCAGGCAGATGCAGGAACTGATCAGGGCACTTACCGAATTGAATATGCAGATTCAGGCAACAGAAGCAAGAAATAAGGAAAAGGCAACAGCCAAGTTTGCTTATATCAGGCAGCAGGCAAAGGAAATCCGCAGTAGCCAGAAGATCGTCAAAGAATATTATAATAATATGATGCATAAGGCGTATAATGAGCCGCATTTTTTGGATAATAAGAAGTAGAAACTATACTGTCAAGTGTTTTTTTGAAAAAATATGAAAAACATCTTGAACTAAAAAGCTTACTTGTGCTAAAATATGTGCATCGATTTTGAAAACGAGGAAGGGCATATGAACAATAAGATAACACGATATAAGGTTTCTTATCACGGGTTAGATGCAGACAAATGGATTGAGAATTGCGACTTCCCGGTAAGAATGCAATATGCTACGAACAGTGGTTTTGTTAATGTAGCAGATTTATCACGAAGCAGTCAGAATATATTATCAAAGTTAAAGCATAAAAAACATAATAAATTTGTTAATATTGGAAAGATTGACTATTAAGGAGACTATAACAAAGAGCTGTTATGGTCTCTTTTTTTGGAGAGGTGAATAGAATGTCATTATTTTGCAGAGAAATCATGCTGTACAATGAATTTGTTCCAGCATTGGAACCAGAGAAACATAATTGGGAATACAGAGCATACGGACACTATGACGGAATTGGAATTGGAAAGAAAATTGAATTTCAAAATGGAAGTTCCTTTGAAAAAATATATACGAGCTGCGCAGAAAGCGACAGTGAGAATATGTCATATGCAACGCAGACCTTGCTTGGATTTTTTGAAAACGAGGAAAAGGAACATGAATTTTGGCAGACAGATAAACCATTTTTATACATTGTCTTGTTACAAGTTGCAGACAATGCATCTACGCCGTTTTATAAAGATATGTGCGATGGTAAGTTTTTAAAAAATCAATATAAAGAGATCGGATTAAATGAGAAACAGTGGGAAAGCATCATGGTCCAGCCATACTATTCAATTGACAATAGTGATTTCTTTCTGGCGGTAAAATGTGATTATACCTCCATAGGAACGAAATATATTAATTACTTACATCAAAAGAAAGAAGAAAATACTTTTCAGGTAAAAAACAGTTATAGTATTTTAGGAGTTCAGAGTGCTATGATTGAGAATGGACTTCCTGATGATATCAGCAATGAAAAAATAGATATGATAGAACTCCGAGCTATAGAAAAAGAAGGCGGATCAATCGGACAGTTATATAAAAAGCTGAGAGAAGAATTTGAGGCTGATAAAAGCATCAAGGTAAGCCGGCTTTCATTGCTGGGAACAGAAGATGAAGCAATTGTCATCACAAATATTTCATGGAGAAAATTACTGCCATTATATAGTAAACACAATGGATTATTGAGCAACAGTTGTGCAAATTATACAAGTGCTATTTCTACGAAGGTCATGTTTCATATTAATGATAATAACGCTGCTGTTATAAAAAACATGGAAAATAACGGTGACGTGAATGAAACAAAAATATGTGATAAGATGTGCAAATTAATCAATGAGATATACAAAGATTGTAATGACGTGCGAAAAATATCAGAAAAAAAGAATTTAATGATGCTTGTTAATTCTCTACGTAGATTTGAAAAAAAGAATCAGCTATTTGCGGATTATAATTTCTTTACATTATTTATGCCGTTGTATGTATTCTTACGGTTACTAAAAAAGGGCAACGATGGGAATACAATCTTCTACTATGAATTTATGAAAAGCATGAGATTGAGAACTCAGAATTTTACAAAATCAGACCGTGTGTTCTCACAAGTGGTAGATTTTAATATGAGATACTTTGATGTTCCAACGAAATTTATAACATTATATAGTGCTTATATTTACAGATTTAAAAAAATGCTGAATTTAAAAAATGCAAAAAAATATGAATTCTTGATTTGCCCAGGTGAAAATGGACAAATGGAAGTCAAGGAGATAATGCCAAGAGTTTCAAACGAGGAAAGATTGTTTTTGGTTGGAGTCCCAGAGAGCCAGATGTATGCCCCTAAGTTGATGTGCATTATGTTGGGGCACGAAATTGCACATTTTGTAGGAACCAGTATCAGGTGTAGGGAGAGCCGGGCAAAAAGTCTGGCAAAAATGTGTGCAAGGATGATCGTATTATCCATGCAGGCATATTTGGCAAATGAAAGTGATGCGGATATTTTGTGGGAAAATACGGGGAAAGCATGGGAAAACTGCGAACAAAAACTTGTACAGTGGCTGGATTTTTATATAACAAGAATCCAGGATGAAAATTATCTCAAAGAATATTACTATAGTAAAGAGTGCTACAATGAAAAAAATCTGAAATTTAATAAAGAATATTATTGTCATACAAATATGCTGAAAGACACACTTTCTATGTCTATTGCAGAATTTTTGCAGGAAAGAGGAAAGAACACATTTGGCTTTGCAATCCAGAATATGTATGCCAATAATACGGATGAAAAAATAAATAAGCAGCAGTATTTTGAACAAATGGGCGAAAAATTACAGGAATGTATTAACGATTTTGTGGCACCGGTAAAAAAAGGAAATGATATTTTAAATATGCATGGTGGAATAGATCAGTTTATTTATCTGGTGAAAGAATGCTATGCAGATATGATATGTATATTAGCACTTCATTTATCGTTGGCAGATTATTTGCAGGCGTTTATTAGCAACTTGGGAGAAATGGGAAAGCACGCGGATGAGATGGCGGATACAATGTTAATTGCAAGAATTGCAATTGTTATGTGCGTGGTTCGTTATCCAAGAGATAATGAATTGGAAAAATATTCAAATATAAATGAAAAAGAACAACAAATTATATGGGGCTGGGGTGATGATGAATTAGAGAAAATAGAGGAGGAATCAGAGTGCTGTGAACTGGAAGAACTGGCAACGGAATTTTCAGAACATTATATTGCAAACACATATAAAATGGATCTGAAAGCACTAATAAATAATGTGGTTGATATTATCTATGATCAGAAAATATTGAAGGAAATTATTCGGTATTTGTTAAAGTGCCGGGCAGAATATTATAGGGAGATGCTACAGGTTCATAATAAGAAGAATATGGCTGAAATCATGCAATTCTATCGTACAGTTCAGATGGATGATACAGAAAAGATGTTTTCAGAAATAGGAAAAATAATATCCCAATATGAAAAAGATATAAGGGTGGAAATGGGAGAAATGTAAATGGAAGCAACTACAGAGAAAAACGAGTATAAGCTGAAAGATTTTTTACTGGATGTTTTTGCAAAATACAAGATAAATATAAAGAAACAGGATTTTGACACGATTTTAATTCTGGAGGAAGATAATAAAGAATTCAGAGAGGGGAGAGATCTGGAAGAAAAAGAAGAAAGATATTATGCATCGTCTGATATTAAAAAACCGGATTTTCCGGATTTGAGACAGTTGCCTGCAAAAGAAAAATATGTATTTGAGAATGAAAATACAATGTGGATCATATTTGGAAAAAAAGATATAAAACCAACAGATGAATGTAGTACGTCATTGTATCAGATGTTTCTTGGAGTACTTATAAGGAATCAGGATGCCTTAAGATATACATTTTTGTTTGAATATATCTTGGGAGAACTAGTAAGAAATATTACAGACACGGCACAGGCACTGCTTCAGGAAGAAGATTTTTTAAAAACATTTAATGAAAAAAGAATGTTAATGCAAGAATATGCTGACTGGATTATAAATCAGTATGAATTGCCAGAACTTAGAATATTGAATGAACTGTCTGCTACAAAATATGAGAGAAGAGAATGCAATGCCCGTGTCTATTTTCAGCAGAAAGAGAAACAGACTATTGAACGATTCGGAATACAGGGACAAAATAATAGGCTGATTAAAGCAGGAAATTTAAGAATGGTTAGAAAACTGCTGGAAATTTCAAATGAAAATGGAATTGATATTTTGGCAGAAAAAATAAATACTCCGGATGGGAAAACCGCGTATGCAGTACAGGCATTATTAAATGCAACGGATGATTCAGACGACGTGGAACAAATATATATTAAATTCAAAGGATATATGCATTGGAGCTTGACTATTGGTAAAAGGGAGGTATTGATATATTATCATGGAGAATACCAGTTAGGTTATGCCAAGGAAGGTGAAAACTATTTAGAGGATATCATAAAATTACAAAAAGATAACAAGTTGGAACAAGTTGATATACAGATGTTAAAAGATATTGTGGAAGTGTTAAAAGAACAAAGACATGGAACGTCTGTTATTTTTATGGAAAGAGATGAAGCGGAACAAGAGGTAAAACGTCTATGTGACATGAACAGAGCAATACCCGTCGAATCAAATTTGAAATATAATAAAACTGAAGAAGGAGAGAATGGATGGCATAAAGCAGCATTTCTTGGAATCTCTAATATGGATGGGGCATTGATTCTGGATTTTGACGGAAATTGCAAAGCAATAAGCTGTATAGTAGATGGAAAAGCAGTGATTCCGGGAAGAGTGGAACGTGGAGCCAGACTGAATTCCATTGAAAATTATGTTGGCTCTAAGAAAAAAGGAATCTGTATTGGGATTGTTATTTCTGAAGATGGAATGGTTAACATTTTACATAATAAAAATCCTGAATATGGAGAATTCCAAAAGAAAAATAAAAAAAGGGGTTAAGTATCTCCCACTTATGCCGATATACAATGCAAGTAAGCAAAGAATGCTACTTCGTGAAATCCGAAATGAAGCGTACGGTCAGAGTAGGAACGTTCACAAATAAAACAAATCTACTTCAGCATGGATGCTGAAGCCCAATTCAAGGAGGAAAAATATTATGGCAATGGTAGTACAGCACAATCTTACAGCGATGAACGCTAATCGTCAGTTAGGAATCACAACAGGAGCTCAGGCAAAATCTTCAGAGAAATTATCTTCTGGTTATAGAATCAACCGTGCAGGTGATGATGCAGCAGGTTTAAAGATTTCTGAAAAAATGAGAAGCCAGATCCGTGGTCTTGACAAAGCTTCTTCTAACGCACAGGATGGTGTATCTTTAATCCAGACAGCAGAAGGTGCTTTAAATGAAGCTCATTCTATCTTACAGAGAATGAACGAATTAGCAGTTCAGGGTGCTAATGATACAAACCAGTCTATTGACCGTGATGCAATTAATCAGGAGTTAGATGCATTAACAGAAGAACTGGATAGAATTTCTGAGACAACTCAGTTCAACAAACAGAACTTGTTAGATGGTACATTTGCAGACAAGAATCTTCAGGTTGGAGCAAATACAAATCAGAAGATTTCTATTAGCATTGATAATATGAATGCAGCTACATTAGGACTTACAAGCATTTCATATGCTACAAAAGAAACAGGAACTGCACCTACAAAACTGACATATCAGGGCATGACATACAATTATGTTGGAACTAATACAATGTCAAAAAATGTTGATAATGCAGTTAAACAGTTCCAGGCTTCAATCAATGCTAAGGTTGTTGAAACAGATTTTGCGCAGCAGTATGATTCAAAAACAGGATCTGTATATTTTAATACTGTCGATATGAGTGGTAAAACAATCAGAACCTCAACAGCAGCCAATGCACAAAAATATGCAGCAAGCTTTAATAAAGCAGCAGTATCACATGATGTAAGAAATAATTTCAAAGATTATGTGACAACAAGTGCAACTGTTGCAACAACAGATAAGGATGTTCAGGTTGGACGCCCTAGCGTTGCTGATTATGAGACTGCAAATGCAACACTTTCTGCAGTACAGAATGCTATTAATAAAGTATCTACACAGCGTTCCGCTTTAGGTGCTTTACAGAACAGATTAGAGCACACAATTGCAAACCTTGATAATGTATCAGAGAATACACAGTCAGCAGAATCACGTATCCGTGATACAGATATGGCTGATGAGATGGTTGAGTACAGCAAGAACAATATTCTTGCTCAGGCTGGACAGTCTATGCTCGCACAGGCTAATCAGTCTACTCAGGGAGTATTATCTTTATTACAGTAATAACAGGTTAAAAGAAATGAAAAAGAGGGAGTCTTATGGCTCCCTTTTTTGATATAAGGAATGGTTATGGATGATAAACAATTATATATAGCAATAACGAATATTAATTATAAAGAACTGGCATACTCAAGACACAGATTACAGGAGGAATACAGACCACTTTTTTCGCAGATACAGAGCTTTTTACAGAGCATGCTGGAGATAGAATGGGAAGCTGATATCAGAGATTATGTAATATCAGATATTATGGGCATTATGAAAGATATATTAGAGGCATATGATAACGAGGATGATGTGCTTATGATGGATGTCATGGCATATGGGGTTCAGAATTATCTGAAGCTTTTTTTGCCAGAAGATTTTTTGGATGAAGATGGGACAGGGAATGAATAGAGAATTATTATTAGAACAGAATCTTAAAGCGTGGGAGATAAGGTATCCGGGCAGCAGGCATAAAATTGAAGATAGATATAAAGAGTGGAAGAATAAGAAAGAGAAAGGGATTTCTGTTGATGCCATGCAGGCGTTAGATGGAAATATCATATTAAAAGTAACAAAAGATGGAAAACAAAGATATCTCGGCGGAAAGAGAAACTGCAAGGCACCGATAGAGACATGGGCAGATGCAAAAGGTTCATTGGAGAGAACAACACTTTATTTTATCGGAGGTATCGGCAATCCATATTATATAGAGCAGTTATTACAGAAAAGAATAGAAGGACAGAAATTAAACATTATTATATATGAACCATCAGAAGAAATATTTTTTACAGCAATGGAAGCATTTGACCTGACAGGTATATTGAAGGAACAGTCAGACTGCATTATCGTGATAGAAGGCTTAAGCGGAGTTTCCATCAATAATGTCATTGAGCGGATGATTACAGTAGAAAGATTTGATGGTGTGAAGACATTTCTTCTTCCGAATTATTACAGAATCTTTCCGGATGAGATGATGGAGTATGCAAAAGCAATCAGAAAACAGTGTGATTCATGTGCATCAGCAATTAATACCAGGGTACGTTTCTCAGCAGTATATGCGCAGAATATGTTTGCCAATGCACATTTTCTGCTGGATGGATATAAAACGAGACAGCTGGCAGAGGTGATACCGAGAGATATTCCGGCAATTGTCGTTGCCGCAGGTCCATCATTAGATAAGAATATAGATGAATTAAAGAGAGCAAAGGGCAGATCATTTATTATTGCAGTTGATACAGCGATAAAACCGCTGCTGAAAAGAGGCATTATGCCGGATATGTTTGCGATTGTTGATGGTAAAAAGCCATTGGAGCTTATACAATATGAGGGTGCAGAGAAGATACCATTGCTTACTTCCATTACAGCAGCGAATCCCGTATTATCCTATCATAAAGGAATGAAGTTTTTCTTTAATGAGGGAGATGGATATATTAACGAGATTTATGCATTGAATGGAAAAAGCTTTGAATCGGTGGCATGCGGTGGCTCAGTGGCAACAATCGCATTTTCGCTGGCATTTATGATAGGGATTGATACTGTTATTTTAGTAGGACAGGATCTTGCACTGACAGGGAATAAAACACATGCGGATGGCACATTTCATGAGCATATGGGAGAGGTAGACACTTCACGGTATAGAACCGTTCCGGGGAATGTGGAAGAAAAGGTTCCGATAAGAGGAGATTTCTGGATGTATCTGAACTGGTATAATGATTATATTAAAAGCTGCAAGGAATATAGAAAAGCTTTCCGTGTCATCAATGCTACAGAGGGCGGTGCCAGAATCGAGAATACAGAGATAATGAGCTTAAGAGAGGCGATAGATAATGAGTGTGTGAAGGAAGTCGATATTGCGTCATGCCTGCAAAAACTGACACCGGTATTAAACTCAGAGGAAAGAGAAAAATCATTAGAGTATCTGCATGATACACCACAGCGCTATCATGAAATGGCAGAGGATGCAGTCAATATTAATACACAATATCAAAAGCTGAAAAAAATATGCACTTCCCGGAATATTAATATGAAGTCTTATGAGAATACATTAAAAAAGATTAAAAAAATCACAAAGAAATTAGAAAATAACAGGCTATATTATGAACCGGTAAAAGAATCACTGGCACTTGCCAATTACGTCGTACAGAGCGAACAGCACGAAGAAAAGGATTCTTTGAAAGAAGAAGGAAAAGAAATTGCAAGACAAGGAATAATTTATACAGACATGGTAAGACAGTGTGCAGAACTTTTTGAGGAGTATACAAAGGAAACAGTTGGAAAAGCAGAGTGAATTAGAATAGAGTGACTTTTAACGACAAGGAGAATATATGGGTTTTGGAAATATTGTATCGGATGCATTAAACATAATGCGTGATGAAAAAAAGTTTTATAAAGACTATTTACCACAGGAAGCAATTACAGTTGGAAACAGAATGGTGGCGGAAATTACAGGCCTGTGGGAAAATCTGCAAGATGAGATAATCGAATTACTTAAAACAGAGCTACCAATGGAATCTCCATATGCAGTGGTGTGGTGGTATTCTGTTTTGCTTAATATAAAACATGACGAGAAAATATTTGAGGAATTTATTTTATATGTTAGAAAAAATAGAAATGCATATTCTGCAAATACAAAGTATTTTTTGTTCTATCAAATGAAATCTATGTATTTTCGTTTTGCAGAATTAAGCAGTGAAAAAGTGCAAAAAGAATTACTTGCTTTTTTCGAAGAAATAGTTGAGGATTTTTCGAAAGAAATTACAGTTCCATTGGAAAGAATTCCTCTTGAAGAGAGAAATCCGGAAAAAGCATTAATAATCACAGAGCAGTTTATTGCAATTCAACATGGACCAACCAAAACGGCATTAGATAGATGTAAGTGTTTAATGGAAAAAATGAATAAACAGGTTTTGCTACTTAACACAACAGAGATTTTAAGCCAACTTGGTAGAATACCATTTTACAATGCTATAGAAGGTAGTTATGATGAACTGAAGAAAAATGAAACATATCAGGAATGGAAGCAAACGATAATACCTTATTTTCAATGTGATCATTGTATGCCAGAAACTAACAGATTAGATATGCTGTTAAGAGAAATTCGAGTGATGGCACCTCAAATAGTTGTTTCTATTGGTGGAAGCGGTATGTTATGCAATCTTGTAAATAAAATGATTCCGGTGGTAACTGTCGGTTTGTGTCCGTCTGATTTAGAATTTACAACATGTAAATACCAGACATTGGGAAGAAAGATAACGGAAAAAGACAGACGTATTCTAGATACAATAGGTTATACGGAACAAAATGTCATAGAAAGTATATTTACATCCTCTTTAAAACCACAGACAGAAATAATTGGTAGAGAGGAAATGAATGTTGAAAAAAGTGTATTTGCATTAGTTACGGTTGGAGTACGATTAGATGACGAAGTAACAGATGATTTTTTAGATATATTAGAACAAGTTGTCACATCGGAAGTTAATTGGGTAATTATTGGAAATTTCGCTCATATGAGAGAACGATTGAAAGATTACTCAAATTTGAAAAAATATACAATCAATATCGGATTTTGTAATGATATTTTGTCTCGAATAGAAAATTGTGATTTATATGTTAATCCCACAAGAAAAGGGGGAGGTACATCCTGTGTGGAAGCAATGTATAAGGGACTGCCAGTTGTTAGTGTGAACTATGGGGATGTTGCTGTAAATGCTGGGGATGAATTTTGCGTTTCTGATTATGAAGAAATGAAAAAACAAATAATGAAATATTATACTGATAAAGAATATTATTTAAAAATGAGCAATAGGGCAAAAGAACGAGTAAAAATACTTTTAGATACAGATAGTGAATTTGAACGCATTATACGAGAAGTAGAATTAAGAGAAACCGAACATACTGAGGGAGACAGAGTATGAAAGATTATGGACAAATTATATCATTGATAGGTACTTTGAAAACAATTTGTCATGCTATGCAGAAGCAAAAATTTCAACAAGACGTAATAAATGATATCGAGACTGCTAGTGAGCAAATTAATGTACAATTATATTATCATCCAAGTTTAAAATTTCAAAAAAAATATAATCTAACATTGGATAAAGACTATATGTTTTATAGAGAAGAACTGGAAACGTTGATTGGTATATGGGAAAATTCTATTATGAACAGACGGAACAATCAACTAGATGAACAGTTTTGGGAAATATATGATTTTTTTAAATATGTAGATAAGGATGTTATTTGTAAAAAAGTGTTAGACCATTTTGCAAATTTGCCTGAAGCGCGCAAAATTGATTTTTTGGCATTACCTTATTATTATCCGGAATTAAGGGGAAAATTAGACATGCTAAAAAATGATTATTCACTAGTTGAATTATCAACAGAAATAATGTTGGAAAATATAGAACTATTTCGTAATTTATATAATAATTTATATGAAGAAAAATCACGAAAATTATTAGTAGCAATTGTAAAATATTGGTTCGATTTTGATTTGACACAAATACAGGAGGCACAAAAAACAAATTATCCAGATTATTATGCTATTGATATACTTTTAGGCAGAAGGGTAGATACAATTATTAATTATGGTGTATCGAACGTAAATATTTTTAAAGAAAAATATAGTATAGTGGATAAAGCGAAGAAATCAATTTTACCAATGCTGGAGTTAAAAGAAATAGTTCTGTCAGAAGAAAAGAAAGCACTATTTATACCAGTATTTGATTTGCAAAATGATCTTTTTGAAATTACTAAAATTTTATTTGAAATAAATAAAAACGTACAGATATATCTTCGATGTGAAGATGTCACAATATGGCCGCAGGCATATTTTATAGTAGTAGTTTAGTAATGTAAAGTAAATGTGGAGTTAATAAGATATGAAATATGGAATTGTGTATTACAAAGATACCGCAAATCTTGGTGATGATATATTGACTTATGCAGGAACTAAATTTTTGCCACATATTGATTATTATATAGATAGAGAGGCAATGGATTTATTTGTTCCTGATGAAAAAGAATATGTTGCTACAATTGTAAATGGATTTTATTTACATTATCCGTTTACATTTCAAATTTCTCCTTATATATTGCCTTATTTTATAGGAATTCATTTTACAAGAGATGCATTTGTATATAATGACTACAGTTATTTGGATGGGTATAATAGTAATTATTTAAAAAAATATTCCCCTATTGGTTGCAGAGATTATCATACGCTTCAGGTTTTAGAAGAGAAAGGCATACCGGCATATTTTTCTGGATGTCTCACTTTGACATTAACACCTTTTCAAGATGTAACTTGTAATCATAAGGTAATATTGACAGATGTATCTGATAATATTTCAAATTATGTGAAAAATATGAAACTAGGAAAAGAAGTACAAAATATTACTCATCGAATGGCGCCAGAAACTATTGGACAAAAATGGAGTGTTAGGGAAAAAAGAGTTGAGGAATATTTAAAATTATATCAAGGAGCAGATTTGGTAATTACAAGTCGATTACACTGTGCGTTACCGTCAGTGGCACTTGGCACACCAACGATTCTTGTTGGAAAATATGATGAAGATTTTAACAATAGACTTGCAAGTTTTTCGGCATATGTTCCTACTTGTGGAGAAAATGACATTCTTAGTGGAAAAATGGATCAGTTAATTAAAACACCGCAAAAATCTGTAGAACATGTGCAGATGGCAGAAAGGATTAGGGAAAATTGTAAAAAATTTAGTGATTCAGTGCTTTGCGGAAGGTATGATGCGTCAGCATTACCGGATATAGAATTATATAATAGCTTGTATTGCGAAAGAAATAAATTTATGAGGGAATCGTGTTTCAGATTAATTGATAAGAATAATAGTTTGATGTGGGAGAATATACAACTACGACAAAAAAAGAATTAAAAATAAGTCTATATGAAATGCATAGAGATATTATTGAAATAATTTTTAATATGTATAAAACATATTTTATATATTTCTCATTAAATCAAAGCTGTTATCATGAGTATTTAAATATGAAATAAACAGAATACTATATATAGTAATAAAACGAATCATGGAGAATCAACGATATGAACGTTGCAATAATCGCCGAAGCAGGTGTAAACCACAATGGCAGTGTTAAACTGGCAAAGCAAATGATCGAGGAAGCAGCAAGAGCTGGTGCAGACTATATCAAATTTCAGACATTTAAACCGGAAAAGCTGGTTTCCAAATATGCGCAGAAAGCAGATTACCAGAAGAAAACAACGGGCAATAATGAATCGCAGTTACAGATGTTGGAGAAACTGGCATTGTCATATGATGATTTTGTGGAATTGAAAAGATATTGTGAGCAGATTGGGATTGGTTTTCTGTCCACACCGTTTGACGAGGACAGTATCCAGTTTCTTGATAGTCTGGACATGGATTTTTGGAAGATACCTTCCGGTGAGATCACAAATTATCCGTATCTGGTTCAGATTGCACAGACCGGCAGGGATATTGTGCTTTCCACCGGGATGTGTGAGATGGATGAGATAGCGGATGCAATGAAAGTATTGGAAGAGAATGGAGCAGGGAATATTTCGCTGCTCCATTGTAATACAGAATACCCGACACCATACGAGGATGTAAATTTGCTGGCAATGAAACAGATGCGTACAGCATTTAAAAAGCAGGTGGGATATTCGGATCATACGGTCGGGATTGAAGTGCCGATCGCAGCCGTGGCATTAGGTGCTGAAATTATTGAAAAGCATTTTACGTTAGATAAGAATATGGAAGGACCTGATCACAAAGCAAGCCTTGAACCATTGGAATTAACTCAGATGATATGCTCTATCCGACATATTGAAAAAAGTCTGGGGGATGGTAATAAAAAAAGAACTGCTTCGGAACAGCATAATGTTGTGGCAGCGAGGAAGAGCATTGTTGCCAAATGTGAGATTTCTAAGGGAGATATTTTTACGGAGGCAAATCTTACGGTTAAAAGACCGGGAAATGGGATAAGTCCGATGAGGTGGAAAGAACTGATTGGTACAAGGGCAGAGAGGGATTATCTGGAAGATGAACTTATATGATAAACTCCGGAAAAAGCGTAAATGTTGCATTATATCTCGCTATGAGTATGACAATTTTGTTGCATGAAATTATAAAATATGTTATTAATAACAATATAGAGACCAAAATAAAGTAAATATGTCATGAATGACATAATGATGAATAAATCTGCTGAAATATGTCATTCATAACAAGTCTGGAGGGTGTTGTTATGAATAACGAAGATATGAAATCTATATTTGATCAGATAAATAATTTAAAAAAACCTGTTACAGAATCCAAAGAAACAAATGCTGCATATGAAAAGGATGCTTTTCGAGAAGTTTTAAATGGAATATCAGAGGAAATTCAAAGAGTATTGGATGAAAATGATTTCACACAGGAGGATTTATGTCGGATAACAAATATGTCACAGTCCAATATTAGTAAAATACAAAACGGAAAGGTTGTTCCAAGGATAGAAACACTACAAAAGATTGCGAATGCTACACACACAAGACTTGTAATAAGTTTTGAAAGCATGGAAGGAGAGGATTAAAAATGGCAAGTATAACGTCCATTGAGATTAATCAATTCAGGGGAATTAAGCAATTAACAGTTTCTGATTTTTCAAATATCAATCTTATTGTAGGTGATAATAATAGTGGAAAAACAACATTTTTGGAAGCAATTCAGTTATTGTTTGCGAAAGCTCAACTCAGCTCTGTTAAAAATATAATAAGGCAGAGAACAGTGCTTAATATTCATGATAATAGTTTTTATACTTCTTTCATTAAAATGTTCAATGTGGAGCAAAATGAGGATTTGTTAGATCTAGATATTTATGCAGAAAGTAATTACGGTTCGATTGAATTTGAAATGACTGGATGTGAGAAAACCATTTCTGGAGAAGAAGCACTTCAAATTTCAACAATGTCTTCACGTCAAAAAACGTATTATAGAAAATCAACAACTTTTATCCCCGAAACGGTCAAACTGTTTACAGGTAGTATTATTAGTCAAAATGGTAAAAAAACAATAGAGAAAAATGTTCGTTTCACGTCTTTAGACAATACAATGGTAGGTCCTGTAACTAAGAGGGAAGTTCAATATATATCTTCATTTGGTCATTTGAGATATGACTTATTGCGGAATATCGTAGACAATCCGGAATATAAGAAATTAGCTATCAGCATTCTGAAGAAGTTTGATGAATCTATAGTGGATATTTGTTATACCAAGGCGGATGATGAATCCTTTGTGGAATCCATTATAACAGAAAATGGAGTAAACATGCCGTTCTCCGTTTATGGCGACGGAATTAAGAAAATATTATATATTTTGAATAAACTATTCGATGCAACAGATTCAATTTTGTTGATTGACGAAATTGAGACAGGTTTGCACAAGAAATATTATGATAAATTATTTCCGGTAGTATTTGAGCTGGCTAAAAAACTGAATGTACAATTATTTATTGCGACACACAGTATGGAAGCAATTGATGCAATACTGGAGTATGGTAAATATGAAAATGATACCAACAGTAAGGATCCGATTAAAGTTATTACATTAAAGAAAATCGACTCAAACGATGGAAAGGGAAGTAATGTAGCTGCTCGAAATGTTACGGGTAAGTATGTGTATGAAAACCGCAAGGCATTTGAATTTGAGGTGCGCTTATGATGACGGAATTAATGCTTGTTGAAGGTGTGTCAGATGTACAGTTGATTAGCTATTATTTACAAAATGTGTATGGCTGGAAACATGAAAAGAATAATAATCTTGGAATACATTCACTGGATGAACATGATCACATAGAAAGTCTTTCAAAAGAAGGAAAGCAACTTGTTTTGTGCGGTGTGGGAGGAAATGGAAGATTTGCACATTTCGTAGAAAGGCACCGCATCAATAGTATGATAATTGAACATGAGATATCCTCAATAATGGTTGTGACAGACCGGGATGAGGATTCAATTCCCAAAATTGGAAGAACGATAAACAGTTTGTTTGAGAACGTATCATACAGAGCAGGAGTGTGGATTTGTAACGATGTTGTAGATTCGTTTGGACAACAAAAGCGGGTAGATACATATCTTTTAATTGTTCCGGCGGATAAAAAGGGAGCACTAGAAAATGTAATAATAGATGCATTGAAAGATATTCCGGAAGAAAAAGAGTTGGTAGAAGAAGTAATTCAGTTTGTTGATTCATTAAAAGCAAGGTTAGTGCCTGAATTAAATCAAATTAATAAAGCTAATAAGGCTGCAGTTGGAACTTTTTTTAGTGTTCGAAATCCGAAAGATGCAATGAGATCTTTTGGAACTTTTATTTCTAAAATAGACTGGTCAAAATCAGAATCTTTAAAAAATTTATTTTTGCCATTCATGTATTTAGGAGAGGAGAAAGAATAGCATTTTATATTTTATACTGAAAGCATAGCAAAAGATGTAAGGAGAACCGTATGAAACGAATTGGGATAATGACAGGAACAAGAGCAGAATATGGATTGTTAAAGTCTTTGATGCAGGAGATTAATAAAGATAATGATTTGGAATTATACTTGATTGTGTCAGGGATGCATCTGTCACCAGAGTTTGGAATGACTTATAAGGAAATCGAGGAAGACGGTTTTGAAATAAATGCAAAAGTAGAGATGCTGTTAAGTTCCGATAGCCCGGCAGGAATTAGTAAATCGATTGGTTTGGGTGTAATTGGATTTGCAGATGAATTTCAAAGAGCAGATTTGGATATGCTGATTTTGCTTGGAGACAGATATGAGGCACTGTCAGCGGCAATCAGTGCAATGGTCATGAGAATACCGATTGCACATCTTCATGGAGGAGAACTGACAGAGGGCGCCATTGATGAGGGAATACGTCATTCTATTACTAAGATGAGTTATCTTCACTTTACAAGTACAGAAGAATACCGCAGACGTGTAATACAGTTAGGGGAGAATCCTGAAAGAGTGTTCTGTGTCGGGGCAATTGGAGTAGAAAATATAAAAAAGATTAACTTGATGACAAAAGAAGAACTGGAGAGATCGATTCATTTTGAAATTGATGAAAATACAGTGATTGTGACTTATCACCCGGTAACATTGGAAAATAATACGGTTGAGGAACAGTTCTTAAATCTCTTAGAGGTATTGGACAGAAATCCTAAGATAAGAATGATATTTACAAAAGCAAATGCGGATACAAATGGCAGAATTGTCAATGAGTTGATAGATAAATATGCAGCCCAAAATAGTGAAAGAGCCTGTGCGTTTATGTCATTGGGACAGAAAAGATATTTAAGTGCATTAAAGTATTGCAGAATAGTTATAGGTAATTCTTCGAGTGGCATTATTGAGGCACCTTCCTTTGGCAAACCGATTATTAATATAGGAGACCGGCAAAAAGGAAGAATATGTGCAGACAGTGTGATTAATTGTGGATATACACAGCAGGAAATTCAGCAGGCTATGGAAACAGCACTGACAGAGAAGTTTGAAAATAAAGCCAGAAACTGTAGAAATCCATATGAAAAGGAAAATACAGCAGCAAATATTATAAGTGTTATAAAGGATTATTTGTTGAATGATAAAATTAAATTGAAAAAAGGATTTTATGATATAAAATGAGAAATATAGCGATTATCCCAGCCCGAAGTGGCTCAAAGGGATTGAAGGACAAAAATATTAAAGAATTAAATGGAAAACCATTAATGGCATATACAATTGAGGCTGCATTAGAATCAGGGATATTTGATTGTGTGCATGTGTCGACAGACAGTGAGAAATATGCTGAAATAGGAAGAAAGTTCGGGGCGGATGTTCCCTTTCTGAGGGATGTCGAACTGGCTGGGGACAAGAGCAGTACCTGGGATGCGTTACGTTATGTGGTGCAGGAGTACCGGAAAAAAGGAAAAGAATTTGAACTGGTAACTCTGTTACAGCCAACATCTCCGATGAGAAACGCCCGGAATATCAGGGAAGCATATGAAATATTTGAACAGAAATCTGCGGATGCAGTCATTAGTATTTGCGAATTAGAACATTCCATTCAGATATGTAATAAATTAGGCGAAAATGGCTCAATGTATAATTTTATTGACAGCAATAAAGTTGGAGCCAGACAATTGTCGGATACTTATTATCGATTGAATGGAGCAATCTATATTCAGAAAACAGAGTTGCTGATGAATAAGCAGAATTTTTATAACGAAAAATCTTATGCCTATATTATGGATCAGAGACATTCTGTTGATATTGACAATGAACTTGATTTCTTATTTGTCGAGACGTTAATGAAAGACAATAAAGATTAATTTTTGCAGTCGATCATCCGATATATAGACTGTAATCTATCATGGAGCGATAGGAAAAGAACATGGAGGTTCGTCTATGAAAACAGAACAGTTGATAACATTTCTGATTTCCCCGGAGCAGACAATCGTAGAAGCAATGCAGAAGATAGATGCGAATGCGAAGGGGATTCTTTTTATTACCAATACAGATAGAAAATTAATAGGAGCGATCACCGATGGAGATATCCGCCGCTGGCTGATTAAGACAGGAAATCTGCAGGAACAGATAAGCCGCCTTATGAACCGTAATCCTAAGTCCGTGTATCGAAGGGAAGTGGCGTCTGCGCAGGATGTGATGAGACGATATTCGATCACGGCATTGCCTGTGCTCAATTCAAAGGGAATCGTGATTGACATTCTTTTTGAACAGGAGCAGAAAACCGAGGTGAGGGAAGGAAGTCTCTCTTTAGATAAAGTGCCGGTAGTCATTATGGCAGGAGGGAAAGGAACCAGGTTATATCCTTATACCAAGATTTTGCCAAAACCGCTGATTCCGATTGGGGATATTCCGATTATGGAACGGATTATTGATAAATTCAGGGATGTTGGCGTGACGGATTTTTATGCGACTGTGAATTACCGCAAGAATATGATCAAATCTTATTTCACTGATACGGCAAAAGATTATGAAATAAAGTATGTAGAAGAAAATCAGCCATTAGGAACAGCAGGAAGCCTGCGGCTGATAGAGGAAGATTTTGAAGAGCCTTTTATCGTGACGAATTGTGATATACTGATTCACGCAGATTACGAGGATGTCTACCGGTATCACAGGGAAAGCGGCAATGAACTGACAATCGTTTCTGCACTAAAGAATATTGTAGTACCCTATGGTGTTATCCATTCCAGTGAAAATGGTGCAGTGCAGTCTATGGAGGAAAAACCAAAATTATCATATTTTGTCAATACAGGTATGTACATATTGAATCCTGAATTGAAAAAAGAAATTCCGGAGAACACATTTTATCATATGACAGATCTTACGGATAAATTATTGAAAGAAAACCGCAAGGTCGGCATGTATCCGATTAGTGAGGATTCATTTCTGGATATGGGTGAGTTTGAAGAGATGCACCGTATGGAGAAAAAATTGGATTTGAAGTCAGAGTAGGCAGAGTAAATTACAAGAAATAATAGGTTTACATAATAAATTGAAATTGATAATAGTATTATAAATAATTAGACGAAAGAACGAGGAATATAGAATGAAGAAAGTACTTGTAACAGGAGCAGATGGATTTATTGGAAGCCATCTGACAGAAAGCTTATTAGAAAAAGGTTATGATGTAAAAGCCTTTACCTATTATAATTCTTTTAATACATGGGGATGGTTAGATACATTACCAAAGGAAAAATTGGATCAGATCGAGGTGTTTAGTGGAGATGTCAGAGATCCGAATGGAGTGAGAGAGGCAATGAAAGGTGTCGATCAGGTTTTTCATCTGGCGGCATTGATCGCCATTCCATTTAGTTATCATTCACCGGATTCCTATGTTGATACCAATATTAAGGGGACGTTGAATATCTTGCAGGCGGCGAGGGATTTGGGAACAGAGAAGATTATGGTGACATCTACATCGGAAGTATATGGAACCGCACAGTATGTTCCGATTGATGAGAAGCATCCGTTTCAGGGGCAGTCGCCGTATTCTGCAACAAAAATTGGGGCAGACCGTCTGGCAGAGAGCTTTTACCGCAGCTTTAATCTTCCGGTTGCAATTGTACGTCCGTTTAATACGTTTGGACCAAGACAATCGGCAAGAGCGGTAATCCCGACAATTATTACACAGCTTTTGGCTGGCAGGGAAGAGATAAAACTGGGTTCATTGACACCGACAAGAGATTTTAATTATGTAAAAGATACAGCTGCAGGATTTATTGCAATTGCAGAGTCTGATAAAACCATCGGACAAGAGATTAATATAGCGACACAGCGTGAGATTTCCATTGGAGATCTGGCGAAAGAAATTATTGCACAGATTAACCCGGATGCAAAAATTGTATGTGATGAGCAGCGGCTACGTCCGGAAAAGAGTGAAGTAAATCGTCTGCTTGGAGCGAATGCGAAGATAAAAGAACTGACAGACTGGAAGCAGCAATACACCTTTGAACAGGGGATTGCAGAGACGATCGCATGGATCAGACAGAATATGGCTGCATATAAGACAGATATTTATAATGTGTAGAAGCAAAGATGATGTAAACGGAATCTGTGTGCAAGATTGACAGAGTTATTGTTTTAACAAAGGAAAGAAGGAAGAAGAAAGTGAGTCGATTTATCCCATTGTCAATTCCGAATTTTGAGGGAAATGAGAGAAAATACGTAGATGATGCAATAGATCAGGGCTGGGTATCTACAGGCGGAGCCTATATTACAAAACTAGAAGAACAGATGGCAGGATTTCTTCATGTAGAGAAAGTGGCTGCCTGCCAGAGTGGCACATCTGCATTACATTTGTCATTATTGGAATGTAATGTACAGCCGGGAGATATGGTGATCGTGCCGACATTGACGTTTATTGCAGCAGTGAATCCGGTACATTATCAGTTTGCAGAGCCTGTATTTATGGATTGTGATGCCAGCTTATGCATGGATCCGGTCAAGCTGCGGAGGTTTTGTGAAAAAGAGTGCCATGTAGAACAAAAACAATTAATTCATACGGCTTCTGGCAAGAAAATAAAAGCGGTTATTGTAGTGCATGTGTTTGGAAATCTGGCAGATATGGAAAGCATTATGGATATAGCGGAAGAGTATCATTTAAAGGTAATTGAAGATGCTACAGAGGCGCTGGGCTCACATTACATAGAGGGACGTTTTGCCGGAAAGTATGCGGGAACGATCGGAGATTTTGGAGCATACTCATTTAATGGGAATAAGATTATTACAACCGGCGGTGGCGGTGCTGTTACAGCAAAAGATGCAAAAGCGGTTGCACATATGCAGTATATTTCTACACAGGCAAAGGATGATCCACATTATTATATTCATAATGAAGTCGGATATAATTATCGCATGACAAATTTACAGGCAGCGCTTGGTGTGGCGCAGATGGAGGAATTGCCTGAGTTTATAAAGAGAAAACACAGTAATTATGAGTTGTACCAAAAACTATTCGATGGATTTGAACTCGGAAAATTACTTGGCTTTCGAGAAGGAACATACTCAAATCAGTGGTTTTATTCGCTTGAGATTCCAATGGAAAGAGTGAATGGTTCTTTAAGGGATATCATCACAAAGCTGCAGGAAAGAGGTGTACAGACAAGGGCAATCTGGGGATTGATTCATGAACAGCTGCCGTATCAGAACGCGATAACATATGAGATGGAGAAAGCGCCTTATTATAGTAAATGCATCTTGAATTTCCCAAGCAGCACACAGATCACAGAAGATGATATTGTTTATGTTGTGGAACAGATTAAGGATGTACTAATGTCATAAGGGATGGAAAAATGCAGGATATTATTTTAGTTGGTTCCGGTGGCTGTATGAGGGAAATTGTGTGGCAGATACAGGAACAGAATAAATCAGCAGAAAATTGGAATATATTAGGATATGTTGATAGAATGCCGCCGGAAGAACACAGCAGCGTTACAGTGGGGAATGAAACCATAAAATATATTGGGAATGATGATTATTTGCTGGCAAGAACAGAATTGACAAACGTGGCAGTTTGTGTGGGAGAGCCAAAGCTTCGAAAAAAAATTGTAGAGAAATTGAAAAATAATAAAAATATTATTTTCCCGAACATAATACTTGGTGATACAAGAATTTGTGAGGATGTGCAGATGGGAAAAGGCTGCATTATCAGTATGGATGCAAGAATCTCAACCAATGTAACGCTTGGGAGTTTTGTTTTTATGAACACCGGAAGCAAAGTATGTCATGACGGAAAGTTAGGTAATTATGTAACCTTAAGTCCGGATGTCACATTAGCAGGAAACGTGATAGTCGGCGACAATACAGAAATTGGTATGGGTGCAAATGTGATACAGGGTATTACGATTGGAACGAATACTGTGATTGGTGCAGGATCGGTAGTTGTGAGAGATGTGGAAGATCATTGTAAGGCAGCCGGAGTACCAGCGAAAGCCTTTAGATGATAATAAGTCTAAAGGCTTTTAAAAGTTTTAAGAGAACTATTTCATTTGCGAATAAGATGGGTTATACTACTATAAACGATAATTAACTAAAAAGGTATGGAGTAACGACAGTTTTATGTTGGAGGAGTTTTGATTTGCCAGAAAGAAATACTATGAAAAAAATTCAGGAATTACAACAGGTAAAAGGTGATGCATACGATTACTACATTGCCGGAAATGAAGATACAGATCTGTTTGAAAAAATATTTTTGGTAGACGATATTGTAGAAGAAATTTGTAAACCGGATAAATATTTTTTGATTGGAGAAAAAGGATCTGGAAAAACAGCATATTCGGTGTATATGTCGAAATCTGATAAGATAAATAGTTTTTGTTCCATTTCACTTGTGGAAAATACGCTGTATCAGAGATTTCTTAATATGAAAAGACAGAAAGCATTGGAACTTTCAAGTTTCAAAGATGTATGGATTAATTTGATTTATTTGATTCTTGCAGAAAAGATCAGAAAAGAATATGGTGAGACTTTTTTCAGCAGCATTAAGTATAAACAATTATCGAAGGCAATAGATGTTTTTTATAGTGATGCTTTTAAACCGGAATTTGTGAATGCCTTTGAATTTGTTGACAATGCCTCTGCATCTATTAATTCGATGATGAAACAGGGGCTGTTTTCAACTGGAACTAAGGCATCTGCGGAAACGTCCCAGAAGTATGTGGAACAGAGTTTTCAGATTAGTCTTTTGAAGATAAGAGATGGTTTTGAAAAAGCATTTATGAGTGTTAATTTGAAAAAACCAACGATTTTGTTTGTGGATGGCATTGATGCAAGACCAAGAGATATTGATAATGAGCAGTATTTTGAGTGTTTGGTTGGACTGGTAAATGCAGTTTTAGAAATGAATCAATCATTCCTGAAAGAGAAACAGATCAAAATTATGTTGCTGATCCGACCGGACATTATGTATAAAATGCCAGTTCATAATATGAATCAGAAGCTTAGAAATAATTCGGTGTTGTTAAATTGGGTAACTTCTTATCGCAAATATATTGATTCAAAGTTATTTAAGATTGCAGACGATTATTTTATGAAGCAGCAGGATTATTCATATGAACTGGGAGAATGCTGGAATTATTATTTTCCATACAAGGTGGAATATCAGGAAAAATGGAAAGCACCAGATAATCCGTTTGTTGAATTCTTGAGGTATTCCTTATACAAACCAAGAGATATTTTAACCATGTTAAACGAGATGGTTGATGCAACAAGTGGTACGCAGTTTAAACATTCTGATTTTGAAGGTATTTTATCCAATTATTCGACGTATTTAAAAGGCGAATTGAAAGATTATATGTTAATTTATATGGATGATTCAGATTATAATAATTTTAGTATATTCTTTGATTATTTTCAGGGGCATAGAAATTTCAATTATAAATTTTTTGAGGAAAAACATTTAGAATATATAAAGTATTTAAGAGAATTAGGACGGAAGATTCCACCGTTTATGGAGACTGCGAGTGAAGCCTTACAGCTTTTATATGATACGAATATCATTTGTTATAAAATATATGAAACTTTGCCAAATGGCAAGCGGAAGAATAAAATGTTTTGGTCATATAAGGAACGTAATTATGCAAACATGCAGCCTGAAGTAAAGAAGGGCGGCGAATATTCATTTCATATGGCATATGCGAGAGCCTTTCGATTGTTTTAAAGTAAATATCATAGGATGATCACAAGGCCTTTAGATTATAATAAGTCTAAAGGCTTTCTTCAAAGATAGCAAAAAGGAGGCAGAATATGTCAGTGAATGTTGCGATTGGAGTGCAGGATTTTTCAACATTGATAGAAAACCATTATTTTTATGTGGATAAAACAGCCTTTTTGAAGGAATGGTGGGATAGTGGTGACAGTGTTACACTGATCACGAGACCAAGACGTTTTGGAAAGACGTTGACCATGAGCATGACGGAGCAGTTTTTCTCAATGGAATATGCGGGACGATCTGATCTGTTTGAGGAGCTGGAAATCTGGAATGACGAGAAATACCGCAATTTGCAGGGAACGTATCCGGTCATTAGTCTTTCATTTGCAAATATAAAAGAACCAACCTATGAATTGACACAAAAGAAAATCTGCGACCTTATTGCACAATTATATTTCAAATTTGATTTTATAACAGAGAGCAATGCTTTGATTAAAGAAGAAGTGAATCTGTATAAGAAAATCATGAATCATATGGACTATGTAGATGCTACGCTTTCGTTAAACTATTTATCAGGATTTTTATATAAATATTATGGGAAAAAAGTGATCATTTTATTGGATGAATATGATACTCCAATGCAGGAAGCTTTTGTAGATGGTTACTGGGACGAACTGGTGACATTTACAAGAAGTCTTTTTAATTCAACTTTCAAGACAAATCCGGCATTGGAACGTGGCATTATGACAGGCATCACACGGGTGAGTAAGGAGTCTATTTTTTCCGATTTGAATAATCTGAAAGTAGTTACAACGACATCTGATGAATATGCCACAACATTTGGTTTCACAGAGCCAGAGGTCTTTGAAGCATTGGGAAAGTGCGGATTAGACAGTGAAAAGAGCGAAGTGAAAAGATGGTATGATGGTTTTATTTTCGGAGAATATAAAGATATTTATAATCCGTGGTCAATTTTAAATTATCTTGATTCACAGCAGTACACAACATATTGGGCAAATACAAGCGCAAACAGTCTGGTGGCAAAATTAGTCCGTGAGGGAAACCGCAATATCAAAAGTAAATTCGAAAAGCTGCTTTGCGGAGAGTGTATATGGTCAGAAATTGATGAACAGATTGTTTATGATCAGCTCAACGGTAATGAACAGGCGGTGTGGAGTCTTCTGCTGGCAAGTGGTTACTTAAAAGTCCTCTCTTATGAAAAGTACAAGGATATTCCGGAGGGAACTGAGCCAAAGTATCAGCTGGCACTTACGAATCTGGAAGTGAAACTGATGTTCCATCGAATGATTCATGACTGGTTCGCAATGGCGAGACCGGATTACAACGACTTTATTAAAGCAATGTTTGCCGGTGATGTGGATGCGATGAATGAATATATGAACCGGGTGGCCTTGCAGACATTCAGTTATTTTGATACCGGAGACAGAGCATCGGGAGCAGAACCGGAACGGTTTTATCATGGATTTGTGTTAGGATTGCTTGTTGATCTGCAGGACAGATATTATCTGAAATCGAACCGGGAAAGTGGTTTTGGAAGATATGATGTCATGCTTGAACCAAAGAATCCGGGAAAGGATAACGCAGTGATTCTGGAATTTAAAGTGCGCAGCACAAGAAAAGAAAAAAGTCTGGAAGAGACAGCGCAGTCTGCGATCACACAGATCCGGGAAAGAAAATACAGCGAAGAACTGAAAATGAAAGGAATTACAGTAAACCAGATTAAAGAGTACGGTTTTGCATTTGAAGGAAAGACCGTGTTGATCGTGGACTGATCGTCACAGCAAAGGAGGTCAAAATGGGACTTTATTTGAATCCGGGGAATGAAGAATTTCGAAATGCAGCGATTCATTCTAAAATATATGTTGATAAAACTGAGATGATTAAATTTACAAATTCACAACTTTTTGGTGAACATAAAAACATCTGTGTCAGCAGACCACGGCGTTTTGGAAAATCAATGGCAGCCAATATGCTGGTGGCATATTACAGCAAAGGCTGCGATTCGAAGGAATTGTTTGAAAATTTTAAAATAGCAGATGACAGCAGTTTTAAAGAACATTTAAATAAATATAATGTCATTCATTTAAACATCCAGCAGTTTTTGGGGCGGACAGAGACAATACATGAGATGTTGGAATTGCTTTCACGAAAAGTAACACGCGAATTGAAGCGGGAATTTGCAGATGTGACGTACTACGAAGAAGACTTAGTGTCTGTGATAGAAGAGATTTATGCACAGACACACAGCTTTTTTGTTTTTATTATTGATGAGTGGGATTGCATTTTCCGTGTAAAAGGGGAAGATACAGAAGCACAAAAATTGTATCTGAATTTCCTGAGAGATTTGTTAAAGAACCAGCCTTATTGCATTTTGGCTTATATGACCGGAATCCTTCCGATTAAAAAATATGGAGAACATTCTGCCCTTAATATGTTTGATGAATATTCCATGACCAATCAGCGTGAGCTGGCAGAATTTACAGGATTTACGGAGCAGGAAGTGCAGGAATTGTGCCCGCAGTATGACATGTCATATGATAAAATGAAACAGTGGTATGACGGTTATGATTTAAAAGGGATACAGATTTATAATCCGAGATCAGTCGTAATGTCACTTTCAGGACATGATTTTGACAGCTATTGGACCAAAACAGAGACTTATGAGGCATTAAAAAAGTATATCCAGATGGATATGTATAATTTGAAAGAACTTGTAACGAGACTGATTGCGGGAAGTTCTATTGAGATAAATCCAGATAAATTTCAGAATGATATGACTACATTTGCAAGTGCAGATGATGTCTTGACACTTCTGGTACATCTGGGATATCTGACTTATGATTTTGATACATGTACCGTTCATATCCCGAATCAGGAAGTACAGAAGGAATTTATTAATTGTATTGAAGATGGTGGCTGGGAACCGGTTATGGACGCAATCCGGAAATCCGAAGAGCTGCTTGCAGCCACAATCCGCGGTGAGGAAGAAACGGTTGCCCGGATGATAGAGAATGCACATCAGGAGAATACATCCATACTTGCCTATAATGATGAAAATTCATTGGCATGTGTGATCGCACTTGCGTATTATTCAGCGAAGAAGAATTATGTAGTATACCGGGAACTTGCCGGAGGAAAAGGATTTGCAGATATGGTGTTTGTTCCAAGAAAAACGACACAGACACCGGCAATCGTTGTAGAGCTGAAATGGAATCAGACAGCGGAAGCAGCGATCACACAGATCAAAAGAAAACAGTATGTCGAAAGCCTGAAGGATTACAGGGGCGAAGTGATACTTGTTGGGATCAATTATGAGAGCAAAGAGTTAAAGAAGGACGATTATAAAAAACATTCCTGCAAAATTGAGCGGATCACCATGGCATAATAGAGGGAAGGACAGGAGTTTCAGATATGGATGACGCACAGGCACAGCAGACCAATCCATTATTTGGTATTATTCCAAAAGAATTTTTCACACCGCTGGCATCGCCGAACAGACTTGTATATTGGGACTGTCTGTGCCGGTTGTTTCAGGCAATGAGTGCACAGCTTTCCTTTGGGATCGAGAGAGAAATCCTTGTGGATGAATTACAGTTTTATTTTGAACAGAATCAGGCAGCGGAATTTGAGGAAGATGACATAAATGGCATGGATTCCAGAAAAAAGGCAAATGAGATGCTGCGCTTATTGGAGAAGTACGGCTGGCTTGAGGTTGAGACAGATAAGAGTTATGTGCAGAGAGTCAATTTTTATGATTATGCCGTAAAAGTCATGAAAACGCTTCTTGAGATTTCAGACGGACGAAAGGTGGAATATCAGGGCTATATTTATACCATTTACAGCCTTGTGCGGACCAATACGGATCATCCGGCGGTTGTGTTACAGCAGATCCGGGATAATACGGATATGCTGATCACAGGATTAAAGAATCTCAATTCAAATATCAAACATTACATTGATGAACTGACAAAGCATAAGACCGTAGCGGAGATTATGAATGCACTGTTTAACGATTATATTACGAATATTGTAGATAAAGCGTATCACCGCCTGCTAACATCAGACAATGTCTCGAAGTTCCGGCCGGAGATCATAGAGCGGCTGGAAGCACATGGACATAGCTCACGTTATATCACAAAGACGTCGGAAGAGTTGGCAGCGATCCGGGAGATACCGGTCGGGCAGGCAGAAGAACTGGTATATCAGACATTGCATGAGATTGTGGAAGCGTTCCGGAATATGGATGATATTCTGGCAGAGATCAACCGGAAAAACACACAATACCAGAGAGCAGCAGTAAACCGTGCAAAGTTTTTGCTGGCAGGGACGGAAGATGTCAGAGGACAGATGAAAGAGATTCTCTTATATATTGGAGAGCAGATGGAACAGAGCCAGCTGGATCTGAATGGAATCTATGAGATTGAGTATCTGGAGAATCTGGTACGGTTGTTTGGAAGCAGTTTTATTGATGAAAAATCGTTTTACAGCCCAATTGAGGGAAAGAAAGAGTTTCATCCGCAGGAACTGATAGAGACCATGCCGGATGTGGAATTCAGGCAGGAAAAACTGCGGAAGATGACCGAAAAGATGCAGCGTATTTTAAGCCCGGAACGGATAGAGCGGTTTGTAGAAGAACAATTAGGAGACAGGGCAAAAATCTATGCGTCTGAGCTTCCGATGGAAACAATGGATGATTTTATCAGGCTGATCTATGTCAGACTGTATGGCTCCAGAAAAAAGATGCGATATCGGATTGAAAAGGCAGAAGGTGCGAATAAAATCAGTGGAGAGTTTGATTTCCCGGATTTTGCGATCATAAAACGCTGACAGCGCATAGCAGAGGGAGAGCAGAATGGATTTATTAAATGGCATGCTGCAGAAGGATCAGGATGAATTCCGCAGAATATGTAATAAACTGATTAATGTATGTTTTATATGCAGACAGAATCAGGCAACAAGAAGTGACTTCTATTTTATACAAAAGTACAAAGAAAAGTTTGAAGAATTACTTGGAGTACTCGGCTACAGATTAGAAATGAATGAGGAATATGGCGTTGTGCAGCTTACCAACGCCCTGAATACAAACCGGCAGAATTTAAAATTATATGAGTCCGTTATTTTACTCATATTGCGTATTCTGTTTGACGAGAAGAAAAGAGAATTGTCTGTGAGCGATGAAGTCATCGTGAATCTGGGCGATATTCAGGACAAGTTTTTAAGCCTGAAGATCCGTGACAAAATGATCGATAAGACGACGATGGGAAATGCACTCCGTCTGTTCCGGAGATATCAGCTGATTGAGCTGCTGGATTCGGATCTGAAAAATGAGGAGTCCAGAGTTTTGATCTATAATTCCATCCTGATGGCAGTGAGGGTAGAGGATATCAAGAGTGTATACGACAAAGTGGACAGTTATAGGAAAGGAAAATTAAAAGATGAAGAAACTGACCAGACTGAAGCTGATTAATTGGCATCGTTTCTCGGATGTCACGATAGATTTTGGGGACTCAACTCTGATTTCCGGCGAAAATGGAGCCGGAAAATCCACACTTTTAGATGCGATCCAATTTGTTGTGACCTGCTCCACAAATCATTTTAATAAGGCTGCCCATGAGAACGGCAAGAGAAAGCTGACCGGTTATATCCGGTGTAAGACCGGACGTGAAAATCATCCTTATGAGAGAACCGGAGAGATCAGTGCGCATGTCGCATTGGAATTTTATGAGGAGAGCAAGGAAAAGTATTTTGTCATCGGAGCAGTGATCGATTCGGCAACTGAAGGGCAGGAGACAGTCGTGCGTTATCTCATGGACAATGTGATGTTAGAGGATGAGATGTTTAAGATCGGAAACAGACCACGGACCATCACAGAATTTAGGTCGTTTAACAATAAAAACATCAAATTATTTGCAAAGACGAACGCAGAAGGCAAAAAAATGATCAAACAGCGTTTTGGAAGAATCGAGGATAAGTTCTTTCAGCTGATCCCAAAGGCGCTGGCGTTTAAACCGATTGATGATATCAAGGACTTTGTCTATTCCTATGTGCTGGATGAAAAAGAAGTCAATATTGACAATCTGCGCGAAAATGTAAGAAGCTATCAGGAGCTGGAAAAAACGCTGGAGGGTGTGAAAAACAGAATTGAAAAACTGTCAGAGATCGAATGCCACCACAAAGCAGTGGTGGATTGTATACAATCTGACCGGATGTATGAATATTTTATGGCACAGTCGGATCTGGATCTGACCAAAGAACAGATCGGCGTTCTGCAGGATGAGATCAGGCGCGAAAGTTACCGTCTGGAACAGCTGAATGCAAAGTGCAGCAGCATGAAAAAGGAACTGGAGAATAAGGAGGAAGTCCGCACACTGCTTTTAGCGGAACTGAACGCCAACTCAGATTTCCAGACGTTGGAAAAGCAGAAAAAATATCTGAAAGAATTACAGGAAAAAGAAGAAATACAATATCAGGAAAAGAAAAGACTGTTAGAGAGCGGAAAAAAAGCAGGACAGAAAGTAAAAAGACTGCTTGAAATACCGGATGTGGATGAATGCATGAAGCAGTATGATGAGCTGCTACACCGGCTGAAGGATACGGAGGACGTTGTTAGTGCACAGGAACTGATTGACCGGGCGATCGCTTACAAGAAGCATATGAGTACAAAACTGCAGAGGAAAAATTTAGAGATCCAAAGCCGGCTGAATGAGATCGCAGCAGACCTGCAGGAGACAGAGCAGCGGATCAGTAATCTGAAACAGCACCGGTTTTCCTATCCCTCGGCAGTCCAGCTTCTGATGTCGCGTGTGGAGCAGGAATTGCTCAAGATCGGAAGGACGGCAAAGCCGAGGATTTTGTGTGAAATGTTAGAAATCACGGATGAGACATGGAGAAATGCAGTGGAGGGCTATCTGAATACACAGCGATTTTATGTGTTGGTAGAGCCGGAACATTTTGACATTGCCCTTGGTATTTACGAAAAACTGAGAAGAGAAAAGAAAGCATACGGTGTGGGACTGATCAATTCCGGCAAACTCGAGGAATATGATATTGCTCCGGCAGGAAGTCTGGCAACAGTTGTGGAGTCGAAGAGTATTTATGCGAAGCGGTATGTGAATATGGTTCTTGGTAAGGTACATATGTGTAAGAGAGTGGATGAATTAAAACAGTATCCGGTTTCTATCACACCAAATTGCATGCGCTATCAGAATCATGTCGCATCTGCGATCAGACCGGAAATCTATACAACTCCATTTATCGGCAAGAATGCATTCAAAGTCCAGTATGAGCAGGCACTGCAGAAAAAGGAGGATTTAAACCGGCAGAAAATAGAATGCAAAGACCGTATGACACATATGGAAGTGACGCTGCAATGGCTCGAGTGGGATGATGATACAGATGTGAAGTATAGGATTACAATTGTATCAGAACTGAAAAGGACAGGACTTGAGATTGAAAAATGTGAGACGGAGATCCGTAATCTGCAGCAGAATACGACCATGATCGAAAAGCAGATCCGTGCGGATGAAATGCGGAAAGAGTGTGAGGAACTGAAAAGCCACATTTCCAAAAGTGACAGGGAAAGCGGAGCCTGCGAACTGAAAATAAGCAATGCAAAAGACAGGCTTGTGGAGTGCGAGGATGAGTGCATACACAAGAATGAACTGATCACAGACATTGCCCAGAAAGCAGAAAACGAGATCGTGCTCTGGAAGAAAGAATACGAAAAACAGACCGGTGATAAGACATTAGAGCAGTTCCGGCAGAATTTTGACCGGAGACGTAAGGCGAATAATACAACAAAAGAGAATGCGGATAAGAAAATGACAAGTGCGATGTACGATTACAAAACGGCATTTGATTTTGGTGCAGCAGCTACGTTAGAAGCATATCCGGAGTATGCGGCAGTCCAGGAGAGACTGGTGAACTCCGAACTTCTGAATTATGAAGAAAAAGTAAGAAAAGCAAAATTATCGGCAGAGGAAGAATTCCGGGAACAGTTTTTATCCAAGCTTCAGGAAAATATGAAGCAGGCACAGGGAGAGTTTAAAGAACTCAATAAGGCATTGAAAGATATCACCTTCAGCAATGAAAGATATGAATTTTTATATTTGCCGAGCAAAAGCTATGGAAAATATTATGATATGATCATGGATGATTTTAATGTAGTGCAGGGAGAGTCCATTTTCAGCGGTCTGTTTCATGAGAATCATAAGGAAGTCATTGATGAACTATTTTCAAAGCTCGCACTGGATCAGGACAATGGGATCAAGGCATTAGATGAATTTACGGATTACCGCACCTATATGGATTATGATATTAAGATCACACATGAGGATGGCAGCTATTCTCTTTACTCTAAGGTTTGTGAAGAAAAGAGCGGAGGCGAGACACAGACCCCGTTCTATGTGACGGTAGCCGCATCATTTGTCCAGTTATACAATAATAATATCGGTGGAGAGGCGATCGGGCTGGTGATGTTTGATGAGGCATTTAACAATATGGATGATGAGAGGATCGGGGCTGTTCTTGAGTTTATGAACAGACTGCCGCTTCAGATCGTAATCGCAGCGCCGCCGGATAAAATCCAGTATATCGGTCCGAAAATGCAGGAGACATTATTAGTACTGACAGACGATAAAGTAAGCTTCGTGGAGGAGTATCGTTATGCATCCGGTCGAAAATAAGATATTGAATTATCTTCTGGATAAATACGAAAACAGTAAGCTTTCCAGAGGAGAAAACCAGAGAGCGATCCATATTGCATTTCCGTTCAATAAGAAGACGATGCCAAAGTATTTCGATGAGAGCTCGCTTGAGATAGAAACCATTCACGCAGCCGCAGAACAGATGGAGCGTGAGGGACTGGTCGCGATCGCATGGAAAAACCAGAAGCCCGGATATATTATCGAGAAGCTTGTACTCTGTGAGGATCATGTGGAAGAGGCATATGAGAAGCTTGGCAGGAAGCCGAAGAGGGAAGCCGAGGCACGTACAAAACAGATTTTGGAGCAGTTTTATCAGAAAACGCAGGGTGAGATAACAAGAAGCTTTTTGTCCCACATGATAATGCGGCTGGAAAGCGAACAGTCAGTAAAAGAATATCTCGATATCATGGATCACAGGAAAACAGAACAACTGATCGACACCTTAGATAAAGTAGAGCAGAATAGGAAAGAATGTTATATCAGGGAATTTTCCATAGAACATTTTCATGACAGCAAAGTATTCGAGACACTGATCCCAAAAATCTGTAAAATATTCCGGGAGGAAAATGAAGAACTGACAGGATTTGAAAATGAAGAAATTCTTGCGGAGTATCAGATTTATAAAACGCCGGGCTATGTGTATATGAAGGGAAACGTACAGATTTACAGCGCCGGGAAGCAGGCTGCAGATATCAGTGCTTTCCCGGAAGGAATCGCTGTTGCGGTGGGGAGTGAGGAGGATGTACCGGATATCTGTCCGGATCAGACGATTGATAAAGTATTCACAATTGAAAATCTGACTTCTTTTTACCGTTTTAAACAGGAACACAGTCTGGTGATCTATCTTGGCGGTTATCATGATCGCAGCAGACGAAATCTGCTGATGCAGATTTATCAGAAATTGCCGGATGCACAGTATTATCATTTTGGAGATCTGGATGCAGGTGGATTTTATATTTTAGAACACTTGAAAAGAAAAACAGGGATCCCATTTCAAATGTTTCAAATGGACATTGAAACATTGAAAAAGTATGAGGATTATGCGAAGCCATTGACAGAAAATGACAAAAAGCGGTTGATGCAGTTAGAAAAAATGGAACTGCCGGACGAAGAGAGAAAACTCATCACTTATATGTTACAAAAAGGAATAAAGCTGGAACAGGAATGTATTTCCGAATCCCAGTAAGGAGCATAGATCATGTGGAAACTAAAACAGATTTTTGATGGAGAATACGGCTGCGAAGAGCGGCAGCCGGGAGAAAAAGAAAAATGTCTTGTGATTCTCGTAAATGAAGAGGGAGAAGAAAAGACATTTGAGGCGAATGAGGACTGGATTGCGGCAATCGAAAAGCTGTCAGCAAATCCGCTCATGAAAATAATTATCAGTAAGCCGATGGCGAAAGACTGTCCGTACAAAAAGATCGTGGTGGAGAAGAAAGGCGATGGCTATCAGGCGGCAAAGTATACAGAGAAACAGGTGTTTCACGATAATTTTGGCGCAGAAGATCTGCAGGGCTTTTTGATGGAAGCCATACATGATACATTCCTGCAGGTAAATGCATGGGATGAGAAAAGAGAATACAGTCTTCTGATCTCAAAGAAAGGTGCGGTGACACTCAGGGCGAAAGCTTCAAAAGAAGCACCAGACACAGTCACAGAACATAACCGGAAGAAAAATTATATTTTGGATGAGGGACAGGTGATCCCTCCGCTGGTGGATATGGGTATTTTTACCGGAGAGGGAAAAGTAGTAAAGTCCATGTATGATAAGTTCCGCCAGATCAACCGTTTTATCGAGATGATCGATGATGCGATCCGGGCGAATCTTTTGGAGTGCTGCGGATACAAAACCCAGCTGCTGGAATTTATTGACTTTGAACACACACCGAAAAATATTTTGATCCGTGCGGTCCGCCGCCCGGTCTTACCGTCCTCTGCGAAGAAAAAATATTTGGCGGAAGTGGAAAACATGTGCAGGGAATTTCACTTAGAGCCAACCCTGTATACATTATTGCGGAACGATTGTAAAGTATGATAGTATAAATGGAGCAGAAAACACAAAGGAGCGCAGGTATGGAAGATATTTTAGCAGCATTTCCGGATAGAGAAACATTTGACCGTTACTGGGAGGAAAATTATGTCCCGGTAACTTATGAGGATGTAAAAGAGGCATTTGAGGATTTCGTAACCTCCGCAGGCGGACACATCTTTTTGTCCGATTACGAGGAGGGTGGATGCATTTCCAAAGAGGATTTTAAGGACAATCTTTCCCAGGAGGCGCAGTTTGCCTTTCAGGATGGTCTGACAGAAGTATTTTATGACAAAAACCCGGATTTATATGAGACAGCCTTTGCTATTTTTGAGGAGGCACAGATGTCTGGAAATCAGGATGCAAATGTGGCAGTTACGTTTCATGAAACATTTAACCGCCTGTATGCAGAGTTTTTAGATCGTTTATTTGAAGAGAAAGGCAGTATATGGCAACGTTAGGAATTCCACAGAATACCATAGAGGTTTTACAGAAATATAATTTTAATTTTCAGAAGAAGTTTGGACAGAACTTTCTGATCGATACGCATGTGCTTGAGAAGATTATTGAGGAGTCCGGAATCACAAAGGATGATTTTGTTTTGGAGATCGGGCCTGGAATCGGCACAATGACGCAGTATCTCTGCGAGAATGCAAGAGAAGTGGCAGCAGTGGAGATTGATAAAAATCTGATCCCAATCCTGGCAGACACACTCAGCGCATACGACAATGTGGAAGTCATCAATGATGATATTTTAAAAGTAGATATTAATAAGCTGGCAGAGGAAAAAAACGGAGGAAAGCCGATCAAAGTTGTGGCGAATCTTCCATATTATATCACGACACCGATCATTATGGGATTATTTGAAAGCCATGTGCCGATCGACAGCATTACGATCATGGTGCAGAAAGAAGTGGCAGACCGTATGCAGGTGGGGCCGGGAACGAAAGAATATGGGGCACTCTCCCTTGCAGTGCAGTATTATGCGAAACCCGAGATTGTTGCGATCGTTCCGCCGAACTGTTTTATGCCCCGCCCAAATGTAGGAAGTGCAGTGATCCGTCTCACAAGACATAAAGAAGTACCGGTGCAGGTGAATGACGAAAAATTAATGTTTAAGATCATCCGTGCATCCTTCAATCAGCGCAGAAAGACGCTTGCCAATGGCTTGAACAATGCGCCGGACATTCATCTTTCCAAAGAAGTGATCCAGGAAAGCATTGAGGAACTTGGCGTTCCGGTCACCATCCGTGGCGAAGCACTGACACTTCAGCAGTTCGCACAGCTCAGCAACATCATCGGCAGCAAAATTTGATTCATAAAAGCTGACTCCGTCTCATATACTTGTATATGGGATGGAGATTTTTTATGCACAGAAAAAACTTGGCAAAAAGAATAAACATGATGCTGACCATACTTCTGCTCTTGCTTCTCATACCACTTTTCCTCACCATTTTTTGCCAGAAAATGCAGCTGGAAGAATTGCTGGGAAATGTAAACCGGACAGCGGAAAAAGAGGAGGATGCGGACATGCTTTTTTGCATTGTCGCAAAGGAGATAAGCGCAGATGCACCGGAGGAATGCATCAAAGCCCAGTGTGTGATCGCCCGCACAAACCTTAAGGCAGCAGAGGAGATGGGGACAGAACTTCCGGGGAGTATGACAATGGGCGAATTACAGGAGCTGTGGGGCGACTATTTTTCCGAGGCAGAAGGGAAGATAAAGGAGGCGATACAGGAGACAGACGGAGAGACGCTGCAGTACCGGAACCATTACATATATGCGGCATACCATGCAGTGAGTGCGGGCAATACAAGAAATATGGAAGAATTATATCCGGATTCGGATATGCCCTACCTTTCAGGTGTGGCATGTTATGAGGATGCACAGGCGCCGGATTATCTTTCGGTGCTGTATCTGGATCGGGAGATCACGATCGAAGAGAAGGATAGTGCCGGGTATGTCACAAAGGCGCAGATGAATGGGAAATCCTACACAGGAGAGGAACTGCGTGGGGAACTTGGCTTAAAATCCGCAAATTTCAACGTGACAGAACTGGAACCGGGCAAGATCCGGATCGTAACGAAGGGACATGGACACGGATTTGGCCTGAGCCAGTATACAGCACAGAAAATGGCTGAAAAAGGGGAGGATTACAGAAAAATTTTACAGTATTTTTTTCCCGGTACAGAGCTGGAAAATGTGGAATGAAAAACGATTCCAATTACTGTGAATAAACCGTCTGAATGTGGCAACACTATTGTTAATAGCAGGAAATGTATTCTGCTAAATAAACAATGGACGGTGAAAAATATGAGAAAGAATCACGGATGGGCAGCCTTCTGGCAGAAAAAACAGTATATCATTGCAGGCACGCTGGTAATCCTTGCAGCAGTCGGCATGACTGTTTTATATAGCAGAGGACAGGAACAGGAGAGAAAGCAGTTAGAACAGGAAATTGCAGCAGAGATGGACACGGAGAACCAGAATGTGGCAATGGAGGAAGAGACAGAGGCAGATCAGGTTGCTTCTATCTTAAAACCGCAGACACAGAGCACAGAGACAGCAGAGGTAGAAAAGGAGAGTGAGGAAGCAGACAGTGGACAGGAAGAGGTGGCACCGACAGGAAACACTTCCCAGGCACTCCATTTTGCTGCGGAAGATGGCATCTTATGGCCGATGGAAGGAAATGTGATCTTAGATTACAGCATGGACTCGACGGTGTATTTTGCGACGTTAGACCAGTACAAATACAATCCGGCGGTCATCATTGCCGGGGATGTCAACAGCAAAGTTTATGCGGTAGCAAAAGGAAAAATCCAGAGTATTGAGACAAATGAAGTGACAGGATGTACCGTGACAGAAGATTTGGGAGATGGGTATCTCGCAGTCTACGGACAGCTTAAGGAACCGGAGTTTGCAGTGGGAGACTATGTGGAGGCAGGTCATGTGATCGGTTATGTGACGGAACCGACAAAATATTATTCTGTTGAGGGCAGTAACCTGTATTTTGAACTTCGAAAAGATGGGGTACCGGTCGATCCGATCGAATTTTTTGAATAGCAAAAATTTCCTTTTTCTTGAACACACGGTATTTCTGGATTATAATAAATTTTATTGAAATACCGAAAACAGGCAGAAAGGAAGAGACTGCATGGGAGTTCATGGATCAAATGACGTGGTAAACGCATGGAAACAGGAAGTTTTGAACAGCAGAGGAAAGGACGCAGAGCATACACTCAAATGCTGTCTTGATATAGAACGGTATGCAAAGGAACATAAAGATGCGGCACTTCTTGGTTTTGCATATTTTTACAGTGGGGAAACTTACTATCTGCTGAATGATGTAGAGCACATGTTCCGCAACATTGCGCAGGCAATCCATCTGCTAGGACAGACCGGACAGTGGGAGCTGATCGCAAGGTCTTACAACCTGATGGCAATCTCTTCTGTCAACAAGGGAAATGTGTCTGCAGCGATGGATTACTATCTGACAGGATTGAATTACTGCCGCAAATATGGGATTACTAAGATGGAGATCAGCATCATGCAGAATCTTGGTAATCTGTACATGGAAAATGGTGTGTATCACGAGGCGCAAAGTTATTTCGAAAAGGCTTATTCATACTGCAGAAGTAATCCGGATGTGAAGGAAAATTATGTCGGACTGATGGCCAGTTACGTGAATCTGGCACGCTGCTATATGTTGCAGGGGATGTTAGATAAGACACATGCTTATATAGAAAAACTGGATGCGGAATGTGCGTCTTATTATGAGGATATTGACATTTTATATGTGGACTGCCTGAAGGCAAGATATTATCATCTGACCCACAATTATGTGAGACGAGATGCACAGATTCAGGAGATTGTAGAAATAATCAATAAAAATGTGCAGATCATGGAGGTATTTGACGACCTTTGTGATTTTTGCGGGCTGATGCTGGAGATCGGCCGGGATGATGTGTTGTGGATGATCGTTGAGAAGCTGGATCAGATCGTGAAAAATTCAGGTGTGATCAATCTGCAGCGCAGAGTCATTTCCATTAAGATCAAAGGCTACCGCAAGAATCAGGACAATGCAGGTTATCTGCAGGCAGCTGGTCTGTATTATGAGCTTTCCGAGATCATGGAGCGCGAGAACAAAGATATGATCGTCAACATGCTTTATGTCAGAAGTTCTCTCGAACGTGCAAATGAGAGCCGCAGGGAGATGGAAGCAGTCAATGTGAAGCTGCTGAAACAGTCGGAGACAGATCAGATGACCGGACTGGCAAACCGTTACCGCCTGAATGCTTATTCGGAAAAAGTATTAGATTACTGTTATGAGCACAGGCTTCCGCTTGCAATGGAGATTTTAGATATTGACTTTTTCAAGCAGTATAATGACAATTATGGACATCAGCAGGGCGACGAGTGCATTATTGCAATTGCAAATGAGCTGAAAAAGATGGAAGATGGGCAGACATTCTGCGCGAGATATGGCGGAGATGAATTTATTATCATTTATGCGGGTATAAGTGCGGAGGAAGTGCATGCGAAGGCAGGCGCGCTGCGGCAGAATATTATGAATCTCAAACTGGAGCATTTGTATTCCAAAGCATTGCCGATCGTGACAATCTCCCAGGGTATTTCGTATGGAGTTCCGGAGGAAGGAAACAGGAGCTGGGATTTTCTACATACTGCAGATATGCTGTTATATCAGGTAAAGAAGAGAAGCAGAAATGATATCTGTATTGCGGATATCCGTGGGCAGGAGCTGGATTTATCCTCAAAACAGGAAAAAGTGGAACCTTAGAGGAAAATTGGCATAAGTTATAATGAGCAATCCGCAATCGAACTATTGCTACGGCAGCTTTTTTTAGAGGTGACGGGCATATCACATTTTTACAGGGGAAAAACAGAAATACATGTGGAGTGTACGACGACTGGATTTTGCTTGGATATGGATGAAAAACAGGGAGTATTCGATTGCTTTTCATATTAACCCAGCTTTCTTTTTCATGGAAGCCGGGGTACATAGATCGTGCCGGATGTGATACGGGTATTCTGACAAAATAGTTGACAAAATGGCGACAATATGCTAACGTATACGACTGCGCATTCGCACGAAAGGAAAATATATGGAAACAGTAAGATTTGATGAATTAGATTTATATCCACAGGTACTCCGTGCTATCAAAGAGATGGGATTTGAAGAGGCGACTCCGATCCAGAGTCAGGCGATCCCGGTTGTGATGTCAGGAGTCGATGTGATCGGACAGGCACAGACAGGAACCGGAAAGACAGCATCTTTTGGTATCCCGGTGCTTCACAAAGTAGACCCAAATAATAAAAAGACACAGGTGATCATCCTCTCACCAACCAGAGAGCTTGCAATCCAGGTGTCGGAAGAAATCCGTAAATTAAGCAAATATATGCATGGTGTGAAAATCCTTCCGGTATACGGCGGACAGGATATCAACCGTCAGATCAAGGCATTAAAAGGCGGTGCACAGATCATTATCGGTACACCGGGACGTGTCATGGATCATCTCCGCAGAAAAACGATCCGCTGCGAGGCAGTCAATACGATCGTTTTAGACGAGGCGGACGAGATGCTGAACATGGGATTCCGTGAGGATATCGAGACGATTTTGGAATATATCCCGGAAGAGGGAAGACAGACGGTTCTGTTTTCTGCGACCATGCCAAAGCCGATTTTAGACATCACAAAGAAATATCAGCATGACGCAGTGACCATTAAGGTGGTAAAAAAAGAACTGACCGTGCCAAGCATCGAGCAGTATTATTATGATGTCAAACGCAAGGACAAGACCGAAGTCCTGACAAGACTGTTAGATTACTACAATCCAAAGCTTTCCCTCGTATTCTGTAATACAAAGAAAATGGTGGACGAGCTTTCCGAGGAGTTAAAGAGCCGCGGTTATATGGCAGAGGGGCTTCACGGCGATATGAAGCAGGCACAGCGTGACCGTGTCATGAAGGCATTCCGCTCCGGACGTGTGGAGATTCTGATCGCAACAGATGTTGCTGCGAGAGGAATTGACGTTGATGATGTGGAAGCAGTATTCAATTATGACATTCCACAGGATGACGAGTATTATGTACACCGTATCGGACGTACCGGACGTGCAGGACGTACCGGACGTGCGTTCACTTTTGTAAAAGGAAAAGAGGTTTACAAGTTAAAAGATATCATGCGTTACTGCAAGACCAAGATCCTTGCAATGCCAATCCCATCTTCCGATGATGTGGCACAGATCAAGGCAGAGAAAGTAATGCAGGGAATCGGTGAGATCATTGAGAATGAAGATTTAAAAGAGATGATCGAGATCATCGAAAAGCAGGTCAATGATTCCGATTACACCGCAATGGATATCGCAGCAGCCTTCTTAAAACAGGCACTCGGTCAGGTGAATCTGGAAAACGACAGAGAGAATGGCGAGATCGACTGGGATAACACCGGAGCCGAAGAAGGTATGGTTCGTCTCTTCATTAACATCGGTAAAAAAGACCGCGTGAAACCGGGCGATATCTTAGGTGCCATCGCTGGAGAGTCAGGAATGCCTGGAAAACTCGTCGGTGCGATCGATATGTACGACAAATACACTTTTGTGGAAGTGCCGAGAGAGTATGGCAAAGAAGTATTAGAAGCCATGAAGAATGTGAAGATCAAAGGACGTTCCGTCAATATGGAACCGGCAAATCAGAAATAGAAAATAAAAAGAGAGTCTCTTTTGTGAAATTTTTAAGCAAAATTTCGAAAGAGACTCTTTTTTTGGTGTATTGCACTACTTGAATTCGATTACATTTAATAGTATAATTTTTCACGGTTGTATAAATAAAAGGCAAAACAAGGAGTAAAATCCTCTGCTCCTGCAAGGGCAGTCGCATTTTGCTTCGCAAAACAAGGAGGATAACATCATGGATTGGAAGAATTTAGATACCCTTACTTCTTTTGAAGAATTGTCAAAGGTTGCAGAGGTTGACCTGACAAAAGTAATGTCCGGAGAAAACGGCGCAGAGCGTGTGAAGAAATACAGCACACCGATGGCAGAGGGACTTGCATATAATTATGCTGCAAAAAAAGTGGATGATAACACACTTGCAGCACTTGCAAAATTAGCTGAGGAAGCACAGCTTTCTGAAAAATTTGCAGCTCTTTATAATGGTGAAGTTGTGAATACAGGCGAGAAACGTCTTGTGCTTCATCATATGACACGCGGACAGCTGGGTGATGCAGTCGAGGCAGATGGCGTAGACAAACGTTCTTTTTATGTAGAACAGCAGAATAGAATTGCAGATTTTGCAAACAAGGTACATGCCGGAGAGATCACAAATGCAGCAGGTGAAAAGTTTACAACTGTAGTTCAGATCGGTATTGGCGGAAGTGACCTTGGACCACGTGCAATGTATCTTGCACTGGAGAACTGGGCAAAGAAAAACAACACATTCAAGATGGAAGCAAAATTCATCAGCAATGTAGATCCGGATGATGCAGCAGCAGTATTAGCTTCTATTGATGTTGCACATTCCATTTTCGTACTTGTATCAAAATCAGGTACAACATTAGAGACATTGACGAATGAGTCTTTTGTAAAAGATGCATTGAAAAATGCAGGACTGGATGCTTCTAAGCATATGATCGCTGTTACAAGTGAGACATCTCCTCTGGCAAAGAGTGATGATTATCTGGCAGCATTTTTCATGGATGATTATATCGGAGGACGTTTCTCTTCTACTTCAGCAGTTGGCGGGGCTGTATTATCCCTGGCATTCGGACCGGAGGTGTTTGCACAGTTCTTAGACGGTGCAGCAGAAGAAGACAAACTTTCTTTAAATAAAAATATGTTAGAGAATCCGGAAATGCTCGACGCATTGATCGGAGTTTATGAGCGTAATGTACTCGGCTACCCGGCTACAGCCGTTTTACCATACTCTCAGGCTTTGAGCCGTTTCCCTGCACATTTACAGCAGTTAGACATGGAGTCTAACGGTAAATCTGTAAACCGTTTTGGTGAGTCTGTAAATTACGTGACAGGACCGGTGATCTTCGGTGAGCCTGGTACAAATGGACAGCATTCCTTCTATCAGTTATTACATCAGGGAACAGATATTGTTCCGCTTCAGTTCATCGGATTTAAGAACAGCCAGATCGGAACGGATGTTGTGATACAGGACAGCACAAGCCAGCAGAAACTCTGCGCAAACGTTGCAGCCCAGATCGTAGCATTTGCATGTGGTAAGGCAGACGACGACCGCAACAAGAATTTTGAAGGTGGACGTCCATCTTCCATCATCATCGGTGAGGAATTAAATCCTAAGACACTTGGTGCTTTACTTGCTCATTTTGAGAACAAAGTTATGTTCCAGGGATTCTTATGGAATATCAACAGCTTCGATCAGGAAGGCGTTCAGCTTGGAAAAGTTCTTGCAAAACGTGTTCTTGCACATGACACAGACGGAGCATTAAAAGTTTATAGTGATCTGTTAAACATCTAGTCAGGGATCAGATCATGAAAAGAGAATCTTTTAAATCACGTCTGGGATTTATTCTGGTAAGTGCCGGATGTGCCATTGGAATTGGAAATGTATGGAGGTTTCCTTATGTCGTAGGCGAAAACGGCGGCGGGTTATTTGTGTTGCTCTATCTCGTGTTCCTGATCGCCATGGGACTGCCGGTTCTGACGATGGAACTTGCCGTGGGACGTGCAAGCCGTAAGAGTGCCGTGTTAGGTTACAAGGCATTAGAAAAACCGGGAAGCAAGTGGCATCTTCACGGCTGGGCAGCGATATTTGGCTGCTACATGCTGATGATGTATTACACGACAGTTTCCGGGTGGATGATAACTTATTTTTATAAATTCCTGACGGGTGAATTTCAGGCTGGCATGGATGCGGAGGCTGCCGGAGCAGTATTTTCCAACCTGCTTGCAGACCCGTTGCAGATGAGTTTCTGGATGATACTCACGGTCATTCTGGGCTTTTTTGTGTGTAGCAGAGGATTGCAGAATGGTCTGGAAAAAATAAGCAAAGTCATGATGAGTGCCTTGCTTGGTCTGATCGTGATCCTTGCGGTACACAGCTTTACTTTATCCGGTGCGGGCGAGGGCGTCCGTTTTTATCTGATTCCGAATATGGAAACGGTGAAGGAAGTGGGGATTGGAAATGTCGTTTCAGCGGCAATGAATCAGGCGTTCTTTACCTTAAGTCTCGGAGTTGCAGCCATGGAGATCTTCGGAAGCTATATGGGTCGTGATAACAGTCTTGCAGGAGAAGGTGCCAGAATCTGTGCACTGGATACATTTGTGGCGATCATGGCAGGACTGATCATTTTCCCGGCATGTTTCAGCTACGGCGTGGAAGTCGGGGCAGGACCAAAACTCATTTTCATCACGCTGCCAAACGTATTTGTAAATATGGAAGGCGGTCGTATATGGGGAACACTGTTCTTTTTGTTTATGACTTTCGCAAGCTTTTCCACGATTATTGCGGTATTTGAAAACATCATGTCATTTTGTATGGATATGTTTGGTTGGGATCGAAAAAAAGCGGCACTGGTCAACTGTGTGATCATACTGATTGCCAGCATGCCATGTGTACTTGGATATAATGTGTGGAGTGATCTGCACCTGATCGGTGGCAGAGATGTGTTAGACAGTGAGGATTTTATTGTGAGCAATCTGTTGCTACCGGGTGGTTCCCTTATTTATCTGTTATTCTGCGTCACAAAATGGGGATGGGGATTTGATAACTATCTGGAAGAAGCAAATACTGGAAAAGGTCTTAAGATCGCAAAAGGATTAAAACCATATTTCCAGTTTGTGCTTCCGGTATTGATTTTATTTATCCTAATCCAGGGATTAATCTGATTTTATTGATTCTCATCAGGGATTACTCTGATCAGGAGTTTACAACTTCGTACCAGTAGGAAGAACCATTTTCTATCATATTACAGTAGGTGTTGACCATCACTTCGCGGAACGGAGCGAATTCGTCAGCAAGTTCGAGCTTTTGTGGGTAAGTTCTTGTGACGAAGTCGATTTCTTCCGCGATTTTTCTTGCAACGGATGCATCTTTGATCGGCACAATGCCAAAAAGAGTGGAGCAATAAGTTTTGCTTCCCGTGCAGGAGGCAAGCAGAACTTTCGCAAAATTTTCCCACTCTGTCAGCAGAACTGCCTGTTCTGTTTCATTCTCAGGTGCGTATTCGAGCAGACAGAGATCTTTCATATATTGTTTTAATTCTTTTTGCAGATGCCGCTTGTTGAAAAAAGAAATTCCGGCAGCACCGGATGCTTTGATCATCATCCATGCTTTCATGAAGGCATCGCTCTTTCCGTCTTTTCCATAACGTTTTTCCAGCAATTTCATACGGTAATTATCATTTGGAAGATCCAGCCCCCGGCTGATCGCCTGAGCGAGAATCTCTTTTCTTTCTTTGGCATTTTCTATTTCATAATAATGTTCCGGCCAGTTTTCGAGGGGATCGATCTGGGCGGGTTTTTCTTTTTTCAAAAGCATAGGGAAGTCCTTTCTCTGGGGGTTGGAGTGTTTGCAAAACTCTGGCAAAGTTGCTTTAAATTGTTCAAAACCAACAAAAACATTCAAGACACGCTCTCGCTATGTGTCACTCGCAACGGTGCTAAGAAGCTAGGCACAACTTGCAGTTGTACCTACCTTCTAAGAACCGGCGGTTCCCCAATGTCTTTCATGTCTTTTGTTGATTTTTCACAATTTTATTTATGCTTTGATGAGTTTCGCAATTATCCGTTATAATCTTTCTTTATTATATCATGTGCAAAAGCAGCACATGATCGACATTCGCCGTTTGTCGAATGCATAAATGCATTCTTCTCACTTGCGCTCATTATATCATGAATTTATATTGTTTGCATTGTTAAGTTAGGAATTGTTATGGGAACGAAAGACAAGTGAACGGTAATAGAAATTTTGTTATTGAGAAAAATAGTAAATAATGATGCTTGACTTTTCTGTTATCCTGTACTATATTCAATATACCCCACAGGGGTATATTGAATATAATGAATGACAATATCATAAGTGGTAGAAAATAATACTCAGATAACAAAATGAGGGTGCGATGGACAGAAAGGATGTGGAGGTTATGACATGTTGTTGTAAAGGCAATGAGGATGGCAATGTAAAACATAAACAGCGTGATGAGCAGGAGAAGAAAGCACTCATGACACGTTTGAGCCGTATCGAAGGACAGGTGCGTGGAATCAGGGCGATGGTGGAGGACGACCGTTATTGCGTGGATATTCTCACACAGGTGTCAGCAATCCAGGCGGCCTTGAATGGGTTTAACAAAGAACTTCTGGCGAGACATATCAAAACCTGCGTTTCGGAGGACATCCGCGAAGGAAATGAAGAGGCAGTCGATGAACTGTGCGGACTTTTGAAGAAACTGATGAAATAAAGAACTCTGACAAAGTTATATCCGAAGTTTCAGCAGAACTCCGGATATTCAAAAGCAGAACATAACAGGAAAGGACGACATACATGAAAGAGAGATTTGATGTTACAGGCATGACCTGTTCCGCCTGCTCATCCCATGTGGAGAAAAGTGTGGGAAAGCTTACCGGGGTGGAAAATGTCAGCGTGAATCTGCTGACAAACAGTATGCAGGTCGAATTTGATGAGAATAAACTTGATACAGCAGGAATTATCAAGGCAGTGGAGGATGCCGGATACGGTGCGGCGGTGAAAGACGAGCACGCAAAATCCGGGGCAAAAACGTCTGGACAGTCTGGCAGTCAGGAAAACAATGGACTTTCAGCCGTAGAGCAGAATGTGAAAAACATGAAAAAGAGACTGATCGTCTCACTGATTTTCTGGATACCGTTGATGTATGTGTCCATGGGACATATGATATATCAGTGGCTCAACATTCCGATGCCGCCGTTTACCATGAACTTTTTGCATGGAAATGAGAATGCAATCACCTATGCGTTTACGCAGTTTTTACTGTTGCTGCCAATTTTGATCGCAAATCAGAAATATTTTAAAAACGGATTTAAAACATTATGGCACAGAAGCCCGAACATGGACAGCCTGATCGCGATCGGTGCGGGTGCGGCAATCCTCTATGGTATTTTTGCCATTTACCGTATCGGGTATGCGATGGGACACGGCGACATGATGGTCGTACATCAGTATGCCCATGACTTATACTTTGAGTCAGCCGGAACGATCCTGACACTGATCACCATCGGGAAATATCTTGAGACGAAGTCCAAGGGAAAAACAAGCGAGGCGATCACAAAACTTCTGAATCTCGCACCAAAGACCGTGACGGCTGTAAGAGATGGTGTGGAGCAGGTCGTGGATGCAGCAGATGTGGAAAAAGGAGAAATCTTCCTTGTAAAACCGGGTGAATCGGTTGCAGTGGACGGTATCGTGCTGGAGGGAAAATCCTCTTTTGACGAATCTGCGATCACAGGTGAGAGCATTCCGGTGCCAAAACAGGAGGGAGATACCATTGTCTCTGCATCCATAAATAAATCCGGACTCATCCGTGCAAAAGCAACAAAAGTCGGTGAAGACACCACAATCGCACAGATCATACGGCTGGTTGAGGAAGCTTCCTCAAGCAAAGCCCCGATTGCAAAAATGGCGGATAAAATTGCTGGAGTTTTTGTGCCAACCGTTATTACCATTGCATTGATCACAGGAATTATCTGGCTGATCTCCGGTGCAACGTTTGAGTTTGCAATGTCAACTGCGATTGCAGTGCTTGTGATCTCGTGTCCGTGCGCACTTGGTCTTGCAACGCCGGTAGCAATCATGGTTGGAACCGGAAAAGGTGCAGAGAACGGGATCCTCATCAAATCCGGTGACGCATTAGAGACGGCACATCAGATCGACACCGTTGTGTTAGATAAGACGGGAACTATCACGCAGGGAAAACCTGTCGTGACAGATATTATCTGTGCTGCCGGAAAGAATGCAGATAAAACGCAGCTTCTTCAGATTGCAGGAAGTCTTGAAAAAGGCAGCGAACATCCGCTTGCCGAGGCGATTGTAAACTATTGTGTGACAAACAATATTTCTCTGGAAAAAGTAACAGATTTCAACGCTTTATTTGGAAAAGGAATCGAAGGTACAGTGTCCGGTACACACTACTATGCCGGAAATGAGAAGATGATGAAAGAGAAAGGAATCAGCCTTTCCACAGAACAGAAAAACCAGATCCAGGCACTTGCCAAACAGGGCAGGACACCACTTCTTTTTGCAGATGAAAAACAGTTCCTTGGAATTGTGGCAGTTGCAGATGTGGTAAAACCGACCAGTAAAGAGGCGGTACAGAAATTCCGTGATTACGGCATACATGTCATTATGTTAACCGGTGACAACGAAGTGACCGCACAGGCGATCAAGGAGCAGGTTGGTATCGATGAGGTGATCGCCGGGGTTCTGCCAACACAGAAAGAGGAGAAAATCTCAGCCTTAAAACAGGCAGGACATAAAGTAGCGATGATCGGTGACGGCGTCAACGATGCACCGGCACTTGCCTCCGCAGATGTGGGAATTGCGATCGGGGCAGGAACAGACGTAGCGATCGAGAGCGCTGATATCGTACTGATGAAAAACGATTTACTTGACGCTGTAGGTGCAGTAAAATTAAGTAAAGCCGTGATCCGCAACATCAAAGAAAATTTGTTCTGGGCATTCTTTTACAACAGTATCGGAATCCCGCTTGCAGCTGGTGTTTTGTATCCGCTTTTCCAGATAAAATTGAACCCGATGTTCGGTGCAGCAGCCATGAGTCTGAGCAGCGTATGTGTGGTAAGTAATGCACTCCGGTTAAGATGGGTAAAACTGCACGATGCGAAAAAGACACAAAGTGAACCGCATCAGGATGTCGCTGCAAGTACAATTGCAGATATTAACCAGCACAATGCACTGGATAATAATATAAAATCAACAAACAATGATAAAGGAGAATCAACTATGACAACAACAATTTCAATCGAAGGCATGATGTGTGCCCATTGTCAGGCACATGTAGAGAAAGCATTAAAAGAGGTTGCTGGCGTAACAGAAGTTACCGTAAGCCTCGAAAACAAAAATGCAGTCGTAACAGGCGACGCTTCTGTAGAAACATTAAAACAGGCAGTTGTAGATGCAGGTTACGAAGTGACAGATGTGAAATAAAGTATTTTCGAAAGCAAATTTTAATATAAAAAGGATATCGCATGGAATTACCATGCGATATCCTTTTTTAGCGGAGATAGCGGGATTTGAACTCGCGCGCCGGAACATTTACCGACCTACCGCATTTCGAGTGCGGACCCTTCAGCCACTTGGGTATATCTCCATAGAAAAACGTGATACGCTTTTCTTTTTGTATAAAAATACTTGTTTAGTATACCATATTTTCTATAATCTGCAAGCTTTGAAATAGTTGTACCTGTTAAAAAAATATATTATAATCTAGATTAGCAATGGAATCATTTAATATAGTAATGAGAAAGGACTGTTTACGTATGAAAAGAATCGGAATGTTGACAAGCGGCGGTGACTGTCAGGCACTGAATGCTGCTATGCGTGGTGTGGTAAAAGGTTTGAGTGAAAATGTTGATGAACTTGAGATATACGGATTTCACAATGGATACAAAGGGCTGATCTATGGAGATTACCGTCTTTTGACTTCAGCAGATTTTTCTGGAATCCTCACGAAAGGTGGAACAATCTTAGGATCTTCCCGTCAGCCATTCAAACAGATGCGTGTGCCGGATGAGAATGGTCTCGATAAAGTAGAGGCAATGAAGCAGACTTATCATAAATTAAATCTGGACTGTCTTGTGATCCTTGGCGGCAATGGAACGCAGAAAACGGCAAACCTTCTCCGGGAAGAGGGCTTAAATGTGGTTCATCTTCCAAAGACAATCGATAATGATATTTATGGAACCGATGTTACCTTTGGTTTCCAGAGCGCGATCAACATTGCGACAGAGGCAATCGACTGCATTCATACGACAGCAGCTTCTCACAACCGTGTATTTATCGTGGAAGTTATGGGACACAAAGTCGGCTGGCTGACGTTATATGCAGGAATTGCCGGTGGTGCGGACATTATCCTGCTTCCGGAGATTCCATATGATATCAATAAAGTGATAGGAGCTATCAACAAGAGAACAAAAGCAGGAAAAGGATTTACAATTCTTGCAGTTGCGGAAGGTGCGATTTCCAAGGAGGATTCATCCCTGACAAAGAAAGCATACAAGGCAAAAGTGGCCGACCGCAAATATCCGTCCGTTTCCTATGAGATTGCGGATCAGATTTATGAAGCAGCAGGCGTTGAGGTCCGTGTTACGGTTCCGGGACATACACAGCGGGGCGGAAGCCCATGTCCATATGACAGAGTGCTCTGTACCAGACTTGGCTCTGCAGCAGCACAGGCAATCATTGAGGAAGATTACGGCTGCATGATTGCAATGATCAATGGAGAGACAAAACGTGTGCCATTGGCAGAGGTTTCCGGCAAATTGAAAACCGTTGATCCGGACTGCCAGATGATTCAGGAAGCAAAACGTATCGGAATCAGTTTTGGTGATTAAAAACATAAAAAATGAATGCCCGGCAAACTGCATCGTCAGAGCCGGGCATAACTAAGAGAGGAAAAACAGCATGTCATATACGGCGTTGTACCGGAAATTCCGTCCACAGGAATTTGAAGATGTAAAAGGGCAGGATCATATCGTAACAACTTTGAAAAACCAGATAAAAGCAGATCGTATCGGACATGCCTACTTATTTTGCGGAACAAGAGGAACCGGTAAAACGACGATCGCAAAAATTTTTGCAAAAGCAGTCAACTGTGAGCATCCGGTGGATGGCAGCCCTTGTGGGGAATGTCCGACCTGTAAAGCGATTGCGGCGGGCAGTTCCATGAATGTGATCGAGATCGATGCGGCGTCCAACAATGGCGTGGACAATATCCGTCAGATCCGTGAGGAAGTGGAATACCGTCCGACCGAAGGAAAATACAAAGTATACATTATCGATGAGGTTCATATGCTTTCCATAGGAGCGTTCAACGCACTGTTAAAAACGTTGGAGGAGCCACCGTCATACGTTATTTTTATTCTTGCCACAACGGAAGCACACAAGATTCCGATAACGATTTTATCTCGTTGCCAGCGATACGATTTCCGGAGAATTTCCATTGATACGATTGCAGGACGCCTGACGGATCTTATGGAAAAAGAGCAGGTAAATGTGGAGGAGCGGGCAATCCGTTACATTGCCAAGGCAGCAGATGGTTCCATGCGGGATGCATTGAGCCTTTTGGATCAGTGCATTGCATTCTATCTGGGGCAGGAACTGACATATGAAAAAGTGCTTGAGACGCTTGGCGCAGTAGATACGGAAGTGTTCAGCCGCTTGCTCAGACAGATTTTGGATAAAAACGTGACCGGGGCAATTCAGGTGATTGACGGGATGGTCATTGAAGGACGCGAGATGGGGCAGTTTGTCACAGATTTTACATGGTATCTGCGAAATCTTCTTCTTGTCCAGAGCTCAGATAATATGGAAGATGTACTTGACATTTCTGCGGATAACCTTGCATTGTTAAAAGAAGAAGCGGAAATGGTCGATCCGGAAATCTTAATGAGATATATCCGTATTTTTTCGGAACTCAGCAATCAGATCAAATATGCAACGCAGAAGCGTATTCTGATTGAAATAAATGTAATAAAGTTATGTAAACCAGAAATGGAAAAAGATTATACATCACTCGTAGACCGTGTGGACAGTCTGGAAAAAAAGCTGGAAAAAGGTGTTGTTGTTGCACAATCCCAAAGCCCCAGGCAGGGCAGTGAGGTAACTGCATCGGAAGAAATTGCAAAAATGGAGCTCCCAAAAGCAATCCCGGAGGATGTCAAACAGATTATTGGAAACTGGAAGGGAATCCTGTCCCAGCTTACCGGAATTACCAAAACCTATCTGAATAAGGCAGTTCCAACACTTGGACCAAATAACTGTCTGCTTCTGGTATTTGAAGATCCGAATGCGTATGAGTACATTTCGGAAAATCGTTCAGAATGTCAGGACAGTCTGAAAATGATGATTGCAGAGCGGATTGGAAAAGAAGTGGAACTTCAGGTGAAACAAAATGACACCGGACACGCGAGTGAGGAGATTTATCCGGATCTCAGACAACTTATCAATTTTGAGATTGAAGAAGATGATTTCTAATTTCCAGCTGGACGAATCTGGAAAATTATATTATCATGTAGCATAGCTTCATGATCGCTATCTATACGAGCCTTGCTCGACAGTCTTTATATATCATGAGTTGAAAACAATTATGGAGGAATTACAATGGCAAAAAGAGGTGGATTCCCAGGTGGTATGCCTGGAAATATGAATAATCTGATGAAACAGGCACAGAGAATGCAGCGTCAGATGGAGGAAGCTCAGAAAGAGTTAGAAGAAAAAGAAGTAACTGCAACAGCAGGCGGCGGAGCAGTTGAAGTAACAGTTTCTGGAAAACATGAAGTGACAAAGATCAAATTATCCGAGGAAGTTGTTGATCCGGATGATATCGAGATGTTAGAGGATCTTATCATGGCAGCTACCAATGAAGCATTCCGTAAACTCGATGAGGAAAGCCAGAGCTCTATGGCAAAAATCACCGGTGGCATGGGTGGTTTAGGGGGACTTCCATTCTAAAACCGGAGTTTCACTTAGGAACTGCCGCCTGTAGGTGGTGTTACGGATTTTTGCAGGTTATGTTAATTGCATGCCAACAAAATGTATAGAAATATAAAAAATAGAACTGTTTGTTTTCAGGAGCGCTTCCGCTTGTT
>ERZ773192.57-NODE-57-length-119223-cov-20.661176_pt1 | contig 119223 bp, 108 predicted proteins | sample MGYA00581010_ERZ773192 | MGnify/ENA primary metagenome ERZ773192 (study PRJEB29015, sample SAMEA2737741) | human gut metagenome | biome: human gut; feature: human-associated habitat; material: faeces | place: China | collected 2012 ...
TGATGATAAAGGCGATATCTTCGCATAACGCAAATCCAAAACACAGCAGCCCCTCTTTCAGGGGCTGCTTTTTATTCGGTTATTTTCATCAAAGTTAGATGAATTTTGAAAACAACTTTTTGTAATAATCATTGCTTAAAGCATATTTAATAAATAAAATGCAGGTTTAAATATTTTTTCGGATCTATAGTTTTTTTGCAATTGTGTTGATTTTGATTTAAGCATTATGTGTTGCACAAAATCTTAAATCAAGTTTTTAATCATTTAAATTTTTTTAAAATAAAAAGCAGTGCTGCTGCACTGCTTTCTTAAAATCCGCACATCCGCCGAAGGCTGAAGATAACCTGCTCTCTTACGCAGGTGGGTTCCGTCCGCATTATTTTGTGCTCCCAGCTTCCGCCTTGGCGGGAGGTCTGCATACCCGTAATGCGAGCCCGGATCCCTTTTAATATACTTGTTAGGGTTATTTAAACCTTCGGTTGTCGAGATGCGCAGAATGTTTATTTGGTTTTCTATATTATATATTATTGCTCTGTTGGGTCGTAATATTCCACATCGTATTGCTGCTCGATTTTGTTCATAAGAATTTCCGAAATTTCGTTGTATTCGGCTTCATCCTCAATTTCTTCAAGGTATTCATCTCCGTTTTCTTCGGCAACCTTAAGAATAATAACTTCATAATCGGCTTCAACAATATCTTCGGCGTCATCTCTGTATTCTGTTATAGCAACATAAACACCGTTGTCACTTTCGTATCTTTCAAGCAATTCAAATAATAATTCATTGCCGTCATCATCGGTAACGGAAATGATATCCGGCTCGTAGTTTTCGTTTTCGCTCATCTGCGTGGCCTCCTTTAATAAGTAAGTATATTATAATATGTAACACCTTTTTCGTCAATAGTAATCTTATATAGTAAAAAGATACAAAAAATAATAAAAATGTTGAAAAAAACTATTGACAAACGATAAAATCCATGCTATTATGTAGATGAACTTAAGGATGGTTGGTAAATCGCAGAGCTAAAAGCTCAAGCGAAATCCTATCATAAAAGCACAGCTTGTTCACTTATTATTACGACGATTTTAGTTATGATTCAAACCTAAATGGCTTAATGAAGTATGAAGTCAGCCGAATGTGAAAGGCAAGTGCAAAAATCAGCCGAGTTAAGTTCCCGGAATTTAAGTAAAGGAGGCTTTGTCCAATGGATGTAGAACCCGGTCAGACAAACGCCTGCAAGGTATTCGGGTAGTATAACGGATTTGGTGCCGAACAGAGTTGCTGAAATCAGCACGGCGGGCACAAGCTTTAAAAGCAATTAACAAGTTATCGCAGGAACCCAATAACGAATACTCAGGCGTGGTAAAAATTAAATTTTATATGATATATATAATGCGGTTTCTCCTGCTGAAACTTGAAGAGCATATCTTCATAAAAATTTTTGAAAAGGAAAAAACTCCGATGTTCTAGGTTAATGATTTAAAATCATAAAAAACTGATTTAAATAATCATTTGAACAGATTTAATAATTATTAGTTGAGGTGGTCCGTTATGTACGGAAGGTTAATTTTCTTGATTAAATAATTATAAGGGGTCAGTCCAATGTACAGTATAACTTAATATTTAAGAATAGGCTCTCGGCTTTTGCCGAGAGCTTTTTTTGCATCTGTGCAGATTTAATCAATTTCAAAATATGCTTATTGAGGCTGAAAATTTTTGATAGTTGCAGCGCTTGTTTCGGTAATTGATTAAATGATTATTTCGTGATTTTTTTGCTATCTCAATCAACAGGAATTGTTGAAAATATCACGCTTGTTTAATAAAGCTTGTTTTTGGTGGGCACATGCTTTTTTTTCTTTTAAATTCAAACAGCAATTTGAAAACTCACACAAATTAAGCCGGGCTTAATTTAAGTTATATTATAATTGCATTACACAGCATTTTCATAGCGTTAAAAATAGCGTAACTATGCGGTAAAAGTTGCATTTGCATTCGGTCACTGCTACCATATTGATTTGACGGCTTTATAGTTTATTTTGTGTGGTATTTTACTTAGTTGATTAAAATTTCATTGCTTTTAATAATAATTTTAAGTGAATAAATTTAAGTTGAATTTGAAGTTACTTATTATGATGATTATGACTCTTATCGTTGCCTTGCAACAGTATAATCATCAAGTGCGTCGCTGTTTAAATCGGGAAATGTAATCGTTAAACAGAAAAAAATCAGAAAGCGTAAATATCGTGCATTCTTGCTTGTTATGATAAGCCGAATAGCGATAGCTTTATCTGTATTTGAAATCGTAATTTTTTACCGAATTCGTATTCTCGGCTGTGTTTTTCAGGCTTTTCGATTATTGATTTTTTATGATTTAATTTTGCAGCAGCTTATATTTCTTGACTTCTTTTAATAAAAAATCCCTATATGGCATTTTTCTGCATAGAGGGATTTTTGTTGCATGGTTGTTCAATTAACGAAATGATAAAAATTTGCAAATTCGCTTATAATTTTTCTTCGATACAGTTTTCTTAAACAATCACTTAATTATATATAGGTGCATCGTTAAATGCTTTTGTGGTTACAACATTCTATCAACGCCGTTAAGAAATATTCTTTTTTCAAATTTACCGTTGGCTTTGTTTTTAGCGCAACGCATTTTTTCAAATTCTTCATCGCCGATGTTCTTGTAATCCAAAATGGCGCTTATTATCTCAACAACATCGCATAATTCTATAATTTCGTCTGAATCATTAAATTCATTTACTTCTTCCGTAAGCTTTTTCTTTAATTCAGTGTAGTAGTCATTGGAATCAAGAATCACAAAATCGGGTTCATCTCCGGTTTGTTTAATTATATTGGGTATATTGTCTCTGACAAGTTTATTCATATTTTCATACATAACAGAATTATCTCCTTTATAAAATACTTTGTTTTGCCTTTCATACCCGGCGCTTCTTTGTAATTAAAACCGATACTGCGCTTTTTTGATAATATATTGTAAGACGTTTTATGCAAGGCTTGATAAATAAATCATATCATGAATTTTATGCACGGTCAAGAAATGCAGGGAGTTTGTATAACCTGTGGCAATTACAGAGATATTTATTATGTAGCAATGTTAAAGAATTTGCTCAAAAGGGGAGGCGGCTTTGAATTTCGGTGTGCAAACTTACGCCTTGCCGAAATATTCTATTTGAACCTTAAAGCCATATTTCCCGGAAAATGCCTCGGCTTGTTACCGTATATTGTTTAATATCACTAAATATATATTTACAATAAAATGAATTTGTGTTAAAATTTATACGGTTAAATTTATTCGTTTTCTGAGTCAGTTATCCGCTTTAATCAAGGCAATGCTTGCTTTTTTCCTTGCAGGCTCGGAAGAAAGGTAGAATTATGAAAGTATTAAAAAAAGCAATATCGTTTTTTATGGCACTTGCGCTTTCTTTCACGATGCTTTGCGGCACATCTGTTTCTGTTGTTTCCGCTGCAACAAGCGGCAGCTGTGGCGCTACCGGCTCCAAGGTTAATTATTCTTATGATGAAAGCACTAATGTGCTAACCATTTCAGGAACGGGCGCAATTAAGAATTATGCAGATTCAACCGCTGCATTTCTCAGAGCACCGTGGTATGAATATAAATCAAAGTGTGTTTCTGTTGTTATTCAGGACGGCGTCACAAAAATCGGAAACTATAATTTTTCAAATATGCCCGCTTTGAAATCCGTTACATTTCCTTCATCATCGCTTACCGCAATCTCTATGAATGCTTTTGAAGGCTGTAAGGCTCTGACTCAGGTTGTTTTTCCAAACAGCTTAACCTCAATAGGTCTTAATGCTTTTAAGGATTGCACTAATCTTACAAAGGTTGTTTACGGCGACGGAATGACCGAAACCGGAAGTTATGCATTTTACGGTGCCGGAGTTTCAAGTGTTGAATTTGGCAAAAAAATAACTAAAATAAGCCAGTATTCATTTTATCAGTGTAATTTTACCAAAATAGAGCTTCCGGAGCAAATATCCTCCGTTGAGCTTCGCTCGTTTGCTAATAATTATGGGTTGATCGATGTAACCGTTAATAATGCAAATTGCCAATTTAACGGTCTTGTTGCAGATAATCCCTTTGCCGGAAGTCAGCATAAAATAACATTCCACGGCCATTCAAGGTCTACCACTCAAACATTTGTTGAAACAAACACAGACAGTAATTTTGAATTCGTGTCTTTAGATCCCTGTGCTCATGTAAGCAGCTCTGAGGTGGTTACCAAAGAGGCAACATGCACCGAGCCGGGCGTAAAGAAAATTGTTTGTGATCAATGCAGCGAAACACTTGATGTTGTGGCAATTGAAGCTCTCGGCCACAGTTATGCAACGGTTGAAACAGACGATCAAACAAAAACTAACGGCCATCTTTATGAATACCAAGCTTGCACAAGAATTGTAAACGGCGTTAAATGCAATGCAGAGCAAACTAAAATAACCCATAATGCCTGGGTAAGCGGATATTATACGCAAACCTCAACCGCAACCTGCACTAAATACGGCTACACCACAAAAACCTGTAATGTAGAAGGCTGTGATAAAGTTGAAAGAACCCAAATTCCTCAAAAGGCAGAGCATTCTGTTGAAACTTACAATATTATTAAGCCTGCCACTTGCACAGAAGACGGAATTGCAGAAGGCTTTTGCACAAGCTGTAATCAAACAGTTCAAAAAACAATTCCCGCAACGGGTCATAATGAAACAATAACTAAAAATGAAACTTCTGATAACGGCCACACCACAACAGAATACACTTGCTCTGTTTGCGGCAATGTTCGCACGGAGATTGTGCATAATGAGTGGGTAGAGGGATATTATAAAACAAGCGGCCGTGAGGCAACATGCACACGCCCCGGTTCATCATTAAGGCAGTGCAATGTTTGCGGAAAAACAGACACTCCGAAAGTTATTCCTGCCAAGGGTCACAGTTATGGTGAGCAAACAGTTACCAAAGAGCCTACGTGCACGGAAAAAGGCACGGCAACTCAAACCTGCACTGTCTGCGGCGATGTGAAAACAACATCTATTGATGCACTCGGCCACGATATTAACGGTGTTGATGATTATACCGTTTTGAAGGAACCCAGCTGTACGGAACAGGGTAAGGCAACAGGCACTTGCAGGCACTGCTCGCTTAAAATTGAAGAAATCTTGCCTTATGCTCATGATTATCATTATTCCGGAATAAATATTGCAGCACTTTCGTTTTCATATACTTGCTCAAAATGCAACACGGTAACAAATGCCACGGTAACAAAGGTGCTTCTCGCAATGTCCGGCAATTATTTCAACAAGAAAACGGCTGAAATCGAGAATGGCTATCTCTATGATGTTAATAATGACGGATATGTAAATGTGCGTGATTACTCGATTCTTATGTGTGATTCAAATAAACTGGTTGGCGGTAATTAAATAACATAATTATTAAAGGGCGGTAAATTTTTACCGCCTTTTTTCTTAATGTTCTTTACTTTATTATTAAAATATATTATTATATAAATAATGAAATTGGGGGTTAATGTATGAGCACAGTTTATAAAAGAATTTTGCTTAAATTATCCGGCGAGGTGCTTGCCGGTTCAAAACAAAGCGGTATTGATAACGATACCGTTGTTAAAATTTGCAAATCAGTAAAAAAAGTTTCGGATCTCGGTGTTGAGGTGGCAATAGTTGTCGGCGGCGGCAACTTTTGGCGCGGCAGGTCAAGCGAAGGTATGGATAGGGCAAGAGCAGACCATATCGGAATGCTTGCAACCGCTATGAATGCGCTTGCGCTTTGCGATGCCCTTGAGCAACTCGGTGCAGATGTTCGTGTTCAAACAGCTATTGAAATGCGCCAAATTGCAGAGCCTTATATCAGAAACAGAGCAATTCGCCATCTCGAAAAAGGCAGAATAGTTATTTTCGGATGCGGCACGGGCTCCCCGTTCTTTTCAACAGACACAGCTGCTGCTCTTCGCAGCGTTGAAATGAATGCCGATGCACTTCTTAAAGCAACTAATGTAGACGGTGTTTTTGATAAGGATCCAAACAAATATTCAGATGCCGTTAAATATGATCACGTTTCGTTTAAGGAAGTTATCAACAGAGATCTTAAGGTTATGGATTCCACGGCATTTTCGCTTTGCAAGGATAATGATATGTCTATCATTGTGTTTAACCTTGATAATCCCGATAATATTATTTCCGTTGTTAACGGTGAGAATATCGGCACAACTGTAGAAAACTGATTGTTCACATTAACTTGAAAATAAAGCAAAACGATAAAATAAAAAATTTATCCGCAGCCGTTAGGCAGAAAGGATGCAGAAATGCAGGAAATTTACGATAAAACAAAATCAAAAATGGAAAAATGTCTCGACAGTCTTGAAAGAGATTATAAATCCGTTCGTGCAGGCAGAGCAAATCCTGCCGTTCTTGATCGTGTAAGCGTTGATTATTACGGAACACCTACTCCTATAAATCAAATGGCGGCAGTCAGCGTTCCGGAGCCGAGAATGCTTATGATTCAGCCTTGGGATATGTCCACTTTAAAGGAAATCGAAAAGGCTATCAATACTTCGGATATCGGAATTAACCCTTCTAATGACGGTAAAGTTATCCGCCTTGTTTTCCCACCGCTTACAGAAGAGCGCCGTAAAGAACTCGTTAAAGATATTGCAAAACGCTCCGAAGAAGCGAAAATTGCAATCAGAAATGTTCGTCGTGATGCTATGGATGATGTTAAAAAGCTTAAGAAAAACAGCGAAATCAGCGAAGACGAAATGAAAGACGGTGAAAAAAAGCTTCAGGATATAACAGACAGCTATATTAAGCAAACCGATGAAATGGAAAAGAAGAAGGAGCAGGAAATTCTCTCCATCTGATGTGCAAAATGCTATTAGGCATTTTGCCTGCCGTTTTAATAAAACAGTATATTTCAACGGCGGGTGCATAATTTACGCCCGCCGCTTTGTTGTTTAAGGAGATAAATATGGCATTATTCGGTAAAAAGCAAAAGTCTGCGGATGTTGCCTTTTCTGTTCTTCCGAATCACCTCGGCATTATTATGGACGGAAACGGAAGATGGGCAAAAAAAAGAGGTTTGCCACGCACTGCGGGCCATAAGGCCGGCGCAGAGGTTTTTAAAAAAATTGCCAAGGAGTGCGGCAAACTCGGAATTAAGGAAGTAACATTTTATGCTTTTTCAACTGAAAATTGGAAAAGACCTCAGGAAGAAGTAAACGCCATTATGCGCCTCTTTTATGATTATTTGATAGAGGCAAAAAATGATTTGCAGGCAAGCGGCGATATGAAGATGCGATTCGTCGGTGAAAAAGAGGGAATAGACGAAAGACTTTTGGCTCTTATGGCCGATGCAGAGCAGGAAACTGCGTCCAGAAAAGGCACAACGGTCAATCTTGCCGTTAATTACGGTGGCAGGCAGGAAATCGTTTCTGCAGTGAATTCTTTGATTGCAGAAGGTAAAACAACCGTTACCGAGGATGACATCAGCTCAAAAATGTATACTTCACCCGATTGCGATTTGATTATTAGACCCAGCGGAGAGGAACGCCTTTCAAATTTCTTGCTTTGGCAGGCCGCATACAGTGAATTTTGGTACAGCGATGTGCTGTGGCCCGATTTTAAAAATGAAGATTTATATGCTGCGCTTTCGGAGTTTGAAAAGCGAAATCGCAGATTCGGAGGATAAATTATGAAGCAAAGAGTTATAACTGCGGTTGTGCTTTTGGCATTGCTTGCAATTGTTGTTTGGCAAATAAATACGCCGCTTTTTGTGGCAGTTATTGCGTTTTTAAGTGCTGTTGCCGCAAATGAAATCATGAAGTGTGCAAAGGTTTCAAATAAATTTATTCTTGTTTTCGGCACAGCAGTTGCTGCTGTTTTTCCGTTTTTCGCAAGTCCAAAGGTGCTTGAGCCGCTTGTGTCGGCAAACACGTGGGGACCGATTATTCAGGCGATTCCGAATATTGTGTTTATAATAGCCGTTGTTCTTGTTTATTTGCTTGCCATGCTTAAGGGTTATTCGCACACCAAATTTGAGGATGTTGCAATCTCCGTTTTTGCAAGCATAATAGTGCCTTTTGGCTTTTCTGTTTTCGTAAGGCTTCGTGATATGTTTGTTAACGAGCAGTTTGGTATTTATCTTATTTTTTATGCTCTTATTTGCGCTCTCGGCACAGACAGCGGTGCTCAGCTTGGCGGCATGGCATTCGGTAAAACAAAAATGAGCCCGAATATCAGCCCTAAAAAAACCATTGAGGGCGCAGCTTGCGGTATAGTATTTGCGTTAATTTTAAATACAGTTGCTTTTGTGATTTATAACAAGGTTGCAGCTGCTTCTCTTGATGCATTCGGAGCCACTGTTCTTTTGGCTTGCTCAATTCCCGTGTCCTTTATGGGCATGATGGGCGATTTAAGTGCTTCCGTTTTGAAGCGTAATTTCGGCGTGAAAGACTTTGGTAAAATTTTCCCGGGCCACGGCGGAGTTATGGATAGATTTGATTCGGTGCTCTTTACTATTCCCGTTACATATTCAATCGCACTTATTGCATTTTGCTGATTATGAGGTGAATAACCATGAAAAATATTTCTTTGCTGGGCTCAACGGGCTCAATAGGAACTCAGTCGCTTGATGTATGCCGTATGCATGGCTATAAAGTAAAATGCCTTACGGCAAATTCAAGTGTTGATAAAATTGAAGCACAAATTCGTGAATTTAAACCGGAAATGGCTTGTATGATGAGTGAGTCGGCTGCCAAGGAACTCAAGGTAAGAGTTGCAGATACGGATGTGAAGGTTGTTTCCGGAATGGATGGGCTGATTGAATGCTCTGTTTATGATGGGGCAGACACCGTGCTTAATTCCGTGGTTGGAATGATTGGATTGCAGCCGACGCTTGAAGCTATAAAAGCAAAAAAAACAATTGCTCTTGCAAATAAAGAAACTCTTGTTGCCGGCGGCCGTTTGGTTACGGATCTTGCAAAGGAAAACGGTGTTTCGATTCTGCCGGTAGACAGTGAGCATTCCGCAATTTTTCAGGCAATGCAAGGAAGTCCCCGAAAAGAGGCAATAAAGAAAATTATATTAACGGCGTCCGGCGGTCCGTTTTTCGGAAAAAAGCTTTCCGAGCTTGAAAATGTAACCGCCGCAGATGCTTTAAAGCACCCGAATTGGGACATGGGTGCAAAAATAACCATCGATTCTGCTACAATGATGAATAAAGGCCTTGAATTTATTGAGGCTAAGTGGCTTTTTGATATGCCTAATGAAGATATTGAAATAGTTGTTCATCGCGAGTCTGTAGTTCACTCCGCAATCGTTTATCAGGATAATTCAATGATTGCACAGCTTGGTGTGCCGGATATGCGAATTCCCATTCAATATGCGCTCACTTATCCCGAAAGAGAGCCCAGCCCGGTTGCTCCGCTTTCACTTGCCGATTACGGCAAACTCACTTTCTTTGAGCCTGATTATGAAACCTTTAAATGCATTGATGTTTGCAAAAAAGCAATTGATATGGGCGGTCTTTATCCTGCCGCTGCAAACGGAGCAAACGAAGAAAGCGTTAAGCTTTTTCTCGCCGGTAAAATTAAATTCACCGATATTGCATATCTTAATGAAGAGGCTATGCTTGCAGCACACAGTAAGCAAAACTTTAATCTTGCGGATGTGCTTGAGGCAGACAGAGCCGCAAGGGAATTTGTAACAGAAAATTATAAAAACTAAAATATATCGTGAGGCGATTAGGTGTCCTTAAGCTCGGTTTGGAACACGGTTTATCCCGTTATAATAGCAATTCTGTTTTTTGAATTGATAATAATTGTGCACGAGGGTGGCCATTTTGCGGCTGCTCGGCTGATGAAAATCAAGGTTAATGAATTTTCAATCGGTATGGGGCCAAAGATTTTTTCTTTCACAAAAGGCGAAACCAAATATTCTTTGCGCTGGATTCTTTTTGGCGGTTATTGCTCTATGGAAGGTGAGGATGAGGAGTCCGAAAGCAACGGCTCGTTTTCCTCAAAAAGCGTTCCCGCAAGAATGCTTGTTGTTGTTGCCGGTGCATTTATGAATTTGTTGCTTGGCTTCTTAATAATTGTTTGCATTATTTCAAGTCAAAATCTTGTGGGCACTCCAACGATTGCCAAATTTGATGATAATGCCGCAAGTGAATTGAGCGGACTTATGGTGGGTGACACAATTAAAAGCATAGACGGTATGCGTGTTTTTACCGCAACGGATGTTGAAACCGGGTTAACAAGGTCCCGTGACGATACTTTGTCCGTAACTGTTGAAAGAAACGGTAAAACCGAAACGCTTGATGTTAAGTTTGATATGGCTGAGTACGAGGGGCATAAATATGTGAATATGGATTTTTGGCTTCTCGGCAAGGAAAAAACAATCGGCTCGGTGCTGAAAAACAGCGCTGCCACTTTTGTTTCATACACAAGAATGGTTTTTCTCTCCGTTCATGATCTTTTAACAGGCAGATACGGGCTTTCTGATTTAAGCGGCCCTGTAGGAGCGGTTTCCGTTGTTTCAAGTGCTGTTAAAACAAGCTTTGCCTCGCTTTTAAGAATATCGGCTATTCTTACCGTAAATATAGGATTGTTTAATCTGTTTCCCATTCCCGCTCTTGACGGTTGGCGTTTCTTCTTGCTTCTCGGCGAGGGCATATTCAAAAAAAAGCTTCCGTCAAAGTGGGAGTATGCCATAAATGCGGCAGGCCTTGCAATTCTGCTCGGCGTTATGGTTTTGGTAACATTTTCGGATGTAACAAAGTTGTTTTAGTCTTAAGCGGCAGCGCCGATTTATTAAGGTGCGGCTTTATTTAAGATTATCGGTAATAAGTTATTTGCACTTCTTATCAGGCTACGGTAAGGAGTGTGCTTTAAATTTATTGTAGCCCGAAAGGCTGTGGTGTTAATTATGGCAGAAAGAAGAATATCAAAAAAAATTAAGCTTAAAAACACATTTATCGGCGGTGACGCACCGATACTTGTTCAATCAATGCTCAATGTGCCGTCAACAGACATACAAGGCTCTGTTGATCAGGCAAAGGAACTTGCTGCGGCAGGGTGCCAGGTTATTCGCTTCGCAATTCCCGATGAAGCCGCACTTGATTTAATTGAGCCAATAAAAAAGGCGGTTGATGTGCCGCTTGTTGCCGATATACATTTTGATTATCGGCTCGCTCTCGGTGCTGCCGAAAGGGGCATTGATAAAATAAGAATAAACCCCGGTAATATAGGCGATGAATCAAGGGTTAAAGCGGTTGCGGATATTTGCAGGCAAAATGAAATTCCTATTCGTATCGGCGTAAACAGCGGCAGCCTTGAAAAACATATTCTTGCCAAATACGGCGCCCCCACTCCGCAGGCAATGGTTGAATCGGCTCTTTATCATGCTTCATTGCTTGAAAAATTTGATTTTGATAATATTGTTGTTTCAATTAAATCATCAAATGTAAACACTATGATAGCCGCTTATGAGCTTGCGGCTCAAAGGTGCGATTATCCGCTTCACCTCGGCGTTACGGAGGCAGGCACGGAGCGTATGGGCATAATTAAGTCCTCAATCGGAATCGGTTCATTGCTCAGCCACGGTATAGGCGACACTATTCGTGTCAGCCTTTCGGATTCTCCGGTGAAGGAGGTCTTTGCGGCTTTTGATATTTTAAAGGCACTCGGTCTCAAAAAAGACTGCCCTTATCTTATTTCCTGCCCAACATGCGGCCGCACAAGAATTGATTTGATTGGGCTTGCAAAGCAGGTTGAAGAAAGGCTTCGTGATTGCAAAAAGCCAATCAAGGTTGCTGTTATGGGCTGTGTCGTAAACGGGCCCGGTGAGGCAAAAGAAGCCGATATAGGAATTGCCGGCGGCGATGGCTGCGGACTTATATTTAAAAAAGGGCAAATTCTTCGCAAGGTGCCCGAAAACCAACTTTTAGATGAATTGATGAAAGAGATAGATAAATTATAATGAACTTATTTCAGGATTATTTTTCAGAGTTTGTAGAGCCTTTTCAGTGCTCTTCTTTGGGAAACGGCAGAATAGAACGCTTCACAATTAAAAGAGATGCAAGGGAATTGATTGTGTGCCTCAGCCTTGATGAACTTGTGGATTATTCCGTGTTCAAAAGCGCAGAGGAGAGTATTAAGAGCAAAATGGGGCTTAATAAGGTAACTATTAAGCCCCGTTACCTCAGCGATCTTTTTGAACCTGCCTATTTCCAAAGCGTAATCGGATTTGTTAAAAAGAATAATCCTGCGGCAAACGGCTTTTTTGACGGTGCAGAGGCATCACTGGACGGCAATAAATTATCGGTATCTCTGAAAAAAGGCGGCTCCGAAATATTGGTTGCGCAAAATGTTGATTCCGATATTGAAAATGTGCTTTCGGAGCTTTTCGGAATATCTGTTAAGGCAGAATTTATAGAAACGGAAAGCTACGACATAGAAAAGGAAGTCAAAAAAGCTTATGCCGAAAGTAAGGCTAAGAAAGCGGAAATAAAAGCAGAGCAGCAAAAAAATGTGCAGCACACATTGCTTGAGGGATTTCCGATTTATGCAGACACTAAAAAGCCGATCTATGGCAGAGATATTAAAGAAATTCCAAAAAATATTGCCGATGTAAAAACGGATGACGGTATTATAACTGTTTGGGGCGATGTTCTTAAATATGAAGAGCGTGAAACAAAGCGCGGCGGAAATAAGATTTTTTCGTTTGATATCACGGATTATACTTCGTCCGTTACAGTTAAAATGTTTGATGCCAATGATGTTATAGATCCAATTATTTCAAAGATCTCGTCCGGAGGCACGGTTATTATTAACGGCGCTTATCAGTTTGATCAATATTCAAATGGCTATGTTCTTCGCCCTCGCAGCATCGAATCGGTGCTGAAGCAGGAAAAAGAGGATAATGAACCCGAAAAAAGAATAGAGCTTCATATGCATACCGCACTTTCGGAAATGGACGGTATATCAACTCCCAAGTCGCTTATTAAGCAGGCAATAAAATGGGGGCATTCTGCCGTTGCCATTACCGATCACGGCGTTGTGCAGGCTTTGCCTGAGGCTTTTAATACCGCTTATGATAAAAAATATTGCGAAGACGGTAATTTTAAAGACCAAATAGGCACATTCAGATATGTGCCAAAAATTAAGCTTATACTCGGTATGGAAGGATATTTGGTTGATGATGAAAAATATCCCGATTTTATGAATATGAAGCTTAATCAGTTTCAGCGTTATCATATTATCTTGCTCGTAAAAGAGGATAATTCGCTTGATGAATCAATCCCAAAAGAAGAAAGAAAATACGGCAGAAAAAATCTTTATGAAATTATTTCTGCTTCAAATGTTAAATATTTTAAAAACAGACCTCTCATTCCCAAAAGCCTTCTTGCAAAAAAGCGTGCCGGCATAATTATTGGTTCTGCCTGCGAACAGGGCGAACTTTATCAGGCAATTCTGAATGAGGCAAATAACGAAGAACTTGAAAAAATAGCTTCGTTTTATGATTATCTTGAAATTCAGCCAAACGGAAACAACGCCTTTATGCTGCGCACCGGCGATAAAGAATATGTGCTCAATAAGCGCGGTGAGGAAAAAAAGAATATTTATTGGCGGGTAAATTCCGAAGAGGATTTAATAAATATAAATAAAAAAATTATTGCACTTGGCGATAGGCTCGGTAAGCTGACTGTTGCAACGGGGGATGTGCATTTCCTTTCGGAGCATGATGCTAAATTCCGTGCCGTTATTATGGCTTCAAAGGGCTTTGATGACGCCGATCAGCAAGCTCCGCTCTATTTTAAAACCACCCGTGAAATGCTTGACGATTTTGCTTGGGCGGGCGACAGAGCTAAGGAATTTGTTATTGATAATCCTAAAAAAATTGCTGATAGCGTTATGGATGCAATACCGCCTATTCCGCCCGGAACCTTTCAGCCGCATATCGACGGCGCCAATGAAGAACTTACGGAAAAATGCTGGAACAGAGCTAAGGAGCTTTATGGTGATCCCGTGCCGGAATATGTTGCAAATCGTTTGCAGCGTGAGCTGGATTCAATCATCGGTCACGGTTTTGGTGTTCTTTATGTTATTGCAAAAAGGCTTGTTGAGGAAAGTGAAAGAAACGGTTACCTTGTTGGGTCAAGAGGCTCGGTAGGCTCATCGTTTGCAGCGCATATGGGCGGTATTTCTGAGGTTAATCCGCTTGCACCACACTATTACTGCACAAAGTGCAAGCACAGTGAATTTATATTGGACGGATCTGTCGGTTCCGGTTTTGATTTGCCTGCAAAGGATTGCCCGAATTGTCATATTCCCATGAAAAGGGACGGCCATGAAATTCCGTTTGAAACCTTCCTCGGGTTTGACGGCGATAAAGAGCCTGATATAGACCTGAATTTTTCAGGTGAATATCAATCCCGTTCACACAGATATACGGAAGAACTTTTCGGTAAGGAATATGTGTTTAAGGCAGGAACAATGGCAACCGTTGCCGATAAAACAGCATATGGTTACGTAATGAAATATCTTGATGAGCGTGGGCTTCAAAGCAGCACGCCCCGTGCAGAGATAGACAGATTAACCGTAGGCTGCACAGGTATAAAACGCACCACGGGTCAGCATCCCGGCGGAATGGTTGTTGTGCCTGATAAATACACTGTTGAGGATTTTACTCCGATTCAGTATCCTTCAAATGATGAGAAAAAAGGAACTTATACCACTCATTTTGATTTTAAAAATTCACTGCACGACACCTTGCTTAAGCTTGATGAGCTCGGTCACGATAATCCGACTCTCTATAAATATCTTGAAGATTCAACGGGAATTCCGGTTATGAATGTTGATCTTTCAGATCCGTTGCTTTATCAGCTTATCACATCAACGGAGCCGATCGGAGTTTCTCCGGATGATATCGATTGCCCCACGGGCACACTTGCAATTCCGGAAATGGGCACTCCGTTTGTTATAGGCATGCTTATGGAGGCACAGCCGAAAACATTTGCCGATTTGCTTCAGATTTCAGGTCTGTCTCACGGCACTGATGTTTGGCTCGGCAATGCACAGGAGCTTATCAAAAACGGCACATGCACAATTTCAGATGTAATCGGCTGCCGTGATGATATTATGACTTATCTTCTTCACAAGGCTGAAAGCTATGAAAAAAGAACCGGCAAAGAATCTCCGCTGAAGAAAAAAGATTGCTTTAAAATTATGGAATATACCCGTAAGGGTAAAGCGCCAAAGGAGTTGCCTCCGTATGAAGAAGCAATGAAAACCGTAGGCGTTGAGCAATGGTATATTGATTCTTGCTACAAAATTAAATACATGTTCCCAAAGGCGCATGCTGCCGCTTATGTTATTGCCGCACTTCGCCTTGCATGGTATAAAATACATAAACCCATTCATTTTTATTCGGCTTATTTCACTGTTCGAGGCGGTGCCATTGATGCTGTTGCGGCCGTTGCCGGCAAAGCCGCCGTTAAAGCCAGAATGAAAGAAATTCAAAGCCATAAGGAACAGGGCACTATGACTGCCAAAGAGGGCGAAACTTACATAGTGCTTCAAATTGTTATTGAAATGCTTTGCAGAGGAATTGAATTTTTGCCGGTTGATCTTTATAAATCGGATTGGCGAATTTATAAAATTGAAGACGGCAAAATCAGGCTTCCTTTCTCTGCCGTTGACGGTATAGGTGAAAATGCCGCAAAGCAAATTTCAGCTGCCGTTAATGACGGTAACGGTGATTTCATTTCGTGCGATGATTTAATGGCAAGGGCTCACATTGGGCAAAGTATCGTTGATTTGTTGCGTGAATGCGGTGCTCTCGGCGATTTGCCGGCAAGCAATCAGATTTCTCTTTTTGGCTTTTAAACTCGTTTTTTAATATGTGGGTTGACAATAGCACTTTATTGTGTTAGCATAGTAGCACATTACTGCACTAAAGTGCAAGATATACGGAGAGACAAGATAAATGAAAAAATATTCTAAATTAACGCCGCAGGGCAGCAGGGATTTCCTTTTTGAAGAGTGCGACGATAGAAAAAAAGCCGAATCCGTGCTTTCTGCTTTGTATAAGGAAAAGTCATATCGCAAGGTCATTACTCCCACTGTGGAATATATGGATGTTTTTGATGACGGTGATTCGGGTATGGATTCGGATATTATGTATAAGCTTTCCGATTCTGCCGGGCACACAACCGTGCTTCGCCCGGATAATACTATGCCGATCGCTCGCCTTGTTGCAACTCGCCTTTCGGCAAGTGATTTTCCGGTTCGTCTTTATTATAATCAAAATGTGTTTGTGCGTAACAAAGCCCTTGCAGGCAGAACCGATGAAATTCCGCAAAGCGGTATAGAGCTAATAGGAGACGGCTCTTTTGATGCGGATATAGAAGTGCTTACAATGGCTGCGGAAGCACTGAAAAGATTGCAGCTCAATTCTTTTTCATTTGAAATCGGCCATGCCGGCTTTTTTAAAGCCGTGCTTTCAAAAATGAACATAACTCCTGCACAGCGCTCGGAAATTTGCCGCTTAACGGAGGGTAAAAATTACGCCGCTCTCGGTGATTTGCTCAATACAATTGACGATACGGCTGAAACCCGTGTGCTTCGCAAGCTTCCTCGTCTTTTCGGCACCGCAGAGGTGCTTGATGAGGCTAAGAAACTATACAGCACACCGGAATCGGACAGAGCGCTTGAATATGTTAAAACAGTTTATGATAAGCTGTGTGCGCTTGGCTTGGGAGATAATCTTATAATTGATTTAGGGCTTGTTAATCGCTCAAATTATTATACGGGGGTTGTTTTCAGAGGCTATGCCGAAGGCTCCGGTGTAACCGTTCTTTCAGGCGGAAGATATGATAATCTTTTGGGAGAATTCGGATTGCCGGCACCCGCTATCGGTTTTGCCGTTGATGTTAATGCTTTGTGCGATGTTATGAATGAGGTAATCAATGTTGAAAGACCGATAAGAATCGCACTCACAAAGGGCAGGCTTGAAAAATCCTCTGTTGCTCTGTTTAAAAAGATTGGTTTAAATACATCAGAACTTGAAAATAAGGGCAGGCGTCTTATTTTGCCCGTCGGTAATTATGAAGCGGTGCTTTCCAAAGCACCGGATGTAATAACATATGTTGAGCACGGCGTTTGCGATATCGGCATTGTCGGTAAAGACACTATTGTTGAGCACGGCAGCGCTTTTTATGAAGTGCTTGATTTAGATATAGGTAAATGTAAATTTGCGCTTGCATGTCCTAAGGGCTCGAATTTCTTTTCGGGTCATAAAAGGAAAACTGTTGCCACAAAATATCCAAAAGTGGCAGGTGAATATCTCCGCTCAATGGGTATGGATGTTGATATAATCAAGATTGAGGGCAGCGTTGAGCTTGCTCCGCTTCTCGGCCTTGCAGACGGAATTGTGGATATCGTTGAAACCGGTTCAACATTAAAGGAAAACGGTTTAGAGGTTGTTAGGGAAATATTCCCGATTTCGGCAAGAGTAATAGTTAATATGGCTTCCATGAAGCTTCGCAAAAAGGAAATAGATCGCTTTCTTTCGGAGCTTGAGCAGGCAAGTAAAAATTGATGCCGTTCGGCGCAGTTGCGGCATTTTTTGCGGAAAGGTAAAACAGATGAAAATAACTAAAGCAAACGGAAAATCCGAATATACGCTTATTGAAAATCTTAAAAAGCGAAATGAAGAAACCGATCAAAAAATTGTTGATATAGTAAGCAGCATAATAGCAGGTGTTAAAGAGGGCGGCGATGATGCAGTTCGTGAATACACTGCAAGGTTTGACGGCAGCGTTCCCAAGAAAACCGTTATAACCAAAGAAGAACTTGCGGCATATGTAGATATGGTTGATGAAGATTTTAAAAATGCCGTTGTTGCCGCACAAAGCAATATATATAATTTCCATAAGCGTCAGGCTCAGCAAAGTTGGCTCACAACAGAGGAAAACGGCATTATAATGGGTCAGCGAATCAGAGGCCTTAAAAGAGTCGGCATATATGTGCCCGGCGGCACGGCGGCTTATCCCAGCTCAGTGCTCATGAATGCGGTTCCCGCAAAAATAGCAGGCGTGCAGGAAATTATTATGGTTACTCCTCCGGGAGCAGACGGTGATCCAAACCCTTATATAATGGCTGCCGCTTCAATAGCAGGCGTTGATAAGGTGTTCCTTTGCGGCGGTGCTCAGGCGGTTGCTGCGCTTGCTTTCGGCACGGAAAAAATTCCAAAGGTTGATAAAATCGTCGGCCCAGGCAATATTTTTGTTGCAACGGCAAAAAAATTGCTTTACGGAGTTGTTGATATTGATATGATTGCAGGCCCGTCTGAAATTCTTATTGTGGCAGACAGCTCCGCAAGACCCGCTTTTCTTGCGGCAGATCTTATGAGCCAGGCAGAGCACGACAAGCGTGCGTCTGCAATTTTGCTTACCACCTCTGAAATAACCGCAAAGGCAACGGCAAAAGAAATTGAAAAGCAAATTAAGTTTCTTGAGCGCCAAGAGATTATTGAGGCATCTCTTAATGATTACGGTGAAATTATCGTTTGCGAAAATCTTGATCAGGCAATTGCTTTTGCAAATGAGCTTGCACCGGAGCATCTTGAGCTTTGTGTTGAGGAGCCTTTAAAATATATCGGCAGAATTGATAATGCAGGCTCTGTTTTCCTGGGAAATTGGTCTCCCGAGCCGCTCGGAGATTATTTTGCAGGCCCCAATCATGTGCTTCCAACAAGCGGCACTGCAAGATTTTTCAGCCCTCTTTCGGTAGACAGCTTTGTTAAAAAATCTTCGTTTATATATTACACCGAAAAAGAGCTTGAAAAAGCTAATGATAAAATTATAACCCTTGCAGACACAGAAGGGCTTACCGCTCATGCAAACAGTATAAAGGTTAGGTTTAAATGATTAAATTAAAACGGATTTTTGTTCCCGTTATTGCAGCGCTGTGTGCCGTGTGCCTCAGCGCTTGCGGTTTGTCGGAGAGTTTGCCTGTTCAAATGCCCGAAAGCACCTCCTCAACAACCGAGCAAAGCCGAAATTTAATTGTGCATTTTTTGGATGTTGGGCAAGGAGACAGTGAGTTTATAGAGTTTCCAAACGGCGAAACAATGCTTATAGATGCCGGCGAAACGGATATGGGCGAAACTGTTGTTAATGATATTTCTTCACTCGGCTACACAGAAATAACTTATCTTGTTGCAACGCATCCTCATTCCGATCATATCGGCGGAATGCCTGCCGTGCTTGATTCGTTTAATGTAAAAAATGCATATTTGCCAAATGCTTCCGCATCATCGGATATATATGCCGATTTTCTTGATAAACTGGATGTGGAGGGCTGTGATGTCTATGAGGCAAAAAACGGAGTTTCCGTTATTAAAACGGAAAATCTTTCTGCCTTTTTTGTTGCACCGTGTGAATCCGAATATAAAAATCTTAATAATTATTCTGCTGTCTTGAAACTTGTTTATAATGATAATTCGTTTCTTTTCACGGGGGATGCTCAATCTCAGTCGGAAAAGCAAATAACGGCAGATATTTCCGCAGATGTGGTTAAGGTTGGGCATCACGGCTCAAAAACATCGTCCACTCAAGCATTTGTAAGCGTCGTCTCTCCTAAATATGCCGTTATAGAGGTGGGAAAGGATAATTCTTACGGCCATCCCGATGAGGTTGTTCTTGAAAGATGGCAAAGTGCAGGCGCAATTGTGCTGAGAACCGATTTAAACGGCAATATAACATTCACAAGCAACGGCAACAGTATTTCCTATGTTTGTGAAAAGGGGAATTAGCGTGGTATGAGAATTATTATAAACAGAATTGAAAACGATATTGCCGTTTGCGAAATCGGCGGCAAAGCGGTAAATGCGCCCGCAGAGCTTTTTGATAATTTACATGAGGGCGCAGTGTATGATATAATAGAAAACAGTGCAGCCGAAGAAATGAAAAAAGAACAGTCTGCACAAAAGCTTCAAAGTCTTTTTAATAAGAGAAAAACTGAAATTAGCCGTGATTAAGCGGTAAAAAATAACCGAAAGGTGATGTGTTTTATGAGAACAGCCGAAATTAAAAGAAAAACAAAAGAAACCGATATTTCCGTTTCCGTTAATTTGGATGGCGGAAATGTGAATGTAAGATCCGGCATAGGATTTTTTGATCATATGCTTACGGCTTTTGCCGTTCATGGCGGTTTTGGTCTGGAACTCTTTGTTGAGGGTGATTTGAATGTAGACACTCATCACACGGTTGAGGATACAGGCATTGCCATCGGCGCCGCTTTCAAAAAAGCACTCGGTGATAAGAGCGGCATAAACCGTTACGGCACATTTTGCGTTCCTATGGATGAAAGCCTTGGATTTTGCTCGCTTGATATTTCAAACAGGCCTTTTCTTGTTTTTAATGCAGAGTTTAAAGAAGAACGCTGCGGTGAATATGAAACATGCTGCACAGAAGAATTCTTTCGTGCTTTTGCCGTTAATGCAGGCATAACCTTGCATCTTAATGTGCCTTACGGCAGTAATTCGCATCACGAAATTGAAGCGCTCTTTAAGGCTTTCGGCCACGCAATGAAGATTGCTTGCTCGGAAACGGGTGATGGCGTGCTTTCAACCAAGGGCGTTTTGTGATTTAACAGGTTTATATGAAAGGCATTTTTGTATGATTATTTTACCCGCAGTTGATATTATGGGCGGAAAGCCCGTGCGCCTTTATAAGGGCGAATTTTCCACGGCAGCACAAGTAGCTGCCGATGCGCTTGAAACAGCCAAAAGCTTTGTTGCAGACGGCGCTTCTTGGATACATATGGTTGATTTGGACGGCTCATTAAAAAAAGAAAGAGTAAATAGCGATATTTTTCTTTCGGTTGCAGAAAACACACCGCTTAAAGTTGAAATAGGCGGCGGTATTCGCACAATGCAGGATATTGAATTTTATCTTAATCATGGTATTTCAAGAGTTATTCTCGGTTCTGTTGCCCTTAAATCACCTCAGCTTGTTAAAGAAGCAGTTGCCGAATTTGGCAATAAAATAGCTGTTGGAATTGATGCAAAGGGCGGATATGCAGCAGCTGAGGGTTGGACGGAAGAATCCGATATATATTTCATCGATTTGGCAAAAAGTATGGAGCAAATCGGCGTTAAAACAATTATTTACACCGATATTTCCAAAGACGGCACTTTGAGTGGACCGAATATTTCTCAGCTCAAAGAAATAAATGATGCCGTTTCATGCAATATAATTGCATCGGGCGGAATTACAAATATTGATGATATTCTTGCGCTTAAAGCAGAAGGCCTTTACGGTGCCATTTGCGGCAAAAGCATTTACAGCAAGAGTCTTTCGCTTGCCAGGGCAGTTAAGGAGTGTGAATGATGAAAAATTTTGATCTTGATAAATATTTTGTTAAGGGCGAACTTATTCCCGCAATAGTTCAGGAAAAATCAACCGGTGAGGTGTTGATGCTCGCCTATATGAATAAGGAATCGCTGAGAAAAACGCTTGAAACGGGCTATACCTGGTTTTGGTCTCGCAGCCGTAAAGAGCTTTGGAATAAAGGTGCCACAAGCGGCCATCTTCAACAGGTTGTTTCAATAAGCGGTGATTGCGATGATGATACCCTGCTTTTGCAGGTGATTCAAACAGGCGCAGCCTGCCACACCGGCAGCCACAGCTGTTTTTTTAATAAAATAAAAGATTTTTAATAGGGTGATTAAAATGGATTTAATAAAAAACGAATACGATGTTATACTTGAAAGAAAAGAAGAAAAGGCAGAGGGCTCTTACACCGCATACCTTTTTGAACAGGGAATTGATAAAATTCTTAAAAAGGTAGGCGAGGAATGCACGGAAACGGTGATTGCCGCAAAAAATAACGATAACACGGAAACGGTTTATGAAATTACGGATTTGCTTTATCATGTGCTTGTTTTGATGGCACATCAAGGCATTACTCCCGATGATATCAATGCAGAGCTTGCCAAAAGAGCAGAAAAGCGCGGAAATCTTAAAAAATTTCATAAGGTAGATAAAAATTCATAATCACAATAACAGGTTTGTATGGCATTTAAAAAGTGGAATATATCCGATGCGGATAAGGAAAAAGCTTCGGCAATCAGTGAAAAATTTAATATAGATCCTTTTGTGGCTTATTTATTGGCAGCAAGAGGAATAGAAAGCGATATTGCAGTTTCTGAATTTCTTTCAAATGAAATTCGCCTTTCGGATCCTTTTGATTTGCTTGATATGGACAAAGCTGTTGAAAGAATTGAAAATGCAGTTCAAAGCGGTGAAAAAATCACGGTATACGGTGATTATGATTGCGACGGAGTAACGGCAACGGTGCTGCTGTATTCCTTTTTGTGTGATATGGGCGCTGACGCAAATTTTTATATACCGTCTCGTGAGGGCGAGGGGTACGGGCTGAATAAAACAGCAATAAAATCTTTGCATGATTCCGGCACATCACTTATCATAACCGTTGATAACGGCATTTCGGCAATTGCAGAAGCAGAATATATATATTCACTCGGTATGCAACTTGTGGTAACGGATCATCACCGTGTTCCCGCCGAATTGCCCGTTGCAGAGGCTCTTGTTAATCCTCACAGGCAGGACGGCGAATTGCCTTTCACGGATTTTGCGGGTGTAGGCGTTGCATTCAAGCTTGTTTGTGCACTTTACGGTGATGTTGATGATATGCTTGATCGCTATGCAGATCTTGTTGCAATCGGCACGATAGGCGATATAATGCCGCTTGTGGATGAAAACAGAAGCTTTGTTAAGGCAGGTTTGCGTCTGATAAATTCAGGCTCACGCATCGGTTTAAGCGCATTAAAAAATATTGCGGGTTATTCAGATAAAAATGTCGGCTCCGGCGATGTTGCTTTTGCGCTTTGCCCAAGAATAAATGCCACAGGCAGAATTGATAATGCAATGAAAGCGGCCTCGCTTTTGTTGTGTGATGATTTGGATGATTCACGCTTTATGGCAGAGCAGCTCGATATAAATAATAATCATCGCCGCAAGCTTGAAGAAAAAATTGAGGCAGATGTTTTAAATCAGCTTTCCGCTTATCCCGAATTGGTTGCAGGCAGAATTATTGTTGTTGCGGGAGAAGGTTATCATCAGGGCGTTGTCGGCATTGTGGCAAGCAGCATAACAGAACGATACGGCAAGCCGAGTATTGTTTTGGATATTGATGAGGAAGGCAATGCAAAGGGCTCTGCAAGAAGTATAGACGGCTTTAATATTTACGATGCCATCGCTTCGTGCTCAGATGTTCTTGAGCATTTCGGAGGCCACACAAAAGCTGCCGGTTTAAGTCTGTCTGCAAATAAAATAAACGAGTTCAGGCAGCGCATAAATGATTATGCTTTTGAAAATTATTCTGTTATGCCTGTGCAAAGCATAGACATTGATTTCAAAATATCTCCTTTTTATCTTGATTTGGGGCTTGCAAAGAATTTAAGCGTTTTTGAGCCTTATGGTGAGGGTAATAAAAGAGCTGTTTTTGCACTTACCGGGCTTAATTTAACAGGAATAACTCCAATGGGCGGCGGCAAGCATATTCGCCTTGAATGCGATAAAAAAGGAAAAAAAGTAAGAATTGTTTATTTTGGAGTAACGGAAGAGGAATTTCCCTTTAAGCAAGGGGATAAAATAGACTGCGCCGTTAAAATAGGCGTAAACCCTTATAACGGCAGGGAATATCTGTCTGTTCAGGCAATAGATATTCATAAGCACGGCATAGATCAGGATAAGTATCTTGCCGAAAAAAGCGTTTATGAGCTTTTCGTGCTGAATAAAAACAACGATTCAAGCGTTTATCCGCCAAGAAATGTATGCGCCGCTGTTTATAAAGCGCTTCGTGAAAGAAATAATCTGTTTACTGATGAGGATAGTCTTTATTTTGACCTTACGGGAATAACATACGGCCAAATGATGTTTGCGCTTGATGCATTTTATGAAACGGGCCTTGCAATTAAAAACGGCGGCAATATTAAATTGCGCACCGTTGGTAAAAAGGTTGATTTGGCAAACACTGAAGTTATCAAGGCTTTGAAAGGAAGAATTGGTGTTGACAACTGAATTTGATGATGGCTTTAAAGCCTTTTTTGATGAAGTTTCGCAAAATGATCATTACGATACCGAATATATAAAAAAAGCATATGAGCTTGCCCAAAAAGCGCATAGAAATCAAAAGCGCCGTTCGGGCGAGCCTTATATTATGCATCCCGTTGCCGTTGCGGAAATTCTTTTAAAACTCGGAATGGACAATGAATGCATTGTTGCCGCACTCCTTCATGATGTGGTGGAGGATACGGAATATGATGTTGATTATATAAAAGAAAATTTCGGCGAAAGTGTTGCCTTGCTTGTGGATGGTGTAACAAAGCTCGGCAAAATTCCGCTTTCAACAAGAGAAGAGGTTCAGGCTGAAAACATTCGTAAAATGTTTATCGCAATGAACAAGGATGTGCGTGTTATTATTATTAAGCTTGCAGATCGCTTGCATAATATGCGCACCTTGCAATATATGCCGGATTATAAGCAGCGTGAAAAAAGCCTTGAAACTCTTGAAATCTATGCTCCGATTGCTCACCGCCTCGGTATCCGAGCCATTAAAGATGAACTTGAGGATTTGGCAATTCGCTATCTTGATCCAATTGCGTATAAGGAAATTGAAAACTCGCTTTCAATGAAAAAAGAAGAGGGCGAGCAATTTCTCGGCAATATTAAAAAGGAGCTTTCGGAAAGAATAAGCCCCATAATAAAAAACAGCATTTCTTCAAGAGTTAAATCCGTTCACGGTATTTTCCGCAAGGTTTATATCAAAGGCAAATCATTTGAAGAAATATATGATATTTATGCCGTTCGCATTATTGTTGATACAATGATAGATTGCTATAATGTGCTTGGTATTGTTCATGATATGTATAAGCCGATTCCCGGCAGGTTCAAGGATTATATTTCTACTCCAAAGCCAAATATGTATCAATCGTTGCACACAACCGTGCTTTCAAAAGAAGGCATACCTTTTGAAATTCAAATTCGCACTTGGGAAATGCACCGCACTGCGGAATACGGTATCGCAGCTCACTGGAAATATAAGCTCGGCAAAGGTGGCAAGGATAATCTTGATGCCAAGCTTTCGTGGATTCACAGAATGATTGAAACCGGTGAATCAACAGATACTGCCGAGGATTTGGTTGCCACAATCAAAGGCGATCTTTCTATAGAAGAGGTTTATGTGTTTACTCCGAGGGGTGATATTAAAAGTCTGCCAAACGGTTCAACTGTTATAGATTTTGCGTATGCAATTCACTCTGCTGTCGGCAATAAAATGGTTGGTGCTAAAGTAGACGGCAGAATTGTTCCTCTTGATTATAAAATTAAAACCGGTGAAAGAATTGAAGTTCTCACTTCAAATCAGCAGGGCAAGGGCCCAAGCCGTGATTGGCTTTCAATTGTTAAAACCGGAGAAGCGCGCAGCAAAATTCGCGCTTGGTTTAAAAAAGAAAAGAGAGAGGAAAATATAGAAGAGGGCAAAGCAACTGTTGAAAGAGAGCTGCGCCGAAACTTTATCAGGCCGGACGGCGATAAATACGACGATTTTATTATGCGCATTGCCGAAAGGCAGCATTTTGCCAATGTTGATGAATTTTATGCCGCAGTGGGTTACGGCGGTATTCAAATAAATCGCCTGATGCCTGGCATTAAAGATGAATATAACAGAAATTGGAAAGAAAAAGAGCCTGAAAAGCCCATTTCCGTTCATACGGAAAAAACGAAAAAGCCTGTTCCGTCAAGCAACGGAATCATAGTGGAAGGTATTGATAATTGCCTTATTAAGATTGCAAAATGCTGCTCTCCGCTTCCCGGTGAGGATATAGTCGGTTTTATTACAAGAGGCCACGGGCTTTCGGTTCATCGCAGAAATTGCGTTAATGTTCCGCAGGATTTGCAGCATTGCGCAGAGCCCGAACGCTGGATTCACGCTTATTGGGACAGCAGTGTTAAGGTTGAATCTCAATCAACCATTGATGTTTTTGCAATAGACAGAGACGGTATTGTGCTTGATATAACAAGCACGCTTATGAATATGCATGTTAAAATTTATTCAATAAATGCCCGCCAGATAAATGACGGCAATTGCCTTACCACTTTAACCGTTTCGGTAAACAGTAAAGAACATCTTGAAAATATAGTTAAAATTATCAAAAAGATAGACGGGGTTTATCATATAGAAAGAATAGGTGTTTAATTTATGAAGGCTGTTATTCAGCGTGTTGCCGAGGCCTCAGTAGAGGTTGGCGGCAAAACAGTCGGTAAGTGCGAAAAAGGATTTATGATTTTGCTTGGCGTAATGCATGGTGACTCCGAAGCGGATGCAGATAAGCTTGTTAAAAAAATAATAAATCTTCGCATTTTCGAGGATGAAAATGAAAAAATGAATTTGTCTGCACTTGATATAAATGCTCAAATGCTTGTTGTGTCGCAATTTACTCTTTGTGCAGATTGCACTCACGGCCGCAGACCCAGTTTCACTCCTGCCGCAGCGCCTAAAGAAGCAAATCAGCTTTATGAATATTTTACTTCCGAATTAAAAAAAGCAGGTGCGGCAAGTGTTGAAACAGGAATTTTCGGCGCAGATATGCAGGTTTCGTTGATAAACGACGGCCCCGTAACAATCATTTTAAACAGTGAGGAATTATCTTGATAAATGTTAAATCAATTCAGCTCGGAGAGTTGGGTAATAATTGCTATTTAATAACCGATGAGGCAACAGGCAGCTCTGCTTTGGTAGATTGCACCGATGCATCTCAAAAAATGCTTGATTTTATCGGTGATGCGGATTTGAAATATATTTTGCTTACTCACGGCCATTTTGATCATATAGGCGGCGTTGCGGAAATTAAGCAAAAATACGGTGCAAAGGTTGCTATAAGTGAAGAGGATTCCGGAATGCTCACTTCGGGCAAGGCAAGCCTTGCAGCATTTTGCGGCATCAATCAGCAGAACTCATCTGCGGATGTTATCGTTGGTGAGGGCTCGGAAATTATACTTGGAAAAACAAAAATTTCGGTTATTTCAACACCCGGCCACACAAAAGGCGGTGTGTGCTATATTGCCGATGATTGCATTTTTACCGGCGATACGCTGTTTTTTTGCTCGTGCGGACGAACGGATTTTCCCGGCGGCTCGGCAAAAGAAATTATGCAAAGCTTAAAGCGCCTCTCAAAGCTGGATTCGTCATTAAAGGTTTATCCCGGTCATGAGCGCTTTTCAACAATCGGCTTTGAAAAACAAAATAATCCTTATATGAGATAAATTTATGATAGTTGTTGTTAATAATCATCCTTTTTCTTACGATGTTGAAAATCTTGCGGAAATTTTTTTTCCTTATGAAAAAATCAAAGTGCTTTCACAACTTCCGCAGGTTTGCAATGATAATATAGTTGCCGTAACGGAAATTTGCGGTGATGAAATCATTGTTGATGCCCGTGTTTTTGAAAAAAAGGCAGTAAAAAAAGAAAAGATAAATCAAGATTCGGATTGTCAAAACATCATGTCTGTTCTTTTTTACAGTGCTTTTTCCGAATTGCTCGGTGTTTCATATCCTTGGGGAATCCTTTACGGCGTTCGTCCCGCAAGATTTTGGCACAGCATTTCCGATAAATACTCCAAAGAGCAGGCAAGGCAAATTTTCGCTCAAAAATATCTTGTTTCGCCGGAAAAGCTTTCTTTGGTGGAGCAGGTTGCGGAAAATGAAAATAAAATCATTTCTCTTTCAGCAAATAAAAGCTTTTCGCTTTATGTTTCCGTTCCGTTTTGCCCAACAAGGTGTTCGTATTGCTCGTTTGTTTCTCACAGCATTGAAAAGGCAGCGGCGCTTGTTGAGCCTTATGTTGATTTGTTAGTGCGTGAAATAGAGCAAACCGCAATTTATGCAAAAGAGCTTGGGCTGAGGCTTGAGTCTGTCTATTACGGTGGTGGCACTCCCACAACGCTCTCTGCAAAGCAGCTCACCCGTATTGCGGCAGCAATAAGAGATGATTTTGATCTTTCGTGCTTGCGTGAATATACTGTTGAAGCGGGGCGGCCGGATACTGTAAACGCTGATAAACTTGCGGCACTTAAAGCGGCAGGCGTCGGCAGAATCAGTATAAATCCTCAAAGCTTTAATGATAATGTACTTTCTGCAATCGGCAGGCGCCACAGTGTTAAGCAAACACTTGATGCTTTTGAACTTGCAAGAAATGCCGGATTCGATAATATAAATATGGATTTTATTGCAGGCCTTCCAAAAGATGATGTTGAATCTTTTAAACACAGCATAAAAACTGCGGTGTCGCTCGGAGCAGAAAGCATAACGGTGCATACTCTTTGCCTTAAATCCGGGGCTTATATGGTAACCCGTGATAATGTTTTTGATACCGGGGATATAGACACTGTTGCCGAAATGGTGGATTTCAGCCGTGAATATCTTTCAGCTGCCGGCTATGTGCCTTATTATATGTACAGGCAGGGAAAATCTTTGGGCAATCTTGAAAATGTCGGCTGGAGTAAGCCCGGCAACGAATGCCTTTATAATGTGTTTATGATGGATGAAACACACTCTGTATTTGCTGTTGGTGCAGGGGCGGTAACCCGCCTTAAAAATCCTTTAAGCGGCAAAATAGAAAGAATTTATAATTATAAATATCCATATGAATATATTGATGGATTTGATAATATGCTTAAACGCAAGGAAAAAATAACTTCTTTTTATAAAGATTTTATAAATATGATTTAAAATATTACTTTTAGTATTGCAATAATATTCTTCTTGTAATATAATGCTCTTAATGATAATATAAATCAAAGGAGTTGTTATTTATGGCAAAGTCCGATAACGGTTCAAAAATCACAAATTTTGAAGAAGTGCTTTCAAAAACAAAAAATGTGGCAGAAGTGCTTAATAAAAAAGGCTCTGCTTATTTGGAACTTTCGAGAAAGCGCATTGAATATATGGATGCCAAATCAAAGCTTTCTAAGGCATATGAAAAATTCGGCAAGCTTCAGTATTCTGCTTATATCGGCGAAGAGGTTAATGAAGATGAATATGCCGCTGCGGTTGCGGATATTGCTGCTTATCGTGAGCGTCTTGATGTTCTTGCTTCTGAGCTTGATGATGCCAAAATTCCAAAGGATGCTGATGATTTAAAGAAAAATGCAGAAGAGCTTAAAAATGAAATGAAATCCGCATCAACAGAGGCTGTTGACGCTTTGGTTCAGCAGGCAAGGGATTTTCTTAAAGCAATTCAGCTTTCTGTTAAATCCGTCTCTCCCGTTCAGGATGAAACCGTAAATCATGAGGTAGAGGTTGAATTCAAGGAAGCCGATGGTTCTCAAAATAAAAAAGATGAGTAATTTTAAAGCCCCGTGAAGTTTAATTTAATAAAAATATCAGGCAGTGCAAATTTGTTTGCGCTGCTTTTTTTATGGTGATTTTTTGGGCGATTTAAAGAAAAAGTATATAAATTCGGCCGTTTTGCTTTTTGCGGCTTCGATTCTTGTTAAGGCAATAGGCGCAATTTATAAAATTCCGCTCACGGCTTATATAGGCGCAACAGGCAGGGGTTATTATAATATGGCATATAATCTCTATATGCCTGTTCATGCCGTGATAATGGGCGCCTTTCCCGTGGCTCTTACTCATTTGATAAGCAAATACCGAGAACAGGGAAATACAATGCGTGTGGCTCAATTGAAAAAGGCTTCGGAAATTATGTTCTTTTTCGTTGGCATTGCGGGCACGGTTCTTATGGTTGCAGCGGCTGTACCTTATGCGAATTATTTGGCGTCTCCAAAATGCGTTGCAGCTGTGCTTGCGCTTGCTCCCACGGTGTTTTTTTCTTCTCTTTCGGCAGCAAAAAGGGCCTTTGCAGAAGGGCATTTGAATATGATGCCAACCTCCGTAAGCCAAATAACGGAGGCTGTTTTTAAGCTTGTTTTCGGGCTCTTGTTTGCAAAGCTTTCCATGAATGTTTTGTATTCTCAATATATAAAATACGGTATGGTGTTCGGTATAAAATGCCTTGATGAGTCTCAGGCGCTTTCGGTAATATATCCGCTCACCTCCGCCGCTGCAATTGCCGGAGTAACGGCAGGCTCTCTGATCAGTTGGGCATATCTTTTCGCATATGTTTCTTTAAAATATAAATCTGATTATCCGAGGGTGCAGGGCGGTGTGAAAAGCGCTGTCAAGGAAATTTCTTCTTTCAGTGTGCCTATTGTTGTTTCAACGCTTATTCAAAGCCTTTCGGAATTTGCTGATAATTCAACTGCTCAAATTGCGCTCGGAATGTGCGATTTATCACAGCTTGCGGCAGAATATGCCGATTGCCTTGCAGTCAGTGAAACGGATATTTCAGATTGTGTAACTTATGTTTACGGTTTGTTTTCTGCGGCTCATGATTTAAAAAACCTTGTGCCCGGGCTGACTATGGCTCTCGGTGTTGCCGCAGTGCCTGCAATCAGCGCAGCTTATGCAAACGGCTGTGAAGAGTATTTATCGTCTCTTATAAATTCTGTTTTTAAATATATTTCTTTGATTTCCTTTTGCGGCGGATTTTATCTGTCTCTTTTGTCTAAAGAAATTCTCACATTGCTTTATCAAAAATCAAATTATGATATTGTAATCGGGTGCAATGATGTTGTGCGCATTTATGGCTTTGTAACAATTCTGTTTTCACTTTCGGGCGCTGCTGTTTTTGCCGTTCAGTCTGTGGGGCTTGCTTCAAAAAGCATTCCATCCTTTGCTGTTGCGGGCACATTGAGGGCGCTTCTTAATTTGTATCTGGTTTCAAATGCGCATATGAATATTTACGGTAATATAATTGCGGATGCGGCAGCTTATTCGATTATTCTTGCGGCAAATCTTTTTTTGCTTGCAAAACATACCGGTGTTAAACTAAATCTTTTCTGGTTTCTTGTAATGCCGGGCGCATGTTGCCTTGCTTCATACTTTGCCTCGGAATTTATCTATGATGCTTTGTTTTCTGATTTTGGTATAATCAACCGATTCTTTTTGCTTGGCATAATTTATGTTGTTTGTGCCGTATTATTGACAATTTTGTCAAAAACTGTTTCATTTTCTGAAATAAAAGCCTTGGCGATAAGTAAAAAAACTGCCTAATCCCTTGATTTTATGCAGAATTTATAGTATCATTTACTTAAACGAATTGATCTGATAGGGGTGTTACGGTGGCAGTCGAATTTGAAATTAAAGATAATTATGATATCAACGATTTTCTTCGGCTCATAACCGTGTTACGATCACCCGGCGGTTGCCCGTGGGACAGAAAGCAAACCCATGAATCCATCAAAAAGAATTTCATCGAAGAAACCTATGAGGTTGTTGAGGCTATCAATAAGGTGGATGCGCAGTCTCTTAGGGAAGAACTTGGTGATGTTCTTCTTCAGGTTGCCATGCATTCAGAAATGGAAAGCGAAAAAGGCAGCTTTGATTTTAATGATGTTGTAAATGATATTTGTAAAAAGCTTGTTGTTCGCCATCCTCATGTTTTCGGCGATGTTGCTGCCCAAAGCAGCGATGAAGCTTTGCAAAGCTGGGATCAGGTTAAGCTCAAAACCAAGGGCATGAAAAAACAAAGCGAGGCAATAATAAAGGTGCCTCGTGAATTTCCGGCATTGATGCGTGCGCAAAAGGTGCAGGAAAAAGCAGCTAAGGCAGGCTTTGATTGGGATAATGTTAACGGAGCCGTTGAAAAGCTGCATGAGGAGATTGATGAGTTAGAAACTGCTTTGGCCGCAGGTGTCGGCAAAGATATTGAGGAGGAATTCGGCGATGTGCTGTTTTCCTGTGTAAATGTTTCTCGCTTTATCGGGGCAGACAGTGAAGAGGCTTTAACAGCCTCCACAGACAAATTCATCAAAAGGTATCTTTTGGTGGAACAGCTTGCCGCAGATGATGGCGTTGATATGAAATCAGCCTCAATTGAAGAGCTTGATAAGCTGTGGAATAAAGCAAAGATAATAATTGCCGAAAAGGCACAAACGGAGGAATTATAATGAATAAAACAGAACTCGTAGCAGCAGTTGCTACAAAAGCAGATCTCTCAAAAAAAGATGCAGAAGCAGCAGTTAAAGCAGTTCTTGATGCTGTAACAGAAGCTCTTGCAGACGGCGACAAGGTTGCACTTGTAGGCTTCGGCACATTTGAGGTTAAAGAGCGTGCAGCTCGCACAGGTAAAAATCCCCGCACAGGCGAAGCTATCGAAATTCCTGCATCAAAGGTTCCTTCCTTTAAAGCAGGCGCAGCTCTTAAAAACGCTGTAAAATAAGTTCACACTGAGCCGCCCGTAAAGGGCGGCTGATTTTTTTATACGGTGGTAAAATATGAGATTGGATAAGTATTTAAAAGTTTCCAGAATAATAAAAAGGCGCACGGTTGCAAATGATGCATGCGATGCAGGCAGGGTAGAAGTAAACGGCCGTGTTCAGCGTGCCTCTTACGATGTTAAGGTTGGCGATGTTATAACTCTTAATATAGGCCAGGCTCCAAAAAAATATTTGGTTGAGGTTGTTTCGGAACACGCTTTGAAAGAGGACGCCGCAAAAATGTTTAAGCAGCTTTAATTTTGTTATTATTTGCTGCTTTGTTTCATATTATTTAACGGTGATAATATGGAAGAAAAAATGAAAAAGCCGCACAGCATTCAGCTTGAAAACAGAAACGGGCTTAAAATGACGGGTGTAACGGATGTTGAAGCGTTTGACGGCGAATGTGTTGTTGCATACACGGATTATGGTTGCCTTAACATAAGCGGCAGCTCTCTTCATGTTGATGAGCTTAATTTAAAAAGCGGCGTTCTTCTTGTGGGCGGTGAGGTTTCCGCTCTTGTTTACAGCAGTAAAAAATCAAAGGAAAAAAGCTTTATAAAGAGGGTTTTCGGTGCTTAAAATATCTGCCGTGTTTTTGATTTGCGGCTTCGCTTTGGGCACCGTTTATGATGTTTTGCGATTTTTAGGGCTTTTGTCTTCAAAAAAAGCAACAGTGTTTTTATTTGATTTTTTCTTTTTTGTAATATTTTCGTTGCTGTTTTTTGTTTTGCTTCTAGGTTTTAATAACGGAATTGTAAGAATGATGTATGTGGCAGCTTATTTTGCAGGATTTGTATTTTACCTTTTGATTGTTGGCAGAAAAAGCAATTTGTTAAGGTCTAAAGCAGTTGAAAAGCTTAAAACATATATTAAAAATCAGAAACAAAGTTTTAAAAAAGTGTTGCAATTTGTGCATAAGCTGTATTATAATAAACTTATATCAAGAAAAAAGCCTTTAAGCAATAAGTTGAAATTCGGTGGTAAAAATGGCAAAGCTTTTTCGCAGTTTAAAAGAAAATAAAAGAGCACGCTCTGCAATCGTTTTGGTAGGGCTTGTTGTTATGTTTTTCATTTGCGGCGGAATTATAGCATCGCAATATTCCGATATCAACCGCCTGAAAAAGCAGGAGGCGGCTTATGCGGCGCAGCTTGAATCGCAAAATCGTGAAAATGCAAAGCTTGAACAAATCCTTGATTCGGAAGATAGGGATGAGTATATTGAGCAAAAAGCCCGTGAAAAAGGCTATGTTAAATCGGATGAAATTGTTTTTTACGATATTGCAGGCAGTAAATAATTAAAATTCAGTTTGTTAAGCCGGGATTTTGGGCAACCCTAATTCCCGGCTTCTTTTATGGCACTTAGTCAAAAATTGTAAGCAAAGCGGATTAGTGCCGTTTAGCTTGCAGCAGGAAGAAAGGCAGAGTGAATTGATATGAAAAATATTGATTCTTCCGTTATCACAAAAGCGGTTAAAGAGCTTGTTATCAAAGCAAATAAAGTGTTGCCCTCGGATTTGGTTGATTGCATTTCGTGCAGCGAAAAGTGCGAATGCAGTGAAACCACAAAATCTGTGCTTTCTGATTTAAAGGCAAATATAGATGCGGCGGCGGAATTGGATATTCCTATTTGCCAGGATACCGGCATGGCTGTTATATTTGCGGAAATCGGTCAAGATGTGCATATTACGGGTGATGATTTTGAAACTGCGGTTAATGTGGGTGTTTCTCAGGGATATGTTGAAGGGCTTTTAAGAAAATCCGTTGTTCGTGATCCTTTTTATGATAGGGTGAACACAAATGATAATACCCCGGCGGTTATTCACACAAGAATAGTTCCGGGCAGCAGAATTAAAATCACCGCTGCTCCAAAAGGCTTCGGCAGCGAAAATATGAGCGCACTTAAGATGTTTACTCCAAGTGCAACAAAGCAAGATATAATTGATTTTATCGTTGGTGTTGTTAAAAATGCAGGTTCAAATCCTTGTCCGCCAATCGTGCTCGGTGTAGGTATCGGCGGCGATTTTGAATATTGCGCGCTGCTTGCAAAAAAAGCTCTGTGCCGTAATGTTTCGTCTCATAATCCAGTTCCGTTTTATGCAGAGCTTGAAAACGAGTTGCTTGAAAAAATCAACTCTCTTGATATCGGGCCGCAGGGCTTTGGCGGAAAAACAACGGCGCTTGCAGTTAATGTAGAGGCATATCCAACTCATATAGCAGGGCTTCCCGTTGCCGTTAATGTCGGCTGCCATGTTACAAGGCACGCTTCTGCCGTTATAGAATAAATTAAGGAAATTGTTTAAATTATGTATTATTATATGACCGCCACTTGCCTTTTTGGGCTTGAAGGGCTTGTTTCGCAGGAATTGAAATTTATGGGCGCAGATAATGTTTGCGCAGAAAACGGCAGAGTCTTTTTTGAGGGTGATGAAAGCATCCTTGTTCGTGCTAATTTAAATTCACGCTTTGCCGAAAGAATTATGATTGTGGGCGACAGATTTAAAGCCACCACATTCACAGAACTGTTCGATAATGTAAAGCTTATAAACTGGTGCGATTTTATCGGAAAAAGCGATGCTTTTCCCGTTAAGGGCTACAGTATTGATTCCGCACTTCATTCTGTTCCGGATTGCCAAAAAATCATAAAAAAAGCAGTTGTTGAAAGTCTTAAAGAAGATTACAGAGTTGATTGGTTTAAAGAAACGGGCGCCGTGCATCAAATTCGATTTTCAATTATTAAGGATGATGTAACCGTTATGCTTGATACTTCGGGTGCCGGTCTTCATAAAAGGGGCTATCGTCCGGAATCAAATGATGCTCCTATAAGGGAAACTCTTGCTGCGGCAATGTGCTCGCTTTCAAAATTGCGCCATTATCACGCTTTGTATGATCCTTTTTGCGGCAGCGGCACAGTGCTTATTGAGGGTGCAATGCTTGCTCATAATATAGCACCCGGTCTGAATCGTGATTTTGCGGCTCAAAAATGGGATATAATTCCGGAAAATATTTGGAAAATCGAAAAAGAACGCTGCCAAGATTTTGTTAAAACAGATACTGATTTCGTGGCCTTCGGAAGCGATATAGATGATCATGCGCTTGCGCTTACTCATATTAACGCAAAACGTATAGGTATGCATAAGTTTTTGCGCCTTTCTAATGCCGATATTGCCGATTTTAACCCGCAAACGGAAAAAGGCACTCTGGTAACGAATCCTCCATATGGTGAGCGTATGCTTGATATAAAGGAAGCAGAACGCCTTTATAAAATTATGGGCGAAAAATTTGCTCCGCGCCACGGCTGGAGCTATGGTATAATTTCACCGGATGAAGAATTTGAAAAATGCTTTGGCAGGCGTGCCGATAAGCGCAGAAAGCTCTATAATGGCATGATTAAGTGCCAATATTATATGTACTTCAAATAGAATAAGCGCATAAAGCAGCGGCAAACGGAAATTCCGTTCGCCGCTGCTTTGTTTTTGTTTTAAAATTGTTTTTTAAAATTAGATCTTATTTGATTTTGCATTTTGTGTTTGCATATGCTGTGAATGCGGCAATAATGCAGATAACAGCCACTGCATATACGGCAATAAATATTTTCATTGCGGTGTCTGCTATTGCACCGCAAAATACACGGTATGAAAGAAAAGCAAACAGGTATTCAAACAAGGCTATTATTGCTGTTGAGATACCAAGCCCTTTTTCAAGCTTTTTGTTATCATATTTCGCTTTTTCTTCTTCATCGGCATTGTTGTAGCCGGCAATTAAATTTGTGCTTTTACCGCAAAACGAAAGTGCCGCTATCACCGTAAAAAGAACTCCAAGTGCTGAATTAAGAATGATTGAAAACATATTATTTTCTCCGTCGTACCGCCCTTGTTGCGGCAACTGCAAATTTATTTACACGCTTTGTTTTTCCTTCGGAGCCGTGTTATCGGGTTTCATTGCATTATATGATGTCAGCACGGCTTCATCGCTGATATTGCAGCCAAGCTCCCATATCGGCACATTTGCAAATATTTTCTCAAGCACATCAAAAAGCTTTTCCATTTTTGAAGGGCCGAGCTTTCGCACGGTTTGTGAAAAAATGTTATATATTGCTTTTGATGTGTCTGCTTTTTTTATTTGGTTTGTTTTGCTTCTTTCAAGAAAGCAAATCCCGCCGAGAGGCAATATTTCCGGTGTGGAATAATCGTATTTTCCGCTCCAGGGAGTTCCGCAGGCATAAACCTTGCCGTCTATAAATCTGATTGCCGGTTTATCGTCATTTACTATATGAGCACGATCTCCGAAATGCTTCAGCCAAAGCTGCGTGTGTGTGGATTTGCCGGTTCCGCTGTCTGCGGAAAAAGCGTAAGCAATTCCGTCTACCGCCACACATGAGGAATGAAGCAGGATTCCGTTAAAATCAATAAGCTCTGTGTAAAAATCGCTTCCTGTAAGCATATATTCCCAGTCATCATTGTTAAGTTCCGGGTGCTCTGCCATTGCAGCCTTAACTCTTTCGGGAGTAACATCTATTGTTATGTCTGCCGGTTTGCTTTCACTTTGATCTTCGCAAAAGTAGGGAGCAGCTTGCTTTTTTGTGCGCCCTTTTATATTTTTTATGTCAACCGTAAGCCCTGCAATATTGCAAATCGCCATTTTGTATACCTCTCAATCTGTTAATTTCAGTATAGATTATTGCTGAGATTTAGTCAAGCCCAATAATTTGGACTGTGCAAAACTTGGCAGATTTAAGAATGCTTAAATTGTTGACTTTTTTTGCAATCTGCGCTATAATGGAACAAATGTTCGATAATAATAAAGAGAGGAATTTAAAGTGGAACGCACTGTTTTGCATGTGGATTGCAATAAATTTTATGCCTCGGTCGAATGCTTGCATCGCCCGGAAATACGCAACAGGCCTGTTGCGGTGGGAGGCAGCGCCGAGGATCGCCACGGTATAATTTTAACCAAAAATGAAATCGCATCAAAATACGGAATTAAAACGGCAGAGCCTATATGGCAGGCAAAGCAAAAATGCCCTGAGCTTGTGGTAGTTCCGCCCAATTTTCCGCTTTATGTTCGCTTTTCAAATATGGCAAGAAAAATTTATAAGGAATATTCAGAGTTTATAGAGCCTTTTGGGCTGGATGAAAATTGGATAGATGTTACGGGCTGCCGCAAAAGCGGCGAAGAAATAGCAAACGAAATTCGTTGCCGCATTAAGTTCGAACTCGGAATAACCGTCAGTATAGGTGTTTCTTGGAATAAAATTTTTGCCAAATTCGGATCTGATTATAAAAAGCCCGATGCTGTCACCGTTATAAACAAAGCAAATTATAAGAATATTGTTTGGAACAGCCCTTGCTCCGATTTGATTTTTGTGGGCAGGTCAACCGCAAAAAAATTAAATTCTTACGGTATATATACCGTGGGCGATATAGCAAATTCCGATTGCTCTTTTTTGCGCTCTGTGTTTGGAAAAAACGGTGAAATGCTTTATCGCAATGCAAACGGATTAAACACATCTCCCGTTGCAAGGGTTGATGATGAGCAGGCTGCAAAAAGCGTCGGTAATTCCATAACAACTCCGCGCGATATGGTTAATAATGCGGATGTTAAGGCTGTGCTTATGATGCTTTGCGAAAGCGTTGCTCAAAGGCTCAGAAAGCAAGGTGTAAAGGGAAAAACAGTTTCGATTTATGTTAGGGATAAAGATTTGAAAAGCTTCACTCGCCAAGGGCAGCTTGCTTCATGCAGTGATGTTTCGTCTGAAATTCTGGATGAAGCCATGCTGTTGTTTTTGCAAAATTATGATTGGGTGAAGCCTGTGCGCAGTATCGGTGTTTCGGTTTCTGATTTTGGCAATGATTTTTTGCAATTTGATTTGTCGGGAAATGCTCGTCGCCACGAAAAGCTTGAAAAGGTGGAACACACTGTGGATGATATTCGCCGCCGTTTTGGGGATTCGGCGGTTTTGCGTGCAACGCTTCTTTGCAGTGATGATTTAAAATCCTCAAAGAAAGATCCCTTGCAGCAACCGCTCGGCAGTTTTAAAACATGGAAAGGAATGTGCTGATTATGATAAAAAAATATATTGAGGTGCTTGCAAAATTTGATACAGACGGTAAAATTATCCCGTTTATGATTAAGCTTGATGATGAAAAATATGAAATAGACAGAGTGCGTGATATTCGCCCGGCGGCATCGCTGAAAAGCGGCGGCGCCGGAGTCAGATATACCTGCTCGATAATGGGGATGGAAACATATCTTTTTCTTGAAGAATCAAAGTGGTTTATTGAATCTGCGGCTTGCTGAATTTTGATTGTTTCTTCAATTGCTTCGGTGTCTGTATTTTTTAGTAAAACACATATTGTCCACGAGGGAAAAACAACTGTCCGCCGTATGTGACAAATTTTATAGTTTTAATTGCATTTTGCAGCTTCTTTCTAATCATTTTATACATTGCATTGCATGGTGAATAGTGATAGAATATTCGAGAAAAGGAGTTGTGTTATATGAAAACTTATAAAGAAATGAGCAGGGAGGAGCTCCTCTCGGAAAAGGCCTCTCTTGAGCAAAGATATAATGAATTTAAGGCACGCGGACTTAAACTTGATATGAGCCGCGGTAAACCTTGCAAAGAGCAGCTTGATCTTTCCGTTGCTCTTAATGATGTAAAGGATTATGTTTCAGACGGCGTTGATGTCAGAAACTATGGTATGCTTGACGGTATTCCGAGCTGCAAAAAGCTTTTTGCCGAGTTGATGGGTGTTAAAGCGGAAAATGTTATTGTTGGCCCAACATCAAGCCTTAATCTTATGTATGATTATATTTCTCAGTGCTATACTCACGGTGCAGGCAGCACTCCTTGGTGCAAGCTTGATAAGGTAAAATTTCTTTGCCCCGTTCCCGGATATGACCGTCATTTCACAATTCTTGAGCATTTCGGAATTGAAATGATAAATGTTGAAATGAAGGAAGACGGCCCGGATATGGATGCTGTTGAAGAGCTTGTTAAAGACCCTTCTGTTAAAGGTATGTTTTGCGTTCCGAAATATTCAAATCCGCAGGGAATAACCTTCAGTGATGCTGTTGTTCGCAGAATAGCTGCTCTTAAACCCGCAGCAGAGGATTTCAGAATTGTTTGGGATAATGCATATTGTGTTCATGATTTGGTTGATAACGGCGATAAGCTCCTTAATATTTTCGATGTTCTTCCCGAATACGGCAACGATGATCTTGTTGTTGAGGTTTGTTCAACTTCTAAAATCACATTCCCCGGTGCAGGCGTTTCTGCAATAATCGCAAGCGATAATAATATTAAAGCTATTAAATCCCGCCTTAATGCGCAGATAATCAGCTATGATAAAATGAATCAACATCGTCATGTTGAATTTTTCGGTGATGCAAACGGTGTTCTTGAGCATATGAAAAAGCATGCTGCAATTCTTAAACCTAAGTTTGATATTGTTCTCGAAACTCTTGAAAAAGAACTTGCAGGTAAAGGTATTGCTTCCTGGGTTGCTCCCAAAGGCGGCTATTTTATCAGCCTTGATGTTATGGACGGCTGCGCAAAAAGAGTCGGTGAGCTTTGCAAAAATGCCGGTGTAACCTTAACTTCTGTCGGCGCAACTTATCCTTATGGCAATGATCCTAACAACAGAAACATTCGTATTGCTCCGAGTTTCCCTCCGGTGGATGAGCTTTCTCTTGCAGCAGAGCTTCTTTGCATTTGCACTCGCCTTGCAGCTGCCGAAATGTTGATTGGTTGATTTTTGCCTAAAGCAAAAAACAAAGAAATTTAATATTTAAAAAGGCGAATGTTATCATTCGCCTTTTATGCTATTTAGAAATGAGTGTTTGTATGCTGAATAATGTCAGTAAAAAAACAAAGGGCGTAATCTTTATAATTCTTTCCGCAATGTTTTTTACGGGAATGAACACATTTGTGCGCCTTGCAGGTGATCTGCCGACCGTTCAAAAGGTTTTTTTTCGTAATTTTGTGGCAATGATTTTCGCCTTTTGCGCAATGCTTAAATCACACAGCAGTTTTAAGCCGCAAAAGGGCAGTATGAAATATTTGATAATTCGCTCGGTTATGGGGCTTGCAGGCGTTTTCGGAAATTTCTATGCGCTAGACAGAATAGAACTGTCCGATGCAACAATGCTCAATAAAATGAGCCCGTTTTTTGTTTTAATTTTTTCGGCGATTTTTATTAAAGAAAAGGTTAAACCAAAGCAGGCTGTGGCAGTTGCCGTTGCATTTATCGGTGCGCTCTTCATAATTAAACCAACATTTTCAAATCCTGATATTTTGGCAACTCTTGCGGGCTTTGGCGGCGGAATGGGTGCAGGCATTGCTTATACCTGCGTTCGAAAGCTTGGGCTTCATGGCGAAAACGGAAAACTTATCGTTCTGTTTTTTTCTGTGTTTTCCTGCATTGTTACTTTGCCTTATTTAATTTTTGATTATCATCATATGAGCGCCGCTCAATGGGCTGCGCTTTTGATGGCGGGAGTTTGTGCGGCAGGCGGTCAGTTTTCAATAACTGCGGCATATACAAATGCTCCCAGCAGGGAAATATCTGTTTATGATTATTCGCAAATTATTTTTGCCGCAATAGTCGGTTTTATTGTATTCGGTGATGTTCCAGATGTTTGGTCGTTTATCGGTTATATTGTAATCTGTTCAATGGCTGTGTGGATGTTTATTTATAACAATAAAAAAGTTTCGCCCAAAAATGAACTCTCTTAAAAATCAATATATAGTGTAAAGTGAAAACACTTGCATTTGTCTATATGTTGTGCTATAATTGCTTCTTGTAAGCAGTTGAGCCGAAATTAAATGCGGCTCTTGTGTGTTGTCAAAAACTATAAGGGGGTTTTGATTTATGAAGTGCCCGTTTTGCGGATGCGAAGAAAGCAAGGTAATTGATTCAAGGCCGACGGATGAAAACGAAAGAATTCGCCGCCGCCGTGAGTGCGTTCAGTGCGGTAAAAGATTTACCACATATGAGGTTATCGAGGATGTTCCTATTATTGTTATAAAAAAAGATAAGAGCCGTGAAGTGTTTGACAGAAATAAGGTTCTTAAAGGCATGCTTCGTGCTTGCGAAAAACGCCCTGTAACATCAACCGAGCTTGAAAACGCAATAAATGAAATCGAAGCCACTCTCCAAAGCGCAACAGACAGGGAAGTAACAAGCGTTCGAATAGGCGAGCTTATTATGGAAAAACTCAAGGATATTGATGAAGTTGCTTATGTTCGGTTTGCCTCTGTTTATAAGGCATTTGATTCGGCTTCGTCATTTATTGAGGAAATTTCAAAATTATAATCAGGCATAATAAAAAGCATTGTGATTTAAATTTCACAATGCTTTTTTTATGCTTTCTTTTGAAATATTGCACATAATTTTGTTCTGTAAATTTGATTTTAATGCTTTTGTTTGCGTAATATAACTAAAAAATCGCAGTTAAAAGCTATATGGCATTTTGTCTTTTCCTTTGGTATAAAAATCATCGGCAACTATTTGATATCTGCTGTAAGCTCTTGAAACTGCTTCGTTCCAGCTGATGTAAATGTCTTTTTGTGCGCCCAGCCCCACCGTTTCAATAAGTTGGCGTTTGTTCGCAATTTCACAAAGTTTGCCAAATATGCTTTCGGCACTTTCCTCGCACAAAAATCCGTTAATTCCGTCTGTAACACCTTCTGCCGCACAGGAGTCTTTAACAAGAAGCGAAGGCGTTGCGCAAGAGGCCGCTTCACGCACAACAAGGCCGTTTGTATCAAATGTGGAAGGAAAAATAAGTAAATCGGCAGCCGCATAATGCTGTTGCATAATATCCCTGTTCAATATTTTGCCCGTTCGTATGATTTTGTCTGCTATTCCGAGCTTTCTGTAATAATTTTTAATTTTGTTTTCGTCTGCACCGAAGCCAAGCATTATAAGCCTGAAATCTCGGCCGGAATTTTTCATCATTTTGCAGGCGTCAAGTATAATTTTTATGTTCTTATACCAAATCATCCTGCCTGCATATATGAATAAAGGCACATTTTGCGGTATTCCGTAAGCCGCTTTTAATTCTGCCGTAACATTTGCGGAAATCATTCTTTTTTCCATGTCGCATCCGTTTGGCATAACTATAAAATCGCCCTCGTATCCGATTTTGCGAAGACTTTCCTCGGTTCCTGCACTCGTAACCCAAACTTCATCAGCCGAATTGATGTTGTTCAGAAGAAAACGGTATGCAAAATCCCTTGCGGGTTTTGTGGGAACACGCCTGTCAAAGTCGTATTCGTATTTGGTGTGGTAAGTTAATATTGTGGGTATCCTCAGCTTCCGGTTTACAAGTCTGAAATAATAGCTTGTTGCAAGCGGGCAGTGGCTGTGAAGCACATCAAATCCTCTGTTTATTATTTCGTAGCTGAGCTTGTCTCCGAAAGGCCAACCAAAGCTGTATCCTTCTTTTGAAGGAATCCACCAACTTTTGTATCTGAAAATCTCGTAATCATATTTTGCATCCTGCTGATTCGGGTTCTTCGGAGTTATTATCACGGCTTTGCCGTGTTCTTTGTTAATCAACGAAGCATAGTTTTGCGCAACGTTGCTGATGCCGTCCGTCGTAGGTGGAAAAGCATCTGTTCCGACGGCTATTTTTAACTCGGAATTCATTTTGAAACCTCTTAAAATTATTTATTGTAATATATCACAAATAAATCATTTTGTAAATCGAAAAAATAAATTAGACAAATTGTTAATAAAAGGTTGATAATTACCTGCCGAATATTATATAATAAAAATTAATATAAAGAACTGCGCAATTTTGTGCCGCTCATCCGCAGAGGAGGTTATCTCTTATGTCAGAACACTATACCGTGTCGCTTCAAAAAATTATTGATGCACACGGGCTGGAAACGATTTATTTGCCGAAGGATGCCAATGATATTTTGATTGACACCAATGAGGTTAACAGGCCCGGCATAGTTTTAACGGGATATACGGATTATTTTGATCCTCGTCGTATTCAAATTTTAGGGTGGACGGAATTTGGATTTCTTCAAAATATGAGCCGAGAAAAGCAAATAGAGGTTGCTTCGGAATGGCTTTCGCTGAAGCCTGCCGCAGCAGTCATAACAAGAGGGCTTGAAACTCCGGAATATTTTGAAAAGCTGTTTGAACAATACAGTGTTCCTCTTTTGAAAACAAATGAGGAAACATCGCCGTTTCTTGCAAATCTTATTCAATATTTAAACACAAGCCTTGCTCCGCGTATAACACGCCACGGTGTTCTTTGTGAGGTTTACGGTGAAGGTGTTCTTATAATCGGTGAAAGCGGTGCGGGTAAATCGGAAACCGCAGTTGAGCTTATCAAAAGAGGTCATCGCCTGATTGCAGATGATGCTGTGGAAATAAGGCGAACAGATGCACGCACCTTGATAGGCTCGTCGCCGAATAATATTCGCCACTTTATCGAGCTTAGAGGTATAGGCATAATAAATGCACGCAGGTTGTTCGGTATGGGATCGGTTAAAGATACCGAAAAAATAAATATGGTAATCAGCCTTGAGCCTTGGGAATCCGGTAAAGCGTATGATAGACTCGGCATTGATAATGAATATACAAAAATTCTTGATGTTAAGGTGCCGGTAATCACCGTGCCTGTAAATCCCGGCAGAAATTTGGCTGTAATTATCGAAACTGCAGCAATGAACAACAGGCAAAAGAAAATGGGCTATAATGCTGCCCGTGAGCTTATGATCGGCCTCGGAATGGATGATTTTGAGCCCGAAGAAAAAGAAGTTAAATTTTGGCAGGATTAAAAAAACTCTGCAAAAACTTCGCCAAACGGCGTTAACATATAAAAATTTGAAAGGTTGTTAAATTTATGTATACTATCGGAATTGATCTCGGGGGAACAAATATTGTAGCTTCAGTTGTGGATGATGATTATAATATCGTCGGAACAGGCAAAACGCCAACCGATGCGCCTCGTTCTGCAGATGAAATATTTGATGATATTGCGGCTATGTGCCGTAAAGCAGTTGAAAATGCGGGCTTGTCAATGAGTGATATTTCAAGCGCAGGTATGGGCACTCCCGGAACTGTTAACGAATTCGGAATTATTGAATTTGCAAATAATCTCGGCTTTAATGATGTGCACGCAAAAGAAATGCTTGAAGAGCGCCTTGTAAATATTCCCGTGTATGTTGAAAATGATGCAAACTGTGCGGCTCTCGGTGAGGCTTATGCGGGCAGCGGCCACGGTGCTCAAAACTTTGTTGCCGTAACTCTCGGCACGGGTGTCGGCTCAGGCATCATTATAGACGGTAAAATCGTTTCCGGTGTTAACTGTGCAGGCGGTGAATGTGGCCACACTGTTATCGTGCTTGACGGTGAGCCTTGCAGCTGCGGCAGAAAAGGTTGCTGGGAGGCTTATGCTTCCGCAACCGCTCTTATTCGCCAAACAAGAAAAGCAATGGAGGAATACCCCGATTCCGTTATGCACGATATTGTTGCCGAAGAAGGCAAGATAAACGGCAAAACAGCGTTTGATGCCATGCGCAAGGGTGATATTGCCGGCATTAAGGTTGTTGATAATTATATCAAATATATCGCTTGCGGCCTTATCAATCTTGTAAATGCGCTTCAGCCTGAAATAATTTGTATAGGCGGCGGAATTTGCAATGAAGGCGAAACTCTTATGAAGCCGCTTCGCAGATTTGTTCAGGCGGAAAGATATTCAATTCACAGTAAAATCCAAACAAAAATCGTAAGAGCAGAGCTTGGTAATGATGCCGGTGTTATCGGTGCAGCTCTTCTCGGAAGAACTAAATAACGGTGGTATTTTGGAAAAGCTTATAAATTATATAAAATCATTTGGCGGTAAGTATTTGGAAAATGAACCAATGAGCAGCCACACCACTTTTAAAATAGGCGGCTGTGCAAAAGTTATGTTTTTTCCGAAAAGCAGCGAGGAAGCCGCAAATGTGATAAGATTTTGCCGTGCCGACGGAATCAGATATATGGCAGTCGGAAACGGATCAAACCTTTTGGTTTCGGATGATGGCATAGATGCTTGCGTTATTTGTTTCGGTTCCGATTATGGGAATATTAAGTTGCTTGGCGATGATGTTATTTATGCGCAAAGCGGAGCGTCTCTTATGAGAGTTTGCCGATTTGCCTTGGATAACGGCCTTTCGGGCTTGGAATTTGCATTCGGAATACCCGGCTCGTGCGGCGGTGCAGCTTTTATGAATGCAGGCGCATACGGCGGAGAAATGAAAGACGTTCTTTTTAAATGCGAGCACATTGATAAAAGCGGCAATTTAGGTTCGCTTTCCGGAGATGAGCTCGGCCTCTCTTACAGACATTCGGCATATTATGATAACGGTTGCGTTATCACAGGCCTGTATATGATACTGAAAAAAGGCAATAAAACAGAAATTAAATCAAAAATGGATGATTTTTTGCAGCGCAGGAAAGATAAACAGCCTCTTGAATATCCCAGTGCGGGCTCAACGTTTAAAAGGCCTTCCGGTTATTTTGCGGGTGCACTTATCGAAGAATGCGGCTTAAAAGGCAAAAGCGTCGGCGGTGCTCAAATAAGCAAAAAGCACGCAGGATTTGTAATAAACACCGGCGGTGCAACATGCAGCGATGTTTTGAAGCTTTGCGGTGAGTGCGCCGATATTGTGTATGAAAATAAGGGCATAAAGCTTGAAATGGAGATTAGGGTGACAGAATAATGATTAGCAATCAAAAAGAATTAGTTATTATAACAGGACTTTCCGGTGCCGGTAAATCAACGGCAATGGGCTTTATGGAGGATGTTGGCTATTACTGCATAGATAATATGCCTCCCGTATTGCTCGGCACATTTGTTGAGCTTATTTCAAAAAGAGAAGAATATTCCAAAGTTGCCATTGTTATTGATATTCGCTCAACGGATAATTTCAGCGGAATAATAAAAACTCTTGATGAGCTTGAAAATACGGGCTATAAAGTTAAAGTGGTTTATCTTGATATTAAAACGCATGTTGCACTTAAACGTTATAAGCTTACTCGAAGAAAGCATCCTTATGCAGATAGATTTAACGGCGATATTTCGCAGGCTCTTGCCTTTGAGCGTGAGATTATGTCTCCGTTGCGTTCCAAAGCTGATTTTGTTATAGACAGCTCCGATTTAACGGGTAATCAGCTCAGAACAAGGCTCACTCAAATTTTGCTTGGCGATGATAAGGATATTATGAATATCCATGTTGAATCCTTTGGGTTTAAGCACGGTATTCCGTCTGAAGCGGATTTCGTTATTGATGTTCGTTGCTTGCCTAATCCTTATTGGGTTGAAAATCTTCGCAGCAAAACAGGGCTTGATAAAGAAGTGCGTGATTATGTTTTTTCTTTTGAAGAATCAAAGCAACTTCTTAACAAATTGATTGATTTGTTGGATTTTCTTAATCCGCTTTATATTAAAGAGGGCAAAAGCCAAATAGTTTTTGCCATAGGCTGCACAGGCGGCAATCACCGCTCAGTTGCTATTGCAGAGGCTCTTAAAGAGCATTTCAAAAAGAAATGGGATAATGTTTCCGTTAATCACAGGGATATAAACAGAGCCTGATTTGAATTTATTGTTTAGGTTTGGAATTAAAAATGTCTTTTTCAATGCAGGTAAAAAATGAACTTGTAACAAAAGAATATGAAAACAGCTGTTGTAATAAAGCGTTGCTTTACGGTATGTGTATATTCGGCAGAAGCTTTTCAACGGCAGCGGTTTCCCTGCAAACGGAAAATGAAGCGGCGGCTCAGCTTTACGGCAGGCTGCTGCTTCGGCTTTTTAATATAGATGCTGAAATCTCCGTTTCGCCGGGCGGCAGAAATTATACCGTTTCCGTAAAAAATCGCTCGGATTGTGCCAAGCTGCTAAAAAGCTTTGGGCATGACGGTGTAGGAAGCATAAAAATAAATCACGCAAATTTTGATTGTGAGGATTGTGTTAATGCATTTATCGCGGGTGCATTTCTTTCTTGCGGCACAGTTTCTGATCCGCATAAGGATTATCACCTTGAATTTACGGTTGCTTATCATAATCTTTCAAAAAGCCTTTTTACCTTGCTTGATGAAAAAGAGCTTAATCCCAAATACACAAATCGAAAGGGATATAACATCATCTATTTCAAAGAAAGCGAATCAATAGAAAATTGCCTCTATATTATGGGTGCTTCAGATTCAATGTTTGAAATGATGAATATAAAAATAGTTAAAGATTTCAGAAATAAGGCAAACAGGCAGGCAAATTGCGAAACGGCAAATATAAATAAAATGGTTAATGCAGTGGCAATTCAACTTAGGGCTATTGATAAAATATGGTCTTTGAAGGGGCATGAATATTTAAGCGAAAATCTTGAATCCGTGGCTCAACTCAGGTATGATAACCCCGATTCAAGCCTTGCAGAGCTTGCAGAAATGTGCCAGCCGCCTATCAGCAGAAGCGGAATAAATCACAGGCTCAAAAGAATTGTTGAAACGGCCGAGGAATTGAACTAATGTTTACACATCTTCATCTTCATACGGAATTTTCTTTGCTTGACGGTGCTTGCCGAATCGAGCAGCTTGTTTTGCGCGCAAAGGAATTGGGAATGCAGTCTCTTGCAATTACTGATCACGGTAATATGTATGGGGCTGTTGATTTTTATAAGGCATGTAAAAAGCATGGAATAAAGCCCATTATCGGCTGTGAAGTCTATGTTGCGCCAAGAACAAGATTTGATAAGGAAAAGGCTCTTGATAAAGAATATAATCATCTTGTTTTGCTTTGTAAAAACGAAACCGGATATAAAAATCTGATAAAGCTTGTTTCTCTTTCTTATACAGAGGGCTATTATTATAAACCAAGGGTAGACAGGGATATTCTTGAAAAATATCATGAGGGTCTGATTTGCCTTTCCGCTTGCCTTGCCGGTGAAATCCCACAAAGCCTTCTTTCAAGGGATTATGACGGCGCAAAATCTGCCGCTCTTTGGTATCAATCCGTTTTCGGAAGCGAAAATTATTATCTTGAAATTCAGGATCATGGGATTGACGAGCAAAAAACGGTTAAGGACGGAATCTTGCGAATATCGGCAGATACGGGAATTCCTGTTGTTGCCACAAACGATGTGCATTATATAGAAAAAACGGATTCAAGGGTGCAGCAGGTGCTTATTTGTATTGCCACAAATCATATTCTCGGTGAGGATACAGGCCTGGAATTTCATTCGGATGAATTCTATTTAAAATCCGAACAAGAAATGCGAAGCTTGTTTGCCGATGTGCCTCAGGCAATAGATAACACTGCCGTTATTGCAGAAAAATGTAACTTTGATTTTGAATTCGGAAACACAAAGCTTCCTTATTTTGAAATAAACAGCCCCATGAGCCATTTTGATTATTTCAGGCAGGAATGTTTTAACGGCCTTCACAGAAGATACGGCGAAAATCCGCCTAAGGAATATGAAGAACGCCTTGAATATGAGCTTCAAACCGTTGATAAAATGGGCTATACGGATTATTATTTGATAGTTTCGGATTTTGTGCATTTTGCAAAAAGTAAAGGTATTCCCGTCGGGCCCGGAAGAGGTTCCGGCGCAGGTTCTCTTGCGGCGTATTGCATAGGAATAACAGATATTGATCCTATGAAATATAATTTGTTGTTTGAGCGCTTTCTCAATCCGGAAAGGGTTTCAATGCCTGATTTCGATATTGATTTTTGCTATGAACGCCGCCAAGAGGTTATTGATTATGTAACTGAAAAATACGGTGCAGATCATGTTGCTCAAATAGTAACCTTCGGCACTTTGCAAACTCGTGCGGCAATTCGTGATGTTGGCAGAACAATGGGTATGCCGTATGCTTCGGTTGATGCAGTTGCAAAGCTTGTGCCGAATGATTTTAAAATCACTATTGATGAGGCTGTTCGCAAATCACCGCAACTTCGCAGCCTTATGAATGAAAGCAGCCAGGTTAAAGAATTGATTGAAACCGCCCGCAAAATAGAGGGAATGCCACGCAACACCTCAACTCATGCCGCAGGTGTTGTTATCACACATGATCCTGTGTCTTCATACGTTCCTCTTGCAACTAATGACGGCCTTGTTGTAACGCAGTATATTATGACAACGCTTGAGGAACTTGGCCTTTTGAAAATGGATTTCCTCGGCCTTCGCACGCTTACCGTTATAAATGATGCCGCAACCGAGGCCGGCATTGATATAAATAAAATTCCGATTGATGATCAAAATGTGTATAAGCTTTTTGCCCGCGGGCAAACAGAAGGAATTTTTCAATTTGAATCAAGCGGAATGAAGCAAATGCTCACAAATTTAAAACCTACATGCCTTGAGCATTTGATAGCAGCTACCTCGCTTTATCGCCCCGGGCCTGCAAAGCAGATAGATACTTTTATAGAAAACTCACATCATCCGGAAAAAATTAAATATGCCACAGAATTGCTTGAGCCGATTTTGAAGGATACTTTCGGATGTGTTGTTTATCAAGAACAGGTTATGCAAATATTCCGTGTTCTTGCAGGCTATTCTTACGGCCGTGCGGATGTTGTTCGCCGTGCTATGAGCAAAAAGAAAAAAGATGTTATGGAGGCCGAACGCAAAACATTTGTTGAGGGCTGCGGTAAAAATAATATTTCTGCCGAAACGGCAAATGCAATTTTCGATCAAATGTCAGAGTTTGCCAAATATGCGTTCAATAAATCCCATGCTGCCTGTTACGCTCTGGTGGCATACAGAACGGCTTATTTAAAAACCTATTATCCCGCTCAGTTTATGGCGGCATTGTTAACCTCTGTGCTTGATTCTTCAAATAAGGTGGCACGATACACCGCCGAATGCAAAAGGCTCGGAATAAAGCTTTCGGTGCCGGATATAAACACCTCGGTTAAAGGGTTTTCGGCAAACGGAAATGTTGTTAATTACGGATTGCTGGGAATAAAAAATATAGGCTCGGAATTTATAAATGATATTATAAAAGAGCGTGAAAACGGAAAATATAAAAGTCTTTATGATTTCTGCGCAAGGCTGCAAACGGCGCATTTTAATCGCCGTGCTGCAGAAAGCCTGATTCGTTGCGGCGCCCTTGATTCCCTCGGCGCAAATCGCCGCCAAATGCTTCAGGCCCTGCCGCCGCTCGTCAGCAATCTTGATGATATAAGGCGCAAAACCATGTATGGCCAAGTAGGTTTTTTTGATCTTGGCGGTGATGATTCATTCGGAGTTGAATTTGAAATGCCTGATGTGCCGGAATTTCCCCGTGCAGAACTTCTGAAAATGGAAAAGGAAATGACGGGGCTTTACCTGTCGGGGCATCCTCTTGATAAATACAACGAGCTTATAGAAAAGCTTGGCTATGCTCGCACGGCAGATTTGCTTGAAGCTGAAAATAACCCTCTTTCGGTTTATAAAGACGGTGATGAGGTCGCTCTCTGCGGAATTATAACCAATATAACAATAAAGCAAACAAAAGCAGGGCAGAATATGGCTTTTGTTACGGTGGAAGATATGCTCGGTTCCGTTGAAATTGTTGTTTTTCCAAAGGTGCTTCAGGCTTGCTCGCGCTATATAATCCCATCCGGTGTTATAACTGTTTTCGGCACACTTTCCGTTGAAGAAGAAAAAGAGCCTAAAATCCTTGCCAATGTTATCTATGCTGCGCCTGATTCAAATTCTCGCCCGGCAAAAGGAAAAATGGCTGCCAAGCAGCCGCAAAAAGCATATAATCAAACTTCTCTTCCGCAAAATAAAAGCAAAAAAAGGGGGCTTTTTCTGCGCTTTTCATCTGAAAACGACGAGCGCATAAAAAAAGCAGTTGTCATTACCTCAATATTTGATGGCGATTTTCCGCTTTGCTTCTATTATCTTGATAAAAAGCATTATGATATGCAGCCGAATTCAATGTTTGTGCAGCCGAATAAAACAATGATTTCAGAGCTTGAAAGATTGCTCGGAAAAGAAAATGTGGCGTTAATTGAATGATTGTGCCGGTTAGTATTGACTTTTTTGCTTGCTTTGAGTAAAATGTATAAGGTTACCTATATAATAATATTTAAAAGGTAATCAGTGTAATTTATACTTTGTTGGTATGTAATTATTGAGGAGGACTGTTATTATGAAAACTATTGCTGTTTTAACCAGCGGCGGCGATGCGCCCGGAATGAATGCGGCTGTTCGTGCGGTTGTAAGAACTGCCTGTGTAAACGGAATTCGTGTTCTCGGTGTAATCAGGGGCTATAACGGCCTTATTAACGGCGATTTTGTTGAGCTTAATCTTCGCTCTGTTTCAGATATTATCCACAGAGGCGGCACAAAGCTTTATAGTGCACGCTCTGCGGAATTTGCAACCGAGGAAGGTATGCAAAAAGCTATAGACACTTGCAAGAAAAATGGTATTGAAGGCGTTGTTGTTATCGGCGGAGACGGCTCTTTCAGAGGCGCACGCGATCTTTCGGAAAGAGGAATTCCCTGTGTTGGTATCCCCGGCACAATTGATAATGATATTGCTTGCTGTGATTATACTATCGGATATGACACTTGCCTCAACACAATTATGGAATGTGTTGATAAGGTAAGAGACACAACTGAATCACATGATCGTTGCACTGTAATTGAAGTTATGGGTCGCCGTGCAGGCTATCTTGCTCTTAATGCGGGTATTGCTGTCGGCGCAACCGCAATCTTGATTCCCGAAATTAAGTTTGACATTCAAAAGGATGTTATAGAAAGAATGAAGCGTACTCAGCTTGCAAATAAAAAACACTTTCTTATTGTTGTTGCAGAGGGCGTAGGCGTTGATGTAAGAGAGCTTGCTCATGAAATTCAAAAGCAAACCGGTGTTGACTCCCGTGCCTGCATTCTCGGCCATATTCAGCGCGGCGGTTCACCAACCGTTCAGGATCGTGTTATGGCTACTCGCATGGGCAACTATGCGGTTAAGGAGCTTCTTATGAAGAATATCGGTAATCGTGTTGTTGCAGCTCAAAAAGGCGATGTTGTTGATTACGATATTTTTGAAGCACTCAATATGAAAAAGCATATTGATGAGCATCTCTATCAGGTTGCAATGGAAGTTTCCATCTGATTACTTAATAAATTATTTTTAACCGTTCGCATTTTTGCGGACGGTTTTTTTATTTTTTCATATTTTTGCAAATTTTAAATCTTTGTATTTGCGGCAATAATATAATCGGTGATTATATGAAAAATTTTATTCGTATTTTAAATGCAGCTGTTGCGCTTGCCGTTGCCGTCATTATGGGCACAGTGGCATATGCAAACGCTGTTTATCCGGATGAGTTTTATATAAAAAATGATTCGGTGGGTGTTATTGATGATATTTTTTATCTTACTTCGGATGATGACAGAAGCGTTGATAATCAAAGCGCTCAATCAGTCGGCTTTGAGGTTAAGGAACTATCCGTTTTAGGTGTTATCCCGGTTAAAAATGAGGTTGTAAGAAATGTTTCAGAGGATACCGTTCTTGTTTCCGGCAATTCTTTCGGAATAAAATTGTATTCTGACGGTGTTATGGTTGTAGGCACTAAAGATATAGAAGCAGACGGTAAAAGGTTTAATCCGGCACGAAATGCCGGTATAGAAGTGGGGGATATTATTGTTTCAATAAACGGCGAAAGGGTTTATTCATCGGAAAAGGTGCAGGATATTTTAAACGATAATAACGGCTTGCCTTATAAGATTAAGCTAAAGCGCGCAAACAACTTTGTAAATGTTGTTTTAACACCGATTTTTGTTCAGAATGAAGGCAAATATAAGGCGGGGATATGGGTGCGTGATTCAACGGCAGGTATAGGCACAATTACTTTTTTTAATCCGTCAAGCGGAAAAATAGCCGCACTCGGTCATCCTATTACGGATGTGGATACAGGTGAACTTATTCCTATTTTAAACGGCCAAGCCGTGCAAACAACCGTTACTTCTGTTTCAAAATCATCTGCTAAGCAAACCGGCTCAATTTGCTGTGATTTTTCAAATAAGGTTATCGGAACTTTGAAAGATAATAAAAATATGGGTATATATGGCGATTATAACGAAAAGCAGGATCTTTCTAAATGCAGCGAATATAAGGTTGCCCTGCCGCAAGAAGTGCAAAAGGGCTTTTGCCAGATAATAACAACGGTTGATGAAAACGGTCCGCAGGTTTATTCTGCTGAAATATTAAAGATTTTTTACACAGACGGTGAAAAAAATATGGTAATCAAAATTACGGACAACCGTTTGTTGAAAAAAACCGGCGGCATTGTTCAGGGAATGAGCGGAACACCGATTATTCAAAACGGAAAGTTGATCGGCGCAATAACTCATGTGATTGTTGAAAATCCTCAAAAGGGTTATGCGGTTTTTGCCCAAACAATGCTTGAAGCTTCAAAATAACAATGCTTTAATTATTTGTTTAGGGAAAGAAGACATCTTATTTTTGTTGCTTATTAAATTATAATGTGATAATATAGATATGTGTGTTGCCGCTTTGCTCAGATGTGCTTTGCGGCGGAAAGGTTGCCGGTTTATGAATGATTTAGTTTCAATTGTTATTCCTGTTTATAATGCCGAAAAATATCTTGAGGAATGTGTGCAAAGCGCACTTTCTCAAACATATAAAAATATTGAAATCATCTGCGTGGATGATGGCTCAACAGATTCTTCGCCGGAAATATTAAAAACACTTCAGGCCGATAATTCATGCATCAGAATTATCACACAAAAAAATGCAGGCGGAGGTGCCGCAAGAAATACCGGTCTCGCCGCTTCAAAAGGAAAATATGTTTATTTTCTTGACAGTGATGATATAGCAGCGCCGAATTTAATTGAAAAGGCATATAACCGTGCCTGTGAAACCGATGCGGATTTGGTTGCATTTCATGGCTACACTTTTGTTAATGACGATGTTAAAACTAAGCAATTCAAAAGCGGATATAACAAGAATGTTGTATTAAATTCAGATGCTGTTGTTTCATATAAGGATTATCCGGATTCAATTTTAAGCCTTGTTAATATTGTGCCGTGGAATAAATTGATTCGCCGTAGTTTGCTTGATAACGGTATCAAATTTTTAAATTTGACCACTTCGGATGATGTCACTTTTTCTGCTCTCTGCAATGTTTATGCTTCTAAAATTGCTTTTCTTGATAACGCTTTGCTCTATTACAGGATCGGCCATTCCGGTACTGTAAGCAAAAACAGTAAAAATGTTTTAAATGTTCGCACTGCGGTTGAAAGCACTGAAAAGCGTATTGCCGCATTACCTTATGCAGATGAATTGATTTCATCCGTTCGTAATTTTGATGTGCAAAATTTCTGCTTCGGATTTTTGAATTTCACTTCGGATTTTACTATGCCGCAGGTTAAAGAGTTCTATGAATATATTCATTCACGCTTTAATGCTTCGCCTCTTGCGCAGCTAAAACCCAGTGAACTTACCGATAAACGCCTTTTTCCGCTTTATGAAAGCATAAAAAATCATTCTTATGATGAAATGCTTGCTCTTAAATCAAGAAAAATTATAGTTTCTCTTACCACTTATCCGGAGCGTATTCCTTATGTGTTTAGCGTTATTGATGATATTGCGGCACAGACCATGCCCGCCGATGAGGTGGTTTTGAATTTGGCAGAAAGCCAATTTCCACAAAAAGAGCAGGATTTGCCGCAAAATTTGATTGAAAGAAAAGAAAAAGGCCTTGTTCGCATAAATTGGTGCCCTTCTGATTTGCGCTCGCATAAGAAGTATTTCTACATAATGCAGCAAAATCCCGATGATATAATAATAACCGTTGATGATGATTTGCGTTACCCTCCGGAAATGGTTGAAAAGCTCTATTATTCTTATCTGTGCTTTCCAAATTGTGTTTCCGGTATGCGATGCCATGTTGTTGTTGCAGATCGCCAAAACGGCAGTGTTTTAAATTATAATCATTGGATAATGCAATATACGGAAAAATTGCTTACCCCGGCTTATCAAATCTTTTTAACAAGCGGAGCCGGCACTCTTTATCCGCCTCATTCTCTTGATTCAAGAGCGTTTGATAAAGAAAAAATAGTTTCTCTTTGCCCAAATGCCGATGATGTTTGGCTTCATCTTATGCAGCTTGCCAATAAAACAAAATCGGTGTGTGCATATGATAAGTTTTATCTCCATTATTCCGCACCTCAAAATAATTCGCTGTTTTCCGTTAATGTCGGCAAAAATCAAAATGATGTTCAGTATGCAGCCGTAAAAAATTATCTCAGCATGGAATTCGGCAGGGATGTTGTGCTTGAACGACTTTTTGAAAAAAGCGAAATTGATATGAGCAGTGTTGAAAATCTTGCGAATTATGCAGAATATTTGCGCAAAAGGGAATTGCAAACGAATAACAAGCTTAATAAATCCTATAAGGAAAAATCCGAGCTCAATTCGCGGCTTCACCAAACATATAAAGAAAAATCCGAGCGCGGCGAAACTATAAAACGCCTTGAGTCGGAAAAAAGCAAAATAAATTCAGAAAAGCAGCTGCTCGTTGCCGAACTTAAGGCAATCAAAAGCAGCCGAGTTTATCGCATTTGGATGAAACTGCGGAAAATCTTCGGTAAAAATAAAAAATGAGGATGCTGAAATGAACCCTATAAAACAACGAGAAAAAGATAAAAAACTTCCGCTTATATTGCTTTTGGGATTTTTTATTCCGCTTGCAATTGTATGTGTTGCATTGTGTTTGAATAAGGTTGCTCCGTTTGGGGATCGCTCAATTCTTGTTTGGGATGCAAAATTGCAATATAAAGATTATTACGGCTATTTGTGGGATATTCTGCACGGCAATGCAAACTTGGAATATTCTGCTTCCAAATCTCTCGGCGGCGCAACAGTCGGCTTGGTTGCTTATTATTTAACCTGCCCTCTGAATCTGCTTTTGCGATTTATAGATAAAACTCAAATATCACTTTTCTTTACATTTATGACAGTGATAAAAATCGCGTTTGCAGGTTTAACCTCATCTTATTATGTAAGAAAAAGATTTAAGGTTAATGCTTTTTTCACAGTTCTTATTTCAAGTTGCTATGCGCTGATGGAATATAATGTGGTTTACTGCCGCAATATAATGTGGCTTGACGGCGTTGTGATTTTGCCGCTTGCATGCCTTGGCGTTTATGAACTGCTTTATAACGATAAAAAGCCGCTTCTTTTCTTCTCCGTTTTTATTGCTATCTTTTCAAACTGGTATTCGGGGTATATGGTTTGCCTTATGACGGGCTTCTATTTCCTTTTTGAGCTTGTGCTTAAGTATGATTACAGATGCTTTAAAGCTGTTATAGGAAATGCGGTTAAGGACGCTGTAAAGGTTTTGGCCGATATGGTTTTGGGCGTTCTTGCAAGCGGTGCTTTGCTTGTGCCGGGATTGCTTTCACTTGTCGGCGGTAAAGCAGGCGGTATGAAGTTGCTTTTCACCACAATGAATTTCGGCATTTTGGAATGCTTTAAGGGCTTTGATATTTACGCAAAAAGCAATGAATCAAAGGCACCGATTATGTATTGCGGCGCAATAGTTATGCTCCTTGCGATTTATCTTTTCTTTGATAAGCGAATTCAGCTGAAAAAACGCATTTGCAGCCTGCTTTTCTTTATGTTTATGATTTGCAGCTTCTGCTTTACGGAACTTGATGTTATGTGGACTGCTTTTGTTCGCAGCTATTCTTATGCTTTCCGTTGGGCGTTCACTTTTGCTTTTCTTATGATAGTGCTTGCCTCTGCCGCTGTAGCTCATATTCAAAAAGATAAACTTGATAAAACAGCACTTGCAAAGGCGCTCGGTGTTATAGGTGCTGTTTTCCTTCTCCTTGATTTAAACGGAAAATTCAGCAGCCGCTTTGTGGCTTATGCTTATATTGCCGCAGTTGTGTTTTATGCGGCAATGCTGCTTGCAATTTCCGCCGCAAAAAACAAAAAAGCCGCAAAGCTTGTTTCAGTGCTGCTTGTTTGTGCAGTAACTTTTGCGGAGCTTGGTGCAAACGCAACTGTTGCTCTTAAAGGCTATAATGATAAAGAAAAAGACTATGAAACCTACACTGCCGAAATGGAAAGCGTTATTTCGGATATAAAAAACAGCGATTCTTCATTTTACAGAATTGAAAAGGATATATCATATATACAGCTTCTCGGTAGAGATGTTGCAGACAGTGAAGAATTTCTTTTCAATTATAACGGTGTTGAAAGCTATACCTCAACTTACGATGCCAACGTTGATATGTTTATGGCAAAAATTGGCTATTCGGATCCTGCAAGCTTAACAGAAGATAATCAAACGGAAAAATATAACGGCCCAACGGATGTTTATTGGAACAGCCCGATGTTGTTGACGGATTCTTTGCTCGGAATTAAATATCAAATTCTTAAAAATTCGGCATACGGACTTTCCGAATATGAAATTCAAAGCAATGTTCCGCAAAATTTAACGGTTTATAAAAATGATTATGCGCTTCCGCTTGCATATAATGTTTCTGATAATGCCTTTGATGCTCTTGAGTACACATCAAATCCTTTTGAAAATCAGCAAATGTTTCTTTCTTCACTTACGGGAAGCAAGGAAAATGTTTATTCTGATGCGGAAATTGAATATAAAGGTTTAAAAGATGAAAAGGAAAAATTCAGCGTTACCGCAACGGCAAGCGGGCCTATGTATTTTTATTGCGATCCAACCGGCGTTCACTCAGATTTAAATAAGAAAAATTGTGAGCTTAAGGTAAACGGCGATACTGTTCAGCCGATTTGCACAAGATTCAGAATAAATACAATTTATATAGGTGATTTTGAGAAAGGCGAAAAAGTCGATATCGAAATTCTTCATAAAACCAAATCAGATAAAGAGCATAATATCTGTGTTTCAACTCTTGATAAGGAGGCTTTTGAAAAGGCATATTCAGTTCTTTCGTCAGGCAGTGAGTGCGAGCTTAATGTAAGCGGAAACAAAGTGTTTGGCACATATGAAACACAAACCGATTCTGCGGTACTTCTTACACTTCCGTACACAGAGGGCTGGTCTCTTTATGTTGACGGCGAAAAGTGTGATTTTAAAGAAATCGGAAACACTTTTATCGGATTTGAACTTTCGGCAGGCAAGCACACTGTTGAAATGAAGTATACAACGCTTCACAGAAATGCAGGCTTGGCAGCTTCTTTTGCCGGTTTTGCCGGTTTTGCCGTTTGGTGCGTTGTTGATATGGCTAAAAAGAAAAAACAAAAGAAAACCGTTGCTTGATGGATATTTAAAGCACTTGCCTGCGGCTTAAGCAGGCAATAAAAGCCTTGAAATATCGGCAGCAAGCAAAAAACATCAGCTTTGTATAAGTTGTTTACGCATTATTAAAAATATAACCGCCCGCTGAATGATCTGCTCACTCAGCGGGCGGTTTGTTTGTTAGTTTAATTTTTTATGTTTGCGGCATTTTTTTGTGTGCATTATCATGCTTTTTCAGCTTTTCGAAATCCTTTTTTGAAATTTCATTCTGCTCATAGCAACTGCTTATTGCCTGTGTAAGCCCCAATGAAATCATAATAAGTATAATTTGTTTCGGCGAATTAAAAATGTAGTCTGAAAGGCCAAAGCATAAAAACATCATAAAACTTGTAAATATATAGAAAATCAAATCATATCTTTTTCCGTTAGGCGCTTTGGTTTTGAACAGTTTCATAATTGCTGCGCCTATAAGAACAAGCAAGATAATTAGCCCTATAATCCCAAGCTCTGCCCAAATTTCAAGAATAAAGTTATGGGCATGCGGTTTGTCTAATCCGTATTCTTCAAGCAGCATATTGCCCGTGCTTTCACATCCGAAGCCAAGTCCGAAGAAAAATTCACGAAGATTATCTGCTAAATAATCAATTATGCTGCCCCAAATCTTAAAGTGGTTTGCAGATGATTGCTTTGCCGAAACTGCTGCCGAAATCTGCGCTGCCGTTTCGGCGGCTGCTCCTGCTCCGCCGGAATGTGAAGCGCCGTTCGGCTTTGGCTTGGGCGCAAATATAATTCCGTATCTTGTAAGCAAAGAAGGTATTATTATGCAAACAGTAGGCACAAATATTTGCAGCATTCTGCCGCCGTGCCTTTTAATCAGTACTATAAACATAAACAGCCATCCGGCAAGTGCAATAACACAGCCTGCTCTCGTCATTGTGGAGCTTATGCCTGCGCTGATTAAAAGATTTGAGAAAAGATAGAATATCTTCTGCTTTTTTGTTTTTGAATTAAGATAAAGGTAGATGGAAAGGGGATAGGCAAACACTAAATATGATGTCATCAAATTCGGATTTGAGAAAAACCCGCTTGCTCTGTCTGCAAATGTGTTTGTTCTTATCTCAAAAGGCAGCTTTGTGTAAACAAATTTGTCAAGATTTTTGTATATTGGGTTAACAAGAACTCCTCCTGCACCGATATATCCGTCTCTGTGCAGCAAATAAGAGCATATTTGAATTGTGCCTATTGCGCCGTTTAATGCGGCACTTGCCGAAACGGCCTTTAAGATTTCATCTATTTTTTCCTTGGTGTTTGCCAAATTGTTAATCATAACAAGCACCAAAAACATTCCCCACCAAAGGCCTGCCGTGCCTAATGAATCTAATTTGGTGTCGGACCACAAAACGCTTAATAATGCAAGGCTCATAAATGCCATGCAAATTTTTCCGAGTGTGCCAACCTTGGCTTTTCTGCCTTCCTTGCTCCATTGCACCTTAAAAACAATAAACCCTGCGAATAACACGAATGGGCTTATGTATTCGGGCAAAAGAGGAAACAGAAACACCGTTGCTAACAGCCATTGCCATGCAGGGCTGCTGTCGCGATTTTTTACAGCTTCCATAAATAATAAATCTCCGAATTAAATTTATGCGGCCGGTGCCGCTTGAAATTGCGCTGTCGCTTAAGATGTCTACCCTACATAATACTACAAATTATCTTTCTTTTCAACATAAATATTTTATTGTAAAGATATCTTAATAACTCATTAACCAAATGTTGTTGAAATATAGAATGAAATAGTTTATAATTAAGTGTATTTCACAAAAGAACAGGAGAGTTTTTTATGAGTGATAAGGATAAAATCACGCCGACCGATGCCGAAAACGGCAGTATGGACGCACCAAAAAACGAAAGCGCGGAATCTCTTGATTTAAATGAAAAATCAAGCAAAGCTTCCGAAGGCACTTCAAGCGGCGATGTTGAGTATGAAACAAACGATAATTGGCAGTTTGATGCAAGTGCACCTGCTGCGGAAAATGATGTTTTCAGCGAAAACGGTGTTGAATTTAAGCTGCAAAAGGCAAAACCCGTAAAAAAACCGCAGCCCGAACCGGCAGGATATGAGCCTCAGGGCGTTATGGTAAAAAAAGAAACCATTACGGCAGTGCTCGCCTCATTGCTTGCCGTTGTTGTTATTGCAATTCTTGTTATTCTCGGTGTACGTTATTATACTGTTCCGAACAGTAATGAAAAAATGAATCCGGGTAATGTTGTAATGACTGTCGGCGACACCGATGTTTCTGTCGGTATGTATAATTTCTATTATCAAAACATAGTTAGACAGTATGCGCAATATGCCGCAAACGGCTACTATGATATTGATTTAACCAAGGATTTTTCGGAACAATATGTTACCGATGATGACGGTAATGACGTTTCTTGGCAGGATCGTTTTAAGGAAAATACAACAGAGCTTATAAAAAAGAATCTCGTTTATTATCAAAAAGGTCTTGATGCCGGTATTACGCTTACAGACGGCCAAAAAGAAATGATCGATAATCAGCTCAATAATATCAAACGTGCTGCTTCCGCCGCAAATATGGGCGTAAATGAATATATTGCCAATGCATACGGCGATAATTGCGGTCTAGAAACTCTCAGAAAATATCTTGAGCAGAATTATATTTCAAGTGTTTATTATTATCAACTTCAGATAAAGTTTCGCCCGTCTGATGAAGATCTTGATAAGTACTTCAAGGAGCACGAAGATGATTATAAGTCTTGCTCATATTCAATTCTTGAGGCTGCTTACGACACAAGCTCAGACGAAACTAAGAAAGCGGCAATTGAAAACGCAAAGGCAACTATGGCTAAAATAACTGATGAAGCTTCAATGAAAGCACTCATTCCCGAATACAGCGCAGAATTGATTTCAAAGTATATCTCGGCAGGCTATTTCAGCGATGAAAGCGAAGCTATAGAAGCTTTTGAAGGCGTTATGGCTTCCACAAGCGTTAAAACAGATATTGAAAGCAACCTTAGCGAAGATTTGGCCGATTGGCTGTTCAGCGAAAGCACCGCAATCGGTTCCACTAACTATTATGCAGATGATAAAGCCGGCGTTATCTATATAATTCTCAAAACATCTCAGCCCGTTCTTCAAACAGACGATGATTCAAATGTTTATTCGGTAAGACATATTCTTGTTACCCCGGATGATGGTGAAAACTCTTCTTCCACAGCATCTTCTTCCGAAAAAACATATACGGATGAGCAATGGGCTGCTGCACTCGAAAAGGCAAATTCAATTCTTGATGAGTACAATAACGGAGACAAAACCGAACTTTCTTTTGCGGCTCTTGCAGAAAAATATTCGGATGACACTTCCTCAACCTCTGTCAATCTTAATAATATGTACGGCGGCGGAATTATGGATACTCAGCTTGGCCAAATGGTTTCAGATTTTGAGAATTGGGCAATTGATCCGTCCAGAAAGTACGGCGATGTGGGCATCGTAAAAAGCAAGTATGGCTATCATATTATGTTTTTCATATCCTATTGCCCGGAATATATGTATGATGCAGAAAATCAGTATATAACAGAGCTTATTGACGATGATTCCGAATCCGCATCTAAATCATATTATTGCAAGGAAAGAATCGGCATGAAAAACGCCGAATCCGCAACACCTTCCTCAAGCTACATTACCGATGTTACATCATCACATAATCAGTAAAATATGCTGATCGGCAAATATATTCGGCAAAAATTGCCTTATTTGCCGATTATGTAAAAATTTTGCTTGTATTATCTTTCATTTTAGTGTAAAATGATATACGATAAATTCATTTCACGGGGGCTGTAATTTGTTTGTCTGCCGTGATAAATACATGTTAGGATGAAAAAAATGGCAAAGAAAGATTTGAATGAAGACATCTTAAGCGGGGGCTCCATTTCAGGCTCTGCAAAATCCGATAAAAGCGCAAAGAAGGCTGAAAGGCTTGCACAAAAAGCGAAAAAAATTGCTGAAAAAAATGCTGCGCTCGATAAGGAAATTCAAGAGCTCAGAAGTAAGTTAACTTCCGCAACGGATGAGAAAGAAAAAGATGCAATTAAGAAAAAGTTGGATAAAGCAAAAGCAAAGCAGGATGCTCTCAGCGGAAAAAAATCTGCAATCACGGCAAACAACGCTTCTGTAATTCGCAAGGTTGCAGCGTGCGTTTTGGTTGTTGCGATTCTTGTTGCTTATGTCGGCACCGGCGCCGTTCGTAAAGGTTTTGTGCATTCCACCCTGCAGTGGACAACCGGCTTAACCGCCGCAACAATCACTGATGAATCCGGCGATAAGATCAGAATTCCTGTTTCAACTTATAACTATTATTTTGCAACAACTTATAACAAACTTAAGCAAACTCAATCTTCTTATAAGCAATATGGTCTTGATCCAAAGGATTACAACCTTGATGTTGATTTTGAAAAGAAGCTTTCTTCTCAAAAAACCACAAACAGCGATGATAAAGTTGTAACTTGGCTTGAATATGTAAATGAACAAGCTCTTAAATCAATAAAAACAACTTATATGTATTATAACGAAGCTGTTAAGGCCAATAACGGTGAAGAACCGAAAATTACCGATGAACAGCAGTCAGAGCTTGATAAAGCAATAAGCGAGTACAAGTCTGCTGCGGAAAAATACGGCTACACGGTTTCCGGTTATCTTGTTCAGGCTCTCGGTAAGGGCGTAACGGAAAAGGTTTTCCGCCGCGAAATGACTGTGTCATATATAGCACAGAATTATCAGTCTCAGCTCAATACCGATGCTGAAAATAAAGAGTACACAGAAGCTGATTACACTGCTTATAAGGATTCTCATGTTGATGATCTCAGCGCTGTAAGCATCAGAATTTTTGAGGCTTCAAGCGAGGATGATGCTAAGGCATTTAAGGATGAATTAAAGAAGGACGGCTCTAATTTCACAGATCTTTGCGTTAAATATGCCAAAGACGGTGATTATTATAAGAACTATTATGCACAGGATGAGGCATCCACAAAGCTTTATGCAACCAAGGCTGTTCTTAAATCTGCTAAATATGCAATCGCAACCGCCGATTCAAAAGATTCAAATTCATATCCCGGCCTTGATTGGCTTTTCAGCTCAGACCGTAAAGCAGGCGATATTTATCAAACCTCAACAAGCGTTGTTTATGTTATTTCACCCGCTGAGGTTCCGGAGGCTTCAAGCGTAAGCGTTCGCCATATTCTTGTCAGCCCAATAACTGATTCAAGCAGCAAAACTCAAGCTGTTGATGCAACTGCAGAGCAGTGGGCAACAGCTCTTGAAACAGCTAACAAGATCGTAAGCGAATATAATTCCGGCGATAAAACAGAGGACAGCTTTGCTGCACTTGTATCTGCTAACAGTGCAGATACCGGTTCAAGCTCAAACGGCGGACTTTATGAAAATATCGTTCCCGGAAAAATGGTTGACACATTTGAAACTTGGTCGCTTGATCCTTCAAGAAAAGCAGGCGATGTCGGCATTGTTCAAACTCAATATGGCTATCATATTATGTATTTTGTAGGCACATCAGGCACTCCGATTTGGGAGGAAAACGCAAAATCCGCTCTTTCCTCTGATGATTCAACAAGTGCTGCAGATAAGCTTGAAAAGTCTTATACTGCTAAGATGAATTGGTTCGGCAAGTGCTATGTTGAAATTGATACCGATATTGACAGATAATTGCATGCAAGGGGCTGCTTTTTGCAGCCCCTTTGTTGCTTTGTAAGCTTGAAAGGAGTTGTTTGATATGGATGGCATAGAAGCGCTAAAAGAACAGGTTTCTCGCCTTATGGCCGCACTTGAGGATGTTAATTTTGAATGTCAGCGCCTTGAAATCGTTAATTCAAATTTGGATTTTCAGCTCAAAGAGGCTAATCGTGAATTAAATCAGAATATTGCCGTTCTTCAGGCAACGGAAGAGGAAAACGAGCGGCTCAAAGAGCTGCTTAATCAGAAAGTCGGAGAATAAGAGCATTATGGAATATGTTTTAAATACTTCACAGTTAAGAGAATTTGCTCCAAAGCTTAAAGCAGGGGACAGACTTGTTCTTTCGGGAACTGTATATACCTCTCGTGATGCCGCTCATAAAAGAATCGTTAAAGCCTTGGAAAGCGGAAATGAACTTCCGTATGATTTAAAAGATGCGGTAATTTATTATGCGGGCCCTACTCCGGCACCTGAGGGGCTTGCCGTCGGTGCGTGCGGCCCGACTACATCAAGCAGAATGGATGTTTTTGCCCCGCTTTTGCTTGATAAAGGTGTTGTTGCAATGGTTGGAAAAGGCGAGCGCAGCAAAAGTGTTTGTGATGCGATTGTACGCAATAAAGCAGTGTATCTTTGCGCAATCGGCGGTGCCGGTGCACTTGCGTCAAAGTGCATCAAAAGCTGTGAGGTTATTGCTTATGATGATCTTGGCTGTGAGTCTGTTAAACGATTAAAATTTGAAAGTTTTCCGCTTACTGTTGCAGTGGACTGCAACGGCGGAAATGTTTTTGAAAGAAAAAGTTAATATTAAATATTTAGAGGAATTAAATTTTGTCTGTTTTGGCTTTTTGTATATGTTTTATATAAAAAAAGAGGCATTTAATTCCTCTTTTTACTTATATTTCACTATTGATTTTTTATCTTAATAGTGTTATTATAATCGCGGTTAGCAACTGCTAACCTAATTGTATGAATAATGTTCAGAGGAGGACTATTTATAATGACTGATTTTAAACAGTGGCATGGCTTTGAAGGCCGTATCTGGAAAGAAGAAATCAATGTTCGTGATTTCATCCAGAAAAACTATCAGCCGTATGACGGCGATGAATCTTTCCTTGCAGATCCCACTCCTGCAACGGATAAGCTCTGGGGTGTTCTTCAGGGGCTTCAAAAGGAAGAGCGAGCAAATAACGGCGTGCTCGATATGGAAACAGAGGTTGTTTCTTCACTCACTTCTTACGGACCCGGCTACATCAGCGAAGCAGACAAAGATCTTGAGCAAATAGTAGGCTTGCAAACAGATAAGCCTCTTAAGCGTGCATTCATGCCTTTCGGCGGAATTAAAATGGCAGAGCAGGCTTGCACAACATATGGTTATACTCCAAATCCGGAGCTTCACAAAATTTTCACAGAGTATGCAAGAACTCATAACCAGGCTGTTTTTGATGCTTATACTCCGGAAATGATGAAGGCTCGCCACAATAAAATTATAACAGGCCTTCCCGATACTTACGGCAGAGGCAGAATCGTAGGCGACTATCGCCGTGTGGCTCTTTACGGTGTTGATTTTCTGATTGAAGAAAAGCTCAAGGATTTTGCAAATTGCGGCGACGGAACAATGACAGATGATGTAATTCGCCTTCGTGAGGAAATTAAGCTTCAGGTAAATGCTCTTAAAGATATGAAGAAGATGGCAGAAATCTACGGCTTTGATATTTCACAGCCTGCCGGCACTGCAAAGGAAGCTGCTCAGTGGCTCTATTTCGGCTATCTTGCTGCTATTAAAACTCAAAACGGTGCAGCAATGAGCGTTGGCAGAATTTCCACCTTCCTTGATATTTATTTCCAGCGTGATATTGAAGCCGGTGTTCTCAATGAAAGCGAAGCTCAGGAAATCATTGATCACATGGTTATGAAATTCCGTATGGTTAAGTTTGCCCGTATTCCTTCTTATAATCAGCTCTTCAGCGGTGACCCGGTTTGGGCTACTCTTGAGGTTGCAGGTATCGGTATGGACGGCCGCTCAATGGTTACCAAAACAGATTATCGTTTTCTTCATACTCTTGAAAATATGGGTCCTTCACCTGAGCCTAACCTTACTGTTCTTTATTCAAGCGATCTTCCCGAAAACTTCAAAAAATATGCTGCTGCTATTTCTATTCGCACAAGCTCTATTCAGTATGAAAATGATGACGTTATGAAGCCGGTTTGGGGCGATGATTATTCAATCTGCTGCTGCGTATCGGCAACTCAAACCGGTAAGGAAATGCAATTCTTCGGTGCTCGTGCAAACCTTGCAAAATGCCTTCTTTATGCAATCAACGGCGGTGTTGATGAAAAAACAAAGGATCAGGTTGGCCCCAACTTTGCTCCCATCAATGATGAATATCTTGATTATGACACTGTTGTTAAAAAGTACCTTGTTATGATGGATTGGCTTGCCGGTCTTTATGTTAATGTTCTTAATCTTATTCAGTATATGCATGATAAGTATTATTACGAAGCTGCTGAAATGGCTCTTATTGACACAGATGTTCGCCGCACCTTTGCAACGGGTATTGCCGGCTTCTCTCATGTTGTAGATTCGCTCAGCGCTATTAAATATGCTAAGGTTAAAACAATTCGTGATGAAGACGGTCTTGTTGTTGATTATCAAATAGACGGTGATTTCCCGAAATACGGTAATGATGACGACAGAGCAGACGATATTGCTGTTTGGCTTCTTAAAACATTCCTTGAAATGATTAAGCGCCGCCACACTTATCGTAATTCAGAGCCTACAACTTCAATCCTTACCATCACATCAAATGTTGTTTACGGTAAGGCAACAGGTTGCTTGCCGGACGGTCGCCCTGCAGGCGCTCCGCTTTCTCCCGGTGCAAACCCAAGCTACGGTGCAGAGCAAAACGGCCTTCTTGCTTCTCTTAACTCTGTTGCAAAGCTTCCTTATCATTGGGCACTTGACGGTATTTCTAACACTCAAACTATCAATCCCGATGCTCTCGGCCATAATGAGGGTGAGCAAACAAATAACCTTGTTCAGGTTATGGATGGCTATTTTGATCAGGGCGCTCATCATCTTAATGTTAACGTGTTCGGTAAGGAAAAACTTGTTGATGCTATGGAACATCCGGAAAAAGAAGAATATGCAAACTTCACTATCCGTGTTTCCGGTTATGCGGTTAAATTTATTGATTTAACTCGCGAACAGCAGCTTGATGTTATTTCCCGTACCTGCCATGACAGAATTTAACAATAATTCAAGCAGCACAATCGGCTGTGTTCATTCATTGGAGTCTTTCGGCTCCGTGGATGGGCCGGGTGTGCGCTTTGTGGTTTTTCTTCAAGGCTGTGCAATGCGCTGCCGTTATTGCCATAATCCCGAAACTTGGGCTTTCGGCGGCGAGGAATGGGATGCTGAGGCTTTGTTCAACCGTGCTTGGAAATATCATAATTATTGGGGCAAAAACTTAAACTCCGGCGGTATAACCGTCAGCGGCGGTGAGCCTTTGCTTCAAATAGATTTTTTAACGGAGTTCTTTTCAATTGCAAAGCGAAAGGGTGTTCATACCACTGTAGACACGGCAGGGCAACCCTTTTCTGCGGAAGAACCTTTTATTTCCAAATTCAATAAGCTTCTTGAGGTTACCGATCTTTTTATGCTTGATATTAAGGAAATTGATGATGAAAAGCATAAAATGTTAACGGGTAAGTCAAACAAAAGCATTCTTGAAATGGCTCAATATCTTTCGGATGCCGGTAAAGATATGTGGATTCGCCACGTGCTTGTGCCTGGCTTAACAGATGATGAGCAAGGCCTTAAAGAAACAGGAGATTTTATTGCATCGCTTAAAACGGTAAAAAGGGTTGAGGTGTTGCCTTATCACACCCTTGGGCTGTTTAAGTGGGAAAAGCTCGGTATTGATTATTCGCTTAAAGATGCACGCATTCCTACTTCAGAAGAGGTGAAGAATGCAGAGCGGCTTTTGCGTGTTGATGAATATAATGCATAGCTCTTTGTATTGACAAAATACTTGCTTTGTGGTAGTATAGATTTAGTTAGCGTATGCTAACTAAATCTTTTTTGTTTTCGGAGTAATTATGAAACTTCATGCGTCAGGCGAGGATTATCTTGAATCAATTTTAATATTAAAAAATAGAAAAGGCTTTGTTAGGTCTATTGATGTTGCCGTTTTTATGAATTATTCAAAGCCAAGCGTAAGCCACGCTGTTTCCCTTTTGCGAGACGGCGGTTTTATAATGGTTGATGATAACGGTTATCTTGATTTAACATCGGCCGGTAAAGCCGTTGCCGAAAAAATATATGAGCGCCATATTTTCTTTAAAGATATATTAATGAATGCAGGTGTTGAAGAGCAAACGGCTGAGCAAGAGGCTTGCCGTATTGAGCACGACATCAGCGATGATACTTTTTTCAAGATTAAAGAGCATTACGGCAAATAATTTGCTTTGAGTGGTTTTAAAGCTCAGTTTAATTCCATGCCGCTTTGAAAAGAGGTTATAAAATGATTATCAGAAGAGCTGAGGCAGGGGATATAGCGCAAATATCGGCCCTGCTTTATCAGGTACACGGCGTGCACGCAAATGCAAGGCCCGATATTTTTGTGCCGGGTAGAAAGAAATATTCCAATGCCGAACTTGCAGATATTATTTCTACTGATAACAAGCCTGTTTTTGTTGCCGATGAAAACGGTAAAACATTGGGCTATGCTTTCTGTGTTTTTAAAACACCGAGTATACCATCTATGCAGCCTGTTAAAACGCTGTATATTGATGATTTATGTGTTGATGAAAATTGCCGAGGCGTCGGTATAGGTAAAAAGCTTTTTGAATTTGTTAAGGATTTCGCAAAGCAATCCGGTTGCTATAATTTAACTCTTAATGTTTGGGAATGCAATCCCGGCGCAAAAGCATTTTATGAAAGCTGTGGGCTTTCGGTAATGAAAACCGAAATGGAGCATATATTTTAAAATAACATAAAACAGGGCTTCTTTGTTAAGCCCTGTTTTTTTATTCGATGTTTTTTCTTATATCTGAAAGCACCTTTTTTTCAATTCTTGAAACATAGCTTCTGCTGATATTAAGCCTTGCGGCAACCTCTCTTTGTGTAAGTGGCTTTTTGTTGTCAAGCCCGTAACGAAGAATTATTATTTCTCTTTCCCGTTCATCTTCAAGGTTTTCAAGATATTCGGCGGCTTTTTCCCATCTTATTTTTTTCTCCAAATCTTCTGCCATATCCCTGTTGTCGCTAATTGTGTCTTGCAGAGTCAGCGGATTGCCGTCTCTGTCGCTTTCAAGAGAATCTCCAAGATAAACATCGGTTGCGTTTTTCCTTATATTTCGAAAATGCATCAGTATTTCGTTTTCAATGCACCTGCTTGCATATGTTGCAAGTCTGATGCCTTTATCAGGCTTAAAGCTGTCTATTGCTTTTATAAGTCCTATCGTGCCTATGGAAATTAAATCCTCTGTGTCGTTTGTTTTAGAATAATATTTTTTTACTATGTGGCTTACAAGCCTTAGATTTCTTTCAATTAAGAGCGCCCTGGCGTTTTTGTCTCCCTCGGCAAGCTTTCGCAGGGCTTCTTCCTCTTCCTTTTTCTTCAGAGGCTTCGGAAAGCAAGAACTGTTGCTTATGTGTAAAATGAAATATAAAACATTTGCTCCGAAAAAAGATATTATTGCGGAAAGCATAACATATCACCGCTTAATCTATATGCTTATGCAGGCTTGTTTAATGATGTTTTACTGTTCTTTTCAAAAAATAAGAAGCCGATCGGCGAAAACCCGTTCGGCTTCTTTTATATGAAAAATCTAAGTTCTTTTTGAAGCTCTTTTGAGCTTTTATATCTTTTTGATATTTGCGTGCTTGTTGCTTTTGTAATAATGTGCCTTATTGCGCCGCCGGGCTGGTCAATTGCAGGGTGAGTTCCTGTAATCATAATGTTAAGCAGCACGCCCAGTGCATAAATGTCTGTTGATTTGCCGGATTGAGTAATACCGTATTGCTCAGGTGCGGCATAACCGATTGTTCCGAGAGTGGCTGTATCTTTGCCGTCATTTTCCGAAACGCATCTTGCTATGCTTAAATCAATTAAAACAGCCTTATCATCGCTGTTAATTATTATGTTTTCCGGTTTTATGTCTCTGTGTATTATGCCCAGTGAATGAAGCTCTGTGAGCGCATTGCATCCCGGCTTTTTATCTTTATTCGGCTTTTATAGATATGTTTTTCAGCACCGTTTTGGTGCAATAATTATTTCCTTCTGTTTTGTGAGTATATGTTCCGCTGTATTTTGCGGCAATTTCTTTGATTATTTTTGTGCCGTATCCATGTTCGTCGGCTTTGCTTTGAAGTCTGTTTTCGTGCCCGTGCGGTTTGCCGTTTCTGCTTTCAAAAACAATTTCGTCTTTATTTATTTCAACTCTAATAAAGCTTGTTTTATTGTTGTTTAGTTTTGATGCGGCGGTAACGGAATTATCAGCAATGTTAAAAAGAATTCGGCAAATATCATAATCATCTGCTTGTATCGGAAAACTTTCGTCTATCTCAACATCAAGCTTAACTCCAATCTTTTTTGCTTCCTGTTTTTTAAGATAAAGCGTTGTGTTTATCGCATCGTTTGAACAAACGGAAAATTCGGAAATTTGGCTTATGTCATCACTTGTTTTGTTTAGAATATGCAATGCCTTTTCCGGCTTGCCCATTTCAATAAATCCCGCTGCAGTTGCGGTTATGTTAGCAAAATCATGCTTAATTCTTCTGTATCTTTGCTTTTCCTCATTAAGCATAAGCATTTGGTTGTAATCCATTTTGTTGCGCAGAATTTCACGTTCACCGATGATGTTTTGGCGGTGGATTTTCTCAAAATATTCAATAACAAAGGGAAAGGAACAGTCAAACAGCATAACAAGAAGCAAAATAATATACACAACAATGTTGGCTATTCTGTCTTTTGCGTCTGATCCGCTGTATGCTCCCGGTGCGGTAAACATGGCAATAGACACAACCACTATGTGTGAAAAAGGCAAGAAGGTTATAAAAGCAAATACTTTTTTACTTCTGTCCTTAGCTTTTTTTGAATCTGCCGCTTTAAGTATGCCGGCAAATAAAAAGCTGCTTGCAATGAAAATGATGCACGAAATCATATATGTAGACATATAGTCTGTGTAATCGTGCGTAATTATTTTTTCAAAAGTTGTGTTATAAACAATGGAGTAAAGAGCGGCTATTCCAAACATACAGCCAAGGTTCGAAACAAGCCAGAAAAGCATTGAAATTACTTTTTTATAAACGCTTCCCGTCATCATAAACAGTGCTATGAAAAACAGTAAAATGCAATAAACAACATAGCCCAATTTGCTCACCGTTGTGTCGGCATTATAAAAAAGAAGCGAAGTAACTATTCTTGCCGCAAAAACAGCACCGAAGGTTGCAATCGGGCTGAATTTGTCTTTCAGCAAGCTTCTTGAAATGTTGTAAAATGCAAACGCCGTTGCAAAAAGCTGCATAATTCTCCATGGAAACATGGTGGAAAGATCAATTATCGGCCCCAAAAAAACACCCCTTTCTTTGCTATTTTGTCAGCAGGTATGATTGATATTGCTTAATAATTTTGCCGTATTTTTTCGGCGGCACGGGTATTTTCTCACCGCTTTTAAGAATAAGCTTATGTGGCTCGTATGTTTCAATTTGATTAAGATTAACTATGTAGCTTTGATGGCATCTCAAAAAATACAGCGGCAGCTCTGCTTGGTATTTACTGAGGCTTGTGTGAATCGTTATTTCTTTCCCGCCTGTAATGTGCATTTTTATGTTGTTTCCCTGCGTTGTTTCAAGGTAAAGAATATCACGGTAGCTTATTATGTGATTTTTGCTGCCTGATTTTATTATTACGCTTTCCGGGTTTCTTTGCGAACTGTTTTGAAGGGCTCGCTTTAATGCTTTTTCGATTTTTTCATCCGTCATTTTTGATTTAATCAAAAAATAGCAACAATTACTGTCTGAAATATTATAAGCACTTGCAGGAAACGAAGTCATGAAAATGATTTGTGTGTATGATGAGCGAATGTTGTTTATTGACCAATTCATTGAATTTTCGTTATTAACCATTATGTCAAGAAAAAGCACATCAACCTTTGTGTCCGCAAGCACCTCGGCAAGCTGATTTAAATCTGAAACAATTTGTATATCGTAGTCCGTTTCAAAAAAACCTGCCAGGCAATTTCTAACCTTATATTCCACGATTTCACGAAAATCGGTGTCGTCATCGCATATAACTATGTTAAGCATATAATATCACTGCTTTCGTCGAATAATGTAGTTTGATTATAACTTACTTTAAAAATTTTGTGTAGAACTATATATAAATAAATTGTAAATATTTTTGCCTAATTTGCAATCATAACGGAATTTGATTACAAATCAATTATTCTGTAATGGCGTTTCTGTAAAATTCAATTGCTCCGTCAATCATTTCGCTTCCTGCTTCGTCAAAAGGAAATAAAACACTGTAAACGTGAGCAAGACTTTTGCCGTTGTATTTCGGATAATCCTTCAGTGTTGTTTCCACACCTTTGCTTTCAAGCAAGGCCGCCAGCTTTTGCGTTTGCTTTCTTGCAAGGCTGTCACCGCTGCTTGTTATAAGATATGTTGGCGGCAATGCATTTGCATAACCGATTATTTCATCAAAGTTCATATAATTGTATGTGCTTTTATGTTTATAATCGCTTCCCCAAAGAAGCTTTGTGTATATGCTGATTGCACCGTCTTTCATATACGCAACGGGAGAAGTGAGCAGCAATGCATCTATATCCATATCAACTGCAACTGTTTCAAAAACGTCTCTTAATTCCGCACTTTGAATCAGCACCGAAGAATATGCCGCAAGCATTCCGCCTGCCGAATCCCCGGTAAGCATAATGCTGTTTTCATCGCAGGGGTAATTTTTCATTTCCTCGGAAATACTTTTTAAAGTTGCCATAACATCCTGCAGCTGCTCCGGCACAATAACATCCGGCACAAGGCGGTAGCTTATGCTGAAAACAACAAAACCTCTGTCTGCAAGAGCACGGCAGTAATATTCGTTTAAATCCTTTGTGGCATACATCCACCCACCGCCGTGTATGTCTATAATTACAGGCAGTTTTGCGTCGGGATCTGTGTTTTTCGGGTAAAACACATCATATTTGTGATAAAGATTTCCGTCATCTATGTAGGGAATATCTTTTCTCATTTCAACTTCGGGCGGCGTTTGCGTGCTGTGCTTTTTTTCATCACCCTTTGCACAAAAATACCAGATCATTTCCATAAGCTTCATAATCGGATTTTTGTCCAAATTGCCTACGGAATCGCTTTTGTATTCAATTGAATCTGATTTGAGCATTCCGCCTATATAAGTGATATTGTCAGCGGTGTCAGCTTGCTTCTTTGTTACAATTCCTATAAATGCCGTTGCGGTAATTGCAATGGCAAGAATAATGCAAATAACGGCCTTTAATGCTTTTGCGGCTTTGCTTTTATTATGCTTTTTTGTTTGTGTTGATAATTGCGTCATGGTTTAAATCTCCTTTTATTTGTAATGTTTCAGATTAAGTGAAGCTGTGTTCAACTGTTATAACAAGAAAAGCACGTTTGTCTTTTTTTAATATTTCTGCCTGCAAATCGCTTATTATTTCTTTGTTGCTTTTCGGATAATTGTGGGGAATAACAAGGTCAAATATAAAGTTTGCTCTCTCTTTTCCGTCAACAACTCTGAAATCATGAAAGTCAAATCTTTCGTCATATGCCTTGATAACCTCTCTCATCATTTCTCGGTCATGGTTTATTTGTTCATCATTAACAACAATCGGGTCCATGTGAATGCACATGTTTATGTTTAATCGCTTGCTTATGATTTTTTCCGTTAAATCAATAATCTCGTGCACTTCGATAATATCAGCGTCACTTGGCACTTCCGCATGTGCCGATGCGATGATTCTTCCCGGGCCGTAATCATGCACAATTAAGTCGTGCACGCCGAATATAAATTTCTGCTCAAGCATGATACTTTCTATTTCTTTTACAAGCTCAGGATCGGGGGCTTTGCCCAACAAGCGGCTCATAATGTCTTTAACTATGTCTATTCCGGAAACAAAAATAACTATTGCAACTATTATGCCGATAATTCCGTCTGCATAAATAAATTTAGTGAAATGAGAAATTAAAAGAGCGGCAATCGTTGCGGCTGTGGCAATGCAGTCGTTAAGCGCATCCTGTTTAACTGCTTTTGCATTAACATTGTCTGTTTTTTTATAGATTTTATCATTAAAGTATGCCATCCAAAGCTTAACTCCGATGGCTGCAATAAGTATTATCAGTGATATTATGCTGAATTTAACATTTTGTGGGTTTATTATTTTTTCAATGCTGTTTTTGCCAAGTTCAAAACTCATAAGGAATATCAAAAAAGAAATAATGAGAGCACTTATGTACTCAATTCTGCCATGGCCGAACGGGTGTTCGTCGTCCATCGGCTTGTTTGACAGCTTAGTGCCAACTATTGTTACTATGTTTGAGCTTGCATCCGAAAGGTTGTTTACGGCATCTGCGGTAACGGAAACAGAATTTGTTGCCACGCCTACGGCAAATTTAAATGCACAAAGAAGCAGATTGCAAAAAATGCCGACTATTCCGGAAAGAACGCCGTATCCCTCTCGTTTTTTTGTTTCGCTCAAATTTTTATTTCTGAAATAGAGTTTTATAATCAAATCGCTCATTGTTTTTTCACCGTTCCTACAGAATAATTTATAAATTAGTATATTTAAAAGCGTTGTATTTTATAATATCATCTTTTTTTGCCTAATACAATAAAAATTTGGTTTGTGCTTTTCTATTTAAGAGCCGCTGTTTTAACGCTGTACAGAAGCGAAGGTTTGTGCTATAATCTCTGCGGAGGTTGAATATGAAAACTTTTATGATTATAAACGGCTCTCCAAGGAAAGACGGCGTTTCCGCAGAGCTTGTAAAGCAGGTTAAGCCGCATTTCTTGGATTGTGAAATAAAGGAATATAATGTTTTTGATTTGGCTCCGGCACCTTGCACCGATTGCAAGTATTGTGAATATCATGAGGGCTGCGCAAATCATGATCTTGATATATTTTTTGAAGATTTTGAAGCTGCGGATTATGTTGTGTTTTTCACACCGGTTTATAATAATTTTTTTCCCGCTCCGTTAAAGGCGGTTATAGACCGCTTTCAGCGCTATTTTAATGCTCGGTATAAGCGAGGCGCAAAGCCGCCGATTGAAAAGCCTAAAAGAGTCGGAGTGATTATTTCATCCGGTTCAAATGCAAGAATAGCCGCTGATTTTATGACAAACACTTTGCGCCAATCTTTCGCCGTGCTCAACGGAGAAGTGTGCGCAAGATATTATATTCCGAATACCGATCTCGGTATGTACACATTCAATTTAACTGAATTGATGCAGTTTATTCATCAACTTAAAGGCTGATAAAAAAATGCAGATCAAGCTTTGGCATTGCGCCTTGCTCGGTCTGCATTTTTTGCGGTATTTGTAAAAATGTTTATGCGGACACATCGCAACGTAATTTACATTGTATTGTGCTTTGACTGCTCGGAATGTTTCTTATAGTAAAACACACAGATTTGTTGCTTACTTGTTTAATTTCTTTGCAATCAGTTCAGCCTTTTTATCGTCAAATATATTTGTTAATCCTTCCCATGTCAGTTGGCGCCTTTCAAACCAAAGGTTTTGGAAAAATCCTTTAATCTTGTTCGGATTTGCCGTGCAAAGCTTTGTATATCCTATTCCGTTTTTATCAAGATAAGAATAATAGAAGTTTATTTTGTTTAGGAATTCTTCATAAGAGCTGTTTCCGCTCCAAACCGTTTCGCTCATTGCACCAAGCCGTGGATATGTCATTTTGTCCGCTTTTCTCATGTCAGGCACATATTCCGTCCATAATGTTGCCTCTGCTCCTAAGCAGTTGCCGCTGAATAACTTATGATTTGCGGTGTCTTTTAAGCTTGTATAGCCATATGGCAGGTCAATATAATAAGCACTTGTGCTTGTGTCTATAAACGCTCTGTTTCCCGTGTCTGTATCTTTGCATTTCGTGAATCCCAAGTCTTCGGAAAGCAGTTTGTCGTCTTTTAAATCCCAGCTCCACATAAATGCCTGCTTGCCCTTGCTTTTGCAGTAGTCATTTATTCTGTTCATAAAATAACATTGCAGTTCTTCCTCGTCTTTTAAACCAAGCTCCTTAATTTTTGCACGGCAATGCGGGCAAATGTGCCATCTGTGCTTCGGAACTTCGTCGCCTCCGATGTGAAAGTATTTATCCGGAAACATTTCACAAAGCTCGTCTATAACATCCTCAACAAATTTATATGTGCTTTCCTTTCCGGCACACATAACATCGTGTTTAACTCCCCAATGATCGGCAACGGGCAAATTTCTCTCAAGGCAACCAAGATAATTATAGCATGCCATTGCACTTCTGCTGTGGCCGGGAATGTCAAATTCGGGCATAACGGCAATTCCGAAATTGTGGGCATAATCAACAATGCTTTTTATATCGCTTTTTGTGTAATATCCGCCGTGAGGTTTGTGATTGAAATTTGTTTTTTTCCTTATTGAGCCAACTTCGGTCAGCAACGGGTATTTTTTTATTTCAACTCTCCAACCCTGATCCTCGGTCAAATGCAAATGCAAAAGGTTCAGCTTATGCAGAGCCATTTTTCTGATAAATAGTTTAACATCTTCAACGGGGTAAAAATATCTTCCCACATCAAGCATAAATCCCCTGATTTTACAGCTTGGTTTGTCCTTAACAATTATATGTGGCACATTTTTTCCAAATTCAAATAAAATTTGCTTAAGGGTTTGAAGCGCAAATACTTTGCCTGCGGTTCCGCTTGAATATATGCGGATTTTTTCGCCTGTTTCAAGCCGATATTCTTCGTCTTGAAGCGCCGAATCATCAATGAATTCGATTTCCGTTGAGTTTCCTTGCTTTATATCTGTCTTGCTTAAAAAATTATAAAAATCATCAAGCACATCGTTGCTTATTTTATCGCTCTGTAAATGAATGGATTTGATTTCAAAAATTTTATTTTTGTCTGTTTTTTCAAATAAAGGTGTGGGTATTATATTAAGCATTGCTATGTGCCTTTCAAGGTGTTTCAAACAATTATACACTAAATTACTTTTGTTGGCAACCGGCTTGGCTCAGGCTTTTTGAATGGCAGGGTATAGGAATTTCTTCAGTTGAATTGCGACAAGTTTAAACATAACCGCCTTGCGTGCCGGATTTATTATTTGTTAAAACATTATTTATGATTATTTATTGATAAAATCAAGCTGTTATGCTATAATTGCGTTATTATTATGGAGAAGTGTGGGTAAATGGTAATTTTAGGTATAGATCCCGGCTATGCTATAGTCGGCTGGGGCGTTTTGGAATATAAAGCCAATAAATTCAGGGCTATCGATTACGGTGCAATAACCACAGAAGCAAAAACACCTTTTCCGCTTCGGCTGATGGATATTTATAACGGAATGAATAAAATAATTTCTGATTATAAACCTCAGGTTATGAGCATGGAAAAGCTTTTCTATAATAACAATGCAAAAACAGTTATTGATGTTGCGCAGGCAAGGGGAGTTATAACTCTTGCGGCTCAGCAAAACGGAGTTCAAATTTCAGAATATACTCCTTTGCAAGTTAAGCAGTCTGTAACGGGATACGGCAGAGCCGTTAAAAAACAGGTGCAGGAAATGACAAGAATTATTCTTAATCTTGAAAAAATCCCCAAGCCGGATGATACGGCGGATGCCCTGGCAATGGCAATTTGCCATGCGCACTGCAGCGGCAGCCTTCTCGGAGGAATGAACAACTATAATATTATTGCGCGATAGCTTTTTGCTGCATGAAAGGGTGTAACCGAATTATGATATATAACTTAACCGGAAAAGTATCTTATATTTCCGATCAATTTGTTGTTGTTGAATGCGGCGGCGTAGGCTTCAAATGCTTCACTTCTTTGAATACTGCCAAAACAATAGGCTCAATCGGATCATTAGTAAATCTTTTTACATATCTTTCCGTTAAGGAGGATGCTCTTGATCTTTACGGCTTTGCAACCGAGGATGAATTGAATTGCTTTAAGCTTTTGATTTCAGTTTCCGGAGTTGGTCCGAAGGCGGCTGTGTCAGTGCTTTCGGAGCTTTCACCGTCTAAACTGGCTATCGCCGTTGCTGCAGGGGATGTTAAATCAATTACAAAAGCAAACGGCGTGGGTAAAAAAATTGCAGAAAGAATTGTGCTTGAACTAAAGGATAAGCTTGTAAACTCCGTTGGCGGCGAAATTTCGGCAGATATAGGCTCTGCTGCTTCAATTGTTGAAGAATCCTCATCTGCAGAAGCAGTTGAGGCACTTGTTGCACTCGGCTTCAGCCAAAGCGATGCGGCAGTTGCAGTAGGCTCAATGGATAAATCTCTTTCTGTTGATGAAATGATAAGGCTTGGATTAAAACAGCTTGCGGGAAATTTATAATTGGTGAATAATGATGGATGAAATGGATTTTGAAAACAGAATAGTATCCACCGAATTTAATCAGGCAGACGGCGATATGGAAAACAGCCTTCGCCCAAAGCAGATGAGTGATTATATAGGGCAGGATAAGGTTAAAGAAAATCTTTCGGTTTATATTCAAGCTGCAAAAGGCAGAGGAGAAGCTCTTGATCACGTGCTTCTTTACGGCCCGCCGGGGCTTGGCAAAACAACTCTTGCAGGAATTATAGCCAATGAAATGGGCGTAAATATAAGAATAACAAGCGGCCCGGCAATTGAAAAGCAAGGCGATCTTGCAGCTTTGCTTACTAATTTGCAAGAGGGCGATGTGCTTTTTATAGATGAAATTCATCGCCTTAACAGAAGTGTTGAAGAGGTGCTTTATCCGGCAATGGAGGACAGGGCACTTGATATTATTATCGGCAAAGGGCCGTCTGCAAGGTCAATCAGGCTTGATTTGCCTAATTTTACGCTTGTGGGCGCAACAACACGTGCAGGTCAGCTTTCTGCACCGCTCAGAGACAGATTCGGCGTTATTATGCGATTGGAGCTTTATACTCCGCAGGAACTTTCGGTTATTGTAAAACGCAGTGCATCAATTCTCGGAATAGATATTGATGATGAAGGTGCAGCGCAAATAGCGGCTCGCTCAAGGGGAACTCCCCGTATAGCAAACAGGCTGCTCAAGCGAAGCCGCGATTTTGCGGAGGTTAAGTATAACGGGGTTATAACCGCCGAGGCCGCTGCCGATGCTCTGTCAAGAATGGAGGTTGATGATCTCGGCCTTGATGCAATAGACAGAAGATTGCTTACGGCAATGATTAAAAACTATAACGGCGGTCCGGTAGGTCTTGAAACCATTGCAGCGGCAATAGGCGAAGAGGCAGTTACAATTGAGGATGTTTATGAGCCGTATCTTATGCAAATCGGGTTTTTGAGTCGAACACCGAGGGGCAGATGTGCTTCTCCCGCCGCTTATAAGCATCTTGGCTTTGAGCAGGACGGCCAACAATCCTTAATGTGATTTATTCAAATATGCTGGTTGTGTTTTTGCAAGGCAATAACACGTAAGCACACATTTAATTTTATTGAAAGGTTACTGTATTATGGGCAAATTATTCGGAACAGACGGTGTAAGAGGCATCGCAAATAAAGATTTAACAAATGAGCTTGCCATGCAAATAGGTATGGCGGCAGCCGAAATTCTTATAGAGGAATGTGAAGGCACACCTACCGTTATGATCGGAAAAGACACAAGAGCATCGGGCGATATGCTTGAAGCGGCACTTACGGCAGGCTTTTGTTCGGTTGGTGTTAATGTGCTTTCAGTTGGTGTTGTTCCAACTCCCGCAGTTGCTTATCTTGTCGGCAAATACGGCTGTGCGGCAGGTGTTATGATTTCTGCTTCACATAATCCTTGCGAATATAACGGAATAAAAATTTTTCAGTCAACCGGTTATAAGCTTCCTGATGAAACAGAAGAAAAAATCGAAGCAATAATACTTGATAAAAATTATCAAATAAAAACAAAAATCGGCGGCGAAGTTGGCAAAAGAATTTATTGCAAAACTGCTGTTGAAGATTATATCAACCATGTTGTTTCCGTAACGGATGTAAGGTTTGACGGCTTAAATATCGCAATAGACACGGCAAATGGTTCTGCTTCCGTTTGCGCAAAGGAGATATTTACACGCCTCGGTGCTAAGTGCCATATGCTTTCGGACACTCCGAACGGCGTTAATATCAACGATAAATGCGGCTCAACTCATCCGGAGGAGCTTATGGCTTTTGTTAAGGCAAATAAGCTTGATCTCGGTGTTGCGTTTGACGGTGATGCAGACCGTATGCTTGCCGTTGATGAAAACGGTGAGCTGGTAGACGGAGATAAGATTATTGCAATCTGCGCATCTCAAATGAAGCAAGACGGAAAACTTGCAAAGGACACCGCTGTTGTTACCGTTATGAGCAATATGGGCTTTTTTAAATTCTGCGAGGAAAATGAAATCAATTGTGCAAAAACCGCAGTAGGCGACAGATATGTTCTTGAAAGAATGCTTCAAAAGGGCTATAATATCGGCGGCGAGCAGAGCGGTCATGTTATTTTTCTTGATTATGCCACCACGGGAGACGGTGAATTGTCTGCCGTTAAGCTTATTGAAACAATCGTTAAAAGCGGTGCAACTCTCGGTGCACTTGCAAAAATAATGACAGTTTATCCTCAGGTGCTCATAAATGTTCCCGTAACTCCGGAGGGCAAGCTTAAATATAATAATGACGAATACATCATTTCTGCGGTTCAAGAGGCAGAAATGGAGCTTCACGGCGACGGCCGTGTGCTTGTTCGTGTTTCCGGCACGGAGCCTTTGGTGCGTGTTATGCTTGAAGGAAAAAATATCGAGCAAATAACAAAACTCGGAAAACAAATTGCAGATGTGGTAAAGGAAAGACTCAGCTGATGAGATACACAAAAGATTGGGCGGATTATGAGCTGATTGATTGCTCCTGTGGTGAAAAGCTTGAAAGATGGGGTAATCAGGTGCTTGTGCGTCCGGATCCGCAGGTTATATGGAAAAGCGAAAAAAAGAATAAACTTTGGTATTCTTGTGATGCGCGCTATCATCGCTCAAGTTCGGGCGGCGGTGAATGGCAATTTTTTAAAAAAGTGCCTCCGGCGTGGAAAATTAAATATAAGGACTTAACATTTAATATCAAAACAATGGGATTTAAGCACACCGGGCTTTTTCCCGAGCAGGCTGTCAATTGGGATTATGTCAGAGATATTATTCGCACAAGCGGCAGGAAAGATATAAAAGTTCTTAATCTTTTTGCTTACACTGGCGGTGCCACGGTTGCCTGCCTCAAAGAAGGCGCTTCTGTTGTGCATGTTGATGCTTCAAAGGGAATGACTCTCTGGGCAAAAGAAAATGCAAAAGACAGCGGAGTTTCAGATAAACCGGTTCGCTGGATTGTTGATGATTGCATAAAATTTGTTCAGCGTGAAATAAGACGCGGCAACAAATATGATATTGTCATTCTCGATCCTCCGTCTTACGGCAGAGGTCCAAAGGGCGAAATTTGGCATCTTGAAGATCAGCTTTATGATTTTGTGCAGCTTGTTGAGCAGGTGCTTTCCGATAATGCGCTTGCCGTGTTGCTGAATTCATACACAACCGGGCTTTCGGCATCTGTTATGAAGTATATTCTTGATGATGTTATCGTTAATAAGAAAGGCGGCAGTGTTTTTGCGGATGAAATCGGGCTTCCGGTTTCATCCGGCGCAGGCGTTTTGCCATGCGGTGCAACTGCTGTTTGGAAAAATCAATAAATGAGTTTAATTGAATTTCAAAATGTCTCTTTTTCTTACGGTACCGATGAGGGCGAAGAAAAAGTTGATGTTATAGAAAATTTAAATTTGAATATAGAAAAAGGCAGCTTCACTGCCGTGCTTGGCCATAACGGCTCCGGAAAATCAACGCTTGCTAAGCTCACAAACGGAATTCTGTTTCCGCAGCAGGGAAAAGTTATTGTTGACGGTGCCGAAACAAAGCCGGACGACAGTATTTTTGACATTCGTAAAAAAGTGGGTATGGTTTTTCAAAATCCCGATAATCAGATAGTGGCTTCAATCGTAGAAGAGGATGTTGCTTTCGGTGTTGAAAATTTAGGTGTGCCGCCGCAGGAATGCCGCAGGCGTGTTGATGAAGCCATGAAAACAGTAGGTATCTATGAGCAACGCTTAAAAGCACCGCATAAGCTTTCGGGCGGCCAAAAGCAGCGGGTTGCCGTTGCAGGCATAATTGCCATGAAGCCGGAATGTATTGTGCTTGATGAACCCACTGCAATGCTTGATCCCAGCGGCAGGGCAGAGGTGCTTGAAACAATTAAAAAGCTCAATAAGGAAGAAGGCATAACTGTTGTGCTCATAACGCATTATATGGATGAAGCCGTTCAGGCGGATCGTGTTGTTGTTATGGACAGTGGCAGGATTGTTATGGATGACACTCCGAGAAATGTTTTTGCTCAGGTGGAAACCGTTAAGTCTTACGGCCTTGATGTGCCTCAGTCAACGGAGCTTTTGTATCGATTGGGATTGAAACCCGAAAAAACGGTTTTAAACTCGGATGAATGCGTGGAATACTTGTTAACCGCGCTTAAAAGCAGCAAATGAAAGCTGCTCAAGCGGAATTGTGCTATTGTTAGGCACATATTAAATGAATTTTAAAAAACAGCAAACGGAAAGGCTGAGTGAATATAAATGTCGGTATTGGTTTGCGAAAAATTGAATTACCTTTACAGCATCGGCACTCCGTTTGAAACAGCTGCTATTAAAGATGTTGATTTCTCTGCCGATAAGGGTGAAATGATTGGAATTATCGGCCATACGGGCAGCGGTAAATCAACTCTCATTCAGCATATGAACGGCTTACTTGAGCCGCACAGCGGTTGTGTGATTCTTAACGGAAATGATATTTGGACTAAAGAAAACAGAAAAAAAATAAGAAATGTGCGTTTTACCGTTGGCCTTTGCTTTCAATATCCGGAATATCAAATTTTTGAAGAAGATATATTTAAAGAAATTGCTTTCGGCCCAAAACAGATGGGGCTTTCGGAAGAGGAAACCGCAAAGCGTGTGCGTGAAAGCATGGAATTTGTCGGCTTAAAAAGCGATATGGTTGATAAATCGCCGTTTGATTTATCCGGCGGTCAAAAAAGGCGTGTTGCAATAGCTTCCGTTATTGCAATGATGCCGCAAGTTCTTATTCTTGATGAGCCTTGTGCAGGGCTTGATCCCAAAGGCAGGGATTCGATTCTTGATATGATTAAAAAATATCAAAAATCAACAGGCAGCACTGTAATTATAGTTTCTCATTCAATGGAGGATGTTGCAAGGCTTTGCAGTAAGGTTTATGTTATGAACGGCGGAGAGGTTGCCATGAACGGCACCGTTGCCGATGTTTATTCAAGAGGAAATGAACTCAAAGCCATGGGGCTTAATGTGCCGCAGGTAACAGATATTTTCATCAAGCTTAAAGAGCATGGCATTGATTGCAAAACAGATATCTATACGATTGATCAGGCACAGGCAGAAATTAAAAGACTTATGAACACGGGGGTGCACTGTGAGTGATATAACCTTGGGGCAATATTTCCCCGGAAATTCTTTTATTCATAAAATGGACGCACGAATGAAAATAATGCTAACCGTTGCCGTGATTGTTGCACTTTTCGTGTGCAAAAACTTTTATACCCTTGCTATGGTAACAGTATTTTCTGTTGCAATTGTCTTGGCGTCCAAAATCTCGCTTAAAACAATTTTTAAAAGCATTAAGCCGCTTGCGGTTATAATTATCATAACATCGGTGCTTAATCTTTTTTATGGCCAGGGAGAGCCTCTCGTAACTCTTTTCGGCAGGCTGAAAATCACAGAGGCGGGCATTTGCACGGCAATCTTTATGTCTGTCAGAATTATATTGCTTGTTGTTGTCGGCTCGTTGCTGACCTACACAACCACTCCCACTGATTTGACAGATGCAATTGAAAGATTGTTTTCGCCGCTTAAGGTGTTTAAGCTTGATGTACATTCGGTTGCAATGACTATGACTATTGCACTTCGTTTTATACCTACGCTTATTGAAGAAATAGATAAAATCACGGCAGCACAAAAATCAAGAGGAGCAGATCTTGAAAGCGGTAACCTTGCACGCAGGGCTAAGGCACTTGTGCCGATTCTTATTCCTTTGTTTATATCTTCGTTCAGGCGTGCAAACGAATTGGCTTATGCCATGGATTGCCGTTGCTACAGAGGCGGCGTGGGCAGAACAAAAATGAAGCAGGTTAAAATGGAAGGCAGGGATTATGCCTCTCTTGCTGCGGTAGCAGTTTTGTTTGCGCTTGTTATCTATATAAATACACTGACGGCGGCGGTAATATGATAAATTATTTGTTATATATAGGTTATGACGGCTCTGAATATCACGGCTGGCAAATCCAAAAAAATGCCTTAACGGTGCAACAGGTTTTTCAGCAGGCGCTCGAAAAGCTTTTTTGCGAAAAAACAGACATTAAAGGATGCAGCAGAACAGACAGCGGAGTGCATGCCAATATGTATTGCATATCTTTTAAATCTGAAAAGGAATTACCGTGCCGTAATGTTGTTGCGGGGCTAAATACATATTTGCCGAAAAATATAGCGGTTTTTGATTGCAAAATAATGCCGCTTGATTTCCATGCAAGATACAGTGTTCATTCAAAAGAATATGTATATAGGGTGCACAACGGCAAAATAAGAAATCCTTTTTTGCAAAATTATGCGTTTCACTATAAATATCCTATAGATGCCGAATATCTTGACAGAGAGGCAAAAGCTTATATAGGCACTCATGATTTTGCGGCATTTTGCTCCGCAAATTCAAAGGTTGAAAGCACCGTAAGAACAGTTTATGATTTCAGGGTTGAGCGTTTTGGCGATGAAGTTCGTTTTATTGTCAGTGCAAACGGCTTTCTCTATAATATGGTGCGAATTATGGTGGGAACTCTTTTGTTTGTGAATGAGGGTAAAATAAAGGCCGGCGAGCTTTCGGATGTTATAGAAAGCCAAAACAGAAGCCGCGCGGGAAAAACCGCTCCTCCGCAGGGGCTTTACCTTAACAAGGTCAATTATTAAATTTTAGTTAATATATATTTCAGTGTGCGTTAATTTTTGAGGGTTATTATGGCATCATCTCAGCGTGAAGCAGAACGAGAAAAAAGAAAAAAAGCAAAAAATCGCAAGCGAATGCGTATCGCATGGGCAATAGTGGGCATTGTTGTTGCCGTTTTGCTTGTTATGCGTGTTGCCGAAACGGATTTTTCTTCTCTTTCAATAAATAAAAATAATTCGGAATCTGTTTCCGAAAAAAATAAATTTCCTTATCAACTTTCTTCCGGCGGCGATTTATCATTCGGAACGATCGGCGGAGGAATTTATGTTCTTGATGATACGGCTTATACGGTGCTGGATGCTTCAAATGCAAATCTTGTGCAAAACTTTAATCACGGCTATGCAAATCCGATAATTGAAACCTCCGGAAGCTATTCGTTGCTTTATGATCAGGGCGGCACTTCTTATCGCCTTGATACGGAGAAAAAGAATGTGTATTCCGATAAAGCCGAAAATCAGCTTCTTTGTGCTTCGGTTTCGCAATCAGGCAGCGTTGTTTTGTGCACAACTTCCGATTCTGCAAAAAGTAATGTAACGGTATATAATAAATCTCTTAAGAAAAAAATGAGCTATGATGTTGCAAACGGTTATGTTATTGCCGCAGCAATAGACGGCAACGGCACTCGAATTGCTTTTGCGGCCGTTAATTCGGAAAATGCTAAGCTTAAAACAATTGTTTACACAATGAATATCAGCGATTCAGAACCGAGAGCACAGTTTGAATATTATTCTTCGCCTGTTGTTGATTTGCATTTTTCATCAAGTGATTTGTTTGTTGTCGGCTCTGATTTTGTAAGCGTTGTTAGCGGGCTTAAATCTGAAATGAAAACTTTTGAGCAAGGCAGCGTAAACACTGTTTCGTTTGATTATGACAGTTCAAATAATCTTATTTACGCTTATTCCGAATATTCCGGCTCCGCCGATAATAAAATAGCGGTTGTGAAGCGAAACGGCAAGGTGCGCGATATTGTAACCACAGCCTCTGCCGTAAAAGATGTTTCCGGAACTTCATCATATGTCAGCGTTTTAACTTCAGACAGTGTTGTAACTTATAAAATTTCCGATTCATCCGTTAAACAAACATATAAAGCTGATGATTCTTACACCTCAATCAAACAGGTTTCTTCAAAAGTTTTTGCCAAAAGGCAAACTCTTGTTGAATTGCTTGAGGGCAGCACGGAGTGATTGTTTTTTATGCAAATAAATATTCTTGATATAATTCTTGTTTTATCGGTTGCGGCTTGTATTGTTGCAGGGTATTTTAAAGGATTGCTTCGCAGCGTTATTTCCTTTGCCAAATATGCCGTTGGGATTCCGCTCGCTTTCTTTACTGCGGATAAATATTCTGCTCAGATATATAATTCTTTTTTTCGCGAAATTGCGCTGAATAAAGTAACAAATGGTATTGAAAATTCGGCAAATATAGATTCCCTTGCTGAATCTGTTAAAGAAAGTGTTGCATCGCTTCCTTTCGGGCTTTCCGGAATTGTTGACACTTCGTTTCTTGATAACATAAATAATTCAACGGCAGCTCAGGCAATAACAAAAAATGTGCTTGATCCCGTGTTGCTTGTTGTTGTTAAAGCGGTTGTGTTTCTCATTGTGCTGATTGCGGTTTCGCTTGTTGTGCTTTTGATTTCAAAAACAGTAAAAAAGCTTGAGGAAAAAGACCATATGCCGCTTAAAAAAACAAATAAGTTTTTGGGTGCTCTTTTGGGCGCTTTCAAGGGCGTTGTTCTTCTTGCGGGGATTTGTGCGGCGCTTGTGTTTGTGCGTGATTTTGTTTTTGCTTCCTCGCAAAATGAATTTGTAAAACTTGTGGATTCAAGCTCTGTTGCAGAGTTTATAAATAAAATAAATCCGTTGATTAAGCTTGTTTAACTGCGGATTGCCCATTGGGCGGAAAGGCATTGATTATGAGTAAATTAAAGGAAAATCTTAAAGATCTTTTCACCGATTGGAATACAATACCAAATTGGATGTGCTTTGTAAGGATTGCGCTTATTCCGGTTTTTGCCGTTCTTTTCATTAAAGGATATTATCTTTGGGCTGTAATTACAATGATTGTTGCAGCTCTTACAGATGTTTTTGACGGCAAAATTGCAAGAAAATACAATATGGTTTCGAATCTCGGAAAAATTCTCGATCCCATTGCAGATAAGCTTTCTCAAATGGCAATCGTTGTTATCCTTATAATAAAGTTTTGGCAAAACGACGGTATTGTTAAATACATATTCTTCCTCTTTATCATAAAAGAGCTTATTATGATAATCGGCGGCGGTATATTGCTTTCAAAGGGTATGCGCCCAACAGCGGCAGAAGTGTGGGGCAAAGCAGCAACGGTTGTTTTCTATGTGTTTATGATAACGATTATAGCTTTGGGATCTCCTGATTCTCCGCTTGTCGGCATATGGTTCTTTAAGCAGCTTCCGCAAACGCTTACAACAGTTATGGTTATAATTTCGGCAGTGCTTGCGTTTGTTTCTCTTTTCGGCTATGCTCCGGGTTTTATAAAGCAAATGAAAGAGAATAAGGCTGCTTCAAAATCCGATAATAAGAAAAACAGTTAAGGAGTAACTTAATGAAACAACAGATGTGCAGTAAATGCGGAATTCGCCCCGCAGTTCTGTTTATACAAAAAATGGAAGACGGTAAAGTTGTCCCCGAAGGGCTTTGTATTAAATGTGCAAGGGAAATGAATGTCGGCTCCATAAATCAAATGATAGATCAGCTTGGTATTTCCGATGAAGAGCTTGAGCAAGCTTCGGAGCAAATGAGCCAGTTTATGGAAAATATGCAGGACTTTGATTTTGGCTCTGTAGGTGAAATGCTTGATCCCGATAATGCAGAAGGTGCTCAAACATTGCCTTTTGCAAGCCTTTTCGGAAATAATTCGTCTGAAAACGAAACTAAGGATGGCAAATCCTCAGGCAGAAAAAAAGGCAAAAAGGGCAGAAAAGAAGATCCCCGTAAATTTCTCAATAATTATTGTAATAATCTTACCGCCAAGGCAAAGCGCGGTGAAATTGACGCCATTATCGGCAGGGAAAAAGAAATTTCCCGTGCCATTCAAATCCTTTGCCGCAGAACCAAAAACAATCCCTGCTTAATAGGCGAGCCGGGTGTCGGCAAAACTGCCGTTGCAGAGGGCCTTGCAATCAGAATAGCAAAGGGTGAGGTGCCGGCAAATCTTGCGGATAAAGAAATATATCTTCTTGATTTAACAGCTCTTGTGGCCGGAACTCAGTTCAGAGGCCAGTTTGAAGGCAGAATTAAAGGCCTTGTTGATGAGGTTAAGAGCGAGGGCAATATAATCCTCTTTATTGATGAGGTGCATAATCTTGTCGGCACGGGAGATAGTGAGGGCACAATGAATGCCGCAAATATTTTGAAGCCTGCGCTTTCAAGAGGCGAGATTCAAGTTATTGGTGCAACAACTTTCAATGAATACAGAAAGTTTATAGAAAAGGATGCGGCGCTTGAACGCCGTTTTCAGCCTATTAAAATTGAAGAGCCTTCTGTTGAAGACGCATACAGAATGTTGATCGGCATAAAATCATATTATGAAAATTATCATAAGGTGCAAATGTCAGACAGTCTTGTTTATAAAGCGGTAACAATGTCTGAAAGATATATAACAGACAGATATTTGCCCGATAAGGCCATTGATTTGCTTGACGAGGCCTGCACCTGCGCAAATTTGCGAAATCCCGCAATATCGGAATATCAAATAAAGCTTAAAGAAAAAGATAATTTGCTTGAACAAATAGATGCTCTTTCTCAGCCGGATCCCGATGAAAATGATGAGATAGACTATGAACAGATTTCAAAGCTTAAGGCAGAAACAATGAAGCTTGATGAGATTTTGCCGTCGCTTGCAGAAAAAGCCAAAGACAATCAGGTTGTTGAGGCGGATTTGGCAAAGGTTGTTTCGCTTTGGACGGGTATTCCCGCAGCCAAAATCGAGGCAGGGGATATTAAACGCCTTGCTTCGCTTGAAGATGAGCTTAAAAAGCATATAGTCGGTCAGGATGAAGCTATTTCCAAACTTGCCGCAGCAGTTCGCAGAGGCAGAGTGCAAATCAGCCCTCGTAAAAGGCCGCAGTCTTTTATTTTTGTTGGCCCCACAGGTGTGGGAAAAACAGAGCTTGTTAAGCAGCTTGCAATGTATTTGTTTGATTCGCCCGAAAGCCTTATAAGGCTTGATATGAGCGAATATATGGAAAAATTCAGCGTTTCAAAAATTATCGGCTCGCCTCCCGGCTATGTGGGTTATGACGAAGCCGGCCAGCTTACCGAAAAAGTCAGAAGAAAGCCTTACAGCGTTGTTTTGTTTGATGAAATCGAAAAGGCGCACAAGGATGTTCTCAATATCCTGCTTCAAATATTGGATGAGGGCAGGATAACCGATTCGCAGGGCAGAACTGTTAATTTTGAAAACACAATTATTGTTATGACTTCAAATGCCGGCTCAACGGATACAGCTTCGCTTGGTTTCGGCAAATCTGCAAACGATATAAATAAGGATGTAACCATGAAAGCGCTTGAACGTTTTCTTCGCCCCGAATTTCTCGGCAGGGTAGATGAAATTATATCCTTTAATACTCTTTCATTTGATGATTTTGAAAAGATTGCACGCATTATGCTTGATGAGCTTACCGAAAGCCTTAAAGATAAAGCAATTGAACTTGTTTATGATGATTCCGTTCCCGTATTCATCGCAAGGGAGGCATTCGGCTCCAAAAAAAATGCCCGCGGAATTCGTGATTGCGTTCGCAGAGATGTTGAAGATTTGCTTGCTTCGCAAATAGTTTTCAATCAAGATAGGGAAATTAAGCGCTTTACGCTTTCTGCAAATGAAAAAATTCAAGTAAGAATAGATTAAATTGAAAAAAGTACTTGACTTTACGGCGTTCATTGTATATAATAATGAACGTCGCTGATGCGGGTGTAGTTCAATGGTAGAATGTCAGCCTTCCAAGCTGAACACGAGGGTTCGATTCCCTTCACCCGCTCCATATATGCGTTTGTAGCTCAGCTGGATAGAGCAACCGCCTTCTAAGCGGTGGGTCGGAGGTTCGAGTCCCCCCAAGCGCGCCAATGCTGCGCCGAGCATCAGCAAACGCGAATATGCTTGTTTCAAGCGCAGCAAAATATGGTGGGATTAGTTCAGTTGGTTAGAGCGCCAGTTTGTGGCACTGGAGGTCATCGGTTCGAATCCGATATCCCACCCCACTTTTTTCTATCCCAAATATTGGGGTGTCGCCAAGCGGTAAGGCAAGGGACTTTGACTCCCTCATGCGTAGGTTCGAATCCTGCCTCCCCAGCCATGCGCCCTTTTCCTAGGGATAGGGCGAATTCGGTTCATTAGCTCAGATGGCAGAGCACTTGACTTTTAATCAAGGTGTCCGGGGTTCGACTCCCCGATGAGCCACCAACAAAGAATAATCCGGAACTTGTTATCATCGATAACGGTTTCGGATTTTCTGTTTATATTGATACAAGGCAGGAATTAACCCTGCCTTATTTTTATGTTTGTTATTGCTTTCGTTCTCATTTTACTTGGTAATCGGTTAAAAAAATAATGAGCAAGCTTTTCTGATTCATAATTCGGAATTTTCCGTTCTTTTTTGTTGTCAGAAGGCAACACGCTTATTTTAATTTTGTTTAACTTTTGTTTTTGATAATAGTGTTTAGTTATACAAGTATAGGAATTATGAGATAAACGTTTAACAAGAAATCTACAATATTAGAAAATGCAGAAAATGAAATAATATGTCTCAAGAAAAGTTGTTGATTTTTATATGATCAAAACTGTTATATTGAAAAATATAAAACTATCTGCTAATATTTGGTTATAAAATTAAATATGTGTTTAGTTTTCAAGATTTAATTGTATATTTACTTTTCGAAACAAAAGAAAATTAAGTTTTGCTAACGAGGATAATAAATGGTTAATAAAAATCATCCTGATTATGAAAAGTATGAATCGGAATTTCTCAACATACGTGATAAAATGATAGATGAAATAAATAAAATTGAGATACCTAAAATCAAGGGTTTAGACGGGAAAGCACTGTAATTCATAAAAAATATGCAAAAAAAATTAAAATATTGCAACAAAAATATAAGCATTTATTTTATAAATAAGTTTTTGGTGTCTTTATATATTATTTTGATTGTGAGTGCTTTTCTTATGCCGAAATTTAATACTGTTGATGATTTTTTTCAAAATCTATTTAATAAGTGTAATATAATATCAACAAAAACGAAAGGGAAAGTCTTATGCGTTGCGTTAACTGTAACGGATTTGAAATTAAATATCTGTTAGAACGAAAAAAGGTTAAAAACATAAATCTTCGGATCAGGCAAAACGGTGATGTTTATGTGTCTGCTCCAAACTTTGTTAATGAAAGTGAAATTGATGATTTTGTGCGTCTTAACGCATCAAAGATTATGAATGCAAAAAAGCGATTTGCTCAGATGAATAAATCTTTGCCTGAATTTAAAAGCGGTGAATCAGTTTCTGTTTTAGGCAAAAAATACAAGCTTAAAATAATGGAAAGCAACTCTTTTTCATTTTCGTTTTGTGGTTCTGTGTTATGCATAGAAATGAAAAATTGCAATGATTTTGAAAGCAGACGAGGTGCCTATGATAAAGTTCTTCGTGCAGTTGCCGAAAAAGAATTTCCGGAAATAGTGAATAATTGCTGCTTCGATTTTATAAAATATCACCAAGGCACACCGCACCTTAAAATTCGCAAAATGAAAGGTCAGTGGGGAAATTGCCGCAGCAAAAGCAATGTTATAACGCTTAATTCCCGCCTTGCCGCTTACGACAAAAAAGTAATTGAATTTGTTGTGATTCATGAGCTTTGCCATTTTGTGCAGCCAAATCATTCTCCGGATTTTTATTCGCTTCTTTCTTCGGTTTTGCCCGATTGGCGTGTTTGTTATCAAGTTCTTAAAAATAAGTAAAAATATTGTTAATTTATTGACAAACCTTTTGAGCCGATTTATAATATTTTCAGAACAGAAATTTCGGTGCCATCGGAAGATGTTCTTAATTGATGTAATTTAACTAAATGGAGGAGTTTTTATTATGGCAAATCGTTTTGTTCTTAATGAAACAAGCTATCACGGCGCAGGTGCAATTCAGGAAATTGCCGGTGAAGTAAAGGGCAGAGGCTTTAAAAAGTGCTTTGTTTGCTCTGATCCGGATCTTATTAAATTCGGCGTAACAAAAAAAGTTACAGATGTGCTTGATGCTGCATCTATCGCATATGAAGTTTACAGCGAAATCAAGCCTAACCCAACTGTTCAAAATGTTAAAACAGGTGTGGCTGCATTCAAGGCTTCAGGTGCAGATTGCATTATTGCAATCGGTGGCGGTTCTTCAATGGACACCGCAAAGGCTATCGGCATTATCATTATGAATCCGGAATTTGAAGATGTTGTTTCTCTTGAGGGTGTTGCTCCCACAAAGAATAAATGCGTTCCGATTATTGCGGTTCCCACAACAGCAGGCACAGCTGCCGAGGTTACCATTAACTATGTAATCACAGATACAGAGAAAAACAGAAAAATGGTTTGCGTTGATCCTAAAGACATTCCGGTTATCGCAGTTGTTGATCCTGATATGATGTCTTCAATGCCAAAGGGCCTTACCGCTGCAACGGGTATGGATGCTCTTACTCATGCAATTGAAGGATATATCACCAAGGGCGCTTGGGAGCTTTCCGATATGTTCCATCTTAAAGCTATTGAGATCATTTCAAGAAGTCTTCGTGATGCCGTAAACAACACACCTCAGGGCAGAGCAGATATGGCTCTCGGTCAATATGTTGCCGGAATGGGATTTTCAAATGTAGGTCTTGGTCTTGTTCACTCAATGGCTCATCCTCTCGGTGCTGTTTATGACACTCCTCACGGTGTTGCAAATGCAATTATTCTTCCAACGGTTATGGAATATAATGCTGCATCAACCGGGGAAAAATACAGAGATATTGCAAAAGCAATGGGCGTTAAGGGCGTTGATGAAATGAGCATTGAAGATGCAAGAAAAGCTGCTGTTGATGCTGTCAGAACGCTCGGAAAAGATGTTGGCATCCCCGATGATCTTAAAGCTATTGTTAAGGATGAAGATGTTGATTTCCTTGCTCAGAGCGCATATGACGATGCTTGCCGCCCCGGCAACCCAAAAGATACCTCAGTTGAAGAAATCAAGGCTCTTTATCGTTCTCTTATGTAATTGTTTTATATTATCCGCTTCGATTTTATCGAGGCGGATTTTTTTATGTTTTTTTCCCCGATTCACAATAGCAACTTTTTTTGTAACTGTTTTGTAAAGGCATATTTTGTTGAAACGGGTAATATATTGTGATAATATATATAAAGTATGAACATTTTTGTATTGATTTACAAAATAGTATAAATTTGAAAGGATGTGTTTGCGTGGATAGAAAAGTAGTGGTTATGGATCACCCGCTTATCCAGCACAAGCTTTCCGTTTTGCGTGATGTAAGAACGGGAACTAAAGAATTCAGAGATCTTGTTAATGAGATTGCAATGCTTATGATTTATGATGCAACAAGGGATCTTCCTCTTCAGGATATAGAGGTTCAAACTCCCTGTGGTGTTGCTCATTGTAAAGAACTTGCAGGCAGAAAGCTTGCTTTCGTGCCTATCCTTCGTGCAGGCCTCGGCATGGTAGACGGTGCCCTTGCTCTTGTCCCTTCTGCAAAAGTAGGTCATATCGGCCTTTACAGAGACGAAACAACTCTTGAGCCTGTTGAGTATTATTGCAAACTGCCAAAGGACATTGAAGAAAGAGATGTTTTTGTTGTTGATCCCATGCTTGCAACCGGCGGATCGGCAATTGATGCAATCGGCCAAATCAAAAAAAGAAGCCCTCGCTCAATTAAGTTTCTTTGCATGATTGCAGCTCCGGAAGGTCTTGAGGCTCTTAAAAATGCTCACCCCGATGTTGATATTTTTGTAGCCGGAATGGATGATCATTTAAATGAAAACGGCTATATTGTTCCGGGTCTCGGAGATGCCGGAGACAGAATTTTCGGCACAAAATAATAAAAACAAGCTGTTATGGCTTGCTTTAATTTAACGATATCTTTCTTCGGAGGAAAAATAATGGCAAATAAACCTAAAATCAAAATCGGTAAGGACGGTATTTATGACGCCCGCCAGCTCGGCACAGGCAAAATGGTTGTGCTCGGCTTTCAGCACATGTTCGCCATGTTCGGTGCCACGGTAACCGTTCCGCTTCTTACCGGTCTTTCAATTTCAACCACACTTTTGTTTGCAGGTCTCGGCACTCTTTTGTTCCACTGCCTCACAAAATTCAAAGTTCCGGCATTTTTGGGATCTTCCTTTGCTTTTATCGGCGGTTATCTTGCCGTTGCTCCGCTTCAGGCGGACGGAAGCGGAAATAAGGAGCTTCTTCCTTATGCGTGTCTCGGTGTTGCATGTGCAGGCCTTGTTTATCTTATCGTTGCCGCACTTATCAAAATAGTCGGCGTAAACAAGGTTATGAAGCTTTTTCCGCCTGTTGTTACCGGCCCGATCATAATGGCAATCGGCCTCGGTCTTGCACCTTCTGCAGTTAATAACTGCAAAACGAATTGGTGGCTTGCAGCCGTTGCACTTATTTTTGTTATCGTATTCAACATTTTCGGCAAGGGCATGATTAAGATTGTTCCTATTCTCTTGGGCATTATCGGTTCTTATATCGTTGCTGTTCTTGTCGGCAATGTAGGCGGTGTAGAAAGCTTTGCAATCGATTTCAGCGCAATTAAAGCCGCTCCGTGGATCGGTAATCCGATTGAGTGGTCGTCAACCGTTTTTGGCGGTGTTCACGATAAGTCAATCGCAATATCGGCAATCATTGCAATCGTTCCCATCGCAATCGCCACAATTATGGAGCATATCGGTGATATTTCCGCTATTTCCGCTACTTGCAACAGAAACTACATCAACGACCCCGGCTTAAACAGAACTCTTCTCGGCGATGGTCTTGCAACTTCAATTGCGTCTCTTTTCGGCGCTCCGGCAAACACCACTTACGGCGAAAACACAGGCGTTCTTGCCCTTTCCAAGGTTTATGATCCCCGCGTTGTTCGTATTGCGGCTTATTTTGCCGTGATTTTCAGCCTTTCTCCTAAGTTTGCGGCTGTTATTGAATCCATTCCCACGGCTGTTGTAGGCGGTATTTCATTTGTGCTTTACGGTATGATTTCAGCTATCGGTGTTCGTAATGTTGTTGAGGCTAAGGTCGATTTCTCAAAGGCAAGAAACACAATCGTTGCCGCTGTTATTCTTGTTGTGGCTCTCGGCCTTACGGATGGCATCACTTTCCATGTGGGTTCTTCAACCATCACTCTTACCGCTCTTGCTTGTGCCTCAATCGCAGGTATCGTTCTTAATCTTATTTTCCCGGAAAAAGATTTTGATCCCGAACAGGCATTTAAGGCAGATACAGATTCAAAACAAATCAATCTTGAATCCGATTATGGCAAAAAGAAAGAAAAAAAAGAAGCTAAATAATTTAATATTTTTCTTTTCGCTCCTGCTTTTTCAGGCGGGAGCGTTATTTTCTTTTGACATATGGTGCAGGATATGTTAATATTAAAAATATTTATATTTCGGAGGTTAGCCAATGTCGGTTGCTAATATTTGCATTATCATCGCAATTGTTGCCTATTTGATATTGATGGTAATAATCGGTGTGATATGCTCTAAAAAGAATAACAGTGTTGATGATTTTTATCTAGGCGGCAGGCAACTCGGTCCGCTTGTAACCGCAATGAGCGCCGAGGCATCCGATATGAGCGGTTGGTTGCTTATGGGTATGCCCGGCCTTGCATATCTTTGCGGTATTGCCGAGGCTTCGTGGACGGCAATCGGTCTTGCAATAGGCACATATCTTAATTGGCTCATTGTTGCAAAAAGGCTTCGTAATTATTCCAGCAAAATCGGTGCAATCACTATTCCGGATTTCTTCGGTAAAAGATTTAAGGATAATACGCATGTGCTTATGTTTGCGTCGGCGCTTCTTATAATAATTTTCTTTATTCCTTACACGGCGTCAGGCTTTTCAACCTGCGGCAAGCTGTTTTCCTCTCTTTTCGGTTTGGATTATCATGTTGCCGTTATCGTGTCTGCCATTGTTATTGTTCTTTATACAACACTCGGCGGCTTTCTTGCTGCCTCAACAACGGATTTCATTCAGGCAATTATTATGACAATTGCTTTGATTGCCGTTCTTTGCTTTGGTATAAACACGGCCGGCGGTTGGAATGCGGTTGCGGAAAACGCAAAATCAATTCCTCATTACCTTTCTTTAACGTCAACAACAGACGGCGCCGGAAATATGGTTCCCTTCGGAGGATCTACCATTGTTTCTACTCTTGCTTGGGGGCTCGGCTATTTTGGTATGCCTCATATCCTACTTCGCTTTATGGCAATTAAGGATCCCAATAAGATTAAAACTTCAAGGCGAGTTGCAAGCATTTGGGTTGTTATCGCAATGAGCGTTGCAATTATTATCGGTATTGTAGGTCTTGCAATGAGCAAAACTGAATCCTCAATGGTGCTTAAGGACAGTGAAACTATCGTTGTTGCCATTGCTGCTTTGCTTTCTAAGCACGGAGTTGTTTTTGCTCTGCTTGCCGGTCTCATTCTTGCAGGAATTCTTGCTTCAACAATGTCAACGGCAGACAGTCAGCTTCTTGCCGCAGCGTCTGCAATCAGCCAGGATTTAATGATTGGCTCGCTTCGTCTTAAAATTTCCGAAAAGGTTAAAATGATTGCCGCAAGAACAACGGTTATTGCAATTGCAATTTTAGGCGTTGTTTTTGCATGGAATCCGGATTCCTCTGTTTTCAGAATAGTTAGCTTTGCATGGGCGGGCTTTGGCGCATCGTTCGGGCCTCTGATGCTGTTCTCGCTCTTCTGGAAGCGCACAAATAAATGGGGCGCTATGGCAGGTATGATTTCCGGCGGTATAACCGTTATTGCTTGGCACTATGCTCAGGGCGGCATTTTCAACCTTTATGAATTATTGCCGGCATTTATTGTTTCAAGTATATTCATCGTTGTTGTTTCGTTGCTTACAAAAGCTCCCGAACAGGAAATTATAGATGAATTTGAATCCGCAAAATCTAATAGCTGATAAAAAATCGACCGCTGTAGGATTTGTTCCTTCAGCGGTCGGTTTTTATTTATTTTGATTGTCTGTTTGCTTTTCGCTTCTTTTTTCTTGGCGTGTATTGCGCTTTGCGCTTCGTTGCTCACGCTGTAAGCTTCGTTTGGTTTGTCGCTTATCTCTTTTTTCTTTGCGCCGGTTATCTTTGTCTGCTTGCTTTTCAGCCTTTATTCGTTCTGCCTCTTCCTTTTCCCGTTGTTTTTCTGCTTGCTTTTCCGCTTTTATGCGTTCTGTATCTTTCTTTTCCTGTTGCTTCTCTGCTTCTGTTTTTTCTCTGTTTTCAGCAAATCTCTGGGCTGCCGAGTTAATTGCGTCTTCTAAATCGGGCAGAGAATATTGCATCATTTTTTCAAGGTTAATTGAATTTATGAAGCTTGAAAACAGCGTTTTGATTACTGCCGGAATTTCTCCGTTTTCATCGTTTGCAAGTTTGTAAAGCTCAGGAACGGCGGCGATTATGCTTTTGTAATTTTTTATGTTAATGTCGTCAATTGTTTTAATGCCGGCGCTTTTCGCAATTTCAAACAGCTTTTGTACTATGCTTCTGAGCTGTTCGGGCTCTGTTGTTTCCAGGCTTTCTGTTAAAGTGTCCTCCATATATTCCGAAAGAAGGCTGAAGCGTTTTGCCGCTTCAAATTCCGATCCTTTAAGTATCCAAGTAAACATATTGTGCTGAGCGCCGCCTACAGCATCGCTTTTAATAATTTTTGTTTTTCCGCCCGGCGCAAGCATTCTGCCGATTATTGAATCCTCAGGCAAAAGATTGTATACGGTTTCGCTTGCCTGTGGTGTAAACATTATTTCCGCAACTTCGTTAGGCAAACCCGGGCCGTCATTATTGTAAACTCTTATAATATGATCTTTTTCCTGATTGCTTAAGAATAAAAAGGCAAATATTGCAAGATTTCCGCCCTTTGAATGTCCGCCGATAAAATGCCTTCCGCCGAGCTTTTCAATTGTTTCGCTGATGTATTTTAGAGCTGTTGCCTGGCTTGATATGGGAAATTTGTAAGCTAACTCCGCATCTTCGTAAAAGCTTACTATTTTTTCATCAGTTCCTCTGAATGCAGAAAAGAATAAGTTTTCGTCAAGCTTAAATGTAACGGCATAAAACGCCGTTGCCAAATCTTCGCTTACCGTTTCTCTGCTTTGTTGAATAACTGTGTTTTTAAATCTTTCCGTTTTTCCTATTTGTTTAAGTAGTTTTATGGTTAAGTAGGAAGTGCTTTTTTTGTTTTCCGCATCTTCATCTGGTATTTCGGCTTGCGAAGCCGCTTCACCGAGCGTGTGCCCGGTAAATTCAGAAAAATCATAATATGCAAGGCGGCAGAAAACAGCATTGTCTGCCTCTGTCAATCCAAGCTCGCCGAATTTCAGCTTGCCGAATTTCTCAGCATACTCAAAAAGATTAGCCACTGTTTTACTCCTTTGTGAAATGATAATTTTATTTTACAATAATTCAGCGAATTAAACAACTATTATAAATTATATTACATGGAATTTGCCGATTTTACTTACACAGTTCATAAAAGGTTAAAATTTGGTGTCAAAATTCGTCAAATTGTTGAAAAGCCTGTTACATTAGTTTATTATATCCATATCAATTTTGAAAGTGGTGTTAAAAGAATCTTATGGAGCTTTTAAAACGTAAAATTGTTGATGAGGGAGAGGTTTATGAAGGCAATATCTTGAAAGTTGATTGCTTTTTAAACCATCAGATTGATATTCCTTTTATGAAAGAAATCGGCAAGGAATTTCACCGCTTATATAAAGATGATGAAGTAAATAAAATTTTAACTATTGAAGCATCGGGCATTGCAATCGGTTCCATGGTAGCTCAGGAATTCGGTTGTCCTCTTGTTTTTGCAAAGAAAAATAAAACAAAGAATATAGCAGGCGATGTTTATGTAACTCCCGTTGAGTCATTCACTCACGGCACCACTTATAATGTTATGGTGTCAAAGCGCTTTCTCGGTAAAGGTGATAAGGTGCTTATTGTTGATGATTTTCTTGCGGTTGGTAATGCGCTTCGCGGCTTGATCAAAATGGTAAAAGAAAGCGGTGCAGAGCTTGTTGGCTGCGGCACGGTTATCGAAAAAGGCTATCAGCACGGCGGCGATGAAATCAGAAAGCAGGGAATTCGTGTTGAAAGTCTTGCAATAATTGAAAGCATGGATGCAAAATCCGGTAATATTGTTTTCAGAAACTGATTAAAAAGGTAATAAGCGCCACGGCGCATATTATAAATATTATTTCATTTATTTAACGGAGGAAAGTCAAATGAAATTGGCAAAAAAAATTATTGCAGTTCTTCTTGCAGTAGTACTTGTCGGCGCTCTCTTTGCCGGCTGCTCAGCTAAGAATGACTCAAACAAAGCCAAGTCGGATCTTACGGTTGGTTTCATCTTCTTGCACGACGAAAATTCAACCTACGACAAAAACTTTATCACAGCTGCTGAAGAAGCTTGTGAAAAAGCCGGAGTAAAGATCCTCAAGAAAACAAACATTCCGGAAGGCAACGAGTGCTACAACGCAGCTGCAGAGCTTGTTGACGAGGGCTGCGATATTGTATTTGCAGACAGCTTTGGCCATGAAGACTATATCATTCAGGCTGCTAAGAAGTTCCCTGAAGTTCAGTTCCTTCATGCAACCGGCACAAAGGCTCATACAGAAGGACTTGACAACTATCATAATGCTTTTGCATCAATCTATGAAGGCCGTTTCCTTGCAGGCGTTGCTGCAGGTGAAAAGCTCAATGAAATGATCAATGCAGGCAATATCACTGCAGATCAGGCTAAAATGGGCTATGTAGGCGCATTTACTTATGCAGAAGTTATTTCCGGCTACACTTCGTTTTATCTCGGCGCAAAGAGCGTTTGCCCGTCAGTAACCATGGAAGTTACATTTACCGGTTCTTGGTATGATGAAACTGCTGAAAAAGAGGCTGCTCTTAAGCTTATCCACAATGGTTGTGTTCTTATCAGCCAGCATGCCGATTCAATGGGTGCTCCCACTGCTTGCGAATCAGAAGGTGTTCCCAATGTTTCTTACAACGGCAGCACACAGCAGGCTTGCCCCAACACCTTTATCGTTTCTTCAAGAATTGATTGGGCTCCTTACTTTGAGCATGCAATTGATTGCGTAAAGAACGGCAAGGATATCGAAAAGGATTGGACAGGTAATCTTTCAACAGGTTCTGTTGTTCTCACAGCTGTAAATACTCAGGCAGCTGCAGAAGGCACTCAGGAAGCTATTGATGCTGCAAAAGCAAAGCTTGAATCCGGTGAGATGCATGTATTTGACACTTCAACATTTACCGTAACAGTTGCAGACGATAAGAATGTAAATGCAAAGATTGATGCTGACGGTCATCTTACAAGCTATATGGCAGATGTTGATACGGATGAAGCTTACACTCCGGACACAGAGGCTGTTTCAGACGGTTATTTCCATGAGTCTGAATTCCGTTCAGCACCTTACTTTGATATTCAAATTGACGGTATCACTCTTCTTGATACAAAATTCTAAGTTGAATAAATAAGTTATAATATTTTCCGTGGCCGATGAAAATCGGCCGCGGTATAATATTTTAATATATTATTTAGATTTCCACGGAGGGCAAGTAATGAGCGAATCTCTTGCAATAGAGCTTAAAGGTATCACAAAAACTTTCGGCTCAATCGTTGCCAATAAAGATGTTAATTTGCAGGTAAAAAAAGGCGAAATCCTTGCAATATTAGGCGAAAACGGCAGCGGCAAAACAACCCTTATGAATATGCTTTCGGGAATTTATTTCCCGGATGAAGGCCAAATTTTTATTAACGGTAAAGAAGTTGTGATAAAATCCCCTAAAGATTCTTTTGAATGCGGAATCGGAATGGTGCATCAGCATTTTAAGCTTGTTGATGTTTTTAATGCAACCGAAAATATCGTTTTGGGTGTTAAAGACGGTAAAAAACTTAATCTTAAAGAAGCAGAAAAAAAGGTTCGTGAAATTACCGATAAATACGGCTTTGAAATAGATTTAAGCAGAAAAATCTATGAGATGTCCGTTTCCGAAAAACAAACCGTTGAAATTATTAAAGTGCTTTACAGGGGCGCCGATATACTTATTCTTGATGAACCCACGGCTGTTCTTACTCCGCACGAAACAGATAAACTGTTTGATGTTCTTCGCAAAATGCGTAAGGACGGTAAATCAATAATTATTATCACTCATAAGCTTCATGAAGTGCTTGCGCTTTCAGATCGTGTTGCGGTTTTGCGCAAGGGTGAATATATCGGCACTGTTGAAACTAAAGATGCAACAGAGCAATCGCTCACAGAAATGATGGTGGGCAAAAAGATTTCGCTTAATATTGAAAGAACTGATCCCGTAAATCCTGCGGATATGCTTATGGTTAAGCACATTTCCGCAAAAAATGCAGAGGGCAGAACAATTCTTGATGATATTTCATTCACGGCAAGGTCGGGCGAAATTCTCGGAATAGCAGGTATTGCAGGCAGCGGCCAAAGAGAAATGCTTGAGGCTGTTGCAGGCCTTCAAAATCTTGAAAGCGGCGAAATCTTTTATAATACGCAAGACGGTGAAACCGTTAATCTTAGGGATAAAACACCAACACAAATTCGCGATCTCGGTGTTCGCCTTTCTTTCGTTCCCGAAGACAGGCTCGGTATGGGTCTTGTCGGCAATATGGATATTACCGATAATATGATGCTCAGAAGCTATAAAAAGGGCCATTCCTTGTTTGTAGACAGAAAAAATCCCAAAGATCTTGCAGAAAATATAATTCAAAGTCTTGAGGTTGTCACGCCGGGCACTGCCACTCCGGTTCGTAAGCTTTCTGGCGGTAATGTTCAAAAAATACTTGTTGGCAGAGAGATTGCTTTAAATCCCAGGCTTCTTATGGCCGCTTATCCGGTAAGAGGCCTTGATATCAATTCCTCATATGTGATTTATAATCTGCTTAATAAACAAAAGGCAAACGGTGTTGCGGTTATATTCGTCGGCGAGGATCTTGATGTTCTTGTTGAGCTTTGTGACAGAATTCTTGTAATGAATTCAGGCAAGGTAACGGGTGTGGTTGACGGCCGCACAACAACAAAAGAGGAACTTGGCTTCCTTATGACAAAAACAGACGGCAAGGAGGAGCAGTAATGGAAACTAAAAACAAAAAAGTTCATGAGCCGCTTTTCCATATTGCAAAGCGTGCCCATATATCCGGCGGCAAAGCATGGCTTATCCGTATCGGAGCTGTTTTGGCGGCACTTATTATCTGTGCCGTTGTTACTATGCTTTTAACAGGTGAAAATCCTTTTTCCGTGTATGCCACAATGTTTGAGGGCGCATTTGGAACAGAAAGAAAAATTTGGAAGCTTTTGCAAAATCTTTCAATGCTGCTTTGTGTTTCGCTTGCATTAACTCCTGCATTTAAAATGCGGTTTTGGAATATCGGCGGTGAAGGCCAGGTGCTTATCGGCGGTCTTGCAACAGCTGCATGCATGATTTTGCTTGGCGGTAAGCTTCCCAACGGCTTGCTCATTATTGTTATGCTCGTTGCCAGCATTCTTGCAGGCGCAATTTGGGCTATTATCCCGGCAATCTTTAAGGCTAATTTTAACACAAATGAAACATTGTTTACCCTTATGATGAACTATGTTGCAATTCAAATTGTATCGTATTTTTGTATGTATTGGGAAAATCCGAAAGGCTCCGGTAAAATCGGTGTTATAAACGGAAATTCAATGCAGGGTTGGCTGCCCACAATCGGCGATTATGATTATTTGCTTAATATTCTGATCGTTTTGGTGCTCACGGTTGCAATGTATATTTATCTGAAATACAGTAAGCACGGCTATGAGCTTTCCGTTGTTGGCGAATCCGAAAACACGGCTAAGTATATAGGCATCAATGTTAAAAAGGTTATTTTAAGAACTATGTTTGTATCAGGTGCTGTTTGCGGTATTGCCGGCTTTTTGCTTGTTGGCGGCACGGATCATACTATTTCTTCAACAACTGCGGGAAATAGGGGATTTACCGCGATCATGGTTTCTTGGCTTGCAAAGTTTAACCCGATTTATATGATTATAACATCGCTTTTGCTTGTTTTCCTCAGTGCCGGCGCAAGCCAAATTTCAATGGTGTTTAATCTTAATGAATCATTTTCGGATATTATAACCGGCATCATTCTTTTCTTTATCATAGGCAGCGAATTTTTCATCAACTATGAATTAAAGTTCAGAAAAGCAAATAAGGAGGTAAAGTGATATGTTTTCTTCACTCATAACCTTTCTTCACAGAGCCATAATGCAGGGCATTCCGCTTCTTTTCGGCTCAACCGGCGAAATAATGACGGAAAAATCCGGCAACCTTAACCTTGGTATACCCGGTGTAATGTATATCGGCGGCATGAGCGGCGTTATCGGCGCTTTTCTCTATGAAAATTCGCTTTCTTCAGGTGAAGATGCTGTGCCTTTTCTTGCGGTAATCATTCCGCTTTTGTGCTGCATTCTCGGATCGTTTTTGGCTGGTCTTTTGTATTGCTTCTTAACCGTTACACTCCGTGCAAATCAGAATGTTACCGGTTTGGCACTCACAACTTTCGGCACCGGCTTCGGTAACTTTTTCGGCGGTTCTCTTATCAAAATCACCGGATCCGATGTTCCTTCCGTTGCATTAACAACAACAAGCAGCTTTTTCAGAACAACACTTCCCGGTGCAGACAGCACCGGTTGGTTCGGCAAGCTTTTCCTTTCATACGGATTCCTTGCTTATGCTGCAATTATTATTGCAATCGCATGCTCGTTTTTCCTTAATCGCACAAGGGAAGGTCTGCATCTTAGGGCTGTAGGTGAAAATCCCGCTACTGCCGATGCCGCAGGCATCAATGTTAATCGCTCAAAATATATTGCAACTTGTCTCGGCAGCGTTATTGCCGGATTCGGCGGTCTTTATTATGTTATGGATTATGCAAACGGCGTTTGGTCAAACGACGGCTTTGGCGACAGAGGCTGGCTTGCAATTGCTCTTGTAATTTTCGCAATTTGGCGCCCGAATCTCAGTATTCTCGGCTCAATTGCTTTCGGCGGTTTGTATATAGTTTATCTTTATGTTCCGGGCGCACTTCGCACGCAGGAGCTTTATAAGATGATTCCTTATGTTGTTACTATTATTGTTCTTGTTTTGGCAAGTGTTAAAAAGAAAAAGGAAAATCTTGGCCCCGCATCGCTCGGTTTGTCATATTTCAGAGAGGATAGGTAAATTTTAATTATGCTTGGTGATATTGAAAAAATACTTGTTTCGGAGCAGGAGTTGAGCGATATAAACGCAAGGCTCGGTGCCCAAATCACTAAAGATTTCAAAGGAAAAAATCTGCTTGTTCTCGGTATCCTTAAAGGCTGTGTTTTCTTTATGACGGATCTCGTTCGTCAAATTGATTTGCCGCTCAGCATTGATTTTATGTCTGTGTCTTCTTACGGCAGCGGAACGGAATCAACAGGCCGTGTTAAAATCACCAAGGATATTGATATTGATTTGGACGGTTATGACGTTTTGATTGTTGAGGATATTTTGGACAGCGGCAGAACGCTTAAATATGTTTCTGAAATTTTGAAAACCCGCGGTGCAAATTCAATAAGCATTGTAACTTTGCTTGATAAGCCCGAAAGGCGAGTAGCACAGATTTCTCCGGATTATGTAGGCTGTGATGTGCCGGATGAATTTGTTGTCGGCTACGGTCTTGATTATGATCAAAAATACAGAAATTTGCCTTATATAGGTGCGCTTAAAAGATCTGTTTACGAAAAGTAATGTGAATTATATAATATTTCCCGCTTTGTTATTTGCGTAACATTGCGGGATTTTTTGTTGTCGTAAAGTTGAAATAGTATAATTTTTGTAAATATTGCCCACTCTTTCGTTGCCTTTTTTGTAATAATTATTTTAAATAATATAAAAAAGATATTTATTTTGTAATAATTTAATGATATAATATTACAAATATGCTGGATTATAAGGCGCATTCGTTGCCAAGGAGGGAAAAGCTTGAAGTATTTTAAAATCTTTGCATTGATTCTTGCTGTGGCTCTGCTTTTTTCGGGCTGCTCATTCAGGCTTGCATCTTCTGTTGATGAGTTAATCTCTCCTGTATCTCCGCAGGGCGATGACGCTGAAATTCAAAATGCGCTTGTTGCTTATGCAGGCGGTGGATTTAAATTAAAATCTCCCGTTGCGGGAAATTACACTGCTGCTTATAATCTTGTTGATGCAGACGGTGATTCGCAAAATGAGGCTGTGGTGTTTTATGAGCCGGCACAGCATCCGGGCAGACTTGATATGGCTGTTATTGATAAAAAAGAAAATAAATGGTCTGTTGTGTCTAATATCGAAACGGATAATGCAGAGGTTTATTCTCTTGATTTTGCCGATTTAAACGGAAACGGAGACTATGAATATATAATTCTTTGGAATGCCATGGCTAATGCCACAATTCATTCGCTTTGCGTTTATTCGTCGGCAGAGGATGGCTCAGGCGCTCTTTCTCAAATCGGAAAAACAATTGTTATGAATAATTACATTGCAGCGGATCTTAATAATGATTCTGTAAATGAGCTTGCTGTTTTCACAATTGATTCCGGAGATTCCGTTTCCGCAAGTGCCGTGTTATATTCATATTATTCAGGCGATGCAAAAATTCTTGGCAGAACAAAGCTTGACGGCCATATAAGCTATTACAAAACCCTTTCTTCTGCCGTTAAAAACGGCCGCACATATGTGTATGCCGATGCGGTTAAATCCAACGGCACACAAATGCTGACGGAGATAATATATTGGTCAGATAAATACAACACAATTATATCTCCGTATTACAGCTACACAACCGGAATAACTAAAAACACAACACGCTATTCAATGCTTTCGTGCATGGATATAAACGGCGACGGCGAAATTGAAATACCGCTTGATTATGATTTTCATGATTTGCCCGAAAATGTTTATGCCGTTGAATGGAATAAATACGACGGTAATGTTATGAGCCCGGTGTGCTGCTCTCTTGCCGTTGAAAAAGATGAATATCAGCTTGTTATTCCCGATGAGCTGATCGGTAATATTACTGCAGAATATAATGCGGAGGATTCTAAGCTTACCGTGCTTGACTCTGCCGGTAATATGATTTTTGCAGTTGCTTGCGTTACCAGCACTCATTATGCTGAAACGGCTGCAAATTATTCAAATTACACCGAAATTATGAATGAATCGGGATATATATATCTTGCAGACTGTAATTCTCAGTCCGATGTGCGGCTTTCCGCAGAGGATCTGAAATCAATGATAAAATCTTATTAAGGAGAATAGATTATGAAAAAAGTGCTTGTTGCTGAGGATGAAGAATCCATTCGCGAGTTCATAGTCATCAATTTAACAAGAAGCGGTTACGAGGTTGAGCAGGCCGAAAACGGTGCTGTTGCGCTTGATTTGTTTTCAAAAAACGAAAGCTCATTTGATGTGGCTATTCTTGATATTATGATGCCGGAAATAGACGGACTCACCGTTTGCAAAGAGCTTCGTAAGCGTTCTTCGGATCTTGGCATAATAATGCTGTCGGCAAAAACTCAAGAAATGGATAAAGTAACCGGCCTTCTTGTGGGTGCAGATGATTATGTTACAAAGCCGTTTTCGCCGAGTGAACTTATGGCCAGAGTGGATGCGGTTTATCGCCGTGTTGAAATGACAAGAGGATTCAGAAAAAACGATTCTCAGCTTGATACAATTGTGCTTGATGAGTTTGAACTTAATTTAAGAAATCGCACCCTTTCAAAAGCAAAGCAGCTTATTGAACTTACACAGGTTGAATTTCAAATCATTGAGTATTTCTTTAAAAATCCAAACGCAGCACTCAGCAGAACAGATATTTTAAAGCAGGTTTGGGGTAATAACTATTTCGGCGATGAGAAAATAGTTGATGTTAATATTCGCCGACTCAGAATGAAGGTTGAGGATAATCCATCATCACCGACAAGGCTTGTAACAATTTGGGGCCTTGGCTATAAGTGGATAACAAACAGTAAATAATTGCGAAAGACAGAGTTGTAATGAAAAAGAAAGAGTTTGCAAAATTTAAAAAATTAAAGGTTGACGGGCTAACCAAAAGATGGCTTTTAAATATTATTCTTGTTGTTGTCATTGTTCTTGCCGTTGCCTTTTCCGTGGCAAGCTTTTCGGTTAAAACTTATTATTACAATTCTGTGGAAAGCATTTTAAAATCAGGTGCATCCACAAATGCAGTTAATTATTTTTCAAACAATCTTGATTCCGGCACATCTCTTGAAAGCTCTGCCGCCAAATTTATTGATAACTATGCCTATAAGGAAAAAACAACAGTTTGGGTTATTGATAACAACGGCAAAGTGCTTGCTTCATCAAATGGATTTTTGGTTGGCAAAATCAAGATGGAGGATTATGATTCCGCAAAGAATTCCGCTGCGGGAACAGGAAAATATGTAGGCAAGATTTATCCCGGCGGTGATAAGATTATGGCCATAACGAGAGTTATCCAAAATTCTGCAGGTGCAAATGTGGGCGCTGTGAGGGTTATGACCAATATTGAAGATGTTGATGCACAGATTTTTTCGGTAATAGCAATTTTGCTTGTGCTGGTTATTTTTGTTTTCGCAATCATTTTGCTTTCAAATCTTTTTTTCATTCGCTCTATTATTATTCCCGTTAAAGAGATCACAAAAACAACAAATGAAATTGCACACGGTAATTTGAATGCAAGAATTGAGAAAAAGTATGATGATGAAATCGGTATCCTTTGTGATTCAATAAATTCAATGGCTTCTGAAATTGCAACGGCAGATAAAATGAAAAATGATTTTATATCAACAATATCTCATGAGTTAAGAACCCCGTTAACCTCGATAAAGGGTTGGGGCGAAACGCTTTATTACAGCCAAGATGTTGAAAGAGATGAACTTACATCAAAGGGTTTGCAGGTTATTGTTAAGGAAGCGGGCAGGCTTGAGGGCTTTGTTGAGGAACTTCTTGATTTCAGCAGACTGCAAAGCGGCAGAATGACTTTGCGCCTTGTTAAAACGGATATATTTGCCGAGCTTGATGAAACCGTGTTTACTTTCTGTGAGCGAGCAATGCGGGAGGGCATAGAAGTAAGATACAGTATCCCGGAACTTCCCGCTCCGGCTGATGCAGATCCAAACAGGCTCAAGCAAGTGTTTATGAACATTCTTGATAATGCGCTGAAATACTCAAGAGCTCCGAGCAAAATTTTTGTTAAGGCCGAATTTACAATGCTCGGTCAAAATGATGCAGTTAAAATTTCAATTGCAGATCAGGGTTGCGGTATTTCAAAAGAAGATTTGCCCCATGTGTTTGATAAATTCTACAAGGCAAATGTCTCTGTTCGCGGATCCGGTATCGGTCTTGCTGTAACAAACGAAATCGTAAATCTCCATAAGGGAAAGCTTGAAATAGACAGTAAAGAGGGCAGAGGCACTCTTGTAACAATATATCTTCCGATTAACAACGCCCCAACAAAAAAGGAAATTGATATGGCAACATCGGGCGATCAACAGGTAACAGACGAAGACATAAATTTGAAAGGTGATAAATCGGATGAGCAAAAAAACTCATAAAACCTCCGTTGGAGGTCAGGCACTCATAGAGGGTGTTATGATGCTCGGTCCAAAGGGAATGGCAACCTCCGTTCGTAAGCCGAACGGTGAAATATTAACCGAATATCACAAGGTTAAGCACATGCGTGATAAAAGTAAATTCTTTAATTTGCCGATAATCCGCGGCGTTGTGAACTTTGTTGAATCAATGATAATCGGTTATAAGGCTCTTATGTATTCGGCAGAGGTGTCCGGTATGGAGGATGTTGAAGCTGAAGATATGAACAAGTTTGAAAAATGGCTGACTGATAAATTCGGAGACAAGTTGATGAATTTTATAGCGGTGCTCGGTTCTTTCTTGGGCGTTGCACTTGCGGCTGCACTTTTTTTGTATTTTCCCATTCTTGTTTTTAATAAAGCAAACGAATGGTCCGGCGGCAATATTACCGCTTATCAAGGCCTTATAGAAGGCGTGATAAAAATTATAATCTTTGTTGCTTATATGGCAATCGTCGGCAATATGAAAGACATTAAGCGTTTGTTTATGTATCACGGTGCGGAGCATAAATCCATTGCCTGCTATGAGGCCGGGTTGGAGCTCAATACTGAAAATGCGGCAAAATGCACTCGTTTTCATCCAAGATGCGGCACATCTTTTATTTTTGTTGTTCTCATATTCAGCATAGTATTTTACACGATTATTGCAAAAATATTTCCGCAAATTGCAGCTGTCAGAATTTTATGGATGCTGTTAAAACTTGCTTTTTTGCCGGTTTTAATGGGAATTTGCTATGAATTTATAAGATATGCGGGAAAGCATGATAATCTTTTTGTTAAAATAGTTTCCGCACCCGGTTTATGGATGCAAAGAATTACCACAAAAGAACCCACACCCGATATTCTGGAAGTGGGAATTGAGGCCTTAAAGGCTGTTATTACTGATGATCCCGAGGATGATGAAATTAAGTGAATTTAAAAGAAGCTTACGATTATTCAAGGCTGTTTTTGAGCGGCAATAAAATTGATGAGTCGGATTTTAAAGCGCTTTGCGTTGTCTGTTCATTGGCAGATATAAAAAATAATCAGTTTGAAATGCATACCGGTGATTTTGTCAGTAATAAAAAGCTTGCAGATATGCTGTGGAAGCTTAAAAGCGGCGAACCGCTTCAATATGTTTTGGGAAAATGGGATTTTTATGAATCCGAATTTTATGTCGGCAAGGGCGTTCTTATTCCTCGTCCGGAAACAGAGGAACTTGCGGATGCCGTTATTAAAGCGGCAAAAAAGCTTTTAAATCCCATTGTTTATGATCTTTGCTCAGGCAGTGGTTGCATCGGAATAAGCGTTGCTAAGGCAGTGCCGGATTCAAAGGTTTATTGTATTGAAAAAAGTGATGAGGCATTTAAATATTTGCTCGAAAATTGCAAAATGGCAGAAAATGCCATTCCGGTTAAAGGAGATATTTGCTTAGCTGCGGAAATTACAGCAAAAGAAAAAGCAGATATTATAGTTTCTAATCCTCCGTATATTAAAACAGGTGATATTTGCAATCTTCAAAGTGAACTTTCATATGAGCCTGAAATGGCTCTTGACGGCGGAACGGACGGCTTGTTTTTTTACAGAGTTATTTCAGATAATTGGAAAAGTGCCTTGAAACCCGGCGGAAAGCTGTTTTTGGAAATAGGCGAAGATCAGGGTGATTCGGTTTCAAAAATTTTGTCAGAATCCGAATTCAAGAATATTCAAATAAAAAAAGATATTTATCAAAATGTCAGAATGGTATTTGCAGAAAAATAATTGCTGCCTTTAATGTGGCGCGAAAGGCTGTGTATGATGAATAATTTAAGTATTTCAATCCTTGGTGATATTTTTAAAGGAAATTATATATATGCAATTATAACAATTGTTGCAAGAATGTTTGTTGTTTTTTGTTGCTTGCCGGTGCATGAGCTTTCACATGGCTGGGCTGCCAACAAACTTGGTGATGACACTGCAAAAAAACTCGGCAGATTGTCGTTTAATCCGTTTGCTCATCTTGATCCGGTGGGCACAATTATGATTTTTCTTTTCGGAATAGGCTACGCTAAGCCGGTGCCTATCAATCCTCTTAAGTTTAAAGACTACAGAAAAGGCGTTGCGCTTACTGCACTTGCAGGGCCGCTTTCAAACCTTGTTATGAGTTTTATTTTTGCATTTATCGGCTCAGGCTTAAGCAAAATCGGAGGCGCTAATACGGCAATGCAGCTTTTGGTGCTTTTCTTCAGTTTTGCGGCAAATATAAATATTGCCCTTGCCGTTTTTAATTTGTTGCCGATTCCGCCGCTTGATGGCTCTCGTGTGCTTGCGGTTATATTGCCGGATAAGGCATATGAAAAGTATTTTCGCTATGAGCGGTATATTATGATTGCTCTTATGATTTTGCTTTTTACCGGTGTGCTAGACACTCCGCTTGCGTTTCTCAACAATGTATTTCATAATTTTGTGTATTTTATCCCGAATCTTATTTTCGGATAATGAGGTTAAATGGAACAGATAAATTATAAATTAGAGGTGTTTGAAGGTCCTATGGATCTTCTGCTGCATCTTATCAGTAAGCATAAATTGAATATAAACGATATTCCGATTGTTGAACTTGTTAATCAATATCTTGATTATGTGCGCCAAATGGAAAATGCTGATTTTGATGTTGCAGGCGATTTCCTTGAAATGGCGGCAAGGCTGATTTATATTAAAACAGTTTCTCTTTTACCGAGGCAGGAAGAGGCAGAAGTGCTTAAAAGAGAACTTACGGGCGAATTGATTGAATATCGAGATTGCAAAATTATGGCAGAAAAGCTTAGCCGCAGTACAGAAGGCTTTGACCGTTTTGTGCGTGAACCTCAGCCGGGCTACATAAATTATGATTATGAGCGTTTCCATGAGGGTGAGGAACTTCTTAGTGCTTATATTTCCGCCGCCGGCAGAGCGCAGCGTAAGCTTCCGCCGCCGCTTGATTCATTTAAAGTTATTGTTGCAAGAAAATTTGTTAATGTTGCATCAAAGGTAGGCGGAGTTATCCAAAAGCTGAAAGCAAAAAGAAAGGTTAAGTTTTTAAAACTCTTTGAGGATGCACAGTCAAAAAGCGATTTGGTTGCAACATTTCTTGCCGTGCTTGAGCTTGCAAAAACAAAGAAAATAGTTTTGAACGGCTCCATGCAGGATATGGAAGTCAGTATTTCGGAGGAGGGTGAAAGCAATGAAAACTGAAAATAATATTATCGGTAAGCTTGAAGCCCTGCTTTTTGCTTCGGGAGAACCGGTTGAGGCAGCTCGACTTGCCGAGGTGCTTCAACTTGATGTTGAAAATATAACTAAAATGCTTTCTCATCTTGCCGACACTTATGATGAAAAAAACAGCGGCATTCAGCTGATTAGAATTGATGGTAAATATCAGCTGTGCACAAGAGAAGCATATGCAGATGATGTGCGCATGCTGCTTGAAATCAAAAAGAATACTCCGCTTTCGCAAGCGGCTTTTGAGGTGCTTGCAATTGTTGCTTATAACCGAACCGTAACAAAAAGCTTTATAGAGCAAATCAGAGGCGTTGATTGTTCGGGCTCAATTGCAAATCTTGTTCAAAAAGGTTTGATAGAGGAAAAGGGAAGGCTTGATCTTCCGGGCAGGCCGCTTGTATACGGCACAACAGACAGATTTTTGCGTTGCTTTTCTCTAAACAGTCTTGATGATTTGCCGGAATTGCCAAAGCAGGATGAAGCAGATAAAGAAAATTCGCAAACCACCTTGTTTGATGATAAAAAAAATGCTACAATGAATACGGAAATTCTTGAATCGGGGGATGATGACGAAGAATGACGGCTTTAATCGTTATTGCGGTGATAGTGGTTATCATTGCGCTTATATTGTCTCTCTCCGCCACCGTCACGGTTGTTTATGATAATAAATGGCGCACCACGGTCAGCGTGTTGTGGATAACTAAAGAAGTGGAACTTTCAAAAATCTTATCATTTCTCCTCTTTCCGCAGGAAAGCGCCAAAAAGGTTAAAGAGGCTAAAAAATCAAATAAATCCTCAAAGGCAAAAAATAAGTCAAGTGAAAAACCTGCAGAAAACACAGAAAAATCCGAAATTGCCGCTGCTTCGGAAAACACGGCAAATAAAGCAGATACTGCAGAAAAAGATAAAAATAAGCCGGAAAAGGATAAGCAGGATAAACCTCAGGAAAATAAAAAGCCTAATTATATTAAAAATATTTGGGATAAAGACGGTATCGTCGGCATAATGCTTTTTGTGTCCAATATGCTTGAAAGTGCATCCGGCGCCTTATCCATTCTTTTTAGGGGCTTCCATATTTATTCACTTTATGTTAAAATACTTGTGGGCGGCGGTGATGCGGATACTATCGCAAGAGCCTATGGTAAAATTTGCAAATATTATTATCCTCTTAAAGGCGCAATTATAAATGGCATGAAGGTTGATAATTATAACGATTGGATTGCACCGGATTTTATAATGCCGCAAAATGAATACGGCTTGCAGTTTATCGGCTCGCTCAGCGTAGGTACGATTTTGCATGTTGCCCTTTCCGCAGGTAAAATATTTGTTGTAAATCTTATAAAAGATAAATAAGTCAGTTTTAGATTAAATAATCTTTAAGGAGATAAAAAAATGAAAGAAACACCGGTAAATAAAATAATGGAAAACACCCTCGATAAAATGAGGGAAATGGTTGATGTTTCAACTATAATCGGCGAACCTATTCAAACGGGAAACACAACTCTTATACCTGTTTCAAAGGTTTCATACGGCTTCACCAGCGGCGGTACAGATTTGCCTTCAAAGCAAAATGCAGAACTGTTCGGCGGCGGTGGCGGCGGCGGTATCACAATTTCGCCCGTTGCTTTTATTGTTATTCAAAACGATAAAGTAAGAATGATGCAAATCAATAATTATTCTTCATCTGCAGATCGTGCAATTGCAATGATTCCGGAACTTGTTGATCAAATTTCTCAGCTCATTAAAGCCAAGGATGAGCCGGCGCAGGCAGAAGATAAGGCAGAATAATTTTATATTGCTATTGTAATAATCACCTGCATATTATTTTAGCAGGTGATTATTTTGTTGAAAAAGCTTTTTGCCGCTTTTGCGGCAATTTTGGTTTTGGTTTGCTCCATGCCTGCATCGGCGGCAGATTGTTCTGCTGCATCATTTGCCGTTGTTGATGTGCAAACAGGTGATGTTCTTATGGCTGAAAATGAAAGCCAAAGGCGCAGCATAGCCTCCACAACAAAACTGCTTACTGCTTTGATAGCATGCGAAAGCGGCAAGCTTGATGATTTGGTCAATATCACCTTTGATATGGTAAATACCGAAGGTTCTGTTGTAGGCTTTCGTGAAAATGATTCGGTTTCGCTTCGTGACATTGTTGTTGCAATGATGCTTGCATCCGGAAACGATGCGGCTAATGCGGCAGCTGTTTATCTTGGAGGAAGCATTGAAAAATTTTCCGATATAATGAATAAAAAGGCCGCTGCGCTTGGTATGCTTAATTCATATTTTGTTACCCCGTCAGGACTGGATGAGGGCGGTCACTGCTCAACGGCAGGGGATATGGCACTTCTTGCATGCGCCGCAATAAAGAATCCTCAGCTTGCGGAAATTTCTAAAATGAAAAGTGCGCAAATCACGGTATCAGGTAAAAAAGTACAGCTTTATAATCATAATAAATTGCTGAATAAAAAAGGATTTATCGGCCTTAAAACAGGGTATACAAAAAAAGCAGGGCGCTGCCTTGTTTCTGCTTATCAAAATAACGGCAAACTGCTTGTTTGCGTAACACTTAATGATTCTAATGATTGGCAAGATCATGTTTTTCTTTGCTCGGAAGCGGAAAAAATGCTTTCAGAAAAGCAAATAACAGGCGAATTGGCCGTGCTCACGGTCGGCTCGTCCAAAAGCAGCGTTAAAGTTGCGTATTCAGGCTCTGTAACGGTGCCGAATGAAAATCTTGTTACAGTTCAGTTTTATGCAAAGCCGTTTTTGTATGCTCCCGTTAAACAGGGCGAAACGGTCGGTAAGGCCGTTGTTAAATATAAAGAAAAGGAGATTGCTTCTTTGCCGCTGACGGCACAGGAGGATGTTGAATATATAGATGGATAATTCTGTTAGGCTTCAAAAATTTATGGCGGATTGCGGTATTGCATCTCGCAGAAAGTGCGAGGAAATTATTTCCGCAGGTAAGGTAAAAGTAAACGGTCATCCCGCAAAGGTTGGCGATAAGGTTAATCCTAAAAAAGACCTTGTAACCGTTTACGGTAAAAAAATAAATAAAACAGCCGAAATGCGTTATATTATGCTCAATAAACCTAGAGGGTATGTAACAACCGTTTTCGATGAGCACGCAAAAAAAACGGTTATGCAGCTTATGCACGGTGTTAAAGAGCGTGTTTATCCCGTTGGCAGGCTTGATAGGGATTCTGAGGGTTTGCTTCTTTTCACAAATGACGGTGCTCTTGCAAATGCTCTTATGCATCCGTCGGGAAATATAACTAAAATTTACCGTGTAACGGTTCGGCCTGCTGTTAATGACGATATGCTTGATAAGCTCAGAAACGGTGTTGAAATAGACGGAAGAAAAACTTTGCCCTGCGATGTAACTCTCCTTACCGAAGAAGATGATCGTGTTGTTCTTGAATTTGGAATTCGTGAAGGCAGAAACAGAGAAATCAGAAAAATGTGTGAAGCAGTCGGTCTTGAGGTTGCAAGGCTCAAAAGAATTGCAGAGGGCCCGGTTAAGCTTGGTATGCTTCCTCTCGGTAAGTTCAGAGATCTCACACCCCGTGAAATAGAAAAGCTTCAAAAGCTTGTGGATAAAAAATGATGTCTTTAAGAATTTGATAATTCGCATTAAGCGTCTCAAACTTTTAGTGCAAATATTAAAATATTATATAATCTGTGAAAAGTCTTTAAACGGTGCCGAAAGTGTGTTTTTATATGCTCTTCGGCAGTATGCGTTTGAAGGCTTTTTTTCATTAGAATTATGATAAAACATCGTTTTATATTTGGTAATTATGAAAAGTTTTCATTTATTAAACCGGAAGTTTAGTATTTACAAACAAAAATTACTATTATTTATATAAAATTCGTTTTTTAATTGACAATTGTTTCAAACTATTTAAATAATTGTGTGTAATTGTATGCTTCGTTGAAGCTTTGCTTTTTTCGGAGCTGCGTAAAATAATTTTTAAGTTAATGCAGTCAGTAAATTGCTTAAATGTTGTTTTTCGCAAATGTGATGAAAATAATTTTAATAGGAGGAGGCAGTTTTATGAAAAAACCTTTTCAAAAAAACTGTTGGCATTTTTGCTTTCGGTGCTCATGGTTGTAACAAGCGTTCCGCTCGTTGCAATTGCAGCTACGGGAGATACGGGAACATTAAATCTCGTTACTTCGTTAATTTGTAACGACAGTAATCGCCCGCACACAAGATCAAATCTTGCAATTTTAAATGACGGTGATTCCAAAAACACATCTGTTGGTGTTTTAAAGTATGCTTTACCGAATGTTCCCGCATTTAAAAGCGCAAACCTCGGTGTAACTTTCACCTTTCCGGGCAGCAGTACATTTAAAAATAACCGGAATTATACTTTGGATATTTACTTCATTGATTTAAGTAAAACAGGTTATAATAATGTAAGCGACAATAGCATTAACAGCTTTTGGAGCGGAATGAGCTTCGGCGATAATGCTGTATCAAATATTAAAAGTAAATTGGGCTTAAGTGATTCAAATAAAATCGGCTCATATGCTTATTCTCAGTTAATCCAAGGTGTAACCGTTGATTTAACAAATGCCGCAAATACTGCGCTTGAAAACTCATATGGCAGCTTTGGATTGATTTTCATAAACAGCGGCGTAGTCGGAAAGGGCGACAACGGCTGGTCCGATATTCATTGTAATATCGGCACATTCAGTTATACAGAGGGTGATGATGTAAGTGCATCAGATCTCGCTGCCGTTATTTCTAAGTATGAAACAAAGATGAACGGAACTGTTTACACCAATATGAAATCTGCATATGAGGCATATATTGCTGCACGCAAGATTCAAGACGGTTATGTGAAAGAGGGCGATGCAGATTACACTTCAACATTGCAACTTGCCCAAACTCTTCTTGCAAAGACAAAGGCTATGGATGTTTATAGCGGCCCCGATGTTGTTAATTCATTAAGTTATGGAGGAACAACTGTTGATTCTCAGTATTTTGGCAATTTGCTTTCTGTTCCTAATTTGGCGAATATGAATTCTGTCTCTGCTGCAAATGACTATAAAATTGAAGTTTCCAAACTAAATGATTTGGTTGTGCTTTATGATGGCAACGATTCAAATATAAGAATCCCTATTAATGTCGGAATGACAAATAATTCAGGTTCATCAGACTACTATTTTACTTGTTTTTACAAAAACAGCGGTCCGTTTACTATGAGCAGAAATACTCAATTTGCCAATGGAGGATCTGCTTCTGATTGGAACATCAACAGCCAATATGCAGGTGTTTCATATGGTGAATAAAGAAATAATATTGATACTTCAATTCATGTTGAAACAAGAAATCAAACATACTATGGCTCAAACTATGTAACTTTTCAAAACAGTGGTATAATTTCAAGCACACAGTATTACGCTACTGCAAATATGTCTTTTAATTCATACCGTTCTTGGAAAGGACGTTGGGGTAGAGAATATGGTATGAATTATTCTGTTTCAACTGATAATTTCTATATAATTAACTATCAGCCTGTCAGCAGTGCTCTTAATTCTTCTGCCAACACAAATAAAATCAAGACGTCCAATTTTAAAAATTGCACTTATTCATCTGTTTCAAGCGTTCTTGGCAATTATGATGCACTCACCGGTAAGAAATACACTTTCGGTGTTCAATCAAATGATAACGGCAATGTGAGTTCAAGTAATGTATACAATTTGACGAGTTCTCTGAGTAATGGTGTAAATAGTCTTAATAACAGCAGTCTTGTAAAATGTGTAAGTGCAGAATCTTTAAAAACTGTAATTGCTTCTAATAAAGATTTGGCAACATCAGAAAATACACTTTATACAACTTCTTCGTTTAAATCATATTCCGAAGCTTATGCAAACGCTGTTAGTTATTTAGCTTCAATTGATGAATATGATTTAGGTGATCTGGATACAACTTATGCAGAAAATATCACTAAAGCTTATAATAATCTTGTTGAGAAGGCAGATTTCAGCGGCATTGAAAATATCTTAATGATTATAAAGATATTTGCACAAACGGTATGCAAAAGGGCGATAACCAGGAATACACATATTCCGCTTATTTAAATCTTAAAACTGCTTATGATGCTTTAAAAAGCTATTATGAAGGAATTGCGGATAAAAACGATTATTCCAAATCTCAGCTTTCGGCAAACGGCACAACATATACATCGGCAATGTATCACGCAACACAAGCTATAAAAAAAGATACGGCTAAGCCGGCTACCGATTATTCTGTTTACGATAAGCTCATTGAAGCCGTAAAGCAGCAGGATATGAATGCGTTCACTGAAAGCTATATCAAGAGCG
>ERZ773192.59-NODE-59-length-119012-cov-25.295342_pt1 | contig 119012 bp, 104 predicted proteins | sample MGYA00581010_ERZ773192 | MGnify/ENA primary metagenome ERZ773192 (study PRJEB29015, sample SAMEA2737741) | human gut metagenome | biome: human gut; feature: human-associated habitat; material: faeces | place: China | collected 2012 ...
GAATATTTCTGCGCTGTCTGCAGATATCACAGCATCACTCGCGCCGCCGAAGCTCTTTTTGTCTCACAGCCGACGATCTCCACATCGATCCGGGATCTGGAAAAAGAATTCAATCTTCGACTTTTTACACATGGAAGAAACCGGATCACGCTCACAAATGACGGCGAGGCGTTTTATCAGAAAGCCGAACATATTTTGAAACAAACGCATGAACTATATGCGGATTTCGCAGGCATGCAGGAAAGCAGACATCCACTGCGCATCGGTATCCCACCGATGATCAGTACCGTATTTTTCCCACGGATTACCGATCTGTTTGAACAGCAGTACAATATTCCGATCCAATTGTTTGAATACGGTTCAATTCGAGCCCGTACTCTACTCGACGCGGAGCAGATCGACGTTGCAGTTGTCAACATGGATTTTTATAATCTGGATAAATATAACAACTATGTGATGATGGAGGACCGCTATGTCTACTGCGTTTCCAAAACGCATCGCTATGCAGATAAACATGAGATTACTACAGATATGCTCAAGGATGAATCCATCATCCTGTTTAATACAGATTCGGTACAGACGCAGACCGTAACTACCCGCCTGCGTTCCGCCGGCATCACACCAAGAGTCCGTATGTATTGCAGCCAATTGGCTACCGTACTGAATTATGCCCGCGGTGGTAATTGCGGTGCATTCCTCTACTCGTCAATCGCCGTCAACCCGCGGGACTTCGTGGAGATTCCGGTTACCCCGGAGATTACGAGCAAATTTGGCATTATCTGGAAAAAGGGCGTCTTTGTGCCCGACCAGCTCTCCAAATTTGTGACATTTGTCAAGAGCTATGACATGTCACCATATCTGCCGCAGTTTTAGCGGCAGATAACGGCATCCCTGTCATACAGATCCACTTTCCCCGCACCTCTTTCATGCAAAAATAATTGTGGAATCCTCCTATAAACTTGACTTTTCTTATTTCACCAGCATCTCATAAGTAACCCCGTACTTTTTGGCAATCTCGCTTGCATAGGATTTTCCCTCCGGAGGCGCCACTTCAATCTGATAGGAGCGCTCTGTTCCCTTCATGTGCACGATCATGGAAAACGCTTTCCCATCTGTGTGCTCTGCCTTCTGCTGCTCTTCATTCATTTCCTCCACATCAAATGCCAGCTTATGCATATGTGTATTATAAATAGTCCTCATTCCCTTATGTAAAATCGCCCTGACACTGTCCTTGGCAATGTAGTATCCCTCTTCAAACGAAGTGGTAGAAAATGATTCATTCATCAAGAGCAGACTCCTGCTGTCAGCCTCCTCATAGATTGCCTTAAAACGCTTACATTCTTCCCCAAGCCTTCCTAAATCCAATGTCTTGTCCTCATCTGCCGGGAAATGGGTGTAAATACCTGTAACAGGGGAAAATGTAAATGCTTTTCCCGGAATATATATGCCACCCTGCGCCAACACAAACAACTGCCCAACAGCCTGTGTAATTGTCGTCTTTCCACCTCGGTTGGCACCTGTTAAGATATACACTCTCCTATTCCGGTCGAAATCCATATCATTCGGTACAATATTCCCGGACTCCTCTGTATCAAAAACAGCAAGCTTTAAATTGTAGATTCCACGTGCCTGCATCATATACGGATCAGATTCATTTTCTCCCGCTTTATATACAGAAGCTTTAGCAAAGGTAAAGCCCTGTTCCTGCAATTTTTGGATGTACTCCGCCCATTTGATATAGTAGAGCAGCTCCGGAATCAAGTCTGTCATGTCGGTAATGGTAATAGAAACATATTTGTTCAGTACTTCTCTGACTCTTTTCACCATATGGGAAATCATATGATTGACGATTCTGTCTGTATAACGAGTCATATCCTTTGCCTGATCTCCCTCGGGAAGCTTCACAATTCCACCTCTGCTTTCCGACCTCATGATGGCTGTATCCATCACCTTCTGCATCGGAGTGTTACTCACCGCATCTGCATTCACATCAAATGGCTGAAATTTGAAATTCTTTTTCCATATGGTATCCTCATTGATCCGATCCTTTGACGCAATATGGTCATAAAAATTGCCCAGGATTCCGGACTTGGTAAAATATTTGCTGTTTACAGATATCAGACCGATTCCGTCCGCTTCAAAGCGGTCATTCAAGTTAATACCTACCGTAATGCTCTTAAGCTGTGAAGTGTCCATTTTCAGTTCTGAGATATCTTTTTTCAGTTCCGCAAATCCGTTGTCCGCATAGATTTTCTCCACATAGGCTTTTAAACCCAGAAAGCCTGCGGAATGAATGTCCGAATCTGTCAGACATGCATGAAGTGCATCCACACACTTGATATAATCATTAAGCTCGTCCAGCCGATGCAACAGATCCCAGATGCAGGCACTCTCATCATATTCCCGATTAAAGCTACCGTACTCCCTCAGAAAGCTGATGCGCTCGAGTATTTCCATAAGGTCATCACGCATTTTTTTCTGTTGAAGGACATCCTCGAAAATATCGCAGCGGTACTGTGTCACCGCCGGATCTGCATACAAACGCGCCATCACATTTTGGATGTAGTTCTGCTCCCGCTCCTTTGCTGACAGCTTTTTGCAGATTTGATCCATCCCCAGATCATGCATAGTCACATCACTTAAGGTCCGGTATTGTGCATTTGTATCCGGGTATAATAAACTGTATTTTTGCTGACTCATAAGATTGACCTCTCTTTCTGATCTAATATGTATGCAATCTTGAATCCTGGAGCGCCTGCCCCATAACGACCGTAACCATGCGGAAGATGGGTTGCAAGACGTCCAGGGGACGTCTGTTCTGCAACGACCGAAGCGGAGCGGAGACCGCAAGACGTCCAGGGGACGTCTGTTCTGCAACGACCGAAGCGGAGTGGAGACCTTGGACCCATGGGCGCCTGCCACGCAACAACCGAAGCCATGCGGAAGATGGGGCGCAAGACATCCGGGGGATGCCTGCTCTGCGCCGACCGAAGCGGAGCGGAGACCTTGGACCCATGGGGACAAGGTCCGCTTCCGCTTCTAAAATCAAAAAGGGCTAAGCCCTAAGGCTTAACCCTTTTTAATTTTATAATGCGGAAGATGGGACTTGAACCCACACGATTGCAATAATCACAAGATCCTTAGTCTTGCTCGTCTGCCAGTTCCGACACTTCCGCATATATTTGATTTTCTGTCGCTTGTCTCACGCGACTTTGATATAATATCAAATCAAACCAAATATGTCAACACTTAATTTCTATTTTTACATATATTTTTCATTTATTATGCATTTAAGCTAGTCCAGCCCATCCTTTATCCGATCCTGTATATTGACCAGACACTGTAGGAGAACAGGAATATCATCAATCCAGTGTTTCTTCTATCTGCTTCATTGTATAGCAGCATGTGCTTTTTTCTACGCCTTCTTCGTCAGATATATTTCTCCTCGAAGCTTTCTATGCACATCGGCTTGTCAAAGAAATATCCTTGTATGTAATCTATTCCCATCTTTTTAATTATAGCATATTGTCTGCCAGTCTCAACCCCTTCCACGCAGACATGTACTCCAATTGTGTTGGCAAGCTCTGTAACCATCTTGACAAATGCATCAGAAAAATCATCCTCCCCAAGATGTTCAATGAAGCATTTATCTATTTTAATGATATCAAGAGGCATCTCCCTGATATGGTTGAGTGATGAATATCCTGTACCAAAATCATCCAGTGCAACCTTAACACCAAGCGCTTTTATCTCACTGAGTATCCGCTTCATGCGCACCATGTCATTGATTGCCAGACTCTCTGTCACCTCAAGACACAGATTTCCCGGTTCTATGCCCACCTCGTCAATTATGCCTTTGATTTTCTTGACTATGTCATTCTGCAGCAGCTGCACCACAGACAGATTTACGTTGACCTTGTAGTCAGGATGTCCCATGTCATTCCAGTACCTGCAGTGCTTCGCTGCCTCTCTTAATACATGCTCCCCGATTGGGTTTATAAGCCCAAGATACTCAGCAAGCGGTATAAAGTCAACCGGATTTATAAAGCCCATGGTTGCTGAATTCCATCTGACAAGAGCCTCTGCACCTGCACAGACATCCTCCCCCTTCACGTTTATAATCGGCTGAAAGTACACGGTGAACTCATCGCACTCATTCATTGTGGCTTTTCTCATGTGCTTTTCCAGGTCAAGACGCTTTGTGCTTGTGCCATCAATACCCTCGTTGTAGAACTCTATACGGTTTTTTCCTTCTTTCTTAGCATTGAAAAGAGCTATATCGGCTCTTCTTATGACATCCTCCACAGTGCTTGCATCTGTCGGGAAAAATGCCACTCCGGCACTTATTGTACAGTAATAGTCCTCTCCCTTCAAAAACCACGGTCTGACAAATATCTGCTGTATATCATTAATGATACTCTCCAGCCTGTCAACAGAGCTTCCTGTCACTATGACGATAAACTCATCGCCACCCATCCTGTAGCAGTGGTTCTCAATTTCCTTCACCTGTGTCAGGCTGTGCGATATAGCTTTTAAAAGCACATCTCCGTACTGATGGCCAAGCCCGTCATTTATATGCTTGAAATCATCCAGATCTATATAAATCATCGCACCTCTGGTGTCGTTTTTCACTGAATCATCTATAAACTTAGCCAGATCCTGCTCACATCTCATCCTGTTATATAGCCCTGTCAGAAAATCATTATTGGCCTGGTTCTCAATGCGCTGCTGATAACGCTTCTTCTGTGTGATGTCATACAGTGTAACGAGCTGCACATTGCGGCCATCCACCCACACTATGCCTGTGCGATGAATATCAAACCACTTATCCTCCTCCGTCACGTAGACCTCTGTAAAGCTCCGGCTCTCTGCAGTATGGGAAAAAATATATTTTTCCAGCTTGTTCTGTTCGATAATATTTGAAAGCAGCTGCTTACAGTAATTATTCATGTAAAGTATCTCTGACTTAGACATATCAGCCACGTATATACCGCAACCGGAGTTTTCCAGTATCGCTTCGAGCGAAGCATAGGAGCCTGCAAGCGAGTTGGTTGTTATCTTTTTTGTGAGAATACTTTGAATGACGCGCTTCGTATCATTTAAAAACTTCACATCATATTTTTCCCAGCTTCTGTCATCCTTCTCATCAAAAAAGCACACATACATCTGAGTCCTGTTATCTATATTTACAGGCTGGAATATGGCTGCCCTCATAGCCTGCTTCTCCATGAAAAGGCGGAATTTCTCCGGCATCACAGAGTCTGATGATATAATGTAAGGCTTTCCGGTAAAAAAAGGCACCTCGGTAATTGATATTGTATCAAACGGCTTTCTGCCATAGCTTACAATCACATCCAAATGCATGCCGTCCACGTTTTTGCGGATGATAAAAGCACCGGTAAGCTTTATGGTAGTAACTGCACTCTCCAGTGCTTTTTGAGCCATATCAGTAAAGCTTCCATCCATCTCAAGCAGTTTTATAACAGAATTGATAGCCTCAAGCATATGAAACTGTTTCTTGATTTCCTCATCTGACTTCCTGATAAGCGAAAGTGCCTCATTCGCAGCATCCTCATCTCTCATTGTGATCAAAAGCTGTCTGGTCATAGTCTCCAGGAACTCAATTGTTCTGTTAAAACGTGCTTCACTGGTAATAATTATGCCATCAGGAAGCATGTTTCTCTCATCATTAGACATCTGCTCATCAATTGCCGCAGCTATAACCCAGTATATATCGTTGGTATTGTCCACTCTTACAATCAGACCATACAGCCTGATATAGTCCTTATCCAGAGGTTCATCTATGAGATTCTCAACCCTGCAGTCCGACAATCTCAAAAGAAGGTTTTCGTATTTCTCCTCCCCAATAAAGGTAAGCATACTCTTCCATTTATCGTTACATTGACACACCTCTGTCATGACTCCATCCTTTTTTGTCAGACACGACAAATATATTCCGTTGACCATGCAGAAATAATCCTGTATTTTTTGAAAAAGCCTGGAATCTGACATATTTTCCTCCTAAAAACTCACACAAATCAATCCTCATATCTGATAACAAACAAATAAAAGTCTTTCTTATCGAGAATACATGTCTCCTGAAGCAGACGGTATTCGACACGCAGCCTGATTTGTTTCTTCACAAACCCAATCTCATTTGAATACATGACTATGATTCCGCCGGATACCAGATGCTCTGCAGCCTTGTCGAAAAACCTCTCGTAAAAAAGCTCCATCTCCGCCTTGGTCTGTCGGTTACGAACCGGCATATCCGTAATCAGCTCATCAAATTTGTAGTCATGTCTGAAATCAAAGAAATCCCTGTGTATAAAATTAATTCTTGTTTTGGCAAATGCAGCATTCTCTCTACCCATAGTGATTGCATCTCCATAGGTATCTGTAGCATATATCTCGCGAGCCGGAACTAAATGTGCGCGCTCTATAAGCAGTGTACCAACTCCGCAGAACGGATCCATGATTTGTGCCGTTTCCTTAAGATACGGCTTTGCAAGTGAAACAATAAGTGCCGCTTGTGATGGATGCATCGACGTAGGAAGCACATTCTTTCTGTACGCAAATCTATTATCCTGTATGGAACATAATCTCATGCAGACAAAAAAATTGTCATTTTTTGTCGGTATGAGCTTAATCACCACGTCGTAATCATTTGGTGAATTGATCATCCTGCCCGCAAAATGCATATCGATAGCTTTCGCAAGCCTGCTCTGGTACGCCGCATCTGCCGAGCTCTCAATACGATAGTAAAACGGACCACCCTCTCGGTGCATGCGTCTTAATATATCATACATATCTGACTCTGCAAGAAGTCCGGCTGCCTCCTGTGCATCCTTTGGCAGAAGCGATGCTGCATGTATGGTAAAGTACATTTTTCTGAATGTGCGCACCTGCATGATAAGAGGTATATTGTCAGTCTTTACAAGCACTCCAAGCGGATGCAGCTTTGTATCCTTAACCGGTATCTGACGTCGTACCACCTCTCTGTGAAGGCGGTTTGTCATCAGAAGCAGCTCAGCCTTTACTCCCTCGAGCACAGGTGTATGGTGCTTTATCCCATTATATTTAATCAGGATTTTATTTATCTCGTTTAATTCTTCCTCAATATGCTTCCTATTTTCAGCTGTGACCGTCATATGCTCAAGCTCTTTTGCACGCTCCATAAGCTGTGGCAAAAGCTCTTTGCAGTCCAGCTGTGACAGCGCCGCCAGATATGAGCCCTTTACAAAGCGCATCTGTTCAGCCTCGTATGCTTTAAAAACCTCATCAGAAAGCTGTGACATATGAAGATCTCCTATCAGAAGCGCTGCGTTCTTTCTGGTTTTTGCATCGTCTGCTCCCATAAACGACACAAGCAGCTCATCTTCTCCTGCAAGCAGCTTTAGAGCCTCCGCTAATGCATTTTCATCTTTAATCTCCTGTCTGAGGCTGCTCAGATTCTGACGTACATTCTCTTTTTTTAACAGATTTCCGATAATTTCCTTCATTTTTTAAATCATCCTTTAATTTATTGTATATTGTCAGTTTTGGCTTGCCTCTTCCTTTGGCACACCATTTTCTTCGATGTATGTATCCAGATCCTTGTGAAACTGCTCCCACGCATCCTCATGCTCCACGAAGTATAGCGGACACTTCTTGCCTGTCACATCGTAGTGTCTTATTACATCATCAGCACTCAGATCATACCGCCCCATAAGCCATGTGGTGAGCTCTATGAGCGACTGGTATGTGCTGTCGTTGAACTTTCCTGTCTCATCCTCTATACAGCACTCTATCGATATTGTGTCACTGTTTCTGTTATTAGATGCATACGATATCTCATTGCAAGGTATGCACTGCACTATCTCACCCTCTAATCCTATAACAAAGTGTGAGCTTGCTTTGGTCTTTTTTGTCTCTGCCAGACCATTGAAATAGTCTCTGTTTTGTCTGGCTGACGTACCCGGATTTGCTGTATAATGGACAACTATGCCGTTTACCTTCTCTAGTGCCTTCTGTGGTCTGGAATACGGATTGGGTGTCAGCAGCTGTACATCGAGCTTTGGCTGTATCGGATTGTAGAGAGTAGTCGTCACCTCTGCCTTTACCTCTTCCTGCTTTGCCTTTTTGCCCCTTAAAGCTCCCACTATGATTATCGTTGCAATTATAAGTATTATCACGCCTATAACAATGCCATTGCTAATAAGCTGCTTTCTTCTAACCTGGGCGCGGTGCCTCTTTCTATATTCTTCTCGCTTTCTCTGTCTTATCTTTTCATATTCGTCCATTTAATTATCCCCGGTCATCTCTTTTGTGTGCTTTTATATAACTATTCCAAGCTTTTATAAACATTTGCATATATTTAAAAATATTTTAGCACAAATCTTATTATTATGCCACATAAAATAATATGTAAAATAATACAAAAGCACCAGATATTATGACATAACATAATACCCGGTGCCTTATTATAAATGCATATTCTTATTAATCACGCTTAATTAATCACATTTAATCTCATGAACCCATCCATCCGGTCCATCAATATGGCCCATCTGAATGCCTGTAAGTGTGTCACGAAGCTTCTTTGTGACAGGTCCCATCTCATCCATACCGCTTGGGAAGCAGATTTCCTTGCCGTGGTCTACAATCTTTCCTACCGGTGAGATTACTGCTGCTGTTCCACAGAGTCCACACTCAGCAAAATCCTTTACCTCATCAAAGAGTACCTCTCTGTGCTCTACCTTGAGTCCTAAGTACTTCTCTGCAACTACCATCAGTGAACGGCGTGTGATTGATGGCAGGATGCTGTCTGATTTAGGTGTAACAAATGTGCCATCCTTTGTGATAAAGATGAAGTTTGCTCCACCTGTCTCCTCTACCTTTGTACGTGTTGCAGGATCGAGGTACATATTCTCTGCAAAGCCCTGTGCATGTGCATCTACAATAGCATGAAGACTCATTGCATAGTTGAGTCCTGCCTTGATATGTCCTGTTCCGTGAGGTGCTGCTCTATCAAAGTCTGATACACGGATTGTGATTGGCTTTGCGCCACCCTTGAAGTATGGTCCTACAGGTGTTACAAGGATTCTGAACTGATACTCATCAGCAGGCTTAACACCGATTACCGCATTTGTTCCCATAATGTATGGTCTGATATAGAGTGTAGCGCCTGAGCCGTATGGTGGAACCCATGCAGCATTTGCCTTTACTACTTCCTCAACTGCCTTTACAAATCTATCCTCCGGGAATACCGGCATCTCAAGTCTCTCACATGAATCCTTAAGACGCTGTGCGTTTAAGTCAGGTCTGAAGCAGACAATTCTGCCATCCTCTGTTGTGTATGCCTTAAGTCCCTCGAAGCATGTCTGTGCATACTGGAATACTCCCGCACACTCATTAAGTGTCACTGTATGATCCTTTGTGAGCTGTCCATCGTCCCACTTTCCATCTTTATAATTAGAAACATAGCTGTAATCTGTTTCCTGGTAGCCAAAACTAAGGTTTGACCAATCGATATCCTTCTTTTCCATCTTTATATCCTCCGTTTCTTTACGGATCCGATATAACCTAGCGTTATCATATATCGGGTCTACTATCATTTATGCTCATTCTAGTACAATAGAAAAAAAATGTCTAGTACTATTTTTTTATAATAACCATAACTTAAGTTTCTATATAGCTTTTTTTACTATTATAAGATAAGGCCTGACTTTTTCTTACTTTTTTCAATAGCGGTATTAAGCTTTCCAAACGGACGTCCAAGCAACAGTCCGATCACAAGCGATATTGCTATAAATATAAGAAGAATCGCAAGATCCTTGCAATAATCAAAGCGGTACATGCCTCCCACGCACTCTCTTAGGGCATTCATGGCATAGTTAAACGGCATGAACTTATACAGTGCTCTGTACACCTGTGGCAGCACCTCAACCGGGAATGTGCCACCTGCGCCTGCCACCTGAATGACCATAATGACTACTGCTACAGCCTGTCCCACATTGCCCAAAGCTGCTGTGAGTGAGTACATAAGAAGCGTGAATACAAAGCTTGTCAGTGCGCTTGCACACCAGAAAAGGAACGGATGCCTGCACTGTATTCCGACAAAGAACAAATCACCGAGCACTGTCACAAGTGTCTGCAGCTGTCCTATCACGAAAAATGTGATATATCTGCCAAAAAACTTATGTACGCTGTTTACTTTGCCAAGTGATTTTATATCGTCAGTGTCCTTTACCTTTGTTTTCACAAGTGCAACAGTTATCAGACCTCCCACCCACAGAGCCAGCACTGTGTAAAACGGTGCCATGGCTGAGCCGTATGTGGATATCTCATATATCTTCTGCTCTTCCATAGACAGCGGGGATGTCACAAACTGCGCAATCAGTGTCGGATCTGTCTGAAGCAGCTTTACAATCTCATTAAACTGCTCATCATTTGATAAATTATCAAATCCTGATATAACATTCTGTAAACCTTCTCTGATCTGCTGTACATACTGTCTGGTATTTACAATATCTACATTTCCTGATTTAAGTACTGCCGAATAATCATTGAGTGCTTTTTGTATATCCGGGAAGCTGTTGTCCAAAGAACCAAGCATGGACTGTGTCTCAATAAGTGCATATTCTATATCATATACCGCTCCTGTGAGATTTGGTGACACGCTGTGGTCAAATGTATTTTTAAGTGTATCTATTGCAGACCTGGCACTTGACACATCGGCTTTTATCGACTCCTTAAGAAGCTTTAGCTTATCTGCCGTCAATTCAGTATCAGACTTAAGGTCTTTTATCTGTGTTTTAATGCTTTGGATATTTTTCCTGACAGCCTCTATCTGCGAGCTATCCACTCCCTTTAAGCCCTCAATAGCGGAAAGCGTATTCTCTGCAAGCTGTTCTACCGTATCAAAGCCGGACACGGAAACAGATATGTCCGCAGTATCGGCATCAGCTACTCCCGATGCATTTAAGAGCTGTATAGAGTTTTCCAGCACATTAAGCTGGCTGTTTATGTTTGATAAGCTTATGTCGACCATCTGTGTGATGGTTTGTGCAGTCTGCGCTCCCGAGAGCACCGATGACTGCATGCCGCTTACCGATGACTGTCCCCCGTCAATAAGCCCCTGCACACTCGGAAGCAGTGACTGTGTCGAGCCTATCAGGCTGTCTGCTGAATCCGTGAGCATTGCAAATGTATCGAGCATGCCTGCATATGTAGAAAGAGTCGTATCCATATCCTTTAGCTTGTCAACAACCGTTCCGGCCAGGTTATCTCCTGATTTTCCGTCTCCCACTATGAGCTCTCCCGACTTTGACGCTATCTCCGTAATCGTACTTACCATTGAAGAGTTTACAGACTGCTGCACCGTGGTCTTGACCTTTGAGGTTATCTTTGTTGCTATGGCATTTTTCTTGCTGTTTTCATAGTATTCTATCTGTGGATTGACCGGCTCACCGCTTAAGAAGCTAAGCATAGCAGTTGAAAAATCCTTCGGCACAATAAAGGCTGCATAGCACTTTCCACTATAAACATACTCCAGTGCCTCTTTACTGCTATCTGTAAAAATCCAGCCAATTGCATCATTTTGCTTCAGTCCTTTTATGACACTGTCTCCCATACATAGCTTTAAATCACCGACGCTCATCCCCTCATCCTCAGAATATACTGCTATGTGCATCTGTGATGTAGCTTCCTCTCCGTAAGGATCCCAGTTGGACATAATATTAAACCATGCGTACAAAGCCGGGATGATACAGAGTCCCATAATAATGACTATGGCAACCACATTTGTGGATATGCGTTTCAGGTCAGCCAGATATATTTGAAATATTTTTTTCATTGCTCGGCATCCTCCCCTTTACTTTGCTGCATCGTATCAAATCTCTGCTCCACTCTTTCGGCTATTTCCTGCACCCTGTCATCAATCTGCACTACAGGACTCACGCTCATACACTGCGCATCCCTGCCGCTTATCTCATTCATCTTCTCCTGCAGCTTATAGTCCACATACTCGACTCCGATTAAATACACTGCGATAGCAAACAGACTCACTATCCACAGCACAAGAAAAATGAGTTTTGAACTGTCCGGCACAATCATCAGCAGCACAAGAAAAAAGAGTGGAATGATGTATATGCATCTTAATCCTATTTTTATCCGCTTTTGATTCTGCTCGTGGATGGTTTTTTCATATCCGACCAGCTTATCGTACATCTCGCGAAGTCTCTTATCATCGGATAGTGGCTGCTCATTCACATTATTATTTGCATTGTTATTCATATCATTATCCATATTGGAATCTTTATTACTGTTTCTACCTGTATCCTGCATACTTTCCTTCCCGCTTTATAGCTTACGGCACATCAGAAGTACCATATTAATATGCCAATTATTGATTTATTAATTGTACATTTAACTATAGCATCTCAGTATCTTCCATACGCTTCTCTATAAAATGATTGAGTCTGATAAACGGCTTTCGTATCACAAGTCCTATCACCAAAGAGGCTGCGCCAAAAAGTAAAAGCGTGATATAACATTTTCCGAGTATGTTTTCGTACATACCTCCTATACACTCCCTCATCGCATTTATCGCATATGGGAATGGGAAGAAAATATACACTGCCCTGAAAAATGCCGGCAGCGCCTCTATCGGATATGTGCCGCCGCTTCCTGCAATCTGGAGTACCATGACAACCACCGCCAGTGCCTTTCCTATATCGCCAAAGGATATGGTCAGAGAATATATGAGCAGTGAAAATGTAAGGCTTGTCACTGCGCCTGTCGCAATAAATGAAACCGGATGCACACACTGTATTTTAAGCAGATATAAATCACCGAGTACAATGATAAAAGTCTGTACCTGTGACAGTAAAAAGAATGTCAGATATCTGCCAAAATAAAGCTGTGAAGGCTTTAGTTTCCCAAGCCCCTTGGCATCCGCGTGAACCTTTACCAGTGAAACAAGTATAGTCATGCCCACCCATATGGCAAGTGTGGTGTAAAAAGGTGCTACCCCGGAGCCATAATTGGCTATCTCGTAGATGTAATTATCTGATACCTGCACCGGCTCTGAAAAGAAGCTGCCAAGCTTTTCAGGATTCCCCGAAAGTAGATTCACTATGATATCAGCTTTTTCATCCTCAGAGGCTGCTTCAAGCTTGTCGAGTGTCGTATTTATCTTGTCAGATGCTGACTCTATGACTCCCTTAAGCTGTGTCATGCTCATATTGAGTGTATCAAGCGTACTGTCCACTCCGTCAAACACCTGCGCCATGGAGCCTGATGTCTGACTAAGATTGCCAAGTGTGGTCTGCATTGAATCAAGAACAGACGACATACTGCTTATCATGCCATCCACCTGTGGCACTATCTGTGAGGTATATGTATCCTTCACTGCTGACGCAGTCGATGAAAGAGCAGCCATTACACTCTTAAGTGTTTCAACAGAATTCTGTGTTTTCCCCGATAAATCCACAGACTGTGTTCTTTCTATCATGCTCTTTGTCTGTTCCTTGACAAGCTCTATATTGGAAATAAGTGTGCCGACATGAGTATCATCCATATCCGGCTTTATTTTGTCGATTTTGTCCTCAAGAGTGTCAATATTACCCTTCAAAGCATCCGCTGACTGTTTGATATTTTGTACATCACTTTGAATAGTATTTACATCCTGTGACAGATTTGCATCTGAAATCTGCTTTGATATATCATCAATCGAGTTCTTCACCTTTGCTAATGCCGATGTGATATCTGCGCTAAAGCTGTCGAAGGATTGCCTGGTGGACTGCAGATCATTTTTGCTCTCTTCAAGCCTGTCTGTGCCATTTGCAAGCTTATCCTGCCCATCTTTGAGTGCTTCGCCCGTTTCTTTAGACACCTGTGACAACGCCTTATTTCCGTCTATAAACGTATCTATCATGGCATCGTACTGAGCAAGACTCTCAGATACCGCTTCAAGCTTACCGGTCATCTGCCCCACAGCATCCTTTTCCTTCATGTCATCGGATATTACGTTGGTCTCCTTAAATACCTGCTCTGCAAGCACCTTTATAAACTGCTTATTAATACTTGACTTAACAGCACTTGCTGCGCTGTCCGTTATTTTTGTCGCAACAGCATTTTTCTTGTCGTTGAGATAGTAGGTAATCCTTGGATTTTCAATATTGTCAGCTACACCATGATACATGCTGTAGGTAAACTGCTCATCTATGACAAGTGCAGAATAATATCTGCCTGACTTAACACCCTCAACAGCCTTTTCCTCTGATTTAACAAATTTCCAGCCTATAGTATCCTTTTGCTTTAATGACTCTACCACACCATCGCCCATATTGACAGTTTCGCTGTCATTCTTCGTCCAGCCCTTGTCCAGATTTACTACTGCAATTGCTATATTTCCGGTGTTGCCATACGGGTCCCAGTTGGCATAGATATTAAACCATGCATACAGCGCCGGCAGCACGCACAGTCCTATAACTATAATGAGTACAAGCACATTTCGGAATATGCCGCACATATCTCTTTTAAAAATTCTTAAAATATCAGCCATGAATCATCCTCTTATATCCGGTGTTTATATCCGGTGCTGTTTAAGCTCCCCAATAAAATACAATGAGCCAAATGCAACATTTTTCGTATCTCTTTTCAGGTGCTTTCTTATCTCATCAACTCCTGAAAGCTCTGTTGCCTCAACTCCCTCTTTTCTGATAAAATCAGCAAGGTGCGATGCCTGCAGTGCCCTGTCTGAATCCGGTGTCACTGTATAAAACTCCTCAGCAAGCGGCAAAATCTCACGTATCATCACATCATAGTCCTTATCAGCCATGACTCCCATGAAAAAGCAAAATTTCTCACCCGGATACATCTGCATGAGGCTTTCCTTGAGTGCATCAACTCCATTGCTGTTGTGTGCTCCGTCCACTAGCAAAAACGGCGCCTTCGATACTATCTCCATGCGTCCCGGCCACACAGCTTCTTCAAGAGCGCTTTTTATCCTTTTATTCAGGTCTGTTTTCTCTCTCTTTGGCTCTGTCTTATCATATTGCATTTCGTATTCCGACCCGCTATAGCGCTTTCCCAGCACATACCGCGCCGCAAGCTCTGCCGCTGCTGCATTCTCCCACTGAAATGTGCCACAAAGCCTCAGTGCGTAGCTGCTGCAGCGTGCTATATCGCTTTGCTCCACAGTGATTATCCGTGCATGCTTTTTTTTCGCTTCCTGCTCAATCACCTGCATGGCACGTTTATCCTGCTGTTCCACCACCACTGCACTGTTTTCCTTTATGATACCGGCCTTCTCAGCCGCTATATCAGCTATATCACTGCCAAGGATAGCCATATGGTCATAGCCTATCTTTGTGATAACGGCACATTGAGGTGTGCCGATTGCATTCGTTGAGTCAAGCCTGCCACCAAGCCCTGTCTCAATGACCATATAATCGCACTGCTGCTCCTCAAAGTACAAAAGAGCCATAGCAAGGCAGTAATCAAACATCGTAAGCCCTATGCCAAAATCTATATCAAGCAGATAGTTTCCAAGCCTTGTGACATCCTCCTTAGGTATCATACGCCCGTCAACCGTGATGCGCTCCTCAAAATCCACCAGATGCGGTGATACAAACGTGCCTACCCTCATATGCTCTTTTTTTAATATACTAGAAAAAAAAGCGCACACCGAGCCCTTTCCATTGGTGCCTGCCACATGGATATACGGTATTATGCGCTTTTGCTTTCCTTTTTCTCTCAGCACATTTATGACCTGTGCTGTCACCACCACTCCCGGCTCATTGCCGAAACGGCGTGTGTTTTCTATTTTGTTTAAAACCTGTGTGTAATCTAAATTTCCCATGCCATCATTATAATATATCCGGCCGATAAAATAAAGACCATATCCTTATACTGCTATAATAATTCCTCCGTCATTTGCGTACATGCTTGAGATGCCGGCTGTATCCACAATGACAATCTTTTTAAATCCGGCAAGCTTCTCAAGGCATGCCTTCACATACTGCGCACGCTCCGGGCAGTTGCAGTGTGAAATTGCAAGAATCCTGTGCTCACAGTCCTTTGTGGCAGCCACAACATCCTCTACCATCTTGGCAAGTGCCCTCTTCATGCCTCTAGCCTGGCCAAGCTGCTGGATTGAGCCTTCATCTGTTGAGCCCATGACAGGCTTTATATTTAAAGTGCTGGCCACAAAAGCCTTCAGGTTGCTTAATCGTCCTGCCTTTCTTAATGTATCAAGAGTCTCAAGCACAAAGAAGGTATTCATTGAAGCTATATACTCCTCTGTCTGCTTTACAACCTCATCAAACGAAAGTCCACTTTCCTCAAGCTCCTGCACCTTCATGCCTATAAGTGTCTCGCCGATAGATGCTGAGCGTGAATTGAATACATAGATTTGCTTGCCACAGTCCTCATGCTCCTCTTTGTACAGATTGACTGCTAAAACAGCGCTGTTGTATGAGCCGCTGAGCTTGCCCGAAAGTGTGACAACATAGACATGGTCAGCCTCTCCCTCAAAGGCCTGCATATATTCCTCAGGAGATGGGCATGACGACTTTGGTCCCTTTACACTCTCCTTTACTCTTCTTAAGAAATCATGCTGGTCAAAGCTCTCATCATCGCGGATTCTGTATCCGTCAACATCAAGCTCGAGTGCCACATTGCAAAAATGTCCATCCTTCTTAAGGCTATCTGTGAGTTCACCACAGCTATCTATTATAATCTTATACATATCTATTCCTCCTGCACTATATGATAATAAAAGTTTAAATTACTTTTTTAAAAGTTATTTCATTCCGTAACAAGTAGTTTTCATTACTACGTCATATTAACACTAAAACTAAACTTATGCAAGAGGTTTCTGTATTTATTTTTCCATAATGGTTATCTGCCCTTTAATGGTACCCGAAAAAGGCCGTCACACAGTCGCTTAAGGCTTTCATGTCGCGTACTCCCATAAGCTCACAGGCTGAGTGCATGGCAAGAATAGGTATACCAATATCCACAGTCTTTACCGGCAAAAGCGTACCTGCAATCGAGCCCAGTGTGCTGCCGCCACGGCTGTCCGAACGGTTCACAAAACGCTGGTAAGGTATGCCCTTTTCATCACACAGCTGACATAGAATAGCAATAGCCTGTGCATCCGTAGCATACGACTGCGAGCACGCCTGCTTGATACAAAAGCCATTTCCCATGACAGGCATATTTGTGATATCCATCTTTTCCTTTTTATTAGGATGAAGCGCATGAGCCACATCGACAGACAAAAGCATGGCATCATATATGCTCTCATCTATTTCATTTTCTGAAAGCTCCATATTTCTTAAAATACGCCTGAGCATATCGTGAAGCATTATAGAGGCTGCGCCCTGCTTACTGTTACTTCCAATCTCCTCATGGTCGAAAAGCGCTATGATGTTTATTCCATCAGCTCTGTTTCCATCCTCTATGGCATCAAGAAGTGCCCTGCAGGATGACTGGTTGTCGATTCTCGGTGATGAAATCATGGTGTCATTCACACCGACAAAGCAAGGCTCCTCCATGCAAAATGTATTGAGCTCAAAGTCTATGATATCGCTCTTTTTTACAGACAGCTCACCAGCCAGAAAGCTAAGGAAATAATCCGTGGTCCTTTCATCCTCAGGTATTGAATCAAGCACCGGCATCAGATCCACCTGATTATTTATTTCGACTCCCTTATTCACATCTCTGTTCATATGAATGGCGAGATTTGGAATAATCATGACAGGCTTTTTGGACCTATATAGCACCATACGCGGATTGAACACATCCTCACTCTTTATAGCCACGCGCCCTGCCACTCCGAGAGGTCTGTCAAACCATGTGTTTAAAATCGGTCCTCCATACACCTCTACATTGACCTGTGCATATGAGTTTGTCATAAAATCCGGATTTGGCTTTATGCGAAGATATGGATAGTCTGTGTGAGCTGCCGCTATTCGCACCATATCCTTTTTGTTGTAGCCACTTCCTACAGTAAACGCAAACATGGTCGTATCATGGTGATTTAAGACATACCTGCCACCGCGCACAAGCTTCCAGTCGCCTGTATAATCTATCTCCTCAAACCCGTTTTCTAAAAGCTCCTGCTTTGCAGCCTTCACACACTCGCATGGTGAAACAGCCGCTTTTAGTAAATCAAATAATTTTTCCTGTTTCATGGATTGCCTCCTGTTTTCATTGCATAACGCATTTATTCTACCACGGACTTTACAATTATTCCAGTTGAACAGGCTTTATTTTTAAGGCTATTTTTATATCTATTTTTATGGCATAATCTGCGAATCTGATGTATGATATAATAATCGATAACTATTCAAAACCACTTAAAACAATCATTCGCTGTCACATACAATGTGGAAAATGAGGAGAAATTATGATATCAATTGAACTGACAGACACAAAGGATTTTATGAACAAGCTGCTTCGCACGGAAATCTTTGACAACTTCCTGCTCCAGGAGGCCGTCATCACAAAGGCAGCCTCATACGTCATAGATGGTCACCTGCAAAAGGGCTTTTACAGCTCCACAGAGCTTGAGGAAAATGGTATAGCTGGCTATAGCATACTCCCCTTTAGGATGCTTCGCACAAACTGCTTTGACCTGATAAAGGGCAGACAGACTCCATCGTCATTCAAGTTTGTCTTTCTGCTTTCACCTGAAAACATGGAGCACACCCTAAGCAGTCTGCACTCTGCTTTCACCGTGTCCGATATCAGTGGTTTTTTCATAAATATCAGGTATCAGAGCCAGCTTCTGACTCTGACCACCGGAATATCCTACAATGTTTTTTCAGCGGATAAGACCTTAGACGGTGAATGGGATAAGCTTGTAATGAAATTTTTAGCAAATAATGACATAAACTTTAAAGAACTTTGACTTTATTGCTTTACATCTTAAACCTGTTATGCTATTCTAACGTTAGTTGCGTAAGCAGCATTATTATTATTTGGAGGTACTTTCGATGAGCAAAGGTACAGTAAAATGGTTCAATAACCAAAAAGGTTACGGATTCATCACAGCCGAGGACGGAAAGGATGTATTCGTACATTTCTCAGGACTTAACATGGAGGGCTTCAAAACTCTCGAGGAAGGTGCAGCAGTAGAGTTCGATATCACTGATGGCGCTAAAGGTCCACAGGCAGTTAACGTTGAGGTAGTTAAATAATTTTGACCCCTCAGGCAATCTAGTTTCTATGTACCTTTTTCTTTATTATATATTTAGGTAAAATTATAGTTACAAAAATGTTAATTGGGGAATAAGATATAAGAATCATGATTAAAAAAGAAGAGTTCATTTCGAACTCTTCTTTTTTGTGCTTTTTTATTGTTTTGGTGCTTTTAGTTGTTTATGCGATGATGAGACATCGGTGAGCTTGTGGTGAGTGGTAAAAACGTGTAACCATTCGCCTGTCCCCACTGGATGATCTGCTCGACCGCATTGACACTGAAATCCTTTATGTCGTGCTGCAATACAACTGATACGTTGTGGCTCTGCACGCCGGAGATGACATTCTGTACCACCTGTTCCGTACTGATTGGCTTGCTGTTTGCATCTCCGCTCGATACGTTCCAGTCACAGTACAAAAGTCCTCTTGCTGTCACATCATTTACGAGCTGTGTCATAATGCCCGGACAATAATCCTTACTTACAGTATTTGATGAGCCACCCGGGAATCTGATGATTGACGCATCATTTCCTGTCTGTGCCTTTATGATACTGTTCATCTGCTCAAGGTCATCAAAAAATGCCTGCTCACTTGTATATATCTGGTTGTATTTGTGGCTGGCAGAGTGGATAGCCACTGTATGTCCTCTCTTTGCCTCCTCTGCTATCATGTTCTGATAGTCAGGATGTGTATTTGTAACAAAGAAGGTGGCCTTTACATTGTATTTATCAAGCACATCTAATAGCCCCTGTGTATACTTTCCGGGACCATCGTCAAAGGTCAGATAAATAATCTTGTTGCCCGGATTTACCGTGTCTGCCGTGGCAGCCGGATCATACACACTTACCACTCTTGTAGCTGTAGCCTTATTTCCTGATGAATCTGATACCTCATAGGTCACAGTATACTTTCCTGCCTTATCCTTATCTACCTTATCTCCTGATACCTTGACACTGTCTGTGATATCTCCGTCACAGTTGTCTGTTGCCGTATATCCCGGATCACTGTATTTATCGCCTTTTTTAACTGACACAAAATCATCACCTGAGAGCTTAATCTGCGGTGCCGTGGTATCTGTGACATGCACAGTCCTTTTGACCTCACTCTCATTCTTTGACGAGTCAGCGACACTGTACTTTATCTCATAGTCTCCCGGCTTTGAAGTATCGACAGCTCCTGTGACAGATACCTTGTCTGTCAGATCCCCATCATAGTTGTCTGTTGCCGTATATCCCGGGTCACTGAACTCGCTGCCTGCCTCTACAGTCATCTCTGCATCGCCATTTAATGCAATCTCCGGAGCCTTCTTATCCCTCACCTCAACCTTTATGGTCTGTGTCGCTGTTTTTTTACCGTATTGAGCCGTTACCTTTATCTCGTATGAACCTGTCTTTGTCGCATCGACATTACTGTCTATAGTACATTTTATTTCTTTTCCCTTGCGGTTTATAAGCCTGCCTCTGACATACGCCTTGATTTTTGGTACCTCAAACTTTTTGCCATACTCAACAGTAATACCGTTTTTGAACTTGCTGCTGAACTCAATATGTGAATCAAAGCATGTGATATACACTATAAACGCCACCACCAGAACTATTGCAGCCGTAAGTATGCCGATAATCATCTTTTTATTTTTGTCCATTTTTCCAATCCTCTTTAGCATTTTATAATTATTCTCTCTATATTATTACTCAAACCTGATAATATTATTTCAAGCAGTATCTATTATAGCGTTAAACAATCTTTTTTGCTACTGCAAATTCCTTGAGAATTTCTTAATGTTGGCTTCATATATTTCAGTTGTGTTACAATTGTTTCTTTATCCCGAAAACCTGTGATAGAGTCGTAATATGTACTTAATTTATTTAATATCTTAGTTACTATTCAATTCTCAATATGACTAACCACATATCTTTTTACAGATATTCACAATCACAAAAAGCCCCCGGACAAGCCGGGGGTTTTAAAAAACTTATGCTGTAACAATTATTTTATTACTGCTCCTTGCGGTGCATCTCAAATGTCTCCATATGGTAGTTGGCGATGTTGTCACGAATCTTTCTGTCATCTGCTCTGCTTAAGAGATCATCACGGAACTTCTTTGTAGACACCATGTCATTGTATGAGCTTGGTCCGCCTACACAGCCGCCTTCACATGCCATTCCCTCGATGAAGTTCTCAGGAAGCTTGCCTGCCTTCATGAGGAGAAGTGCTTTCTTACACTCTGCTGCTCCGTTTGCCTTGCAAACCTTGCAATCAACATCCTCTCCCTTTTCCTTCATGCTCTCGATTACGGCTGCTGTAACTCCGCCTGAGTTTGCGAAACGCTTACCGTATACTGAGCCCTCCTGGTATGAGGTGTCATCAGCCTCAAGCTGTACTCCCTTTGCCTTCATAATAGCACGAATCTCACTGAAGGTAAGTACATAGTCTGCATTGCCCTCTATCTTCTGATCATGTACCTCTGACTTCTTGGCAACACATGGTCCGATGAATACTGTAACTGCATCAGGATCCTTTGCCTTGATCATTCTTGATACTGCACACATTGGTGAAACAGTTGTAGAAATCTTGTCAGCAAGCTCAGGATAGTGCTTTCTAACCATATTTACAAATCCAGGACAGCATGATGTAACCTTCTTCTCTCCTGCCTCGTATGCCTCAAGCCACTCATCAGCCTCGTATGCTGCTGTCATATCTCCTCCGAGTGCTACCTCAACAAAACCGTTGAAGCCAACTGCCTGCATAGCCTTCTTCCAGCTGTTCATAGTGATGTTTACTCCAAACTGTCCCTCTGCTGCCGGTGCAACCATAGCGTATACATGCTTGTTCTCTGACTTGATTGCATCGATTACATCTACGATGTATGTCTTTGATCCGATAGCTCCGAATGGACAGCTGTGGATACACTTGCCACATCTGATACATTTGCTCTCATCAATTACTGAAATGCCGTACTCATTGTATGTAATGGCATTTACAGGACAAGAGAACTTACATGGTCTCTTTAAATGAGCAATAGCGTTGTAAGGACATGCCTGTGCACAGCGTCCACACTCCTTACACTTCTGTGGGTCGATATGTGAGCGGAGGCGTCCTGCCTCGATTGCTCCGAACTTACATGCATTGATACAAGCCTTGCCAAGACAGTTCTGACAGTTCTCAGTAACTGTGTAGCTTGAAATCGGACAATCCTCACATGCTGAGCTGATTACCTGGATGATATTGCCATCATCGTTCGCGCTTGGTGCTTTACCCTCTGCAAGTCTGACACGTTGACGGATGATCTCTCTCTCCTTGTAGATACAGCAACGGAACTGAGGTGTCGGTCCCGGAATAAGTGTAAATGGGATGTCATCTCTGATCTCATCGAGGTTACCTGCAAATGCAGCCTTTGCGACCTCAAGCAAAACTGCATGTTTGATTTTGATTACGTTTTCGTCAGCGTACATATTATCTCCTTTTCCTTAAAATAATGTATATTTTGTTACCTAATAAATTACATACTTAGAAGAATCATTACATCATGTGACACTTCCCATATCACATGACCTGATTCCTCTATAAAAATGCTCCTAGTATTTATCTACTAGGAACATTCTACAAAATTTTTTAAAATTTTTCTACCCTTGTATTCATCAAAATACAAAGAATTGTTATTTTTTTCACAATAGCAGCTGTTTCAATAAAATTACTCATGGCGCAGAGCATCAATCGGGTTTAGGTTCGCTGCCTTGTATGACGGAAGCATACCGAATATGATTCCGATTGCCATCGAAAAAAGCACCGCAAGTATAGCTGCTGCCGGGCTTATCGCTGTCGGCGTGCCGTTTAGCATTGAAATGACCTTCGAGAGTATCACTCCGACAAGCACTCCCACCAAGCCTCCAAGACTTGTGAGCACAACAGCCTCTGTGAGGAACTGACCAAGGATTGCTCCCTTTCCTGCTCCGATTGCTTTTTTAAGTCCTATCTCTGAGGTACGCTCTGTGACTGACACAAGCATGATATTCATGACGCCGATGCCGCCGACGAGCAGTGATATTCCGGCAATCCAGATGAGCATCATGTTGGTTGACTGGCTGAGCTGCTGTATCTGCTTTGCCTGCTCCTGTAAATCCTGTGCCTTGTAGGTCACATCAGAGCCGTCTGTTACATTTAAGCTGCTGTTAAGTATCTCCTCAGCTGCCTTTCCCACTGTAGCCATGGTATCGGTGCTGTCAGCCTTAAGCAGAAGGTTCTGCGGCTCATCATAGCGAAATATGACAGGCCATGTGCCGCTTGGCACAAATACATTGCCCTGGCTGTTATCATAGGCATACATATAGTAATCATCCATTGAGTTTATTACCAGGTCATAGCTGTCCTTTTCCGTGACTACACCGACTACTGTAAACGGATATCCCTGTATCTCTACTGTCTTGCCGAGCGCGCTCTCTCCTGAAAACAGGCTGCTCTCCACGCTCTCGTCGATAAGAGCCACCCTGCGGGCCTTTGCATAATCATTCTTTGAGAAGCCTCTGCCCTTCATGACTACATAGCTTGCTGTGTCGAAATATCCGTCATCGACACCTGTTATATTGCCGCCTGAAAGCGCCGTGTTCAGATAATAGACTGCATTGTAAGCCTGTCTTGTGCGGTAAAGTGCTGCATTTTGCACATGGTCGAGCTCCTTTATGCTGTCAAGTGTGGCAGCCGATACCTCTGTCACTCCTGCCGGTGCTGAATCATATGACAGATCCATATCATAACCATCCTTCTGCAGTGTGACCTTTACGTTATTACTTCCTGAACCTATAAGGTTCTTTTCTATCTGTTCGTTTGTGCCCTGAATTGTGGAAACAATCGCAATAATTGCTGCAATTCCGATGATGATTCCAAGCATGGTCAGAAACGAACGCATCTTATGTGACCAGATTCCCCTAAAGGACAATCTAATATTTTCAAGCATCTTTAATCCTCCCTGCTAAACTAATACATACCATCTTCGGACACCTTGGTTTTCTCGCCCTCTCTGACTCCATACGGGAATGCGATATAGTCATCATTTGTCAGGCCTGACTTTATCTCCACATATGAGCCCCAGAGCGACTTTCCTGTTTTGACAGACTGCTTTTTGAGCTTTCCGTTGTCATCCTTGTATATATATGACTGTCCGTTTTCTGTTCTGACATATGACTTGTCGATATAAAGACCACTGTCAGAGCCCTCTGATGACGTATCTATAGTAAGCTGCAGCGAATCGCCCTTTTTGAGATTCTGTGGATTCTCAATGTATGCAGTGTACTCATAGAATGATGAGTTTGGATTGCTGTCTCCATAGTAGTTAACACTGTCTGACGGCACATTACTTATCTCTGATATCGTGCCCTCATAGGTATCACCTGTCATGTAGTTGACTGCTGATACGCTCTGCCCTACCTTTACTGTATCCAGATCCAGCTCACCGATTGTTCCGCTGATATACAGTCCTGAGGCTCCTGAAAGCTGCAGGAACGGTGTACCGTCCTGAGGTGGATTGGCAGGATCACAAACTGTTGTCACAATTCCATCCTTCTTTGCATATACCACGCCATCCTCAAGCTCGCTCTGCAGTTCCTTTAAATCAGCCTGTGCAATTCTCTTTTGTAAATCAACATCTGCAACACTTCTTGTCTGCTCCTTTATGGCATCCTTAAGCTCATCTGCTGTGTATGTCTTTTCTTCTGCTGCGGTATCAGCTTCTGTCTGTGCGGCCTGTTCTGTGGCATTGTCTGCTACGGCATCTGACGGCTCATTTACTGCTGTATCAGCAGAAGCATTTCCTGTTGTAATTGAACCTGCAAGGAAAAGCTTTATCTCATCGCTGTCATCATAGCTGCCAAGCTTATCTCCTCTTACGATAAGCTCCATATCAGGTGCGTTAGCATCTCCTATTACAAACCGGGCTACCGCACTCTTATCAGCAAGTGTATTCAAAAGCGATCCGGCTACATATGAAGCCTCTGTGCATGTAAATACATAGGGATCATCCTCTGTACCTCTTCCCTTAGCCTCTGACAAATCCGATATCACATCATGCTGTTCATCAGGCTTTTGCTCAGGTGCAGCCGGCTGTGTGTCAGGCTGTGGCTCAGGTGTAACAGGAGTCTTGGGCTGCTTTGCAACCGGCTTAGTATTCTTTAGCTTATCAAGCTTCTGCTTTTCCGATACAAGCTGGTTCTCAAGACTCTGTATCTCAAGCTGCTTCATCTCAACCGAGAGTGAAAGACTCGTCACATCATATGCAAGGAGCTTATCCCCGGCCTTTACCTGCTGATCCTTTGTGACATAAACCTCTGTCACCTTCTGTCCATCCTTTAAATTGATTGTCTGACATGCATCGTCACACACCATTCCCTCACTGGTCATGGATGTGCTGTCGTTTGTCGTGCTGATCATTGAAACACTCATGACGGAAGCAAGCCCCTTGGAGTTCTTGTAATAAACCACTCCTGTGATGCTTCCCGCTACAACTGCAACTACAAGGACAGCTATTATAATGATCTTAATTCTCTTTTTCTTTTTCATTACCTGCCTCCTGTCCTTCCTCTGTTATCTCGCCGTCTATGATGTGGACGATGCGCTTTGCCTGCTCGGCTACCTTTCTGTCATGTGTAATCATGACAACCGTCACACCGGACTCATTAAGGCTCTCAAAGAGCTCAAGCACCTGCCTGCCTGACTTTGAGTCAAGTGCTCCCGTAGGCTCATCCGCAAGCAGAAGCTTTGGATGATTTACCATAGCTCTCGCTATCGCCACTCGCTGCTTCTGTCCTCCTGAAAGCTGTGTTGGCTTAAAATCAGCCCTGTCTGAAAGCCCTACGCGCTCCAATGCCTCCATACCCATCTGCCTTCTGTCCTTTTTGCTCACACCGGCATATATGAGTGGCAGGCATACATTGTCAAGTGCGCTCTCACGCGGCATGAGCTGGAAATTCTGGAATACAAATCCTATTGTATCCCGTCTGACTCTCGTAAGCTCCTTTTCCTTGAGCTCACTGACTTGTCTGCCGTCAAGTATATATGTGCCCGATGTTGGCAGATCAAGACATCCCACAATATTCATGAGAGTGGTCTTGCCAGAGCCCGACGGTCCCATGATTGCCACGTACTCTCCCTCCTCAATCTGGAGTGAAACATCCTTTAAAACCGGAACCACAAGCTTATCCTGGTCGTAGTTTTTGTAAATATGCTGGAGTTCTAGAATCATCTACTGTACCTCCGCGTCACCTGAACCGGTGGCATCTGCAGCACCTTCGTCCATTGTGCCATCATCAACCGGACCGCCCTCAGTGCCCTCAAGCATCTGGTCATCAAGAGCTTCTGTACCCATATTATCATAAACTGTGTCTTCACCGCCGCCATTTTCAATGTACTCTTCCCATGTCTGTGCCGGCTCACCCTCATAAAGGTCATCCGATGCCCACACTATGTAGTCATCCTTTGAAAGCCCTGATTTGATTTCATACATCATGAGATTCTCGTCATAGTCTCCAAGCTCAACCTTTGTCTTCTCAAGCTTATCCTTTTTATTAAGTGTCCAGACATATGCATCATCGCCATCCTTTACAACGTAGCTCTCATCAATCCATATGCCTTCCTTCACCTGCGTCTGTCCAAAATCCGGCTCCACATATACATGCTGTCCTAAAAGCATATCGCCTGTGCCTGTAAGCTGCACATAGAAGTTGTACTTTGAGGCCTTCTGCTCGCTGTTTCCATCATCATACATGCCTGAATTGCTGTTATCAGTCTGAGGATTCTCAGTGTCAACCTTGCTGATGGTACCCTGCCAGGTCTTTGACTCATCAACTCTTGAGCGCACGATAACTGCCTGCCCCTCTGCCAGTCCGCTGTTTAAAAAGCTCTGCTCATCGATTGTGCCCTTTACCCTGTAATCGCCGGTGGCAACAATTGTCATAAATGCAGAATCTGCTGTGTCTGCACTCTGATTCTCATTGATTTTCTTAACAACACCGACCATTGTGCTATTTACAGTGGCATTTTTGATGCTCTCATCGTACTTTTCTATCTCTGCCTTCTTCGTGGCAACATCGTACTGTGTCTGCTTCTGCTGTGTCTGCACCTGCTGAATCTGCAGTGTATAGTCAAGCTGCTGATCCTTTGACGCTTCCTTCTTTTCCTTGTTGAGCTGCTCTATCTGGGCATCATAGCCGGAAAGCGTATTGTTTAAGCTCTCAAGCTCAAGCGTGGCACTTTCCTTTTTCGCAGCAAGATCCTTTGTATCATAGGTAAAAAGAGGTGTACCCACCTGTACCTCATCACCCTCTGACACGAGAATATCCTTTACTTTTTTCTCACTATCAGCCTTGATATCCATGCTATCGGCTGCTTCCACGACACCGCTGTACCTGTCAGTGCTTCCCGCCTGATACATGACATCAGAGACCTTGTTTGCATACACCCCCGATGCCTTTTTTGCATTCTTTCCCTTTGTCATTGCAATGACAACAGCTGACACAATAACTGCTATAATCAGCACAACTGCAATCACTGAAATGATAATCTTTTTCTTTTTACTCATTTCGACCTCCCGGTTTCTTATAATTAATTGATTGATTATGAATTAATCATACCAAATATATATTGCATCTGTCTTTTAAGATTTTTTTAATATTTTACTAATAAAAAATGGAGGTTAGTATGGAAATAGCTTTTAGTGAGAAAATTTCCCCACAGCTGTCCGCTGCCCTGCTGTCCACACCTTATGAGCTCGGGAAAGAGGGCGGGCTTTCAAGCGGCTATCTGCCGGAGAGTGACAGCTGGGAAGTGATAGTGAAATATGTCGGTGACATCGAAAAAATAAAAGAAAAATATCCTTCTGTGCTCATCACAAAACTGCTCGGAAACTATGCGGTGCTTGTAATTGAAAAATCCCTTGTAAATACCGTCGCCCTGTGCGATGAAATCATATATATGGAAAAGCCAAAGCAGTTTAACTACGATGTATACGAGGGCTCGCAGGCCTCATGCATCACTCCCGTACACACCAATCCATATAATCTGACCGGAAAAGGCGTGCTCATAGGCATTATCGACTCCGGAATTTACTATGCCCATCCGGCTTTTATACAGGATGGTGTAAGCAGAATCGCCTATCTGTGGGACCAGACTGTTTCCGATGATTCCTCACGCAGTGATATCATCCCTTTCGGCACCTTATATGACCGCGATACAATCACCAAAGCCATAAATGCAGAAAACAGCTTAGAAATGCAGCGCATCTGCCCAAGCATCGACATATCCGGGCACGGCACTCATGTGGCAGGAATCGCTGCCGGAAACGGAAATGGTAATGATAATGAACAAAACACAAAATACCGCGGTGTTGCTTATGAAAGCACTCTTATAATCGTAAAACTCAAAACCTCAGGCGGTGCCAGCTTTCCCACAACCACACAGATTATGCTGGCAGTAGACTTTTGCATAAGAAAATCCATCGATATGAATATGCCTATAGCCATAAACCTAAGCTTTGGCACAAGTAACGGCTCGCACAGCGGTACCTCACTGCTTGAAACATACCTGGACTATATAGCAGAAAACTACCGCTGCGCGGTCTCTGTCGGCTCAGGTAACGATGGAGCCGGCTTTGGTCATGCAAACGGCAAATCATACCCTGCCGATGCAGAGCTTGCGATAGGCTATCCTGAGCCATCTCTTTCCATAGATTTATGGAAGAAATACTGGGATGAGATACAGCTGCAAATTACCGCCCCAAATAATGATATGCTGGAGATTCCAGATACAATTACCAATCAGGCAAAAGGCTTTACATACAGATACCGGCTCGATGGGACAGACATATATATAACAGGCGGCGGTCCCTCACCCTACTCTCCCTTTAAGGAAATATTCATTGAACTCATGGGAGCAGAATACATCTCACCCGGCATCTGGAAAATATCGCTTATGCCCATATCTGTAAAGGACGGTTCATGGGATATATGGCTGCCGTCAGGTGCTCTGCGCAATGCACAGACCTCATTTATCAATGCATCACCCGATATCACCCTGACCATCCCCTCGACCTCACAAAATGTCATCTCTGTCGGAGCCTATGACAGCCGCACAAACCGCACAGCCGCCTTTTCCGGTCGAGGCTATACCTGGGCCTTTGACAGCATAAAGCCTGATATCATAGCGCCCGGTGTGGACATTATCTCCTGTTCAAACACCGGAGGCTACACTTCAAAAACAGGCACCTCCATGGCTGCTCCGTTCGTAACCGGTGCGGCAGCGCTCCTGATGGAATGGGGCATTGTGCGTGAAAATGACCTCTATATGTATGGCGACAAGCTTAAAGCTTCTCTCATAAAAGGTGCAGGTGAAAATGTATTCACAGCTTTCTCAAGGGCTGTCTCTGAAAATACTTCCAAAAACACAAAATACCCCAACCCTGTGACGGGTTGGGGTACATTGTGCTTACTGGATAGTATTCCTTAACGGAAGCTGCTATTCGTATACGTGCTTCTGATGCTTCTTTGCATCTGCCTTATTCTTTTTCTTCAATGGATGCTTTGGGTTTTTATCCATTATAATCGCTTCCTTCCGTTCGTTCTGACTACGTTATACACCTGCAATCAGCACTTGTCAAGTTGGAGTGCTATTTTTAATTAATTGTTTATATTCATAGCAAAATCACTATCATTTTGATGTTAAAGCACTAATTTGTATGCACAATTATTGACAGTTTGCTATATTTAATTTTTATCTCTTCATCCCACTCTTTTTTGACACAGTCATCGCAATTGCGAAAACACATCATTACATAGCTGCCAGATATACAAAATATGCCGCATAGCAAAGCAGCATCACCACTCCGCATGGCTTTCTAAGCTCTTTATGTCTTATCGTACCGCCCCACAGGAGCACACCGCACAGTATTGCCACAACTGTATCAATCACAAACCTGCTCTCAAACGGTACCGGACAAATGAGAGCTACTGTTCCGACTACAAAGAGTATATTGAAAATATTGCTGCCGACTATATTTCCAATCGCTATACCGGCATTTCCCTTGCGTGCTGCTGAAACAGATGTAACAAGCTCCGGAAGAGATGTGCCGAATGCAACGATTGTCAGTCCGATAAAGCGCTCACTCATGCCGCAGGCTCTCGCTATAGTTGTGGCACCGTTTACGACAAGCTGGCTTCCAATTACGACGCACACACCGCCAAGCACAATAAAGAGCAGGCATTTCCATACCGGATATAGCTTTACAGGCTGCTCATCGCCACTATCATTGCCCTTTTTTGCCAGAAGATACAAATAAAGCAGATATGCAATAAATAAAATCCACAGTATAACTCCCTCAATGAATGTGATTTCATTGCCTGTCATTCCCATCACGAGAAGCACCGCTGTAATAAGAAGCATGTATGGTATCTCGTATTTGAAGGTGGTTTTTTGTATGGCTACATTTGTGATAAGTGCTGTCACTCCAAGTATTATAAGGATATTTAGTATATTGCTGCCGACAATATTGCCAACTGTAATACCCGCATTACCCTTTATTCCTGCAGTGATGCTGACTGCCGCCTCCGGCAGCGACGTACCCATCGCCACAATCGTCAGTCCAATCACAAGCTGCGGAATACCAAATTTCCCTGCGAGCGCCGCCGCTCCATCCACAAACACGTCCGCGCCCTTCACCAGTGCTACAAAGCCTGCTATAAGCAGTAAAATTGCTACAAAAATCATAATTTTCCTCCTTCTGCCGTCCTTTTTAAGGATGCCTGATTAATTGATAGTTACAGCTATGTCCTATCAGCAGAAGGCTTTTATATACAAAAAAGGCGAGACTTCTGCTGTATAAAACAACAAAAGTCTCGCCATTTAATCACTCTCCGGATTGCTGTAATATATGTATAAGCAATCGTACTGACGGATAAGTAAGCACTCTCGTGCCGGCTACTCCCTTTCACTTATATACTATGATATGTCAACGCAGGGTATTCGTCAAGAGAAAGTTTTTCTTGCCTTTATCACGCTAACGTGGTAGCATGGTTACTAAATAAACTATTAAAGAGGTACTACAAATGAAAACATCAGAAATTATAGTATTTATCGTCTATCTGCTGTGCATGCTGGGTATCGGTATCTTCTTCTTCGTGAAAACCAGAAACGGTGGAGAAAAAACCTACTTCCTTGGTGGACGTGAGATGGGACCATGGGTTGCGGCACTGTCAGCCGGGGCCTCAGACATGAGTGCATGGGTGCTCATGGGACTTCCTACTTCTATCTATGCACTGGGCTTAGGTCAGGTATGGATTCCTGTAGGACTTGCAATCGGCTACACTATAAGCTGGCTGCTTGAAGCACCGAGACTGAGAAAATTCTCGATTGTAGCAAACGACTCAATCACCATTCCGCAGTATCTGACCAACAGATTCCTGTCCAAATCACTTGCACTGCAGGTAATATGTGCAATTGTGTTTTTGGTTGCATACACTATCTATGCGGCATCAAGCGTAAAGGCATGCGGTACTCTTTTCCACACTGTAATAGGAATGGACCCACAGATTGCCATGTATCTTGCTGCAGTGGTCATCGTAGGCTATACCTTCCTCGGCGGCTTCTCGGCTGTATGCTGGACAGATTTCTTTCAGGGCATGCTCGTGCTTGGTTCTATGTTTATAGCACCGATTTTTGCAGCATTTATGCTTGATACATCATCTATGTCAGCACTCCCGGGCGGTTACTTAAACCCGTTCTCAAGCTGGCAGGATATCGTATCAGGACTGGCATGGGGACTTGGTTACTTCGGTATGCCACATATCATCATCAGATTTATGTCCATCAAATCACAGAAGGATTTGAAGAAATCAGCAAAAATCGGTATCACATGGACATTGCTTATTGTATTTTTTGCAACCTTAATCGGAGTAATCGGAAGACTTTTCCTTGGCTTTGACGAATCAATCAATGAAAACTCTCTTGTTTTCATCCAGATTGTAAGAAAGATTTTCCCGGGTGTTATCTCAGGTATACTGCTCTCAGCAGTGCTTGCCGCTTCCATGAGTACCGCAGACAGCCAGCTGCTTGCTGCTTCATCTGCTTTCTCGAGTGATGTGTACAAGCCTGTCATCAGAAAAGGTAAGGCAAGTGACAAAGAGATGATGTGGACCGGCCGTATTGTCGTTCTTGGAATCTCTGTTGCAGCACTCATCATCGCATCAAACCCTAATGCCGGCTCTATCATGGCACTTGTTTCCAATGCATGGGGTATCTTTGGAGCTGCCTTTGGACCTGCAATCATGCTCAGCCTCTTCTGGAAGCGCTTTAACTTCAAGGGTGCTGTTGCAGGAATCATAACAGGTGCTGCCGTTGATATATTGTGGTATGCGTTCCTTACATCAACCGGAATCTACGAGCTGCTGCCGGGATTTGTTTTAGGACTTATCGCAGCCGTTGTTGTGACACTTTGCACAAAGGAGCCTTCAAAAGAGGTTTATGAGCTCTTCGATAAGGCCGAAAAGTTTGATGAATAATTAAAGTAATTAATCAGTAAAGCACATAAGTAAAACCGTCGTACCCTGCTATTTACGGCCCGGTACGACGGTTTTATTTTTGTGCTTTATGTTACGCCTTTAGAAACACTGCTATGCCTGCTCCTTTTTGCGGTTCATAAGAGCTGCGATTGATACGCCAAGACCTGCCATTGCGATAACAAGCCACATATACATATTGCTGTCATCTGAGGTCTTTGCTGCGCCTGCAGCAGCTGCTTTAGTACATGCATTGGTATTTACCTTTACAAAGGCAAATGTACTGAAATGGTCTGTCTCAAATACAAGCTTTCCATCTGCTACCCTTGATGTGCATGCTATAAGCTTGTCTGAATCTACACGGAACACCTTGACTGCCTCATTGTCAGCTAATGCAAACGGCATATCCATAGTTACCTGAACCTTGTCTGCAAGCTGATGAAGCTGTGTAGTGCCATCTGTCAGATTAAGCTCATATATTAAAACATCCTTTACTCCTACAATTTTATTCTTTACTACATCTGCAACCTTTGCCACTTTCTTCTCATCAGTTACCTTCTTTGACTCGAATTTTACTGTATCCGGAAGGATTCCATTAGTGTCCTTTACAGTTGTTTTGGTGTCGGATATGCTTGCTACAACCGCTCCCGGTGTAAGAGCCTTTGCAGGCTGTGTGGCAGTATCACCGTTTCCTGTATTGTCCTTGTTATTATCATCAGTAGATGGGGTATCCGGCTTATTATTGTCATCATCACCGGTATTACCATTATCGGCATCACTCTTGTCGGCTGACTTTGTCTGATATAAGTATAGGTCATCGGCTGTTCCCCAACCACCTTTTGCACTCACGATTCCGACAACAAGAGTAACCTCGGTTTCCTTATCAAGCTTAAACGAAACGCTTGGAGTCTTCCAGTTTTTCCAGCCTGCAAGTGTTACATTGTCACCCTTAGCAATGACATTACCTTTGGAATCAACAGCCTTGGCATAAAGCTGATCTCCATCGGCACCCTGTCCTGCGTACTCGAAAATATACTCTCCTGAAGCAAGTGTGATAGCATTCTTGTATGTAATTTCTGCCTCGGCTACATCTGTGCCGGCATTGTACCAGTGAGCACATGCTGCTCCTGACTTTTTATCATCCTTGGTAGAAGAAACCGAATCGACAATCTTGTTATTGGCAGTAAAATTATCAGCCTTTTCAAAACCTGCATCATCTGCATCTGTAATGAGATTTTTCTGCTTTATAACTACTGTACATTTTGTTGTACCTATTGTCTTATCCTTATAAGCACCACGCTCGATTTTTCTGCTGAATTTGACAGTTCCTTCTACAGTGTAGGTTCCTGCCTTTGAAAAATCAATTCCATCTGTATTCCAAACAACGTTCTCTTCAACCTTTTCGGTATTGTATGTCACATTGATTGTTTTTGGAAGCTCTATCTCTTTACCTGCCTCTGCTGTGACATCTGCTGTTTCTATATCCTCAACTCCAATTTTCGTTACCTTGGCACCGGTCTTTACATACTTCCATACCTTAAGAGCTGCTGTTGCTGTTCCATCCGGATAAAACATTGCCTGATTATCAACAGCCGAACCACCATACCATTTTCCGGCATCATTTGGATCATACTCACCGCCGTAGCTTGCTGCCCAGCCTGAGCCTTTTTCCTCCCAAATCTTTTTATTTGCTTCATATCTTGCTGCTGCAGCCTCCTCTGAAAGACCTGTGGTATCTCCCACGGTAATCCATGCCGGCTCCCAGTAGTATACACCAAGGCCTCCTGCCTCATTTACTGCATTGATGAGGTTTCTTATGAAAGTAGACTGTCCCTGCACAGTGAAAGGCTCTGTGGCATCTGCCGAGTCATCATTATTTCCCTCACGGACAGTATTTCCATGACCATCCGAATCATCAAGTGTATATGCATAGCTTGTTTCTACAACCATTGCATCCTTGTTGTGCTTCGTCTGAACATAGCTGAGTTCTTTCTTTAAATTGCTCAGTGTTCCATGCCAGTATGGATAATAGCTTGTTCCAAGAATATCATAATTTACATTATAATTTTCAAGGTTATCTGACCATTTTGTAAGCGTATTCTTCTGTGGACTTTCCACATGAATCACAACCTTTACGTCACTGTTGTAATCCTTAACACCTTTTGAGCCTGCGGAAAAGAGCTTACACATGGCATCTGTTTTTGTTTCTCCTATAAAACCGCCTGTTGTCTCATTTCCAACCTGAACCATATCTACAACATCCTTTGATGCATCAATTGTGTTTAATGATTCGTTGATAAACTCCTCTACAGCTGCAGCCTTCTCATCAACTGTATAGCCATTCCATGCCTTAGGCACCATCTGTTTACTCGGATCAGTCCAGAAATCTGAGCAATGGAAATCAACAAGTATTTTTATTCCGGCACTGCGGCATGCATCAGCAATTTTCTTTGCAGTTGCCACATCGTTATTTCCACCACCATATCCATTTCCGTTTGAATCATATGGATCATTCCATACTCTGACACGGATATGGTTTATGCCGTTTTCTGCCAGGAATTTGCAGAAATCTGTCACGTTGTTAATTTCTTTTCCGCTATAATCCTTGTATACAACACCACTGCCTAATTCTGTTATAACAGATGAAATGTCCATTCCCATTATGAAATCAGGCGACAAATCCTTTACCTTTGCAACAACAATATCGTCATTGTCTACTGAGGTATCAATTTCAGATGCCTTTGACGTAATGGTTGTGCATACATAACCAAGCTCATTGCCATCAGCATCCTTAAGCTGGGCTACAACATAATACTTACCGGCTGACTTTGTTGTGTAGGCTGCCTTAAGAGTTTTTCCGGAACCATTGTCATTTTCTAATGTTCCGTCATCCAATCCATCTATGTGGTCGTTCCATTTATCAACCCACCACCATAAATTTACTCCCTCAGGAAGTTCACTTATTTCTTTTCCATCATAAGTAATCTTTGCTTCAAGATTGACTGTATCACCATTTTCTACGGCTACATCTGTCTGGTTTACTGAGATTGTGTAGCCCTTCTGGTTTTCTTCGGAAGAGTCAGTATCATCTGCTTTTGTTTCATAAAGCTTTTGAAGCTTAATATTGTCAATATCGCCCCAATAGCCGTTCGTAACATCTCCTCCAATACATATATCAACATCTTGTACAGCTTCAATTGTAAATTCATCGGTTGTAACTGTTTCCCAATTATCCCAGTCTGTTGTAGCCGGAAGTTCTTTAGCCTGTTCCAAATATTTCACATACAGGCCTGATTTAACATCTTTTTGCCCATCCTGATCAATTGAAATCCTATAGGTTCCCGGCTCAACATTCTTGATTGTTTGAGATAGCGAATTGTCCCCAGTTATGTCCTTTATCTTTGTAAACTGAGTTGTATTATTTTTCGCCCACTCATCTTTTGTGACAAATAGTCCACTTCCCGTTGACTTAGTCCAACCGGTTATACTTCCATCCCCATTTATAGACGACTCAAAGTCTCCATTCACCACATACTCTGTGTCTACCCACTTTGCGGTATTCTCTGCTGCCTTAACCTGCTCTGTACCCAAATCCGCCACAGCGCTCTGGCTTAAAAGCATTGCAAACACCAGTCCGGCACTTGTTATAGATGCCATTTTTCTCTTCCTGCTCATATTTTCCTCCTTGTTTTATGCAGTGGTAAATGACTATCGAATTGATAAATATCAAAGCCATTAAGCCACTGTCATACACCTTCTCAAATTGCATGCCGCGCATGATTTCATCTGCTTCATGCGCAACAGCGCAATCGGTTGCAATAACTATATTTACAGTTTATACATTAAGTGTTTACGTTTCAATAGACATAAATGCCAACTTATTTCTACGATATTTGGCAAAAATACATCAATTTAATATTTGTAAATATGGGAAAATGTACAAAGATTAGTATGTTCAAACGGTTATTCAAATAATGATATTCACATAGATTTTGTGGAAATTTCACAATACTTTTACGCGTTTAGAAGTATAATAATTTTTTATGCAAGCTAAATATATTAATATGCATCAGAATTTTTAGTTTTTTCATAGGCAAATTGCCAGAGTCTCCGGTACTATATAAAAAAGCCGTACCGTAGCTTTTTAATTTAATATCTGTCAACGCACCACCAAAAAAACCTAGCATTATATGCTAGGTTTTTTATCGAAAGTAATGCCTCCATTACTTAGCGCCCTTAAGGGCATCTCATTTGTTGTGTGCATTATACTACTAATTTATAAAAATGTCAAGGAAATTATAAAAAATATTTTGTTTCAAATAAAGCTATATTCCATTTTTTATAGTCTCCGCATCCCATTCGTGCTAATATTTTATTATATACTGTTTTCCCCTTTTTTATTCCCATACTAACATATATTTTAAATTTTAATGTCCGTAAAGGTTTCTTTAATGCAGATACGTCAGTAAAAAAGCTTAATATTTTAATTGAATCAAATAATTTTAACACCGAATCTGCATTTTTAGGTGTTAATGAAAACGAAGCAATTAATAATGCATTAATTCGATATCTTTTTTCCGTCCGAAATCTATTAAGTAGCGTCGTATGTGCACAGTTATTTCTAAGACACAATAAAATATCAATCATATTTAAGAACGGGGCACGTTTTGATAATGGTAAATTAAAATCATTTAAAACGTCTTTAAGAACATCATCTTGCAAATAGTGCAACAGTCTTAATATTTCACCAAATGTAAGAGTCTCTATTGCAACCCAAAATGGCACAGCGATGTTTCTGTTGTAAGTGCCATCACTATTACGATAAACAGCAACCCCTGAAGGTGCTACGTAATCATTGTCTAAATAAAATGAAATATCAATATGATCATTTCTATCTACTAAATTAGATAGAAAAAATGGTTTAAAAAGACAAAACTTATCAAAATCTTGATATATCTTTTGATTTTGATAATTAACAAATGGATATGCTTCAGAATAATGACAGTATGTCGGTGTCCCAGATTCATTGTTTGCAGGGTTCATAAAATTAGACTTATTTGTATATTGCATTGTATCCGATAATGAAACACAATGATGCTTACAAAAATTATATGCTATTGAGGCTTTTAACTTCTCTTCAACAGAATCCAAGCAATTTGATAAGATTGATCTAATTTCTTTATCAAATTGATATAGATTAATGAAATCAATCAACTTTACTTTATCATATGTTTTAGGAGAGGATGTTTGTAGAAAAATAGTTTCTAGGCCATTAAATAAATTAAAATAATTATGAGAAATTAAAACTTCATCAAGCTCATTTTCTGAAAAGATAAGTTTTCTGTTATGTAATTTATTTTTTAATGCTTCGCGTGTTTCAAATGTTTTAATCCCCATAGTTTAAAAACTACCTCGTATATATATGAATAAAATTATTTTTATAACTAATATTATAACACTTTTGAATACATGAATATAGACTTATTTATAAAAAATTTTACACACCAATTTTACACATAAATAAAAAAAGAAGCATATCTTCATGACATGAATCCTTGATATTTTTTCATAGGCAAATTGCCAGAGTCCCCGGTACTATATATAAAAAAGCCATACGGCATATTTTTATGTTACATCAGGCTATTCCTGTACATTCTCTTTGTTTAAAATTGTCAGAATATAGTGATATATTTTGCATATTTTCGTAAAAATAGCATAACATTGTAATCTTTATATGTTACAATTCAAATGTAGTTATTGACCTTTCACATAGAAAGTGAGGTATTGCTTATAATTAAAAAGTATTTTAAGAAACTCGTCAGCGTTGCTCTTTCCGCTGTCATGGTTATGGGTATGTCTGTAACAGCTTTTGCAAGTGAAACAGATAATACTTCTGTTAGAGGTGTATATTCTCCAGAGTTCCCAGACGCTTATATTATCACGGAAACAAACTCTGAACCCGTTGGCTATTCTATTGATAGTACAGAAATACAGCCTGCTACTGTAACTGCAACCGTTTTTGTAGAAGAGTCATATGCAGTTGACCGCAATGGAGAAGTCTATGTTTCCGATAGCCGCCTTTTGTCCAAAGAGGAAGTAGATGATATCGGAATTGATAACTTCGACAATCTTAATACTTTGGCTACACCTCGTGCTGCCAAAAACTCATACGGGAAATTAACCCTTACTTTCTCCGGCACTCATTCTAAATCCGGAAAAAGTGTTTCTTGTAAATTAACAGCAGATGCAGATTGGGATTTTGGTTCATTTACAAGTTCTGAAAAAAATCCTGCTGTTGGTAAAGATTTTATGGGTATTACTTGGTCGGGTTCTTTTACAACTAGAGCTTTCTCTTGTAAAGCAACTGATTTAGTCGGTAATGTTACTTCCGCCGTAATGGTTGATTCTATCGCAAACGGTGGCAGAGTATGGTCATTTGACGAAAGTCTTTTTGAAGACCATTTTGCAAATTACAATAAAAACATACACGCAACTATGACGATAAAAAAGAACACCATGACTGGAAATGGAAATACCGCCGAAGCCGTCTTAAAATATATTCATACTTATAAGCAAACAGTTGGTAGTATTTCTATGAGTGCAGGAAGTGATACTGTGTCTGCAGGTTTCACTTTGAGTAATGTCGATGAACAATGGTCTTTGGTTTGCACTGTAACCAATATTCCTTACTAACTTTATAAAAAAGGTGCTGTCCTTACCGAACAGCACCTTTTTTTATTTCTTCATGATTAGATGGAATATTTTCTTCACCATTTCCTGTTATCCAGCATATTCTAAACGAATATTGTAAATTATCAATAATGTTCATTTCTTTACCATTTACTAAAATTTTGTCTATATCACTCTCACTAATTAACCCCCAATCTATCCACTCATATCCATTATCCTCATATGCGCTGAATAAATAATTTTCATTATCTTTTCTTATAGATAACTCACCACTAATTCTTAATACATCATAGGACAACAGCTTTTTTTTCATAATAGCACACGCTACATTACCATTTTCATTTACAAAAAAGACTATATACTTATCGTCAATGTGAGCTTGCGCCAAAAATTCATTTGCTTTTGTCTGTGCAGTTGTTCTATTATGAGCCTTCATATATTTATAAGGCGATTTATAGCTTGATAAATATAGTGCAATAATACAGGTCAGAAAGATAACAGCACAAAAAGATATAATAACTACCTTTCTCTTTTTCTTGTTATTTGTCAACTAGATAAGCTCCTTTCTTATCACCGTGATTAAATATACTCTAACTGCTTGCCATTTCCATGCAGAAGTTCTTTCTCAATTTCTTCTTTCCCACGAATAACACAAGCATAGGTTAGAACTTTTGGATTGTCCGTTGCAATTCCCACCTCTTTCCCGATACATTTCAAAATACAATAATAACTTTCGTTAAAATCTTCAATATCCGTAAATGAGGTTTCATAGTCAACGCTTCCGTCTGCGTACTCCTTGCGAATAATCGCATGGAAACGCCCTATCTGATACTTTCCTACTTTCACCTACCACCATTCCCCCTTATCGTTATAGTGCCACCATTTGCCGCTTTCGTACTCGATACAAAAGTTTCCCTCAAAGTCAAACCACGCCTTTATAGGCTCGCCCTCTCTCCATTCTTCAAAGGCTTCTTTATGCCTGGCATAATTCGCCCTGGCTAAGTTCTCCATATCCTCACGAACACGCTTGTACTCTGCGATTGTCTTTGTTCCCTTAATTACCGTATTCATCGCCGCACCTCGCTTTCCATGCTGTTGCTATTATGTAACTTATATATCTTACATATCATATATAACTTATGCCTGTTATTCAGTTTTGATTTTATCGTATTCTTTCAGCTTTCCAGCGTTTGCGGCTACATAGTCGGCTATCAGTTCCGACACTATATCGCTTACACTCTGACGTTTTACATAGGCGATTTTCTGCAAATCTCCGTAACTGCTCGGATAAAGAGCAAGGCTCACACGCTTCTTTGTTTCTCTCTCAACTGGCGGTCTGCCCTTTCCTGCTGGCTTATCCGCTTTCTTCTCGCCCTCTGTTGCTCCTGCTCCTATAATCGACTTAAACGCCGCTTCTTGGTCAAATTTTGCCTTTCCTGCCATTACTCCTGCTCTCCTTTCAGAAATTCCTCGATAAAGGCTTTGTAGTCCTCTGATACAGTCGATTTTTCCGCATAATCAAATATATCTGTCCTGTTCGCCTGTGCTTCTTCCACAGCCACAGCAGAACGGATATAAGTCTTGTAAATCGGTGCAGAAATATACTTGCTCAACTGCTCCGTAAGCTCCTTTATCTGCTTGCTGATATTTGCCCTCGGATTGAAACGAGTAAACAGAATACCTGTTATCTTTACATTCGGGTTACAATACTTCTGTACGCTCTTTACGGTTTCATTAAGCTGGTTAATTCCCGTAGTTGCAAATATTCCAGCCGTTGTAGGTATCAGAATATCAGTTGCCGCCGTAAATGCGTTGACTGTCAGCACACCCAAAGAGGGCGGCGTATCAACAACCATATAATCATAATTATCTGCTACGCTGGCAATAGCTTCTTTCAGTCTGTGTTCCTTTCCTGTCTGTGAAAGTTCCTGCTCTGCTCCTGCAAGCATGATATTTGAGGGTATTATATCATACCCACCATTCATGTGCTGGATTGTTTCTTCTGCGGTCACTTCCCGTTTCATCAACTCATAAATAGTTGGTACATTGTAATTTACCGAACCGCAAGCAGAAGAAAGATTACCCTGTGGGTCAAGGTCTATTCCCAGCACCTTATACCCCTTATCTGCTAACCCTGCGGTCAAGGCTTGCGAGGTCGTAGTCTTTCCTACGCCCCCTTTTTGATTAGCCACAGCTATAATTCTCATAGGGTCACGCTCCTTTATGTTTATTGCATAACTTATTTAAGTTATATAATTTATATATGTTATTCTACCACCGCAATTTATATATGTCAATCCCTTTCCATACAGATTTAAGCAGTAAAAGGGGAAATACTCACGGTGAGTACAAACAAAAAAGAGGGCGGTTGCCCGTCCCCTTTTCAATCTTCATAATGTCCTTTGCACGAAACAATATAGATTATTTCGTCTTTCTCATAGTAAACAATTCTGTTGGTATCATCAATACGCCTACTCCACATACCGCTTAGATTTTCCTTTAACGGTTCGGGCTTCCCGATACCCTCAAAAGTGCTTCTCTGAATATCCTTGATAAGTCCGTTAATTCTTTTCAGCGTTTTCTTATCCTGCGTCTGCCAGTACAGATAATCACTCCACGCTCTATCTTCCCATAGCAACCTCATTAGTCCACCTCTATCAAGTCATGCTCTGCGAAATGGGCTTTACCGTCCTTAATATCACGCACGATATTTTCCAAATAACGGATATTGCTATCAGAATAAAACGGGTCTACCGATACCTCAAAAGGAATACGCTTTTCTCTGCCTACTTTTTTAGCAAACACAGTGAACGCCGCACTCATGGAAAGACCTAATTCAGAACACGCCTGTTCCATGCTCTTTTTTACATCTGCGTCCAGCTTAAAATTAACATTAACTGCCTGCGACATATACAACACTCCTTTCTTTCTTATAGTATATGCAATAGTAAAGAAAAAGTCAAGAAATTTCCTTTAACTTTTCTTTACTATTTATAGTATTTCCACATTTCATGTATTCATTCAGCATAATAGCAATAACTTATTTCATATATTTAAGTTATTGCTATTATGTATATTATTTATTTAATTTTAATCACGGTGATTAACTCTGTCAACTCGCCCTATTCTCTGCAAATTCTCACAGCGAGAAAACACCGCCCGTAATTCTTCCGTGTCCAATCCTGCCGCTACTATCGGCTCCGCTGGATTCAACTGTGCTTTTCCTTTTGCCGCTTCATAATATTTGTAAACTGTCTTTTTATCAAGCCCTGTTCCCCTTATAACGTCACACTTTCTTGCGTCGGGATTTTCTCTCAAAAATGCTTCAACCTTAACTCTGACACTTGGTCTACCCTCGGGTTTCATTTCATTCTCTTCTTTCAAAATCTCTTTCGTAGCCCTCGCAAGCCTCAAATGGGTCTTTTGCTTTCGCCCATTTCGCTTATTCCTTTCTATATGCAAATCTGTTAGATACTCAATATCCGAAATCTTAAAATTATAATATTCCTTGCTATATACCTCTAATGCGCTTTCCACATCTTCTTCCGTCAATGGATTGTCATGCTCTATCAGTTTCAACTTATCGAACACTTCATACATATCCGCTTTCAGCTTATCTTTCGGCACATCACACTTGCAAGCATAAATAACAAGGCACATCAGATAATAATACCTGTGACCGCCTGTAATCTCCCCTGCTCGGTTCAGCCACCAATTATACAGAGCAAAGCCCTGCTTGCCTTTTATATCCCATTTCTTTTGCCGCTTATTCTTCTCTACAACTACACGCTGATACCATTCTGGATAACTTTCCTTTGCCTGCTCCCTTGACATCTTAGACGGAGCAAAACGCCTATTCACATCAACCCTGTTCTGCAGCTTCACATAGGAATTAAGATACTCCAACGTCACCCTGCCACCAATCTGAAACGCTTTCACTTCAACACCATACTTCGGGTTAATGCTCCCCACCATACGAAAACCTTGAACGATTGACTGATACTGCACTTTATCTTTCTTGGAAGTCGATTTATAGTCCCACATTCTAAAAGTAAGGTCATATTTCAAAGACTTCATTTGCAACTTGATATTCGGAAAAAGGTCTATCGGTTCCTCAAAAACGTAATACACATGAAGTCCTGTGCCACTCATTACAAGAAAAGTTGGAACAGGAAGTGTACGAATATTTTCCGCTGGCTGTCCAAATCTCAACAACAAATTTTTTAATTCGTACAATCCAACCCCATCAAGGTCAATCGCCAACGCATACATACGCTGGGCGTTCTCTAAATTATTTGCTCGACCACGATACGCAATCCCACTACACAAAGTAGACGGGTTCTGCTCCACATAATTTATATAATCTTCTTTCCATGTATCTGAAAGCATTATGCGACGCCTTAATCTTCTCTTTGTCCCATTGTCTTTTTCATCTGTATAAAGATAAACTGCATTAGGCTTTTCATAGTGACCACACTGCTCCCCCTGCTTCTGATTATCGGGGAAAATATAATCATAAAAAGAGCAACCGTCCACTTCATCATAAAGCACATTCAAAACTTCCAATACTTCTATATACTCCTGCGGTGGTTCTTTCTTAGCCATAGTACAACACTTCCTTGTTTACATTATTTATATTATATACCTTATTTATATTATATAACATAAATAAGAAAAATACAAGTCCCTTTTTACCGTTCTTCCACCTGCGTATCAAGATAGTAAGTACATAAAGTCCTGCTTACAGCCGTAGGGTGCATTTCCAAACCTACCGCACCAGCCACCAGCACATAACCACTTTCCAACCATTGGTTCTCTGTCTTGAACCGCTCCCTCAACTCCACAGGCAGATGATTTTTTACAGGCAACCCGTCATAGGAAGATAAGTAAGTAACATCAAAACCCTCAATCCTCATGTATAAAAACTCCTCTCTGCTGAATAATATATAATAGCCCCACACCCTTGCTTAGGGGACTTAGATTATCAATAGGTTTTTCCACCTATTAAGTATATCAACCTCTCCCACACCCTGTCAAGGGGGACTTAGATTATCAATAGGTTTTTCCACCTTTTTTGATGTCTTAGGGGACTTAGATTATCAATATATTTTATTTACCTTTGGGGAATATAGACTAAACGGAAAAACAGGCTATTTTAGATGAGCGCAAGCGTCGGATCTAAAATAGCCTGTTTTGGAGTGCGGTAGACTGGGGAAGTTTGAGGGGGAGTGTAGCCCCCTCTGTCCTTTTGGTTCTCTGAACGTCTTAACGCCCCGTAGAACGATTTTTATGTGTTAGGCAAGTATTTCTCCATTGAAACGGCAAAAGAAGAAATACGGGGCAAATACGGCGGCTTAATCTGTCCGTCCTCTGCCTTTTACCTTTGTCTTTTCGTGTTCCCTGTCCTGTGTCTGCTCTTTCAAGGCACTATCCAGCACCCTGCGGGCTTCTATTTCAGCTTTGAATACTTCCATTCCCCCCGCTTCATGGCTGTTATACTGCTCCATGCGCTCAAGAACGGCTTGCCGCTGGTCTGCTGGTATGCGCTTCGCCGCTTCAAGGAATACTTGCTTTGCTTCCTCTGCTCGGCTTCCTGCGCCCTCGTTCCGTCTCGCCGCCTGTGCCTTTTCCTGCTCCTGCGCCGCAAGCGTTCTTTTTTCCTTTGCCGCTTCATCAGCTTTTGACAGGTTGGAAACTCCCAATGCTTTCAGCTTGTCAAGATTGCTCCTGCGTAACCTTTCAAAATTATCAATCTTGCCTTGTATCTCTTTTTTCTCCTTTCCCTTAAACATTCCCAGCTTGTCACGCTCTGCCTTAAATGCTTCTATGGTTCGGCTCTGCTCTGCCACGGTCTTTGCAACGCTCTCTATCTCGTTTGCCTGTCTTGCATATATCGGGTTCGGCTGGTAGCGGGTACGTTCATGGCTATTGACGGTTTCTCTTACAAATTCATTTCGTACCGTTGCAAGCTGTTGTGCCATTCTCTCTACATAGGCGGTGTCAATCTTCGGTTTCTCCTGTGGTGCTTCCTGCTGTTTGAACACTTCCCGCCTTGCGGCAAAGCCACCCTGTTCCTGTGGTGCTTCCTGCCGCTGTTGTGCCAGCATATCAAGGTAGCCTTTTACCTTGTCCTGTGCAAAGGAAATATCCCCCACCAATTTATTTTTATGATACTCAAAATATGGCACTTTTCGCCCGTCAATTTCTATGGTTCTTCCCTCGCTGGTCTTGGTCGGTTCTATCAGCTTCGCTTTGTCGTACAGTTTCAAAAGCCCAGCTTGAACGGAAAGCAATACTTTTTCATTTCCCGCCGCTTTCGGTATCTGTTCTTCAATCTTTGCTATTTCCTCATGGTGTCTATTCCAGCTTATGTCCTCACGGATAAATGCAATCTCCTTTTGTGTCTGCTTTTCAAGAATTTCTATTGTCTGTATCTGCCCGTTTGCTTTTTTGATTTCTCGGTTTTCATTTCCCCGCTGGCTCTCTATTCCTCTTTTCTCCATAGCGTTAGCAGATACGCCGATATGCTGTGTCGGTATCTTCTCAATGCCCTGTTCCTTAAAACTTCTATGGTCTACCCTTTGCGGTAGACTTTTTTTTTCAAGTTCTTGGTTTACTTTTTCAGCCCAGCTTTCACGGGAACGCTGTAAAAATTCCTTACTATCCCAATTCGTTGTTTTAACTGTTTTGCATTTATATGTCTGTTTCTTTTTATCATACTGCTTTTGACCTTTTTTATCTAAAATATATTCTTTTCTTTGCTTCACTCCCCACGAATTGTCTTGTTCAATCGGTCTTGTGGTAAGCATGATATGAGCGTGTGGGTTTCCGTCCTCTTTATCGTGAATAGAAAAATCAACACACATTCCATTATCTACAAAATTCTCTTTTGCAAAATCACGGACAAGTTTTATCTGTTCTTCCCGTGATAATTCCACGGGCAAGGCTACTTCATACTCTCTCGCTAACTGTGCTTTACTGCTTTTCTCTATTTGCTCTACTGCGTTCCATAACGTTTGCCTGTCTTGATATTCTTTCGGTGCATTTTCACAAAGCATAATTTCACTATATACAACGCCGCCTTTTTTCGTATAATCGTGTTCTATTCCGTCATACTCATTATACAATTTTTCTCCGCTTCTATATGCCGCCGCACCAACGGCAGACCGCCCTTGTCCTCTGCTTATAATTTTACAATGACAATGATATATAGCCATGCCGTTATCACTTCCTTTCTTTGTTCTGTCCTGCGCTTCTCATTCTGATTTAATCACCGTGATTAAATCAGACAATCACGTAAAACAAATTTGCGGAAAGCAAATCTTGTTGTAGTGATTGCCGCATGAAACATAAAATGCGAATAGCATTTTTATGTTTCTGCGGTAGCCGTCTGCAAGACCCCTCGGAGAGCGCACATACCAACGTAAGTTGGTATATAAGTGCGCACTTCGTGATGTTGCCGCCCCTCAACTTGCCTATATTATATCCGCAATTCCTAATTTTTGCAACTTCCTATCAATAGCAAGCGGTTTTCATAGGCGGCAATATCATGCGTTCCGCATGAAAGAAATTGAAAAGTGCTAAAAGCACTTTTTCATTTTCTGAAATAAGGAGCGCACAAGCCCCGATTAAATGCGGGGCTTTATCCTACTTTTCGTTGTTGCCTTATGTCTTTATCTGTGCTAAAATGTAGAAGCAGTAAAAGGAAAAATAAGAAAGGCGGTTTTGACTATGGCAGAACGTAAAACACCCGAACAACAAATAGAAGCACTTGAAAAGAAAATGGAACAGTTAAAGGTTCAAAAGAAAGCTATTCAAGCAAAGCAAAACAAGATTGAAAGAGCGCAAAGAACACGCCGACTTATTGAGAATGGCGCACTTGCAGAAAAATATCTAAATTGTGATAAAATTGAACCAGCAGAATTTGAAAAGCTGTTAAAGCAGTTAGTACAGATTGAACAGGTAAAAGCCCTTGTTTCTGCTCCGAAAAATGGTGGCGTAAATGAGTGAGGAACAGGCAAGACAAAGGGCGCAGGAATTGACGAAAAAAGCCCTTGCGGAAGCCGAAAATGAAACATTCAAAATTGACCGTTCCTTACAAGGAAAACATATTGTTACAAAGTCGGAAAAAGCGGCAAAGAAGAAAGAGGAAAAGCGGATTGAAAATGAAATGCGTAGAAGTTCCGACAAGCCCGCTTTTCTCGTTTTGATTGCTGGCATTTTTGAAAAGTTCCTGCATATCATTGTCACACTTTATACAATGGCAATCGTGGTAAATATTCTTTTTGTTTGGCAGATTTACAAGGCAGTTACTGCTGGCGGCTGGCAAGCGGTTTTTCATTCAAAATACACGCTTTTCGTGCTGGCATATTTCGCCCTGCTTTTCATTCTGAAAAAGGTCTATTTTGCCCTTTATACATACGCAAATGATTAAAAAAAGAAGCCCCGCATTTTTGCAAGGCTTCTTTTACTTTTTCTGTTATTTCCGTCTTATTTTCCAATGAGCAAATCACAAGTCTTTTTCGCCCATTCCTCTGCGGTTTCTTTTTCAATTCCTGCGTCCGCATAAGCGTATAAGTGGAGGCTGTATGCGTCCAAGTATTCCTCACTATACCCTGTCGGTTCTGCCGCTTTTTCCTCGCCGCCGCAAGTCGGAATAATAATCATAAGTGCGCCACATACTCCAACAACAACTCCTAATGTCATTAAGTGCTTTTTTACAATTTCTTTCATTCTTTTTTTCATAGTCTTTTTCCTTTCTTAATCACGGTGATTACATCTTGCTTGTAAAAGTGCTGTCCTCGTAATAGTTGGCTTTCTGCAACCTCTTATATCCATTTGGGAACACACATACAACGTCCTGCAAATAAGCAAATTCTTCGGGCTTGATGATACGCTTTTCCTCGGTGCTGGAACTTGTACCCTGCCCCTTTCCTACGCCCATTATATCGGCGTTGTAATTGCTGGAAACTTTCTTCTTATCGTATGTTCCAACCAGCTTTGAACACCATTCCTGCGTGGTCGGTTCGCTGGCTTTCAGAATAGCCTTGTATGAACAGTTATCCGCTATGACTTCCGCAACGTCCTTTCCGTAAATTGCATTAAGCTGGCTCTTGCTCTGAACGATAAGGGAAATATGTATTTTCTTGCTACGCAAGGTCGCAAGCCCATTACTGATAGCTTCGATTTTTCCCAAACGTGGGAACTCATCTATAAGGAACAGTATAGGTGTTGTGTTGCCCTCTGCTCTGCGCTCAAATGACTTCAAGAACTGATTGCACATCATTCCTAAAAGGTCTTTCCACTCGTCCAGCTTATGTTCGGGAATACAGCAGTAAATGTCATAGCCGCTTTCAAGGTCTGCTGGCGTGATACAAGCCCCCTCTCCCGATAATGCCCTCTGTAAATCATCACTTGTCGCAAATACCGTGATATGGTTCGATAACTCCGCATACACGCCCGAAAGTGTCTTATCGTCCATGCCGCTAAACTGCATTATTTCCATTTTTGCCTTTTCGTTGGTGTCTGCTACAATCTGCTCTATCAATTCCTTTGTCGGTATGCTCTTAATGTATTTCATGGTGCTTGAAAAACTCTCTCCCAGCCCTTGAAAATAGATTAAAAAGCCCGTAAGCATATTCTGTGCGCCCTTTATCCAAAACGGGTCTTTTACATCTGCTGGCAACGGAACGATTGACATTGCAAGCTGGCGGGCGGCACTCGATATATCATCAGCATTTTTCAGCATATAGAACGGGTCATATCCGTATGCTGTGGTGTCTGTCGGATTGAATACCTTAATCTGCGCTTCTCCCCTTGCTTTCTTGGTCTTTGCGTATAATTCGCCCTTAATGTCGATTGCAAAGACACGCTCTTTCCAGCTCATCAGCGTAGGGATTGCAACCGCCGCCGTTTTTCCGCTTCCTGCTCCACCTACAATCAAAACGTGTCCGTCTGTGGTTTCGGGCATGGTGGCATACTTGCCGCCCTGCTTACCGAACACAACACCCGAAAGGTCTTTTGCTGTTTTAAGTGCAACGGCATCACCGCCCAGCTTTGCTTCAAAGCCTTTCTGCTCCTTACGGTTCATAATAAGTCTTATCCAGCTAAACGATTGGTCTTTTTTAATCACTCTAATAATGTTCTGAATAAGTGTTAAAGGCGCAAACCCATAACACATATACCATAGTATATTGCAAACCGTATTCATCACGGGGACTTGTTCTAAATATTTTCCCGTGATTAACTCGGTTGCAAGCCACACCCCGAATGGAATTAAAAACCATGCAAGCCCACAAAAAAGGGCTATTTTCAATACTGCTTTTAATGCTTTTCCTGCAAGTCCTACAAATGCTCCCATGTTCTCACGCTCCTATCTTCCACGCCCTATATCGTGCGTTTTGCTCTGTTCCTGCTTCTTTAATGCTTCCTGCACCTTTGGCTTTAAGGCTTCCCGCCTTGCGGCAAAGCCGCCCTGCGCTGGGGCTTCTTTTGTCTGCTTCTTTGCTTCGGCTCTCTCGGCTTTCTTTTCGTCATAATATCCCGATTTTGCAAGCCGTATATATTTATCTTCTGTATTGGCTAAATCTCTTAATTCTTGGCTCTGCGGGGTCTTATCGTCCTTGCGCTGGCTGTTTTCTTCCTTGCGCCGTGTTTCCTCTTTCAGTCGTTCTTCCCTCACTGGCTCCTGTTCCTGCCGCTGACTGTCCTCTCTCTGCTGGCTCTCCTGCTTACGGCGTTCTTCCTGCGCTCTCTGCTCCTGTCTGCGTCTTTCCTCTTGACGGCGTTGCTCGTCCTGTCGGCGCTGTTCTTCCTGCCGCTGGCTGTCCTGTCGGCGTTGCTCGTCCTGCATACGCTGTGTTTCCTGCCGCTGGCGTTCTTCCAACTGCCGCCCCTCGGCGGCGTGTTGCTCTGCCTGCTGGCGGTCAAGCCTTGCGGCTTCCTCTCTGTGTTGTTCCTGTTCGTTCATAGTGTCTATGTACTCCTTTCTATCTGCTTTTTTATGCCTGTGCTTCCACCAAAGGATAAAGGGCAGAAGCAGAACCAGCACCACTATTAAGAAAATGATTAAAAAGTAATCTCCCGTTCAGTTTCACTCCCTTTCTTCCTCACTGTGATTAAGTAATTTGTTACTCGCTTTCTGTTTCTTTTCCAAAAAGCAATTCCTTAAAGGCTTTTACTGTTCTTATTGGGTGTAGCATAACTTTCAATGCACATTTAAGTGCAAATATAAATACGAGAAAATATATAATTTCCATGACTTCGCTCCTTTCCTCTTTCTTTTAATAAATAACTTATTTCATTTATTTATCATACATAAATTATATAACTTATATATGTTATTGTCAATATATCTATTAAATAATTACCTTGACAACATAGGCACAAACATTTGTTGATAAATAATTGTCAGAATTTGTAAATTTTTCATGACAATATATTAACAATATGCTATAATCCGTTTGTAATTATTCAAAATTTCATTCAAAAAGGAGGTGTTTTCCATGAAAAAATGGAAAAGATTATTTTCACTGGTATGCGCTTTTGCTATGATATTTTCACTAAATACAACGGCATTTGCGGCAGAATTACCAAAAACAGACACTAAACAACAGTACGAAATCACAGTAGGTGATGAAGCTATTACGCTTGAAGAAGGAGAAGTTGTCGAAATTCCTATGACTTTAATCGAAAATGATGAGTCGGGCATACAACCTTCTTCAAGCAGTCAAACCATTGTCGGCAATGCTGGAACATTAAAAGTTTGGGGAAGCGGTCATTACTTAAATTGGAGCATTGTTATGACTGTTCCTGTGACACACTTCATTGGAACAGTAAGCAGCACCGATATAACCTCTGGTCTTAGTGCTGGAACAAGTGGCGTTACAGGATTTTCGGGAAAATGCTACTGCGCACGCATTTCAGGTCATACCTATGTTGCCCATCTTGACGGTGTAGCCTATTTAGGAACAGTAGCCGTTGCAAAAACTGGCTTTAACACTGTTTCTTGGAGACCGTAACTTGTAAAGTGCCTGTAAAAAAGGTCTGCATAAATACATTCATGCAGACCTTTTTATTACATATTTCTCATTGCTTGCATAAGTGAAAAAGTTTTAACGGCAAGCCTATATTTTTTTTCGTATGACATCTGATTAGAACCACTCAAAAAATCCGATATTTCCTGCTCCTCAATATCAGCATAGCTTGAAATCATTTTTAAGCTCATTCCATAAACTTGTACCAATACATCAATAATTCCTTTCACTCTTTCATCTTCTGGAACTTTCATACCCTCTATTAAACAGTCTGATATTCCAAATAATCGCAATCTTCTTTGACTATCTTTCATATCATCACTACTTAACTTAACACCATTTTCAAATAAAAATTTCTCTAAACTATCTTTCTCTATCCCCGTTGCCTCTTGTAACATTTCCACGGATAGCAACTCATTATCAATAAGACTATTTATTCTTTCTCTCAACACATCTTCTTTATCCATATAAGCTCCTTTCTTATCACCGTGATTAAATATACTCTAACTGCTTGCCATTTCCATGCAGAAGTTCTTTCTCAATTTCTTCTTTCCCACGAATAACACAAGCATAGGTTAGAACTTTTGGATTGTCCGTTGCAATTCCCACCTCTTTCCCGATACATTTCAAAATACAATAATAACTTTCGTTAAAATCTTCAATATCCGTAAATGAGGTTTCATAGTCAACGCTTCCGTCTGCGTACTCCTTGCGAATAATCGCAATGTAATATATCTCTTTTTTCAGAACACTAATCTCATTCTCAAGTGCATTCTTCTGTTTCGTAAGCTTTTCAGATGTCCTGGCACATTTCTCATATTTTTCTGAGAATTTCTGCTTATAAAGCATTGCATTGTTTACTTCCCTGAGACGTGCATACATATCCATTTCAAATTCTGCTTTACGTCACTCCACGTCGAGCCTGTCATATTCGCTTTGCAGCTTTGATAGCTCGTCTGTACGCTCCTCAAGGCCAATATTCCAGATTTCTTCATTAGTCATAAACAATAACCTCCTTTAACTTCTACAGATGAAGCACTCGCTCTTTAATCTCCTGTGTTCTTCCCTGATTCCAGAACTGTGTGCCGATATAGCCGCATGTACGGCGGGCTACACTCATCTTGTTCTGGTCACGGTTGCCACAGTGCGGGCACTCCCAGATAAGCTTGCCTGAGCCCTCTTCCTCCACGATTTTGATTTCACCGTCGTAGCCGCATACCTGGCAATAGTCGCTCTTTGTATTCAGCTCTGCATACATGATATTGTCGTAAATGTACTGCATTACTGAAAGCACTGCAGGGATATTGTCCTGCATGTTTGGTACCTCCACGTAGCTTATGGCGCCACCCGGAGACAGCTTTTGAAACTGAGACTCAAACTTAAGCTTGTCAAATGCATTGATCTGCTCTGTTACATGTACATGATAGCTGTTTGTGATGTAGTTCTTGTCGGTAACACCCTTGATGATACCAAAGCGCTTCTGTAAGCACTTAGCAAACTTATAGGTGGTAGACTCAAGCGGTGTGCCATATATACTGAAATCGATGTTTGACTCCTTTTTCCACTGCTCACATGCATCGTTTAAGCGCTGCATTACCTTAAGTGCAAACGGTGTGCCTTCCTTTGGCTCTGTGTGTGATACTCCCTTCATATAGCGTACACACTCACAAAGTCCTGCATAGCCGAGTGAGATTGTTGAGTATCCGTTAAATAATAATGGGTCTATAACCTCTCCCTTTTTCAGACGTGCAAGTGCTCCGTTCTGCCAGAGAATCGGTGCTACATCGGATTTGGTGCCAAGAAGCCTCTTATGTCTGCACATAAGTGCTCTGTGACACAGCTCAAGTCTCTCATCAAGTATCTTCCAGAATTTTTCCTCATCCTTTTCTGATGAGCATGCCACATCAACGAGATTTAAGGTGACAACACCCTGGTTGAAACGTCCATAGTATTTACGCTTGTTTGGATCAAAGTTCTTGGCATGTGCCACATTGCCTGCTGTCTGTGAGCATCTGTCCACTGTGAGGAATGAACGACAGCCCATACATGTATACACATCTCCGTCCTTAAGCTCCTTCATGACCTTCTCTGAAATATAGTCAGGCACCATTCTCTTTGCTGAGCACTGTGCGGCGAGCACTGTGAGATTCCAGTACTTTGAATCCTCTGTGATATTATCATCCTCAAGCACATATATGAGCTTAGGGAATGCCGGTGTGATATATACACCCTTTTCGTTCTTTACGCCCTTTATTCTCTGGTGCAGCATCTCCTCAATGATTGCGGCAAGATCTGCCTTTGTCTGCGGATCGGATACCTCATTCAGGTACATGAATACCGTGATAAATGGTGCCTGTCCGTTTGTAGTCATGAGTGTGATGACCTGATACTGAATCATCTGTACACCGCGGTTGATTTCTTCCTTGACACGAAGCTCTGCTACCTCGTTGATTTTCTCTTCATCCAAATCAAGCCCCACGCTCTCGAACTCATTTAGCACCTGCTTTCTGAACTTCTCACGGCTGACCTGTACAAACGGTGCCAGATGTGCAAGCGAGATACTCTGTCCACCATACTGCGAGCTGGCAATCTGTGCGATAGCCTGTGTAGCAATGTTGCAGGCTGTAGAAAAGCTCTTAGGCGTGTCAATCATTGTCTCACTGATTACCGTGCCGTTCTGAAGCATGTCCTCAAGGTTTACAAGACAGCAGTTGTGCATATGCTGTGCGAAATAATCTGCATCGTGGAAATGGATAAGCCCCTTCTCATGAGCCTCCACTATATCCTCAGGAAGCAGGAAACGGCGTGTGATATCCTTGCTCACCTCACCTGCCATGTAGTCACGCTGCACGCTGTTTACAGTAGGATTCTTGTTGGAGTTTTCCTGCTTTACCTCCTCGTTATTGCACTCAAGAAGGCTAAGAATCTGCTGATCCGTAGAGTTTGACTTACGGACGATGGCTCTCTTATATCTGTAAGTAATGTAGTTTCTGGCTACGGTAAAGGCACGCTTGTTCATGAGCTGGTTCTCCACCATATCCTGTATCTCCTCAACGCTTGGAGAGCGCTTCATGTTCTCACATGCAGTCTCCACATTGCTTGCAATTTCCTCAATCTGATCAGCAGTAAGCTTCTCATAGTCCAGCACTGAATCGTTTGCCTTTCTAATGGCAGCTACAATTTTGGCTGCATCAAATATGTCCTCACTGCCGCTTCGCTTGATGATTTTCATGTAAATTTCTCCTCTCTGTATACTATATTTCATATAATGTAGTGTACTATATATAGTATCACCATCCAATACACATACTATATATATGCATTTTACCATGTGTAATGGCACAAAATATGCAGCTATAAATGAGATGTAATCATTAATTCATGTCACTGCCCTGCAATGTAAAGCGGGCTTTTCACCAAACAATTACAATATAGCTACATATAAAATGCCATATTATTTAATACAAATCTGTGCATCTGTCTTTTGATGACAATCTAAATTATACAAGATATTGTTGCTATGTCAATACGCTCAACAATATTTTGTAGCATTTTGGCTTATTGCACAAAAAAAGCCAAAATATTTATGCTACTTTTTCAACTCTGTAATTCTTTTGTTACTTGTTAAGCTTTTCCATATTATCAATCACTCTGTCTAAAAAGCCAAGCATCATGTTAAACTCTTCCTTAGAAAAGCCTTTGTGCATGGCTTCCTCTATTACCCTTATATTTTCCCTCACCCGGTTTTCGTGGTCCAATGCTTTTTGCGTCAGCTCAATTTTCTTAAGCCTGGCATCATTTTCCATAGGTGTGCGTACGATATAGCCGTTTTTCTCAAGACTTTTAAGCATATTTGTCACGGTAGCTCCTGACAGGTGAAACTCTGCCTCGATATCCTTTTGAAATATATTTTGGCCCGGATTGTCCATAATATATCCAATCATCATGCCCTGGCTACGCGGTATACATTCGTTCTTGCTGCACCTTTTTCTGTCAAAATATCTGTCTATGCTCCTGCTGATGCGGTTTATCTTGTGTCCTAAGTGTTTGTCCAGTGTAAACTCCTTCATAACTGAAATCCTTTCATAATTTTTTCTTGACAATAAAAAAAGTATATCTATAATATAGTTAGCACACTAACTAATTAAATGCAAGTATTTTTTTAGTTAACCACATTACCATAAATGTGGGAAGTTTGTTTTAATCAAATATAAAATATAAGAAGAAAGGACAAAACATATGTTAAAAACACTAGGTGCCCAAATAAAGGAATACAAATGGGCTTCGATTGCGACACCTGTTTTCATGCTGCTTGAGGTGGCTGTGGATACCATCATCCCCCTTCTCATGGCATCAATCATCGACAATGGTGTCAATATGGGCGACACAAGGCATATCTATATCATGGGTGTGTGGATGATTGTCGCAGCACTGTTTGGTCTTCTGACAGGATGTCTCGGTGCAAAATATGGTGCAAAGGCTGCAATGGGCTTTGGAAAGAATCTGCGTGCTGCAATGTTTCGCAATATCCAGACCTTTTCCTTTGCAAATATCGACAGATTCTCATCTGCGAGCCTTGTCACACGCATGACAACCGACGTGACAAACATCCAGAATGCCTACATGATGATGCTTCGCATGGCTATGAGAGCCCCTGCGTCCATAATATGTGCGATGGCTATGTCATTTTTCATCAGCCCTCGCCTTGCGACAATATACTTAATCGCTGTCATTGTGCTTGGAGCTTTACTGCTTTTCATCAGTAAGGCGGCCATGAAATACTTCGACAGAGCCTTCAAGCGCTATGATGACCTGAATGAAAGCGTACAGGAAAACGTATCCGCTATCCGCGTTGTAAAGGCATACGTCCGTGAGGATTATGAGAAGAAACGTTTTTCAAAGGCAGCACAGAATATCTACGACGTATTTGTGAAGGCAGAAAGCCTTGTGGTATACAACTCTCCGCTCATGCAGTTTACAGTGTATGCCTGCATCCTGTTAATAAGCTGGCTCGGAGCTCATATGGTGGTAAGCAACACTCTCACTACAGGTGATCTGATGGCTCTTCTCACATATTGCATGAATATTCTGATGAATCTCATGATGCTCTCGATGGTGTTTGTAATGATTTCACTCTCACTCGCATCTGCAAGACGAATCAGCGAGGTATTAAATGAGCAGAGCACACTGCACAATCCGAAGGAGCCGCTTTACGATGTGCCTGACGGAAGCATAAGCTTTAAGCATGTAACCTTCAGATATTCAGACACCGCTGAAACTCCGGTTCTGTCAGATATAAATCTAGACATAAAATCCGGTGAGACCATCGGCATCATAGGAGGAACCGGAAGCTCGAAATCTTCCCTTGTAAACCTGATAAGCCGTCTCTACGACACAGACACCGGCTCTGTAATCGTCGGAGGCCACGATGTGCGTGAGTACGACATGGACACTCTCAGAAACAAGGTAGCCGTCGTGCTCCAGCAGAACGTGCTTTTCTCTGGCACCATACTCGAAAATCTGCGCTGGGGCGACAAAAATGCTTCCACAGACGAGTGTATAAAAGCCTGCAAAATGGCATGCGCCGATGACTTTATCGAGTCCTTCCCTGACAAGTACAACACCTACATAGAGCAGGGCGGAACCAACGTATCCGGTGGTCAGAAGCAGCGTCTGTGTATCGCGAGGGCTCTGCTTAAAAAGCCAAGGATACTCATACTCGATGACAGCACCTCGGCTGTGGATACAGCAACAGATTCAAAAATCCGTGCTGCCCTCGCAAAAACAATACCGGGAACCACTAAGCTCATCATCGCACAGCGTATCTCATCAGTCATGGATGCTGACCGTATCATCGTGATGAATGACGGAAAAGTGGACGGCTTTGACACTCACGAAAATCTGCTGAAAAATAATGAAATCTACCGCGATGTCTACGATTCCCAGACAAACGGCGGAGGAGACTTTGATGAAGGAGGTGCTGCCTGATGCCAGGACCAAGAGGACCACGGGGGCCAAAACCCAAAATCAAAAATCCCGGTAAGCTTTTTGCGCGCCTCATGGGATTTATTTTCAAGAAATATTTACCTGCCTGCATAATTGTTGTGATATGTATCTTTGTCAGTGTACTTGCAAATGTGCAGGGAACCATGTTTACCAAAAATCTGATTGACGACTATATAGTTCCACTGCTTAAGACAGGAACTCCAGACTACGGACCACTCCTTGCAGCAATGGGAAGGGTCGCCGTATTCTACGGCATCGGCGTCATCAGTACGTTTGCATACAGCAAAATAATGATCTACGTATCACAGGGTACCATCAAGAACCTGCGTGTTGAGCTCTTTTCCCATATGCAGGATCTGCCAATCCGATACTTTGACTCACATGCGCACGGCGATATCATGTCGATTTATACAAACGATATCGATACACTCCGCCAGCTCATCAGCCAGAGTCTTCCGCAGATACTTAACAGTGCTATCACTGTTGTGAGCGTTTTTGTTTCAATGGTCATATTAAATATTCCGCTCACCGTACTAACTATCGTGATGGTAATCGTAACAACAGTCGTGACAAAGAAATTTGCAGGCTTCTCCAGCCGCTATTTCCTTGCGCAGCAGCGCGACCTCGGCAAGGTTAACGGCTTCATCGAGGAAATGCTCAACGGCCAAAAGGTAGTCAAGGTATTTACCCACGAGCAGGAAAATATTGAAGCCTTCGACAAAATAAACGATGAACTCTTTGAAAGCGCCTACAATGCCAACATGTACTCCAACATGCTCGGTCCTGTAAACGCACAGATTGGAAATCTAAGCTACGTGCTCTGCGCTCTTGCAGGCGGTGTTATGGCTCTTTCAGGCTTTGGCGGTCTGACCCTTGGTAAGCTTGCGAGCTTTCTGACCTTTAACAAGAGCTTTAACATGCCTATCTCGCAGGTCAGCCAGCAGTTCAACAGTATCATCATGGCGCTTGCCGGATGTGACCGTATCTTCTCACTGCTCGACGAAGCGCCTGAGACTGACGAGGGCTATGTCACACTTGTAAATGCTAAAGAAGAAAACGGAAAGCTCACTGAAACCCCTGAGCGCACCGGCTTATGGGCATGGAAGCATACTCATCAGGCTGACGGCTCTGTGGATTACAAAAAGCTCGAGGGCGATGTGGTATTTGATGATGTGGATTTCGGATATGTGCCTGAGAAAATTGTACTGCACGATGTGGACCTTTTTGCAACACCCGGTCAGAAGATTGCCTTTGTCGGCACCACCGGAGCTGGAAAGACTACCATCACTAACCTTATCAACCGCTTCTACGATATAGCAGACGGCAAGATAAGATATGACGGCATCAATATAAACAAGATTAAAAAGGCTGATCTGCGCCACTCTCTTGGCATTGTTTTGCAGGATACCCACCTTTTCACAGCTACTGTCATGGAAAACATCCGCTACGGCAAGCTTGATGCCACAGATGATGAAGTATACGCAGCTGCCCGCCTGGCAAACGCCGATACGTTTATCCGCCAGCTTCCTGACGGCTACAATACTGTACTGACAGGTGACGGTGCAAACCTAAGCCAGGGCCAGCGCCAGCTTCTTGCCATTGCGCGTGCCGCTATCGCAGATCCGCCTGTGCTCATCCTTGATGAGGCGACAAGCTCAATTGATACACGTACTGAGCGTATTGTTCAGGACGGCATGGATAAGCTCATGCATGGCCGCACTACATTTGTTATCGCACACAGACTTTCTACTGTCAGAAACAGCGACTGCATTATGGTTTTAGAGCAGGGACGCATTATCGAGAGGGGAAGCCATGATGAGCTGATTGCAAAGAAGGGAAAGTATTATCAGCTTTATACCGGAAAGAGTGCTTAATTCAGTTACAGCTATTCTTCCTCTTTAATCACCTTTAGGAAACGCTTGACCTCCGCCCATGCACGCTTGGACTCCGGGAAATTGAGATATCCCATCTGGAACACATGAAACATCCCCTCATACACTGACAGGCGCACCTTAACGCCCTGGTTTCTTGCCTTTGCAGCGGCATCGACCGAGTCAGATAAAAGCATCTCTATCGAGCCAGCCTGTATGAGCATTGGAGGAAAGCCTCTGAAATCACCAAACAGTGGCGATATGTATGGATCCATTTTATCGTGATCACCGGGATAGTCATTCACGTAGATTAGACTGTCCCTTGTGTTTCCAAACAGTGGGTCCTTTTCATAATTTGTCTCGTAGGACTCTCCGCCTGCTGTGAGGTCAGTCCATGGTGACATGGCTACTATTCCTGCCGGAAGCGGCATGTCGTGGTCACGAAGATACATGGTGAGGCACATTGCAAGACCTCCGCCCGCTGAGTCTCCTGCCAGTACAATCTGCGAACCAAACCAGCCCTGTGACAAAAGCCATTTATAGCAGGCTACGGCATCCTCAAGTGCTGCCGGATACGGGTGCTCCGGCGCCACGCGATAGTCAGGCGTGAGCACTGAGCAGCCCTCGCTTACCTCATTATAAAGGCCTGCAAATACATAGTATGCATTGCGCACTGCACCCATATATCCGCCACCATGCAGCTGCAGTATCACACGCTCTGTATTTGGGTTTTCCTTTGAGGATAAAAGCTTCATAGTGAAACCGCCCATATCTATATCCTCTGTCACAAAGCAGTCCGGAACAAGCCATGAAGGTTCCTTCATGCGCTTCCTGAGCTCTCCGGATTTTATTTTTTTACCAATTGCAAGGTCATTTGTGATATGTCCCATCAGATTAGCAAGGATTTTCCCTTGTATACTGACTTCTTCATCTGTCACAGCTGCATCGCTATGGACTTTTTCCTCATGGTCACTTTTCATGGCAGATAATGAGTTCTTAAATGTCTTTTCAAGCTTATTACCCAAAGCTCCTATTATTCCTGTTTCATTATCCCCATTCCTGCTGCCGTTTTCAATTTCCGGATGGTAGTTTCCCATCTCCTCATCCTCAAACATATGCGAATTTCCTATTCCATGAAAGCCTATCATATATGAAATCTCCGTTTCAGCTCTGTTCTGGCTCTTTTGTCACCTATAATCAGTGTTCCGAGGAACAAAAACAACGATGCTCCCATCGCTCCCATTGCCAGATATGGGAACCATATGACCTTGACTGCCACAAGTATCATCGCAATCGCGCTCATCAACACAAGAAAAAGCTGCATCATCATGTAGCTCTGCCAGTTTCTTATGTTTACTATCATGAGTATAATTGTAGCAAGAACCATCGCCAATATGGCACTTGGGAACACAAATGTAAGTGCCCAGCCACTGGCGCCTGTGAGAAGGTCTACTCCCTCGAGAAATAGCACCGTGAACACAAATGTGCTTACAATTTTAAAAATATATCCATTTCTTCCGACTATTGCCAGGCGAAGCGTCACATTCGCATAGATTACAACAAGAAGCACTATAAAGCTCCAGTTTATCTCATGGTCTGTCATGTAATCAACAGTTGTCAGCACAATCTGTCCTACTATAGACAGAAACAATATAATATTTTCCAGTAATCTGTACTTTCTTGATGCACCCTTGACATCAGGGTATCTCGTACCGTTGTCCGATGGCTGTTCAACAGGTGCCACAACCTGCTGGCAGAGTGGGCATTTATCGGTATTATCGGTTATATAAACACCGCATTTCATGCATTTAGTCATAATACTCTCCATTTGTCTCAATTGTCACATCCACTCCGTCATTTACAAGCTTCTTAAAAAAGCTTCTCTGAATCATCGTATCTGCCAGAATAGATGAAAAAGTAAACACCAGTGTGTCCTTGTAGGAACAGATGGTGCCCTTCATAGGCTGCCCCTTGGACATTGGTATAAAGGAATAAAAGCCTGTTATATACGGCTCGTATTCCGGCTCCACCTTTATATTTCCAATATTGGTGATAGTGGTGGTGTTTGCCAGTGCCGACTGCGTATAGACCGCCTTCATTGCCAGATTTTTTATAAAAAGAGGCACCGGTCTCATCAGGATATTTTTCTGATTTGACACACTGTATGAGAAAAGATCCTCCAGATGCTCCTTAGAAATCTGTGAATTGATGGAATCCGTCACTATTTTAAGCACCTCCTCAAATGTGTAGGTGCTGTTTTGCGGTCTGAACTCAGCAGATATCATGACAAAAAAGTTTTTTGTGGTCACCGAGTCAAAATAAGGACGAAGATTCACAGGAACTGCGACCCTGACTGGCATATTGTTTGGCATGCCGTGAAAACACTCCTGATACACACTCCACACAAAGCATGCCACCAGATAATCATTTATGGAAACTCCATACCTGTGGCAGACCTGCTTTAGCTGTGATACAGGCATCATGCCATGTATCAGCCCAAACTCTCCATCAGGTACCTTTTCCAGCTTTAGAAGATACGCCTTCTGCCTGTTAAAGCCACTTGGCTTGCTAGATTTATAGTTCTTTACAAAGCTGTCCTCTCTATTTAGGGATGTGCCCTGCGTCAGTGAATCACCCTTTAGCTTTGCAAGCTCCGGATGTGTGAGACGCAGATACTGATATGTGAGTTCTCTCAGAAAATTGATGCCGCCCATGCCATCTGTCAGCACATGAAAAACCTCAAGATTTATTCTGTTCTTATAGTATGTCACCCTGAAAAGATAGCTGTGATTTTTGTTAGGTCTTATAAACCTGCACGGAAATGTATTTTCCTCATGCACCTTTGGTGCCTTTTTGCCATTTTCCTCAAAATAGTTCCAGAATACTCCCATCCTGAGTCTCACATTAAACAGACCAAACTTCGGAAGCACTATATCCAGTGCCTCCTGCAGCTTTTCACTGTCAATCTCATCAGTTAAGGTGACTGAGATCCTATATACATTTGTCATGCTCTCCCCCGCTATACTAGGGAACAGATTTGCTGTGTTGTCCAGCTTGTCCCAGCGGATTGAACGCGTTTTCGACATTTTAAATTCCTCGCTTAATATAATGATATAGCGAAGCAGCACCCTAATCGAGCCTGCCGTACACCTCCATCGGCACATATGCCTTTATCTGTATCCCATCAGCCACATATTCCTCCGACACAAGCTCGCCCTGTTTTCTGATGAGCTGTATCACGCCAGCCTTATCATATGGGATAATTCTCTCAATATATACCTTGTTCTCTCTTAATATCTCCTCTAAAAGAGATTTTACCTCATCTAATCCCAGATCCTTTGCCGCTGAGATATTGAGAGTATAATCTGCCCTGAAATCATGCAGCGGTTCGTTGTCTGTGCGGGCGTCCTGCTTATTAAAAAGTGTGACAAATTTCTTGTCTTTTACACCAAGATCATCCAATGTCTGGTAGGTTATGAACATCTGCTTTTCCCGCTGCATATTTGATGCATCCACCACATGGAAAATGATGTCAGCGTACTTTGCCTCCTCAAGGGTGCTCTTGAAAGCCTCTATCAGATGATGCGGCAGCTTTCTGATAAACCCGACCGTATCAGTTAAAAGCACCTGCTGCTTGCCATCAAGCGCAAGAATACGCGTTGTAGGATCAAGCGTTGCAAAGAGCTTATCCTCCTCAAGCACATCTGCCTCTGTCAGGTGATTTAACAGCGTGGACTTACCTGCGTTAGTATATCCTACTATCGCAACAACCGGTACTTTATTTTTTTCACGCTTTGCCCTTGTGATATCTCTGTGCTTCTGCACCTCTTTCAGCTCTCTTCGAAGCTGTGCTATCCTGTCATTTATAAGACGGCGGTCCACCTCAAGCTTTTTCTCTCCGGGACCTCTTGTTCCTATTCCACCGCCAAGCCTGGACATGGACTTTCCCAGTCCCGACAAACGGCTTAATCTGTACTTGAGCTGGGCAAGCTCAACCTGTATCTTACCCTCACTTGTTGTGGCCCTTGATGCAAAAATATCAAGAATGACAAGTGTCCTGTCCATGACCTTTGTGTCAAGGTACGTCTCCAGATTCTTCTGCTGTGCCGGACTCAGCTCATCATCACACACAATGCCTGTTGCCCCTGTACTCTCCACAAGCTCAGCAATCTCCGCCACCTTGCCGGTGCCGACATACGTGCCCGGATGAATTTTTTCTCTTCTTTGGATAAGTGTGCCTACAACTGTCGCGCCGGCTGTCTTTACAAGCTCCGCAAGCTCTGAAAGTGAATCATCCGCATCATCACCGTCCTGCTCACTCACTCCGACGAGCACTACTCTCTCCTCAATATCCTCTATCTTAATAGTATCTGCCATAATCTATCTGGTCTCCAAAAACTGATATTCTCTTGCTGCATCCTCGTCATCTGGATACTCCTTCATGTATTCCTCCATCTGGCTCTTTGCAGTGGCAAAATCTCCGGAATATTCATATGCTATAATCATAGCCTTTGTTATCTGCTGCTTGTTAGGCACACTTTCAAGTTCAAGTGCGTTCTGAAAATAAGTAATCGCAGTGTCATAGTTACCATTGTCCATCTGCGCCTGTCCCATATTCATCAGCTCATAAGAATCTGCCTCACCGCTGTCCAGGTATTTCTTAAAATACTTCTGCGAGCTGTCATTGTCGCCCTGCTTCTGATATGCTTCACCCATATAGTAGTTTGCCTTGACCAGCTTCTCATCAATAGCCTTTTGCAGACTCTTTATTGCTGAATCATAATCACCGAGCATGGTGTATATACGGCCTCTCTGCATATAGTCATCAGCAGTTTTTGCCTTAAGCTTTAATGCCTTATCCAAGTATTCCTTTCCCTGGTCATTCATGCCATACTTTGACAAGGTCTCATAAACGCCAAGATAGAGCTCATAATTATCATTATTCTCACTGAGCGCCGTCTTAAAATCCTTCAAGCCCTTGTCTGAATCATTCTTGGCAAAATATATACAGCCCCTCAGATAGTATGCGTCAGAATCCTTATTATAGTCGATGATGGCCGTATATGTATCAATCGCTCCATCCACGTCACCACTCAAATACTGTGCCTTGGCCTTGTAATAGCATATGTCAAGCTCCTCTGCGCCTACTGAACCAACCGACTGATCCAGTGCCTTCTGAAAAGCATCGACCGCATCATCATAGCTGCCGTTTTCTATGCAGTTGATGCCATACTGTCTGTACGCATCCCTATCCTTTGCCTTTTCGCTTGAGCCACAGCCGGAAAGCATGCCCGCTGTGAGTGCCACGGTAAGCGTAAGTGCCATAAATTTATTCTTTATCATAATAGTTCTCCATGTGTATATTCTTCCCCTTATTATATATGTAATTGCCAAACTTGTAAATCCCGCCTTGCCACATTTAGGGATTCTGCCATGCCACATTTAGGGATTCTGGGATAGTACGGTTTGCGGGCGTGGTGTGTGGATATACTGTCTCGGGAGTGCTACGCTACGCTGCCAAGATACTGTAGGAATTATGCCTTGCAGGCTTTCTATGCTCGACGAAACCGTCGAAACTCGCCTTCCATGGCTCGATTTCTCCTTGTCCCGGCGTCCATGCCGGGACATTTCTGTGTTTCATGGGCATAATTCAACAGTATCTAGACAGCTTCGCTATTCGCTCTCCCGAGACAGTATATCCACACACCACGCCCGCAAACCTCACCTTCCCATAAAAAATATAAGTATCGGTAAGTAGTGCAACACATCATCTCACATCTCTCCACAACATAGTAAGACGTAAGCACCGGTCATCGGTGCGCACACGTCACCCCAATCTCACCACATCGTAGCAAGACGTAAGCACCGGCCACCGGTGCGCACACGTCACCCCACACATTTTGCCACAGCGTAAGGGACGTAAGCGCAGGGGACGGCGTGCACACATACTCTTGCGAGAGCGCATAGCGAAGCTGCCTAGTGTCTGTAGGATTATGCTTAGAACCACAGAAATGCACCGCCATGGACGGCGGGGCAAGGCGTTATGCGCCACGGACGGCGCATAAAAGCCGGTTTCGTCAGCCTGCGAAACACTCCGGGCATAATCCGTACAGACACTTGGCAGCGTAGCGTAGCGAACGCAAGAGTATGTGTGCACGCCGTCCCCTGCGCTTACGTCCCGTACTCTATCAAAAAAAGAACCCCCGCGGGATGCACCCGCAGGAGTTCTTAAGCCCAATTTGTATTTAAAGGAGGAAGAAAAATTCTAAGCCTCTAAATGCCAGATTTCATCATTGTACTGCTTGATTGTTCTGTCAGAAGAGAAGAAACCAGCCTTGCTGATGTTAACAAGCATCTTCTTAGCCCAAGCCTTCTTATCCTCATAATCAGCGTAAGCCTTCTCTTTTGTCTTGCAGTAATCCTCAAAGTCTGGGAATGTCATGAACCAGTCTTTGTTGAGGAGCTCGTTGTAAAGTCTCTCTAAGTTCTCCTTAGAACCAACCTTCATCATCTCATCACTTACAAGGAAGTCAACAGCCTTCTTTAAGTCTGCATCCTTGTCATAGTAATCCTTAGAGCAGTAGTCACCTCTCTCATATCTGTCGATAACAGTCTGTGAATCCTCACCGAATACATAGATGTTCTCATCGCCGACAAGCTCAGCTATCTCTACGTTTGCTCCGTCACTTGTTCCAAGTGTAATAGCACCGTTAAGCATGAACTTCATGTTTCCTGTTCCTGATGCCTCCTTAGAAGCAAGAGAAATCTGCTCTGAAATATTTGCAGCCGGGAATAATTTCTCAGCTAATGTTACATTGTAGTTCTCAACCATGAATACCTTAAGGTATGGACTTACCTCAGGATCATTGTTGATAATCTGCTGTAAGCAGAGGATTGCATGGATGATATCCTTTGCAATGATATATGCAGGAGCTGCCTTTGCACCGAAGAAGCATGTGATAGGTGTAGATGGCTTCTTGCCTGCCTTAATCTCAAAGTACTTGCGGATGATGTAAAGCACGTTGAGCTGCTGTCTCTTGTACTCGTGAAGTCTCTTAACCTGGATATCAAAGATTGAATTGTCAGGTACATCGAGATTCTGAGTCTTCTTTAAGTAAGAAGCAAGCTCTGTCTTCTTTGCGTTCTTGATGTCAACAAGCTTTGTGAGAACAGCGTCATCATTGATGAAATTGCCAAGCTTCTCTAACTCGTTTGCATCCTTCTTCCAGCCGTCACCGATAAGCTCTGTGATGTATGCTGAAAGCTCTGGGTTACAAGACATTAACCAACGACGGAATGTGATACCGTTTGTCTTGTTGTTGAACTTCTCAGGATATAACTTGTAGAAGTTGTTGAGCTCTGTATTCTTTAAAATCTCTGTGTGGAGGTATGCAACACCGTTTACAGAATATCCGAAATGAATATCCATATGTGCCATGTGTACAAGACCATCCTTGATGATGTATGTGCTCTCATCAGCTACCTTTGCGCGAACCTTGTTGTCAAGCTCACGGATGATTGGCATAAGCTGTGGAACAGCCTTCTCCAAGAAGCTGATTGGCCATTTCTCAAGAGCCTCTGCAAGGATTGTATGGTTAGTGTATGCACAAACCTTTGATACAATCTCAATAGCCTCATCCATCAGGATGCCCTTCTCCTGAAGGAGACGGATAAGCTCTGGAATAACCATTGATGGATGTGTATCGTTAATCTGAACTGCTGCATAATCAGCAAGGTCATGTAAATTAGAGCCCTTTGCCTCTGCCTCTGCAAGGATAAGTCTTGCTGCGTTTGATACCATGAAATACTGCTGGTATACACGAAGGAGACGTCCTTTATCATCTGAATCATCAGGATATAAGAATAATGTAAGGTTCTTCTTGATATCATCCTTGTCGAAATCAATTGTGTCGCCTACGATTGACTCATCAACTGACTCGATGTCGAATAAGTGAAGCTTTGTTGTACGGTTGTTGTATCCAACTACATCGATATCGTAAAGTCTTGACTGTACTGTGAATCCTCCAAAGCTTACAGGATATGTGATATCTGTCTTTGTAAGCCAGCTCTCCTTTGTAATCCATGGGTTTGGAGTCTCCTTCTGGAGATTGTTCTCAAATACCTGCTTGAATAATCCGTAGTGGTAGTTGAGACCTACACCGTCTCCGTTGAGCCCGAGTGTTGCGATTGAATCTATGAAGCATGCTGCAAGACGTCCAAGTCCACCGTTTCCAAGTGAAGGCTCGAGCTCGATTTCCTCGATTTCAGCAAGTGACTTTCCGTTCTTCTCAAGAGTCTCTTTAACTTCATCGTAGATGCCTAAGTTGATAAGGTTGTTTGATAAAAGCTTTCCGATAAGGAACTCTGCTGAGATATAGTAGAGCTTTTTCTTTCCTTTGTTTGAAACCTTTTTCTCTGCCTTGTCTTTTACAAGCTCAAGTAATGCGTAGTATACTTCCTCGTCTGTACTAACGCTGATTCCCTTCTGAAGCTTTGTTTCGATTTCCTGCATGATTGCCATTTTGATTTCCTCCCAAATCTGTTATCATGTGTACACGCCAATGTGTCAAATTAACTAATTTTCATTTAGCGTGCTTAACTTCTTTGTGTCATTTGATGAATCAAGTATAATCCATTACACTGCACAATTCTTGCAATATACAGTCGAAAACTTGCACAATCCTATCATTTTTCGGTATTTTTAGTGGCTTTTCAAGAAATAATATGCTAAAATATCATCATGAATATATTAGAATATGAAAATTATCACGAAGACAAAACACATGTGGAGCTTACGTTCCCATACAATACCTACCTGTGCTCTATTCCTCTTGATTTTTCCGGAGTTCCGCTGCACTGGCACGACGACATGGAGCTTATCTATATAAAGAAGGGCTGCGGTCATATATCTGTGGATTTTAAGGAGTACCATGTCACAGCGCCAAGCCTTGTGCTGATTCTGCCGGGACAGCTTCACTCTATAGACCAATATATGGATGAATCGATGGAGTACGAAAATATCATATTTTCCCTGTCGATGCTGCTTCCCGGAAAGTACGATTACACCAAGGAGGATTTTCTTACACCTCTCTTAGCCGGCAGATTCACAGTTCCGACAGTTTTTACACCGGTGTATCCATACTACGAGGATGTTGTGGCTCCAATAGATGCATGCGATGAGATTTGCAAGACGATGCCGCAGGGCTATCAGCTTTATATAAAGAGCAAGCTCTACGAATTCTTTTTTGTGCTTGATAACCGCTGCCGTAATCTGACAAAGCCACTAAAAAGCAAAAAGACTCTTGATAAGATGAAAGTTGTGCTCAAATATGTGGAAAATAATTATGCCGACAAAATCTCTATCGCTGATATCGCTGATGTAGCCGGTTTTTCAGAGTCTCATTTTATGAGGTATTTTAAAGAGACCATGGGCACATCATTTGTTGACTATTTAAAGGACTACCGCCTGACCATGGCTGCGAGACTTTTGCAAAGCTCAGACAGCTCGGTGCTTTCTATTTCCGGTGAAGTGGGGTTTGAAAGCCTGTCGTATTTTAACAGAGCCTTCAAAAAGCACTATGGCATGACACCTCTGCAGTACCGCAAGGGTATTTGACACCACTCTAGGTGGTTACAATGCAATATTTCTTAAATAAACGATGGTAAATAATTATGAAAAAAAATACGTACATAAAAATGACTGCCCCATTCCGTGAAAATAACAGAGCAGCCCAAAAGCTAGAATTAATCAATAAAATATGCACTTATTTAGTTTTTATCACATACCCTGTATACGTACTGTATCTGTGCTTTACAGCCGGTCATATGCTTGCACTATCAATCATAGTTCCGCTTGTCGGCTTTGTTGCAGTATCTGTTTTCAGATATATCGTAAACAGGCCACGCCCATACGAAAAGTTTGATATGCCGCCTGTCATTCCAAAGGACACGCACGGCAGATCTTTTCCAAGCAGGCATGTTTTTTCTGCATTTATAATTGCATTTACTGTTTTAATATGCTCACCTGCTGCTTCGCCTTTATGGTTCACCGGCATTGCGCTTGCAGTCCTTGCAGCTATCATTGCCTGTGTCCGTGTGATATCAGGTGTGCATTTTATCAGCGACGTTGTCGGTGCTTTTGTTTTTGCAGCCATTGAAGCATATATAGTAACTGTTTTCTTTTTATAAATAGCTGTTAGTTGTTGTTTCCACCATCAACACTCTTTTTTATGGCGTTTCCGGCATCATCTACGGCATCCTTTGCGCCGTCTATCACATCCTTACCGGCATCACCTGCGCCGTCTATCACATCTTTTCCGGCATCGCCTGCTCCGTCTATCACATCTTTTCCGGCATCGCCTGCTCCGTCTATCACATCCTTGCCGGCATTCCCGGCGCCATCTATGATATCCTTGCCGGCATTTCCGGCATCGTCGGCGGCAGAGCCACCTCTTTGTGTATTTTCAACCATTGAGGTGTCTGCCACATTACTATTGTTTCCACAGGCTGCAAAAGCGCTTGCAGCAGCGAGTATCAGGCAAAGTGCCAATAAATATTTCATTTTCTTCATTGTATCAGTCTCCTTTTCGTTTTGGAGATAGTATGGGCAATTTTTCGTAATTTATACATCATTCGTAACTATTCTGAACCACTGAGAACAAAAAAGCTAATGCGTCATGCATGTAAGCGGCAGTTTTTCTTGTTCTCAGCTTTTTAACTTGGGTTTCGTGATGAGTGCCGCGATATACGAAAAGATTAGTGCTGCCGATACTCCGACCGCACAGGCTTTAAAACCACCCTTAAACAGGCCTATAAAGCCCTCACTGTCCACTGCCTCCTTCACACCCTTCCACAGTACATTTCCAAAGCCCAAAAGCGGTACGTTTGCGCCGGCGCCTGCCCACTTTGAAAATGGCCCGTATATGCCGACGGCGCCAAGCAGCGCTCCTGTGCACACGAGCATTACCATAATTCTGCCCGGCATGAGCTTTGTTTTTTCCATTAAAATCTGTACGATGGCGCAGATGATACCGCCCACGACAAATGCTTTTACATAATCCATTATATCCTTACGCCTTTCTTCTATTTTTGAACGTGCAGCCCATCCCTCAAAAACGGCTCGTTCACCCTATCTCATTCATCCTATTATATATGTGAAGCCATCAGCTTCAAATTACAACTTCACATTACTGCTTCAAGCACCACACCGTGTGCAATTCCCGGTACTGACTCGCCCTCGTTGAAGCTGACAGGCGAAAGAAGTGCTCCTGTAGGCACAAAAAGTATACGCTTCAATTCACCACTTCTAAGCTTTGGCAGATAATATGCCGACAAAACAGTTGCCGAGCACGCACAGCCCGAACCACCTGAGCCCGTGTTCTGGTTCGTTGCATCAAACATCTTCATGCCACAGTCCTCATGATTTTTGCTTATGTCCACGCCCTTTTGCCTGCACAGGTCAATCAGTATCTTCTGTCCGACGCTTCCAAGGTCTCCTGTCACTATCCTATCGTAATAAGATGCCTTTCTGCCGAAATCACTCAGGTGATTTACTATCAGCTCACAGGCCGCAGGAGCCATGGCGGCGCCCATGTTCATGGCATCCTTTATGCCATAGTCCACCACAACTCCTGTTGTGATTCCCTCAATCTGCACCTTCTTTGATATACTATCTGCATTGTCACACCCAGTCCATTCATTGTCACACCCAGCCATTTCATTACCACCTGCTCCACTGCCCACAATAAATGCTGCACTTCCTGTCACTGTCCACGTCGCTGACACAGGTCTTTGATTCGCATACTGGTTAGGGAAGCGAAACTGCTTTTCGGCACTGCCAAAGTGGCTCGATGTCACTGCCACCGCATGCCTTGCATATCCTGCTGCCACAAATGCCGCGGCAAGTGATAGCGACTCCCCACATGTAGAGCATGCTCCATACACTCCAAACCACGGAATACGGAAGTTTTCCACACCAAAGGTTGTGGCCATAGACTGTCCGAGCAGATCTCCTGCAAATACATAGTCCATGTCGGATGCATCCAGATGTGCTTTTCCAAGGGCCATTGTGAGTGCATCGCGCTGCATGGAGCTTTCTGCCTTTTCCCACGTATTCTGCCCAAACCTGTCATCTTTTCCTACAATATCAAACAGACCTCCAAGCGGTCCGTCCGCCTCCTTTGTGCCTACAACCGAACTGCTTTCCAATATAAAAGGAGCCTCCGTAAAACGGAGACTCCACTTTCCCAATTTTTGCTGCATACCGACTCTCCTTACTCTTAATCTCATCAAATCATAGATTTAATTAATGTCAGTATGCACAAACATATAAAATATATTCATTCAGATATAACAGCCCTATTTGCCATCATATGACACAACTGCGTCCACATCATACTTGCTAAGAAGCTTTCTGCCATTAAGACCTGCAAGCTCAATAAGGAAAAGCATCTTCACGACCTCTCCTCCAAGCTCCTCAACAAGCTCTGCTGCTGCCTGCATTGTGCCTCCTGTAGCGATAAGATCATCCACGAGAACCACCTTCTGACCCGGCTTTACAGAATCCTTGTGCATCTCAATTGTTGCTGTGCCATACTCAAGGTCATATGTCTTTGATACAGTCTCACATGGCAGCTTGCCTGCTTTTCTTACCATGACAAACGGTTTATGAAGCGCATATGCTATCGGCATGCCAAAAACAAAGCCTCTTGATTCAGCTCCTGCTATCACATCAAAATCAAGTCCGTCAAGCTTCTTTATCATCTCGTCAATTGCAAGCTTTAGTCCATCCGCATCCTGGATAACACTTGTCACATCGCGGAACATGATGCCCTTCTCCGGGAAATCCGGGATAGTTCTGATATAGTCCTTTACTGTTTTCATTGTATGTACCTTCCTTATGTGTATTTAATATGTATTTACATATATATTCGTAATGCATTTGTCCTTTTGTATGCATTACCATTTTACTCTCTTCGGACAGCATATGCAAATCATATTCACTAAAAACACTTCCTAAAATCACTTAACCTTATGATACCCGTCTATACACTCCACGACATCCACTATCTCTATCGTGCCGGCATGTGAGTCAGCCACAAAGCGTATATCAAATCTGCCGTATCTCATGCCATAGATATAGTCCTTTGCCTTGTTGTATGCAGCTCTTGGATCCTGTGCCAGAATATGCTCTACTGTAATGCGGGTATCTTCATCTATACGGCTTTTGAGTGCCTCATCGCGCCAGATAACATGCACCGTATCCCATCTGTGCTCTGCGGCAAAGCCATCTGATGCCTCAGAATGTGAGTCTGCATATGCCAGATACGGCTTTATATCATATATTGGTGTTCCATCAAGCATATCTACACCAGACACATGAATTATGGGTCCCTTGCTGCTTTTGTACTCAACCTTATCAAGCCTTACAGAGGATAGTCCCATGCCGTTTGGGCGAAACGGCGAACGTGTGGCAAAAACACCTCGCTTTTGTCTGCCTCCCAGCCTGGGTGGTGTGACGAGCGGTGTGAATTTCTCCACCCTGTTTTCGGAAAAGCCCCATATAATCCACAAATGCGAGAATTCCTCTATTCCGCGAAGCGCATCGGGATTTTGGTATTTTGGTTCAAATACTATCTGCCCTGCTGCCTCAGGTACGAGGCCGCTCTGCCTTGGAATGCCAAATTTCTCTCCAAATCCGGTATGCATAATCGCAACCGGCTCTATAGTCTTCTCATACATATCTCTATACCAGTATTTTATTCAGTATATCATCCTCCAGCACAAGCTTCTTTGCCGCATCGCGGTACTCCTTCTCATGCAGATATGTGTGTCTGAACGGCTTCATGGATGGCGCCATATCTATCGCATCCAGAAAATCCTGTTTTCTCATGCCAAGAGTGGCCGCATAGTCGAAAAAGCCTGTCCTTTTGAGCACTGTGCACACCCTTACATATCTGTGGTTCTGCACCACACTCATGATATAGGTTGCTATGCCGACCTGTATGCCATGAAGCTGTGGATGCTCAAGAATTTTGTCAAGCGCATGTGAAATAAGATGCTCGCTGCCGCTGGTAGGCGCACTGCTTCCCGCTATCTCGTTTGCTATGCCGCTCATGGCAAGTGAATCCACAAGCTCCTTTAGGAAAAGCTCATCCTTTATGCTCTCATAAGGTGTACGCACAAAGCTGTTGACCGCCTTTTTAGCAACCATCACGGCAAAGTCATTGACCACGCCTGCACCATGTGCTTCCTCAAAAATCCAGTCATAGAGTGCTGTAATCTTTGACACCATATCCCCGATGCCTGAATATATAAACTTCTCCGGTGCTGTGCGGATGACCTGTGTATCAACTATGATACCATGCGCAAGCTTTGCAGGAACCGACGTACGCTTGCCGTGCACCAAAAGTGATGCACTGGCGCTAGAAAAACCATCGCTTGAGCTTGAGGTCGGCACACTGATAAATGGCATATTTCTTAGAAAAGCTGCATATTTTCCTGCATCTATTACCTTTCCGCCGCCAACTGACACGACTGCCTTTGCCTTGTTTGGTATATCAAATGCAAGGGTGATGATATCGTCTATCTCAACTGTATCAAGCTCACTGTACTCAAGCACTGTGATACCGGCATCAGTAAGCGACTTCATTATAGTATCTCCAAACATATCTATGAGACCGTTTCCCATAAAAATGACTACGCTCGTCAGCTCCTCACTCTTTAAATACTCTCCGATTTTGTTTAATGTTCCATTTCCCACCTTGAGGATTGATGGAATAGATATTGCTTTTCCTGTCTGCATTTTCATTCTCCTCTTTTTATTTAATATGCCGGACTATCATTGCTTTGCATCAAAAATTGTCGCACTGTAGCCCTGTTTTTTCTTGCTGTCATACATGGCGGTGTCTGCCCTTCTGTAGAGCTGGTCAAACGTGATACAATCCATTCCGTCATAAAAGCATGCGCCCAGACTGAGCAGTATATGCTTTCCATTCATCTCTGCTATATCAATATGCTCTATGTTTGAAAAAAGCCTGTCAAAAAAAGCTTCTGCCCGCTCTTTATCAAGCATCCCCGGTATAAATACCGCAAACTCATCCCCGCCCAGGCGAAGCACGACATCATCATCACGACATGATCTGCGCAGAGTATCAGCAATTGCTATTATCACCTTGTCACCTACCGCATGTCCATAGGTATCGTTTATTGCCTTAAACTTGTCACAGTCTAAAAGGCATAACAGACCGCACTGTTTGCGGACGAGATACTCTGTTATCTTATTCTCTCCACTTCCGCGGTTGCGTATACCTGTCATCAAATCAATCTGTGCCAGATACATAAGCCTGTTTTCACGTCGCTTTTCCTCATCAATATTCTCCACGCAGTAAAGCACATGCCACAGCCTGCCATCTGCATCATAGTCTACAGGAATAAACCTTTCACGGCACCAGCCTGATACCTTTCCGATAAACTCGTGCACTATGGTATTTTTTCCACGAAGTCTGTCCTCTACAGTACTGATATCCACAAATTCAAGTGTCTCTTTGCGCTGTGCCTTAGTACAGAACTCATTCATCACACTGTTTATATGCCCCGGGAAATCCTCATCTATCCTATACTCTCCCTCTTTCTGTGGCTTCACGCCCAAAAAGTGTGTAACCTCATCCAAAGTCTTTACTATATGGTATCTGCGTGTCTGCACATTTACCAGTGCCATGGATATATAGATGCTTGAAAGCGATGAATAGCTGCTAAGCTTCGCTTCCTTATTCGACTTTGTGAAGGAATTGCGCAGCTTAAGCAATGATATGAGCAGGGTTCCTATCATATCCAGGAATGTGGTCAGTCCGAGAGTATCACTTTCCGGTGGATTATCCACACCGAAAAAGCCCTTTATCTCATCCTTGTAACGGATTGGACATACCACCAGGTTTTTTACATTTTGTGCCTTTAACAGATTGTAAGAGCCCCTGTGCTCATCCTTTATCTGCTCTATATCTGTAATAATGATATTTTTTTCATTGTCAAAGGCCTGATACCACCAGCCTATTATGTCCATATCGACATTCTGCAATTCATGTATCTCCGGCACTATTCCATCCGCACACCACTCATATGTATTTTTGGTAACATGCTTCTCATCACAATCCTCAAATATATATATGCGGTCAGAACCGATGTGTTTTCCGAAAAATCTGATAAACTCATTAATCTGCTCATCCGGTGTATCATAGTTGAGTGCAGATCTGAGTGCCTTATTTATAACAAGCTCGTATTTTATGATTGTCTTCATACCTGCTGCATCCTCGTATTGTTACTTGTATATTACCCGTATTATTCAAAACCACCACACACATTCGCAAAACTGCACGATGTCCGCGCTTAACAACATTATACCAAATTTTTTCAAAAATGCACATAAATCATGGTATTCTTACCATTATTTTTTTCTCTTTATTTTCAATCATCGTAAGCACAGGAATGTGCTTTTTTCTGAGTGCACGTATAACAGGATACGTCTCAAATGCGTTTCCTTCCACATACACTGCCTCCGGTCTGTACTTCAAAATACACTTTACCTGCTCCTTTACATATGCCTTCCACTGTGGCTTCTCCATCAGCACCTCTGCATATGCTGTCTCACTGTCAAGCTCTGTTAATTCAAGCTGCGCAACAGGCATTGCATCAACATGGCAGATATGCACACCCTTTATGCCTCGTGCCTTTGCAACATTCATAAGCTGCTCGTTAGTCTGACTGTCACATGCCTTCGCTGCAGTATCTCCTTTACTGCCATACCATACTATCACAGAGCTGTCTTTATGAAGAGAAAGCGCCTTTTCGCATGCCTTTACAGCTTCATCCTGCTCCTTTACAGTCATGATAAAGCCTCCCTTATGACAGAATATCGCACCGGGAATTCCTGTAGCATTTACAAGTTCCTCACCATCAAGCCCCAGCCACTCTGCCGGAAAAGAACACTTGTAATTCATCGAGTATTCTCTTTTCTGCGGCTGTATACAAAAGCCACCTCTGTTTGACGGAAAAATAACAAACGCAATATCCGTCTCACTCAGAGCCTTCTGACACGGTATAAACTCAGGAAGCACCAGTATTCTGCTTGCCGGATCGTGCTTTGCAAGCACCTCCTCCACTCTCTTATCAGCTCTCTCATTGCCACGGTATCTCTCAAATTTGTTTTCCAGTATCATGCCTGCCACGCTTACCGCCTGAAAGAAAGCCTCATCACTGCCGCCCTCATAATCCCATGACGGATTGAAATTGCCTATAAGTGTGGCAAGCTCGTTTTTCTCACCTGTGTTGTCATTGTTGTCGAGTGGCTGGACAAATGACTCATCAAATTTCACCGCCAGCTCCTCACCTAGAATATCCGCTCCAACAGCCTCCCACAGCAGGCCAAATGCCGCATACGGCACACCGTTTTCCCTGATTCTGCTGTCCTTCTGATGATGGTCAAACTCACCACGCCCTATATCAAAAACTATTCCCGTGAAATCATCAGGCACACTATTGCCCCTTGTTATGCTGATCTCAGGGTTTATATACAAAAGCAGGGCTGATGAGAACACATCATCTGCGTGAAATTTGCCGCCATGTGTAAAGGCACAGGCATCCTTTTGTTTTATCTGCTCTATTAATCTGCTCATTTTTTAACCTCATATGTATTCTTTTACGTTGTGATACCTTATAACTCTTTAATCATAATTGTAATACTCAAAATGTCAATATAATTGATGCTAAAACATCAGTTGACATAAATGGTTGTCTGTATTACTATGTATAATACAAACAATACAATTATATCACTTACAAGTTTTGTCAGATTACAGCCTGCTCATAAATACTGATGCATTTCAAACAGGCTATGACCTATAAACAGTAAGATACAGGAGGTTCACATGATAATAGAACTCGACATGTCAAGCAGCACCCCGATATACGTACAGCTTAGAAACCAGATTGTAAAGGGAATAGGCAAAGGCGAGCTAAAGACCGGCGAAAAGCTTCCGACCGTGCGCCAGCTGGCAAGCGATGCCGGTGTGAACACAATGACGGTCAATAAAGCCTACCAGATTTTGAAAAATGAGGGATTTATCCGCACAGACAGACGGCTCGGCGCTTTTGTGTCAGAATCCATCGCAGATGATACCGATTTCACTGAAAAGCTGGAATCAGAGCTTGAGCTTTTAAGTGCTGAGGCCTGTCTCACCGGAATGAGCCGTGAGGAATTTTTATCAATGTGTGATAAAATATATTCACAAATGAAACCATGTACCGCTTAGCAGAGGAGGCAGACTATGGAAATTATCATGTTTATTATCTTTATAGTTACAAACCTTTTTATCATACTATGTATGCAATTTGCGTACACACACGCCTATAAATATGAAAACGGCATGTATCTCAATGTACATATTCCATCATCTCACAAAGAAGATGCCGAAGTAGCCGAAATCGTCACCACCGGAAAACGCAAAATGAAACACTTTCAGATTGCCAATGTGATTATCTCCATTGCGATATGCTTTATTGTTTTTTTTAACATTGCCGTTTTTGTTCTGGTATATATTATCTGGATGTTTGCATATATATTTGGAATCATTCATATTCCAAACAGCTCCCACCGGAAAATGTATGCTCTGAAAATACAAAAAGGATGGATAATAGAAGCCCAACGCAAAAAGGTTTATATCGACACCCGCGTTTCAGCAGAAGCCGGTGCCACGACAGTCAGCTATAAATGGCACGCACTCTTTTTAATTACTGAGCTTGCAGCATATATACCATACTTTATGCTTGGTGACACCCATTACAATATCCTTATGATTTCGCTGTTTTTGTGCTCTGTTTTAATATCCACACTTTCGCTGGTATTTCATGCTTTTATAAACAAAAGCGAGCGCCACGTATACAGCATGGATTCAAAGCTCAACCTTATTGTCAACAATACTATGAAGAAATATAAAAGTATCGCCATGCTTCTCCTAAGCGGATTAAACGCTGTCGCATGGATTTATGTAGCATTATACACAGGCATCACCGGAATACTTCCGGCATCATCCTATTATGTGTATATTTTCATTCAGTTAATAGCCGGTTTAGGATTTATTGTTCCAATTTATATGGGTCTAAACAGAAAAAAGGAGCTGCTGTCTGCCAACACCTCACCAATAGATGTGGATGATGATGAATACTGGAAAACCGGCTACTACTATAATCCCGACGACAAACATATTCTCATTGAAAACCGCATGCAGTCCGGCAATTACACGTTTAATTATGCTAAAAAAGGCGCGTGGATTTTCACAGGAATCACCTGTGCAATAATAGCCGGCTGTATCATCCTGGTGTTTGTCTGCATGCTTCCTTTGATTAATATACAGGAAAAAATCACTATGACAAACAATAACCTTACTATTTCTGCCGGTGGCTATACAAGCGAGATTGATGTAAATGACATCACGGAGCTTAAGCTTCTGGACAAGCTGCCGGATGACGGTTTCCTGCGTACAAACGGAGCCTCTACAGACAGCTATGATATCGGCAGGTATGAAGGACGCACCCTTGGAAAATGCAGTCTGTATGTATTCGACGGATACTCTCCTATTCTCATGATAAAATCGGATGATACACTGGTGTTTGTAAATTCTAAGGAAGATGGTGAGATAGAGGGGTTGTATGAAGAATTAAGTCAATAAATTTGTTCTTTTTATGTTATACTGTAATCGTATACCTAAAAAGAAAGCAGGCAAAATCTATGAAAACACGACAAGAAGCATTAGACTACGGCTTATCATTTCCAAATACATATCAGGAAGCCCCATTCCACGACCCAAACTGGCAGCTCATCCGCGTAAAGGACAGCAAAAAGGTTTTCCTGTGGACCTACGAGCGCAATGGTTTTATCAACTTAAATGTCAAGGTATCTCCTGCCTGGCGAGACTTCTGGAGGGATGCCTTCCCATCGGTCATCCCAGGCTGGCACCAGAACAAGGACAACTGGAATACCATCATTCTCGATGGCAGCATACCGGATGATGCTATAAAAAACATGATTGCAGACAGCTATGACCTTGTCACCTATAATCCGACCCGGCTCATATATGAGGCTGTAAAAAGGATTCCAAAGGGCTGTGTTGCCACATATGCACAGGTTGCTGAGCTTGCAGGCAATAAAAAAATGTGCCGGGCTGTCGGCAATGCCCTGCACAAGAATCCCAATCCTGATGAAATTCCATGCTACAGAGTGGTAAATGCAAAGGGTGAGCTGTCAGGGGCTTTTGCCTTCGGCGGAGCCGATGAACAGGCTAACCGTCTAAGAGCAGATGGCATTGAGGTCATAGACGGCAGAGTTGACCTTGATAAATATGGAATACGGATTGTAGATGATGTTATATATACAAAAACAACAGTGGAACCACTTACTTAAATAATGGTTCCACTGTTGTTTTTACGCATATATTCACAACCCGGGATTCTGAATAGCTGTTTTAATATTATTTCGATAATCTAAGTGTAACAACACTGCATGCTGGAAGAGTAACCTTCACACCGGTCTGTGTATTTTCATATGCTGTGAAATCCTTCTCATCCACTACCTCAGGTGCTTCAAAGGTATTGTGTGCATTCATGGCACCTTCGATGTATCTGGCCTCGCTTACACTGTATTTGTCACCCTCATTTGTGAGCATAATATCAACATCCTCTGACGACTCAAGAGAATTATTTGTAAGTGTGACTGTAATCACTCCATCCTTATCCTCTGATACAGACTCAAAAACCTTCGGAAGCTCATTCTTTCCTGTACCAACTGTAGTTCCTCCTACAAGAGAGCTGTCCAAAAGAGCTGCGCCCTGATGATGTCTCATCATATGGAATACATAATATGTAGGTGTCTTTATCATCTTATCGCCGTCTGTGAGCATTACAGACTGAAGCACATTTATAAGCTGTGCAATACATGCCATCTTCACACGGTCGGAATGCTTGTTGAAAATGTTTAATGTCATACCTGCAACAAGCGCATCACGCATTGTGTTCTGCTGATATAAGAATCCCGGATTGGTACCAGGCTCCACATCTGACCAGATGCCCCACTCATCAACAATAAGACCTATATTCTTATCAGGATCATACTCATCCATTATAGCTCCATGACGATTGATGAGCTCCTCCATGAAATATCCTCTCTTAAGAGTCTGATAAAAAATATCCTCTGTAAAATCTGTCGCACTTCCCTTGATATTCCAGTCATCCTCTGTCTCCGGAAGTGTGTAATAATGAAGAGATAATCCATCCATAAGACCATGGAGTTTCGGATCACAATGGTCAAAGCATGTAGCCATCACCTTCTTTGTCCACTCATAGTCATCCACATTTGGACCACAGCAGATTTTATTGATTGGCTGATTGCCTGCATAATTTCTGACATAAGTCTGGTATCTGCGGTATTCATCTGCATAATGCTCAGGACGCATGTTTCCACCACATCCCCAGTTCTCATTTCCAACTCCGAAGTAGTCAATAGTCCATGGGTCTTCGTGTCCGTTTTCCTTACGCAAATCAGCCATAGGTGATACTCCGTTAAATGTGATGTACTCTACCCACTCACTCATCTCGCGCACTGTTCCGCTTCCTAAATTTCCGTTCACATATGTCTTGCAGCCTAACTGTCTGCAAAGCTCAAAAAACTCATGTGTTCCGAAGCTGTTGTCCTCAACTACACCACCCCAGTGTGTGTTGATCATCTTTTTTCTCTTCTCCTTAGGACCGATACCATCCATCCAGTGATACTCATCTGCAAAGCAGCCGCCCGGCCAGCGGAGCACAGGTATCTTCATTTCCTTTAATGCATCTACAACATCAATACGCATGCCGTTTACATTTGGTATATCTGAATTCTCCCCTACAAATAATCCCTCGTAGATACATCTTCCGAGATGCTCTGAAAAATGTCCATAAATCTCCGGAGCAATTGTACTCTTTTTATTCTCATTATTTACAATAATTTTTGCCATATTTTCTCCTTTATCTCTTATACATTTATCCTGCTCTGCCATTGTTGCACACATAAGTGCACTGATTGTTAATGTGTTTTGCTTATGCACATAATATACATGAGTGTAGCTGCAATGTCAATATTTGTTTTAGATTATTTTAAACTATTTTACACATTATTTAATAATACCTAAAATTTTATTTTATTTTCGTTTTGAAACGCATGTAAGTTATACATATTGCACAATATATTTAAATTATTTTAAAACATACTTCAATATAGCTTAAAACTATACAATAATATATTGACAACATAGGAGCTTATTCCTATAATTAAAATATGATTTACACACAAGAACTCGTTGTTAATTTTATAAAATATTTTAGGAGAATCTATATATGATACATATCACATCATTAGACGATGGTCTCGAACTGTTTAAAGCTCTCGGCTCTGATATTCGTATCCAGATTTTAAAAATTCTGCTCGAGAATAACCAGATGAGCATGAATCAGCTTGCAAACGAGCTAAACATCAGCAATGGAGCTTTAACCGGACATATAAAAAAGCTTGAGGAGTGTGGACTTATCTCCGCCTCAAACGATTCATCCGGTCACGGCAACCAGAAGCTGTGTTCACTGATTCAGGATCGTATATTAGTAGAAATTGAAAAACCAATAGACTTAAGTAACGTATACAACACATCCATAAAAGTAGGGCAGTTTTCATCTCACAATATCTGTCCAACCTGTGGCCTGGCTACATCCTCATTTGTGATAGGAGAGCTCGATGACGCGCGTTACTTTGACCATCCTGACCATTTCAATGCAGACATTATGTGGTTCACAAAAGGCTATGTGGAATATGTAATTCCAAACCTCATTCCACGTAATCAGAAAATCACCCAGCTTTCACTCTCAGCCGAGATAAGTTCTGAGGCTCCGGGCATCGACAACGACTGGCCAAGTGATATAAGCTTTTACATCAATGACACTCTTGTCGGCACCTGGACCTCTCCCGGTGACTATGGAGATGTACGCGGAATGTTTACCCCTGAATGGTGGCCTCAGAACTGGAATCAATACGGTCTACTCAAGCTTTTAGTCATAAATCATAAAGGCACCTTCATAGATGGTCTCAAGATATCAGATATCACAACCTCTGAGCTAAAGCTTGACTACACAAGCACCATACGCTTCCGTATCGCAGTTGAGGAGGATTCTGCCCATGTCGGCGGACTCACAATATTCGGAAAAAGCTTCGGTAACTACGATCAGGACATTATTGTATCCATCAATTATGAACCTCTTGACACTGAAAAAAACACTAAATAATAATAAAATGACTGCGGAAATCAAAACCGCAGTCATTTTGTTATTATTTTATTTGTACTACCACTTTTTATGAGGGCAGTGCGAAACGCCTGTAAGCGCCCGAAGCTCCACATAACAGCCGCATGCATTACAGGTTCCGGCATTTAGCCTGTCACACGCCTTGCACACTGCAAGCCTTACCTCATACTCTTTTTCCGGCACTCTGTCCTCGCCCTTTATCGCATCAACATATTTTTTTATCATTGCTGCGTCGGCCTCTGCCATTTCTCTAAGCAGACACTTCTTACATATCAGTTCCATGTGATGTCCCCTTTCTTTTTGCCTTATCAGTTATACGAAAACACAGGTCGCCCAGCATTTATAGATTTAATATATCAGATAAAAACCTATAACACAATATGCATTTTAAATTTTATCAAATTATTTTACATTAATTAAAACATTAAAGTTTTTATATGTATACAAAGTAGAAGAAAGGACAACCGTATCCCGGCTGCCCTTTCTTTTATTAGTTTATTGTTATATTGGGGAAAATGTAAAAAATGATAAAACCAAACTATTTTAAATACTTATAAAAAATCCTTCACTGATGCATAAATGCCCTCTGCATCAAGTCCGTATTTTTTAAGCAAAGCTACAGCCGGACCTGACTCACCAAAGCAGTCCTGTATGCCTATTGTCTTTACCGGTGTTGGTGCCTTACGCGAAAGTGTCTCACATACCGCGGCTCCAAGTCCTCCTATTACAGAGTGCTCCTCCACGGTAACCACCCTGCCGCATTCCTTTGCTGCAGCTACAACAAGCTCCCCATCAAGAGGCTTGATAGTGTGTATATTTATGACCTTTGCATTTACGCCATCTGCTGCAAGCTTTTCTGCCGCTGCAAGTGACTCTGCCACGCACAGACCGGTAGCTATGATAGCTACATCCGTGCCCTCACGGAGTGTAACACCCTTTCCGATTTCAAATTTATACTCTGCATTGTCATTTATTATCGGTGTTGCAAGACGGCCAAACCTCATGTATACAGGGCCCTCATACTCATAAGCTGCCTTTACAGCGGCTTTTGCCTCTATATCATCACTTGGGTTTATTACAACCATGCCTGGAATTGCTCTCATGAGTGCAATATCCTCGTTGCACTGGTGTGTAGCTCCATCCTCTCCTACCGAAATACCTGCATGTGTCGCACCGATTTTCACATTGAGATGAGGATATCCAATAGAGTTTCTCACCTGCTCAAACGCACGTCCTGCCGCAAACATGGCAAATGAACTGGCAAATGGCACCTTTCCCGTAGCCGCAAGTCCTGCAGCAATGCCCATCATGTTGCACTCTGCGATACCACAGTCTATGTGACGATCTGGAAATTCCTTTTTGAAGATGGCTGTCTGTGTGGCAGCCGCAAGGTCAGCATCAAGAACATATACGTCATCGTGCTCCTTTGCAAGCTCTACAAGTGCATTTCCGTAGCTGACACGTGTGGCGATTTTCTTTACTTCTGACATAATGCTTCACCTTCCTTTCTCAGATCCTCCATGGCAACTGCATACTCCTCATCATTAGGAGCCTTGCCATGCCAGCCGACCTGATTTTCCATAAATGAAACACCCTTGCCCTTTACGGTATGTGCTATAATTGCCGTCGGCATACCCTTTGTATTTCTTGCCTCTTTAAATGCGTCAGCAATCTGATCCATGTCATTTCCATCCTTCAGATCAATCACATGGAAATTGAATGCCTTGAATTTCTCACCAATAGGATATGGTGAACACACCTGATCCACCGGTCCATCAATCTGAAGTCCGTTGTTATCAACTATAACAACAAGGTTATCAAGCCTTCTGAAGCCCGCAAACATAGCAGCCTCCCAGACCTGTCCCTCCTGAATCTCGCCATCGCCGAGAAGTGTATATACTCTGTAATCATCATTTGTAAGCTTTGCAGAAAGTGCCATTCCTACTGCCGCAGAAATGCCCTGTCCGAGCGAACCGCTTGACATATCCACACCCGGGATATGCTTCATGTCAGGATGTCCCTGCAGATATGATCCCAGATGTCTGAGTGTCTTTAAATCCTCAACCGGAAAATAGCCTCTCTGCGCAAGTGCAGAGTAAAGTCCCGGAGCCGTGTGTCCCTTTGAAAGCACAAAACGGTCTCTATCCGGCTTTTTAGGATTCTTTGGATCAATGTTCATCTCCTCAAAATACAGATATGTAAATATATCTGCTGCAGAAAGTGAGCCGCCCGGATGTCCCGCCTTTGCAGAATGCACAGCCGTGACGATACCCTTCCTGACTTCATTTGCTGTAATCTGAAGCTCTAATTTGTTCATTTCGTTCTCCTGTTAAATCTATGACATGAAATAAAATATTTATACCTGTCTTTGGTTTATAATATCTAATCCCCAAATACAGCTCTGTAATCAGCCTGGAACTTCTCGATTCCCTGATCTGTAAGCGGATGCTTTGTCATCTGCTCGATAACCTTGTAAGGAATTGTTGCGATATCAGCTCCTGCAAGTGCACAGTCTGTGACATGAATCGGGTTTCTGATTGAAGCTGCAATAATCTCTGTATCATATCCATAGATATCAAAAATCTCTGAAATCTGTCTGATCAGCTCAATGCCCGGCTGGCTGATATCATCAAGTCTGCCAAGGAAAGGTGAAACATATGTAGCACCTGCATTTGCAGCAAGAATTGCCTGATTTGCTGAAAAAATAAGAGTAACGTTTGTCTTGATGCCCTCAGATGAAAGCACCTTGACAGCCTTAAGTCCCTCAACTGTCATAGGAATCTTAACTACCATGTTTGGATGAATAGCTGCGATTTCACGTCCTTCTTTTATCATGCCCTCTGCATCAACTGTTGTGGCTTTTACCTCTCCGCTTATCGGTCCGTCAACGATAGATGTGATTTCTTTAATTACCTCATTGAAGTCTCTGCCCTCTTTTGCAATGAGTGAAGGGTTTGTTGTGACTCCACAGATGACTCCCATATCGTTTGCTTTCTTAATGTCCTCGACATTTGCTGTATCTACGAAAAACTTCATTTAATAATACCTCCGCCTTATATAATTTGTGTTTGCTTTTATTTGTTGATATAAATATAACACTTTAAAAGAAAAAAAGCAATAGTAAAAGCAAATAAAAGTAAAAATAAATATAATTAAATGTCATCAAATAAAAAAAAGCATAAGCAATCGAAAACACTGGCTTTATTTACTTATTTGAGTTATTATATATTTATGCAATGCTTTGTGATAAAAATATGTACGTAAAAATACAACAGAAATCAAAAGAAAGAGGAAAATCTATGCTGCAATTAGAAAGACAACAAAAGATTCTCGATTATTTAAAAGAAAACCGCAAGGCCACCACCAATGAGCTCAGTGAACTGCTTGGTGTATCGACCACGACAATAAGAACAGATTTAAACCAGATGGATAAGGAAAAGCTTCTGACAAAGACTCACGGCGGTGCTATCTACAAGGATAAAACCCATGACATGACTGATTTAACCTCGAGGGCCTACCTGTTCCATGACCGCGCCCTGGAAAACAAGGAAGCTAAAGAGGAGATTGCAAACGAGGCGATAAAGCTCGTAAGTGACCATATGTGTATATTCCTTGATGCCAGCTCCACAGCCTACACTCTCGGCATGAAGCTTTCAGGCTTTACAGAGCTGACCGTCATCACCAATGGCATCAATCTTGCTTTAGAGCTAAAGGATATCCCGGGGGTCACAGTCATCCTGACAGGCGGTATCGTAACCAGTGCATCCGCTTCCATAGAAGGACTGCTTGGCGCTGATTTACTCAAAAAGATACACACAGATATCGCGTTCGTGTCAGCAAGAGGCTTCTCTGTAGAAGATGGACTGACTGATTTCAGTATATACGAGGCTGATTTAAAGCACATGTGTATCAAGGCCTCCGCTAAAACTGTGGCTCTTGTAGACCACACCAAGTTTGATACCACATCCATATCCAGCTATGCATCACTTGATGACATCAATATGGTAATCACCGACTCCGGTATCTCTCCTGAGACAGCAGATATATATGAGAAGGCAGGCACTGATATTGTTATATCCGGAATATAAATGAGACAATATAGCCATATAAAAGTATAAGTACAAATAAAAATGACACGCAACGTTTTACAGCTGCGTGTCATTTTATAGTTGTCTTATACGCTTAAAGCATCAGACTATCTTATATGTATTTCTGCCCTTTTCCTTCACATCATTGAGCACTTCATCCACCGTCTTGAACAGCTTTGAAAACTCATCCGGCACCTTTACATCCGGGGCGGTAACATATGCCTGTGATACAGTCAGATACTCATCCACCTTAGAGCTCTCATGAAGTATCTGTTTTTTGGCAAGCTCAAGTCTTATATGCTCGGCTATATTTTTAATGATATCCTCATCCGTTTCCTGCAGGATTATGTAGAATTCATCGCCATAGAAATGATACCCCATTCCCTTATCTTTGATGCTCTCATTTATTATGGATGACACTTCTTTTAGCACTGCATCACCAGTGACTATGCCACTGTTTCTGTTAAATGACTTGAAGAAATCTATATCCACTACTCCAAACGTGATTCCTGCACCATCTGAATCCTGATTTTTGCTCACAAGCTTTTCAAAATCGTTTCGCATCTTGAACTTATTGCCCATGCCTGTAAGCATATCTGTGTAGTTGAGTCTGACTGCCTTACGGCGCTCATACTCAGTCTCCTGAAGCTGAAGCTTAAGGTCGATTGTATCACCAAGACGCTTTATCTGCTCCTTCACCTGCATAGAGTGGAGATTTGCGTAATATACGCACAGCTTGTTGTACGCCTCTGTATCACCCATGGCGCTCTCATATTTCATCCACATCTTGACACAGGTCTTCTGAAAAAACAGATTTTGCGTATCAGTGGCAAAGCGTTCATACTCCACAATAACCTTTTTCCATGCATCGAACTCCCCCATATTCATAAACAAATTGCAAAGGCTTAGTATCTCAAGCACATAATTGGCAGAATTGATATTGTTTATCGCACCCTCAACCAGCTCTTCCACATGATCTCTGACCTCATCCTCATTTCCCATCTTCCATAGCATATGTGCCTGTGACATATCTATCAGAAATCTGTTTTTATCACTGCCAGCTATCTCATTAAAGAGTATCGCGTCAGAAAGATGCTTTTCTGCCTTTTCAAACTCATTAATTCCCGTGTATGATATGCACAGATTCAGATGAAGCATGAGAAGCTCCTGATAATAGCTATCCCTCTCTCCATGCAGCGGTAGCTTGCACAGCTCCAGTGCTTCGTTGAAATATCTGATAGCCTTTTCATACAATCCAAGCTCCATATAGAGTGAGCCTATATTATTGTTTACAAGCATGATTATCTCAGTTGACCCCTGCTCCACAGCTACATCCATAGCCTCTAGGTAGCAGTCAATTGACATGCTTAAGTCTCCAATAGATGCATATATGACTCCCATAAAATTGACAGTCTTTGCCATCTGCTCATATGCGCCACAGCTCTTATAAAGACCGGCTGTCTCCTGTGCCTTATTCTCTGCCAAAAAAAGCTTATTCTCGCCAAATAAGGCTGCTGCCTCATCCATACATCTGTCCGCCTTTTGCAATATACCCATAAAAACCCTCCTATAGATGACAATACAATCTATTTCTCAGCAAGATACTGCTTATATCCAACCTGTTTCAGTTTCGCATCCTTTGCTACAACCTGAGCCTTCATATCTGCTGTATACTTTTTGATTTTCTCAAGGATTGACTCATCACCTGCTGCGAGTATCTTTGCTGCAAGAATTGCTGCATTTTTCGCACCGTCAATTGCAACTGTGGCAACAGGCACTCCAGGTGGCATCTGCATGATTGAGAACACTGCATCCATTCCATCCAGATTCTTTCCTGAAAGCGGTACTCCGATAACAGGAAGTGCAAAAAGCGCTGCACACATTCCCGGAAGGGCTGCCGCCATTCCCGCTCCTGCTATTATTACCTTTACATCTCTATCCTCAGCACCTCTTGTCCACTCAATAAGCTCATCCGGCTCACGGTGTGCCGAGATGATGGTGAGCTCATACTCTATGCCGAGCTCTTCAAGCATATCTGCTGCCTTACTCATCACCTTTAAATCTGAGTCGCTGCCCATAACTATTCCAACCTTTGCCATTTTATCCTCCTTATATGTCTAATAATTATTTACTTTCTGCATCAAGCGTATCGAGCGGTTTGTTCAACTCTTCTACGCCCTCAAGCACAAATCTGCCATTTCTTATTATATCACAGGATGAGCCATCGTGCCTAATAACTGTGATGGCTCCAAGCTCATCATATGGTATTGTGATATCCGTGTGGCAGTTGAAATATGCCTTTGATATATCCTCTTTTCTGCGGATGGAAACTGAATTGTCCCTGGCAATGATTGCCTTTCCGTCAGGGTTGTATGTCATATTGTCCTCATCGTATGTGTAGCAGGTATCACCAACTGCAAAATGAGGTCCTGTCTTCTCTGCTATGAGAATAGGCATCTTTGCCGCGATATCGTATACTCTTGCCATACGGTAGGCTGTCGTGTTGGTGCCTATAGCAAACTCACCCATAGGCAGTGTGTCATGATGGAAAAGCACATTGTCTGATATATACTTTTTATTCTCTTTCTCATCCTCAAAATTGGTACATGTATATTTATCAATCATGCCATCCTTAAAATCTATTTCCAGATTAAGGAAATTAAGCTCATTGAGGTATACCTGACTGACATGCAGCTTGCCGTTTGTGCCTTCTAACACCGGCGAAGTAAACACCTCTCCGACAGGGATATTTACATCAGCCACACAGTTTTCAAAGGCTGTCTCCTTTGAAGGCTCCTTAAGCTCATGAATCTTGACATACAAATCTGTCCTGTTGCCGTTTGTTCCGACAATATGCACCCTGTCTGCCGTATCGAGCACATCTATGATTTTCTGCTGCATATCTCTGTAGAGTGCATAATCAAGAGTATTAATCTTTACGGTTTCCGTAAAAATCTCCTTATAATCAGGTCCGATTGCAGCACACGGATAGGCAATAATCGTAAAGCTTCTGTCCTCGCTGTGGATATAGCTGTTCATATACTGTGAGCGCACGCTTGTCATATGGACTGCAAGCTTCTGCTGCTCATCGTTATAGTGCGCAGCCTCCTTCTTTGAAACCGGAGCAAACGGCTCCTCTCCAAATATCTCTATGACAGCCGGTCCTCCACATTTGCATGCTACATCCTTCATTCTCTCAAGTGCATTGTGCATGCACTCAAGACGGTACTCCACATATGCCTTGTCAAGCCACAGTGCCATATCCTCCTTGTGGTCATAGTCAAACTGCTTGTTGACCGATGTGGAAAATGGTCTCATGGCAGGCTTCATACCCATTTTCTCGAAATTCTTTAATGCAGCTCTTATCATACGCTCAAAACCAAGCGGATAAATCACCTGAACTACTGACTTCTTTGAGATATCCTTGTTGCAGGTAATAAAGCCAATGCGGTACCCTTCCGTATAGGTATCTGCCATGGCCTGTATCTCCTCATCTGAAAATGAAGCCAGGTGTGCTCTGCCGGCGCGCTCATTCTCTCCGACATACAGTCCGTAAGAATACAGATAATCATCATTTGACAAATCTGCCTCATTTACAAGCTTCGTATAGTAATCATATGCCGGGTCAAGGAGTGCTCCGTTGTCATCCTCTGCAAAAATCTCCTCATAATCATGCATGAACGAATATATACAGCCCCTTATCTCATCAGGACTCAGCTCATTGGCATTCTCAAAATAATTGTATAGCTCTACAATAAGCTCTGCATAAATGCAGAGATACTTTATATCTCCCTGAAAGATATGTGTGATGCTTCCGGCAATTTTTGCATATACAGCCGATAAAAGCTGACCATACTCATCTCCGAGCACCTTTACGGCGTATGCCGGGTTGGCATAGCTTTTCTCATAATTTTCTTTTTCGAACTGTGAATAGAATAAATCGTTAAATTCCTTATCTGCACTATGGTTTTTAATAGTGTTGATGCACTTTGCCGCACTTGTGAAATAATCTGCAAAAGCCGGCTCTATCGCAGGCTCTCTGACGATCTGCTCTATACGCTCCTCCACAAGCTCTAATCGCTCTGCGTAAAGCTCATTGGAGAGCTCATAAATCTCTTTATAACTCATATATCCCTATAATCTTTCTTTCATATAATAAAACCTGCAGCATATGTTCCTCCCCAGCTGATTACCGCTATGAGTGAAAAAAACACTGCCAGTCGTGGAAACGTCATGAATGATTCCTCATCAAAGAGGCTTCTGATGGCAAACCCGAAATCTGCCAGAGATATGCCAAGCATCAGTATACCGGCACTGCCATAGTACATAGACAGATTGCCATCTCCTCTGAATGCCGCATTCAAAAAAACTATATATACAATCTCTATGAGGATAGCCACAACAAGTGCAGCTATCCCCCTCTTAGATTGCTTCTTTTCCGTAAACTTATACCTGTTACGTTTTCTTCTGCCAAGCAATTTATATTCTCCTATTTGCAGCCGTACTGCTTATAGTACTCATCTATAGCTGCTTTGATTGTGTCATCAATGACTACTCTGCCATCATGCTCTCTATTGTAGAGATACTCTGTGACCTCTTCCATTGTAACGATAGCCCTGCCCTCAAAGCCGTACTTCTCATGAATCTCATCGAGCGCGCTTACCTTGCCGCCCTGTCCGACTTCCATTCTGTTAAGGCTCACCATAAGGCCTACGATTGTAACATCTGCAGCTCCTTTTACCTTTGGAACTGTCTCCTCCATTGATTTGCCGGATGTGGTGACATCCTCTATCATGACTACTCTGTCGCCATCCTTAAGCATGCTTCCAAGGAAGCCTCCCTTGTCTGCACCGTGATCCTTTGCTTCTTTTCTGTCTGAGCAGTAGCGCACCTCTTTGCCATAGAGCTCATGGTATGCGATAGCTGTTACCACTGCAAGCGGAATTCCCTTGTATGCAGGTCCGAATAATACATCAAAGTCATCTCCGTAGTTTGCATGGATAGCCTTTGCGTAGTACTCTCCGAGTCTCTTAAGCTGTGAGCCAGTCACATATGCTCCCGCATTCATGAAAAATGGTGATTTACGGCCGCTCTTTAATGTGAAATCACCAAATTTCAGCACGTCACTCTCCACCATAAAGTCTATAAATTCGCTCTTGTAGCTTTCCATTGTATGTTAATCCTCCTGTGTGTTTTTCTTTAAATTATCTTTGTCAATTTTACCACATTGGGGCGTGCTTTTCAACGTGGAAATTGGTGGGGGATTAGATATACTCACTTGTGTTTACGATCACACCGTCATATACTGACTGCTTTTTGATAAACTCCGCAGCCTTGTCCACATCTCTGCCATTTTTGTTCCAGTCCTTTGTGAACTCAACTTTGTCGGCTGCAAGCTCCTTCTCCTGCTTTTGGCTGATGAGCAGAAGTACGAGTATTCCGGCATGGCTTAGGTGCTTGACTACATTTACGAAGTCCTCACCCTCCTTTGGCGCGTAGAGATATGTATGGCGTCCGTCTATATTTAAGGCTTTCTCGACATCCTCCACAAAGCCACGGTTTACACCATCCACTCCGTCTACGAATACGGCGGTGATTGCCTTCTGGCCCTTGATTGCAGCTCTTACGTTTCTGTCTACTCTGCCCTCATAGAGGCCGCTTTCCTCTGTGTGTACCTCTTCAACCACACCACAGGCAGATGTCATATCGGTCACACGGTCGATTAAGATGAACTCACCGAGTGTCTTGTGATTTTTGAACTTATCGCAGACTATCTTGTCCGAGAATTCAATCTTTACAACTGCTATCTCGTTCTTTTTAAGCTTGTCGGCAGGCTTTTCCTCACCTGTGTTTACATCGATGGTATGCTCTATCTCTGTTACAATGCCCGGTATTGACTTTGTACCAAGCTTAAAGAAGAAATTCTTTCCCTTAAAGAGCTCATCGTCATCCATCCAGAGTATTGTAGCTGTGATAGATGAAGCCACCTTTGCTCCTGAACCGATTGTGAGCACGCAGCCTCTTGATACGTCCACCTCTCTGTCGAGCTGGATTGTAACCGACTGGCCTGTAAATGCGCTATCGCTTAGCTTATCACCCACATGGATGCTCTTTACATGGGCCGTCTCATTGCTTGGCAGTGTGGTGATTTCATCGCCCACCTTTACCTCTCCGGCCTCTATCTGGCCCTGGAATCCACGGAAGGTGTGGTCAGGACGGCAGACTCTCTGTACAGGCATGTAAAAGCCCTCTTCCTCGTTCTCATCCTTTATATCAACATCCTCAAGGTATGATAAAAGAGCAGGTCCCTTGTACCATGGGATATTCTCAGACTTTGTTGTGACATTGTCACCCTCTGTTGCAGAAACAGGAATGATTACTACATTTTTTAGTTCAAGCTCCTTTGTAAGCTCAATAATCTGCTTTGTGATTTCATCGAAACGCTTCTCGTCGTAGCCTACAAGATCCATCTTGTTTACAGCAAATACAAAGTAGTTGATTCCCATGAGCGCGCAGATTCTTGCGTGTCTTCTTGTCTGAACCAATACACCCTGCTTTGCATCTATTAAAATTACCGCAAGGTCTGCAAAGGATGCACCTACAGCCATGTTTCTTGTATACTCCTCGTGGCCCGGTGTATCTGCCACGATAAAGCTTCTCTTATCTGTTGTGAAGTAACGATAAGCCACATCGATTGTGATTCCCTGCTCTCTCTCTGCCATCAGTCCGTCGAGGAGGAGTGAATAGTCGATGGCGCCGCCACGGCTTCCGACCTTACTGTCAAGCTCCAATGCCTTTTCCTGATCTGCATAGAGCAGCTTTGAATCGTATAATATATGTCCGATCAGAGTTGATTTTCCGTCGTCCACGCTTCCGCATGTAATAAATTTAAGTAATCCGCTCATTTTAGAAATATCCCTCCCTCTTTCTTCTTTCCATGCTGCCTGCCGCCTCGTTGTCTATGACACGGGTAGTTCTCTCTGAGGAAACAGCACTGAGTGTCTCATCAATAATCTCATCAAGTGTATCCGCTGTCGACTCCACACCACCTGTCAGTGGATAGCAGCCGAGAGTTCTGAAACGTACACTCTTCATCTGGATTTTCTCACCCGGACGAAGCTTCATTCTGTCGTCATCTACCATGATGATGTTGCCGTCTCTGTATACAACAGGTCTTTCCTTTGCAAAGTAAAGTGAAGGAATCTCGATATTCTCTCTCTTTATATACTGCCAGATATCCTTCTCTGTCCAGTTTGACAGTGGGAAAACTCGCACCTCCTGGCCCTTTTTGATTCTGGAGTTGTAGAGCTTCCACATCTCCGGGCGCTGGTTCTTTGGATCCCATGCGTGGTTTTCATTTCTGAAGGAGAAGATTCGCTCCTTGGCTCTTGATTTCTCCTCGTCTCTTCGGCCGCCGCCAAACGCTGCTGTAAAGCCGTATTTGTCGAGCGCCTGTTTGAGCGCCTGTGTCTTCATGATATCTGTGTATGCTGAGCCGTGGTCAAATGGATTGATGCCCTGCTTTACGCCATCCTGATTTATATATTCAAGCATCTCGATGCCCTTTTCCTTAGCAATGCGATCTCTGAATTCTATCATCTCATGGAATTTCCAGGTTGTATTTACATGTAAAAACGGAAATGGCGGCTTCTCCGGATAAAATGCCTTCATTGCAAGATGAAGCATTACCGAGCTGTCCTTTCCAATTGAGTACAACATAACCGGCTTCTCGCACTCTGCGGCTACTTCACGTATTATGTATATTGCCTCTGCTTCGAGTTCGTCAAGATGTGATAATTCACCCATGTCTGTTACCATCCTTTTCTTTAATATTTATTGGATTCCTTCTTGTTGATAAGAATCTCTTCCTTGCTTCCGTCGCGCTTTTTGATATCCCAGGTCAGCGTGTCCGGCGTGCTTTTTACTGTCATGAGACTTCCCATGCCTCCTATGTCTGCTCCAAGATAAAGAGCAATAGCGCCAAAATGACATTCCTTGATGCATGAGGCACAGCCCCAACAGTCCTTAGGATATTTGATAAAGGCTTTTTTCTCTGAGTCCTGATATATCAGGCTTCCGGGGCATACACTTGTACACATGCCACAGCCCTTACACTTTGCTTTATCAATCATTATGCTCATAACGCGCCTCCCTTCCGACAAGCTCTCTGTAAATCATATGAAGCTGCCCGTTTTCGTATCTGGAATTGACGTATTTCATCCAGTCATCACTCTTGCCCGGATAATCCAGATTCTCGGCAAAGCTGTGCCATCTGGTCTCCTTTCTCGCACCAAGATGTGCTATGACCGAAAGACATACCGTAAGCCTCTCCTTAAGCTCATATATGAACATAAGCTCATGCATATCCGATGCATATAAATCACCGGTCAGCTCTATCAGATGATTTATCTTTTCCTTTGCCAGGGCAAGCTGCTTGCCGTTGAACTGATAATGTGTGGAAATCCCGCCTGCGTAGTTGTCCATGACCTTCTGCATGGCTTCCTCGATAGCCTCTGTTGTAAACATCTGAGGCCTTTCAGTGAGGAAATGGTCGTACTCGACTGCTTTTGCGTCAAGAGCCTTTTTCTCATCAAATGCCGATGTGTCAAAACTTCCATCTGAGGTATCTGCATCAAGCTTTGAAACCATATCTATCGCAGCGATTTCACCCTCTACCATGGCTCCTGTAACGTATTTCTGTGGACATCCTCCTGCCACATCTCCTGCGGCATAGAGTCCGTGGATTGTGGTTTCACGCTCGGTATTTACCCAGTAGCCGCTCGCTGTGTGCCCACCTACGATATACGGCTCGGTGCCCTCTATCTCCACATTCTGCTCACTTGGATTCTTACCTGCCTCCACCCACTTGAGTGTCTGGCTTGGTGCCATGTTGAGATATGCCTTTCTTAATGACTCATCCTGCTGTGGAGAGATGCCTTCTGTCCTTAAGTAGCAAGGGCCTCTTCCCTCGAGATTTTCCATGACCGTTCCGTATACACGCTCTGATGTGGTGAGGCCGTATTTTGTCTCGTAAACCTCTCCAAGAGAATTGACCTGCTTTGCCCCGACTCCCTGTGCAATTGTTCCTGTCGGTGCAATTGTGTCCTTGCATCTGAGTGCGATAAATCTCATCTCAAAGGTGGTCATCTCTGCTCCGCTTCTTATACCCATCGCATATCCGGCGCCTGTATTAAACGGTGGATACCACATCTTGTGCCTTGAAAAGCCCGGATTGTTTGGTCTGTATAAACCGGCCGCTCCGCCTGTTGCACAGAGCACCTTTTTAGCCCTGATTTCATAGGCTGTAGCATTCTCGATTGAAAATCCGTATGCCCCCTCTATGGTGTTGTTCTCAACTATATAGTCCGTGATATTGATTCTGTTTATCACTGTACAGTCCGTAAGCTTTGATACAGCTTCTGCCAAAAGCGGCTTCATGTTCTCGCCGTTTATCTTGATATTTCGGTTTCCTCTTGCTACATACTCACCGTTTTCATCCTTTAATATGACAAGTCCAAGCTTTTCCATCTTGTCCGTCACACGGTTTAAGCCCTCTGACATAGTCATGAGTAAGTCTTCCCTTACTATGCCGTCAGCATCCTTTTTTGCGTAGTCTACATAGTCCTCAGGCTTTCTGCCCTTTACTATGTATGCATTTATCGCATTGACACCTGCTGCCAGGCATCCGCTTCGCTTTATGTTCGCTTTCTCTGCAATTATAATCGAATAATCCGATTTCTCACGGATAGTGAGCGCTGCATAACAGCCCGCCGTGCCACCTCCTATTATGAGGATGTCCGTGTGTAGGATTTTTTTGTTTTCTATCTTCATTTATCTCCCTCTGCTTCCTCTTTCAATCACAAGCTTTAGACTATTCCTATATCTAAATGTAGAATACATCCTGCTCCTGCATCTCGCTGTTTTCCATCAGGTATGTTTTCTCTTCATCAAATATATACAGCCTGTAAATCAGCACATGTACTTTCTCGCCGACTGCTATCAGGTCCTTTTCAAGTGAACGCTCGCCGACCACCTCGATGCCGTTTATGCTGACTGTAATATCCATCCTGTTTCCTCTGAATACCACATCTGTAACGATGCCCTCCTCTGCCGCTGACTGATAGCGGTCTAAGTTTCCACTCTTTGATATCTTGATAAACTCAGGTCTGATTACCGCCTTGTCGGCATTTTCTATCCTGTCAAAGCCCTTTAGCCTGTCATAGTTTTCAACGACTGTGGTGTGTCCTATAAACTGCGCCACAAAAGGTGTATCAGGCGACTTGTAAATCTCAAGAGGTGTACCCATCTGCTCTATCGTGCCGTGATTTGTGATAATGATTTCATCTGCCACCTCAACAGCCTCATCCTGGTCATGTGTGACGAAAATACTTGTGATTCCAAGCTTTTCGACCAGCTCCTTAAGCCATGTACGAAGCTCACCTCGCACCTTTGCATCTATCGCGGCAAATGGCTCATCCAGTAAGAGCACCTGTGGATTCGGCGCCAGCGCCCTTGCAAATGCCACTCTCTGACGCTGTCCTCCGGAAAGCTGATTCGGATATCTCTTTTCAAGCCCCGATAAACCTGTCATCTCAAGAAGCTTTGTAACACGCTCCTTTATGAGCTTTTTCGGCATCTTCTGAAGCTCCAGCCCAAATGCCACATTGTCGTATATTGTCATGTATCGAAACAGCGCATAGTTCTGAAACACAAAGCCTATGCCTCTCTTCGAGGCCGGAATATCATTCACTCGCTTTCCATCTATATATATGTCACCTGAATTTGGCGTCTCAAGCCCTGCTATCATACGAAGAAGTGTTGTCTTGCCACTGCCGGACGGACCAAGCAGCGCCACAAGCTTTCCCTTTTCCACTCCAAAGCTCACATTATCGGATGCCAGGAAGTCTCCGTATTTTTTGTATATATTTTTCATCTCAACGTACATATACGTTATCTCCTTCCTGCTTTTCCCATGCAGCAGATTTTATTAGTGTAAATCATATTTTCCAAGTATATCTCAGTGTAATTTCTTAAATTTATGCTCAACTGTATTTCTTGCAAAAAGAATGATTAATGCAATAATTAACAGTATCGACGATACAGCAAATGCCGATGTTATCGAGCTGTCTGTGCCCGACATATACAAGGCATCAATCTCAAGCGGCAGTGTAAATGTCTCGCCTCTTGTCTTCGAGAGCGCATTTACCGCGCCGAACTCGCCGAGTGCTCTCGCCGTACAAAGTATGATTCCGTAAATCAGGCTCCACTTCATCTGCGGAAGTGTTATTTTCCGAAATATCGTAAAGCCGGATGCTCCCATCAGCGCTGCGGCTTCTTCCTCATCCTTTCCCTCTGCATTGAGCACCGGTATAATTTCCCTTGACACATACGGAAACGTGACAAATATCGTGGCAAGCACAACTCCCGGTATTGCAAAGGTGATTCTCACATTCGTGCCGAATATCTCATTGAACCATCTAATAACCGGATAAAACCATCCAAGCCGTCCGAAGGTCATAAGATACGCAAGTCCTACGATGACCGGAGAAATAGAAAACGGTATATCAATAAGTGTTGCAAGCACCTGCTTTCCTTTAAACGAAAACCTGGTCAACAGCCACGCTGTCCATATTCCAAAGAAGGTGTTGATAACTACCGCAAAAACTGTTGCTATCAAAGTCACCTTGAGTGCTGAAAGCACGTAGCTTGTGGAGATAGCTTTCAGATAGAATCCAAGCCCCTCCTTTAAGGCACTTGCCATCACAGAAAAAAGCGGAACTACAAGCATGACAAATATGAAGAGCACCGTGACAGTGACGAGTATTATCTTTGTGATCTTTTTTCTTCTTTCAAGCTTTACCTGTTCGGTCATCGCATTGTGCTCCTTTCCTGTTTGTGTGCATCGCATTTGATTTATATGCAACCTTCTACAACAAATTAGTGCGCTGTGACTGTTTAACCTGCACTATGTTTACAAATAGCAGCAGTAAAAATGATATGACAAGCATCACAAGTGCTATGGCAGTCGCGCTGGCATAATCTATATAGCTAAGCTTCTGCATGATGACGTAGGATACCACCTGTGTCCTGTGCCTTGCACTGTTGCCTGATATGTAGATGACGCTTCCGTACTCTCCTATGCCTCTGGCAAAGGCAAGACCAAAGCCTGTCAAGAGTGCCGGGCGAAGCTCCGGAAGTATTACCTTAAAAAATGTCTTAGATGGTGTGGCGCCAAGCATATAAGCGGCCTCCTCATATGTATTATCCATCTTTTCAAGCACCGGCTGTACAGCTCTTATTACGAAGGGAATGCCTACAAAAACAAGTGCCACAACTATTCCTGCCTGTGTGTAAGCCACATCTATTCCAAGCTTGCCAAGGCCCTTACCAAAAAATCCTGTGCCTGAGTACAGCTTTGAGAGCGTGATGCCCGCAACCGCTGTCGGCAGTGCAAACGGAAGCTCTATAAGTCCGTCAAGCAGCCATTTCCCTGGAAAATCGTACTTCACAAGCGTCCATGCCACGATGAGTCCAAATACCACATTTACGATTGCTGCGATAAATGATGAGGTGATGCTTGTGATAAAGGCATTCCTCACATTCTCCTTCATGATAAGTGCCACAAAATCGCCCGGCGATATCTTTAGCGAATACACAAGCACTGATGCTAACGGAATGAGAACGATGACTGAAAGCATCGTAACCACTATTCCAAGCGAAAGATGGTAGCCCGGTATGACTCTGGTCTTTATGTTCTTTGATTTAGTTTTCTCTTTTGCTGTTTTATCAGTTGCCGTATATTTCATCGAACATTGCTCCATCATCGAAATATGTCTTGTAGGCTTCATTCCATCCGCCGTAATCCTCTATGCTCCAAAGCCTGATATTTAAATCAAACTTGTCGGAAAACCGGTTTAATATATCCTGATTGGTTGGTCTGTAGCCGCTTTCGCCAATCAGCTGCTGTGCCTCATCACTGTAGAGATACTGTAGGTATTCTTTGCTTACCTCTTGTGTTCCGTTGCTCTTTGCATTGTCATCCACAATAGCAACAGAGGGCTGTGCTAAGATGCTGACGGACGGATTCACTATCTCATACTTACCCGGATATGAATCCATGGTCGTAAGTGCCTCGTTTTCCCACGCTATGAGCACATCTCCCTGACCGTTTTCCACAAATGTGGTTGTTGAGCCTCTCGCACCCGAATCCATAATTGTGACATTTTCATACAGCTTCTTCATAAACGATTTCTGTTCCTTCAGGCTGTCATAATTTGTCTTCGCATAGCTTAGCGCTGCAAGAAAATTCCAGCAGGCTCCGCCACTACTCTTTGGATCAGGCGTAATCACATCCACATTCTTTTTCACCAGGTCATCCCAGTCACTTATATGCTTTGGATTGCCCTTTCTTACAAGTAAAACGATTGTTGATGTGTATGGTGCCGAGCTGTCAGAAAACTCATCAATCCAGCCCTTATCAATTAAGCCGGTATTTTGTATCAGGTCTATGTCATGCTCAAGTGCCAGTGTGACAACATCTGCATTACAGCCCTCCACAACCGAGCGCGCCTGTGCTCCCGAGCCGCCATGTGACTGAATCACATTTATCTTTTTGCCATGCTCGTTCTCATAGTAAGACTCGAATATTTTGTTGTATTTCTCGTAAAACTCTCGTGTCGGATCATACGACACATTGGTTATGGTGACTGTGCCGTCATCCTTCCTGCCGGAGCAGCCCGTCAGAAGAAGTGACAGAATCATCACTGCAGGCAGCAGGGCTGCCGTATATTTATGTATGTTTCTCATGTATGTTTCTCATTTTTCATGTTACAGTTTCCGGCAAAGTAGCTTATGCCGTCAGTTTATATGCCATTAGTTTACTGTAAAAAGCGGTGTGGACAGGTATCTTTCTCCTGTATCCGGAAGCAGCACCACGATATTCTTTCCCTTGTTCTCAGGTCTTTTCGCAAGCTCTGTTGCCGCATATATTGCTGCTCCTGAGGATATGCCAACGAGAAGTCCGTCGCTCTTTGCAACCTCTCTTGCCTTGTCAAAAGCGGCCTCATTCTCCACTGGAATCACCTCATCCACTATATCCATGCGCATGACCTTTGGAATAAAGCCTGCACCGATTCCCTGTATCTTGTGAGGCCCCGGTCTTCCGCCTGAGAGTACCGGTGAGCTCTTTGGCTCAACAGCTACTATCCTTACATCAGGATTATGGTCTCTTAATCCAAGCCCGGTGCCTGTACAGGTGCCGCCTGTTCCGACAGATGATACAAAGATATCTACCTTTCCATCTGTATCCTCCCAGATTTCCTGAGCGGTTGTAGCTCTGTGGATATCCGGATTGGCCTGATTCTCAAACTGCTGTGGAATAAAGGCATTGCCATAATGCTCTTTAAGTCTCTGCGCCTCATCGATTGCACCCTTCATGCCCTCACGCCCCGGTGTGAGCTTTATCTCTGCGCCAAGCGCTGTGACGATTTTTCTTCTCTCAACGCTCATGGTATCAGGCATGATAAGTATCAGGTGAAGTCCCTTTGAGGCTGCCACAAATGCAAGTCCGATTCCGGTATTGCCGCTTGTCGGCTCTATGATTATTGTGTCCTGATTTATCTTTCCATCCTTTATGCCCTGTTCTATCATAGCTGCCGCCACCCTGTCCTTGACACTTCCGAGTGGATTGAAATACTCCAGCTTTGCTATGATTTTTGCTTCAAGCCCAAGGGCTTTTTCATAATTGGTCAGCTCCAGAAGCGGAGTGTGACCTATCAGCTCGGTGAGCTGCTTTGCAATTTTTGCCATTGATATTACCTCTTTTTTGTTAATGTTTGTTTTGAGTATGTTATGAGTTTGAGCTTAGTTTGTATGGCCGGGATTTCCTACCATTCAAATATGATTTCTAAGTTATTGATATGTTACCACTAATTGATATTTTTGTAAATGTAATTAGGGTTATTAATATTTGTTAGCGGGCTATAAATTTTATTGATAGCAGATAGAATTTACCATAAAAAAAGAGTTCTATCATTCGCAGACACAAGGTCTGTGAAAAATAGAACTCTTTTGAGTTGTGCTTTAGCTACTCCTCCTGTTCATTTACCTTATCGGTTCCCGTGATATACTTGATTCCGACAAAGGTTCCAATCAGGATAAGCACTCCTATTATAAACGGTACTACCGGATTTCTGACAAAGCCTGCTATGATGTAGGTCAGGCATGATATGCCTGCCACAAGCACTGCGTACGGAAGCTGTGTGGATACATGATTCATGTGATTGCACTGAGCTCCTGCCGATGCCATGATGGTGGTATCGGATATCGGCGAGCAGTGGTCTCCGCATACTGCACCTGCCATACACGCTGAGATTGAGATGATCATCATCGTATGGTTTGTGCCCGAGAAGATATTTACTACTATCGGTATGAGTATACCGAAGGTGCCCCATGAGGTTCCTGTTGCAAAGGCAAGGAAAGCTCCCACCAGGAATATGATTGCCGGGAACAGTCCAAGCAGTGGTCCCGATACTCCTCCCACTAAACCTGCGACAAATTCCTTGGCGCCAAGGCTCTCTGTCATGGTCTTTAGTGTCCATGCAAAGGTCAGTATAAGTATTGCAGGTACCATTGCCTTAAAGCCCTCAGGGATTGAATTACAGCAATCCGTAAAGCTTAGTACCCTTCTGATTGAGTAAAAGCATATGGTGATTATCAATGCAAAGAAGCTTCCAAGCATGAGACCGATTGACGCATCGCTGCCTGCAAATGCATCAACAAAGCCTGTTCCGTCAAAAAAGCCTCCTGTGTATATCATTCCTATGATGCAGCATATTATGAGCACCAGAATAGGAAATACAAGGTCTATAACCTTTCCCTTGCCCTTTATCACATCCTGCTTTACCTCCGCATAAGGCCTGTCTCCTGTGGTAAACAAATCACCCTTTTGGGCATTGGCTTCATGCTTTGCCATCGGACCGAAATCTACCTGTAAAACAACAAGTGTCACCATAGCGATAATAGTAAAGAGTGCATAATAATTGTATGGAATGGCCTTTATGAAAATAGAAAAACCATCCTCACCCTTTACAAAACCGGTAACCGCGGCTGCCCACGATGATATAGGTGCAATGATGCATACAGGCGCTGCTGTTGCATCTATCAGATATGCAAGCTTTGCTCTTGAAACCTGATGCTTGTCGGTGACAGGGCGCATCACACTTCCTACTGTCAGACAGTTGAAGTAATCATCTATAAATATGAGCACTCCAAGCATTATAGCCGAAAGCTGGGCACCAATCCTTGTCTTTATGTGCTCACTTGCCCATTCTCCAAAGGCCGCCGAGCCTCCTGCCTTGTTCATCATGCTCACCATGACACCGAGCACGACCAAAAATATCAGTATTCCCACATTGTCCGAATCCGATAGTACTCCAACAAGTCCGTCCTCGAATATGTGAAGCACTGATCTCTCAGCCGAAAAACCCGGCTGAAATGCATTTCCATAAAACAGTCCGCCAATCACTATTCCAACGAATAATGAGCTGTAGACCTCTTTTGTGATAAGTGCCAGAACTATAGCCACAACAGGTGGAACAAGTGCCCAGACTGTGGCATACATAGAAGGCACGTATTCTGCTGCCAGAATCATTATTTTATCCTCCGTCTATCCATTATGCTCTATCTGTCAACCGCGCCGACAAGCTCTGAAATATCCTTTACTCCATACCTGTCCATATACTCTGCGATGCCATCCACTATCTGCTCTGTGGTCTTTGGATTTACAAAGTTTGCTGTGCCGACTGAAACAGCCGTAGCTCCGGCAAGTATCATCTCTATAGCATCGGCAGCATTTGTGATACCGCCCATTCCGATAATCGGAATATTGACTGCATGCGCCGTCTCGTAAACCATGCGCACTGCAACCGGATGCACAGCCGGACCGCTCATGCCGCCGGTCTTGTTTGCCAACACAAAGCTTCTTCTGTTTATATCAATCTTCATGCCTGTAATGGTATTGATGAGCGAAACCGCATCAGCTCCACCGGCCTCTGCCGCCCTTGCTATCTCTGCAATACTTGTGACATTTGGAGAAAGCTTCATGATAACAGGCTGCTTTGCATATTTTTTTATCTCGCTTGTGATTGTCTCAACACCCTTTGGATCTGTTCCGAAGGCAATTCCGCCCTCCTTAACATTAGGGCATGAGATATTTATTTCCATCATATCAATAGGCTCATCCGCAAGACGCTTTACCACATCAAGATACTCGTCAAGCGAATGACCGCAGACATTTACCACAATTCTTGTATCAAACTGCTTTAAAAAAGGAATATCCCTCTTGCAGAAAAGCTCGATGCCGGGATTTTGAAGTCCGACTGCATTGAGCATGCCGCCGTACACCTCTGCTACTCTCGGTGTAGGATTTCCCTCCCACGGCTTATTCGCAACACCCTTTGTAGTGACTGCACCAAGTCTGTTTAAATCAACAAACTCGCTGTACTCTGCACCGGAGCCGAATGTGCCGGATGCAACTGTAACAGGATTTTTCCACTCAACACCGGCCACATTTACTGACATATTACTCATTACAGCTCCACCTCCTTCGCATCAAAAACAGGTCCCTCTTTGCATATACGCTTGTTTTTTACATTGCTGTGGGCATCCTTGTCCTTTGTCTTGCATACGCACGCAAGGCATGCACCGATTCCACATGCCATGCGCTCCTCCATTGATATAAAGCAGTCCATATCATGCTCTGCAGCGTAAGCCTTGAGTGCACGAAGCATAGGCATAGGTCCACATGCATAAATCACGTCTGCCTCAAGAGCATTCTCCTTTATCGCATCGATGACATTGCCCTTTGTGCCGACACTGCCGTCCTCTGTAGCTACAAAGGAAGCTGCCTGTTCCTTAAACTCATCGAGCAGGAAGGTATTCTCATCGCGATAGCCCATGACAATGTTCATATCGCATACTGCACCTGCCTGTCCCGAATTTTTTTCTTCACCTGATGTCTGCACAATGCCTGCATTTATATCCATGGCAAGCTGCAGCATAGGCGGCACTCCGATTCCTCCGCCGATAAGAAATGCCTTCTTTCCCGGCTGTACTGTAAAACCGTTTCCAAGAGGTCCTAAAATCCTTACCTTATCGCCCCTGACAAGCTTTGAAAACTCCTCTGTTCCCGTGCCTTCACCTGTCACACGGTACACAAGACGAATTGTGTCATCATCTCTGTTTATGCCGCAAAGGCTTATCGGACGCGGAAGCAGCTTACTCTTGTCGTTTGAGTAAACCGATACAAACTGTCCCGCCTTTGCTGCCTTTGCAATTTTGTCTGTCTTAAGTGTGAGGTCGTAGATGCCATTGCCGAGTGAGCTCTGGTCAACTACAACTGCAATCTCCTCAAATTTCTCTGCCATTTTATCTCCCTGGTTTCGTTTGTTAATATATTTAAGCTTTCTGAATAACCTATTAACGATTTGCAAGTGCTCCTGAGATATCCTCAATCATATCCTCAACAGCCTTGCGTGATGCATCTGCAAAATTTTCTGCTGTGATGCCCATATCCTTGTACTTATCCTGCTTGTATGCGCAGATGATTCCACGTGATGAATTGACAATTGCACCAAGTCCGTCCTCATTGAAGAAATGAACAAGGTCTGCGCCCTTGCCTCCCTGTGCGCCGTAGCCCGGTACGAGGATGAAGCTCTTTGGCATTACCTTACGAAGGATCTTACCCTGCTCAGGGTATGTTGCACCGACAACCGCACCTACATAGCTGTATGAATCACCCATGCAGTCAGCTCCCCACTCTGCAACCTTCTCGCCTACCCACTCATATAATGGGCGTCCGTCAATCATACGGTCCTGGAACTCTCCACTTGATGGATTAGATGTCTTTACAAGAATGAAGATACCCTTCTTCTCCTCCTTGCATACATCTACGAATGGCTTGATACCGTCTGTTCCAAGGTATGGATTGACAGTGGCAAAATCCTCATCAAAGGTAGAATAGCTCTTGCTGCCGATCTGTACCTTTCCGAGATGTCCTGTGGCGTATGCAGCCGATGTTGAGCCGATATCTCCACGCTTTACATCTCCGATAACCACGAGATCCTTCTCGTGACAGTAATCCACTGTCTTCTGGAATGCCTTAAGACCCTCCACTCCAAACTGCTCATACATGGCAATCTGTGGCTTTACCGCAGGAATCAGGTCATATGTGGCATCCACAATAGCCTTGTTGTACTGCCAGATAGCCTCCGCTGCACCGGCCGGTGTCTCTCCAAGCTCATCAAATGCCTTCTTTGTGATGTGCTCAGGCACATATGAAAGCATCGGGTCGAGACCTACTACGATAGGTGCGTTTGTTTTCTTGATTTTGTCTACTAATTTGTTGATCATTCTTTCGTCCTCTTTATGCGTATTTTATTATACAGACAGATATTGTGATTATTAAATATCTGCATACATTTATAAATATTTTATAGCATAAACTAAATTCTTGCAACCAAAAATATAATAGCAGGGAGTATAGCATTAATTGTTGCTATACTCCCTGCTAATTTCACCTTTACAGCTTCCATTTTTCAATCACACATTGATGTTCTTTTGTCTTTTTATCGTAATTTATTCCAACAAGAAGCAAATTACCCTTATAATCCTTCAAGGCTTCCACATACTGTCTCGACTTTATCTGTGAAATGGCGCCATCAACATTCTTATCATATTTCAATTCAATAACAACTGCCGGCTTATCCAAATGACTCACTCTTGGAATAAAGCATACATCAGCAAAGCCTTTTCCTGTTGGTAATTCACGAACTATTGAGTAATACTCCCTGGCCGAATAAAATGCCAAATTAATTGTACAGCTTAAAGAATTCTCATCATTATACCGTAAAATAGATATCTCATTATGTGCCTTATCAATTCCGTCAGCAACCGCAGCACCATTCATATTCCACAAACTCTCAAGCAATTTTTGTGATGCTTTTATTGATTTTGATACTTCATCCCAATCCATTGTACTAATTGCATTAAGATATTCCTTTGACACCTCTCGATTTGGAATTGAAACCTCTTCCGTCTCACTATCATATGTCAGGTAGCCAAGATGTACTAAAAGTGTAAGCACATCATCCTTTGTGGCAAATGATGTCATGTCATTTTCAAATGTGCCTGTATTTATTTTCTCACTTTCACCGGCAAGCATTTTAATCACGGCATCTTTTAGACCATCCATATTCATTTGAATATAAACCTTGAGAGCCTCGTAAGTTTCAGTCTGATTCCAATAAGTACCAAATTTATGCTTTAGCATAGCTTCTACTACAGACTTCGGACTGTACATCGCATATTTCTTTACTCCATATTTGCTATGGGACACGAGCTTATATCCATTGTACCATGCCCTTGCCTCTTCAAAGTCCATATCATATCTGTCACACAATTCTCTGACCTCATCATCTGTAAAGCCAAAGTACTCTGCCAAAGCTCCCATATCTGTCATGGAATATTCCGTGAACATATTAAGAGCAGAATGTGAACCATATTTTTTAATCGGCAGTATACCTGTCATGTATGCAAGCGCTATATAGTCTTTATCCTTAAGCCAGCCTCTCAAAAAATCAAGGTATTTCTTCTGCGCTTCTTTATCCTGCGTAAATTCTCTAAACAGACAATCCCATTCATCAATAAGAATCACAAACGGCCTGCCTGTAGACATAAAAACATCCTGCATTACTCTCACAATATTTGACTTGTCCCGAAAAATAATATCCTTACACTCTATTGAAAAATCATCCGTAATGTATTCGCACAACATTTTAAGCATATCATCAACACTGTGTGTAACACTCAAAAAGTCCTGCATATTAATTTTGAGTACATCATACTTGTTAATATGTCTGTCATACGACTCATCATGACTTATTTTAAGGCCTTTAAATAAATTTTCTGCATCAGTCTTTCGACCATAATATGCTGAAAGCATATCCATGGCCATTGACTTTCCGAATCGCCTTGGACGGCTTACACACATATACCTTTGTAATGTATTTATACACTTATTCGTTTCTTTAATCAGACCGCTTTTGTCAACAAAAATCTCTGAATTTATCGCAAGCTCAAACGATCTTCCTGTCGGATTAACGTAAATGCCCAATGAATATGCCTCCCTGTTAATATGTTACTCTATATTATACCTGCTATTTACTGGTTTGCAACAATATTTATCTATTGTATTATTGATAAGCAACGTTATTGCTATAAAAATAGACTTAACTACTAATTCTACAATAACGCAGCATATTATGATTGTGTATAGATTCATATGCTGATATTTCAATTCACACTCCCACGAGAGGAGCGACCATATTACACAATCGTTCGTATTCAGGTTCTTCAATTTCAATCCACGCTCCCACGAGAGGAGCGACCATTTCCAACGGACTTTGTGACGGCTTTTATGCCATATTTCAATCCACGCTCCCACGAGAGGAGCGACAATTATATTCCAGATGAGTTTAAGTCGTACATTATTTCAATCCACGCTCCCACGAGAGGAGCGACTATGACATCAGACGAGACCGGCATGGTGGCTATATTTCAATCCACGCTCCCACGAGAGGAGCGACCAAAGTGGCTTGTTACCTTGCCACCCTGATTAAATTTCAATCCACGCTCCCACGAGAGGAGCGACCCGTCCGGCGGTATTCTTTGCCACTTATAAGCGTTAATTTCAATCCACGCTCCCACGAGAGGAGCGACAATATCCAAAATCTAACATTTGCTCTTACCAAAAGATTTCAATCCACGCTCCCACGAGAGGAGCGACTGAGTTTTCCCTGTAATATATCTTTCCATTTAATATTTCAATCCACGCTCCCACGAGAGGAGCGACAAACCATGAGAAAATTAACAATCGCAGAACTTAATTTCAATCCACGCTCCCACGAGAGGAGCGACCAATGCTTCTATATCGCAGTGCTGTAATGTTGTTATTTCAATCCACGCTCCCACGAGAGGAGCGACAACATACAATTAAATTTTTGTGCGTTATGTCCGATTTCAATCCACGCTCCCACGAGAGGAGCGACAGATACAATTTAAAATGCTTGATGTTTGAGAGCTATTTCAATCCACGCTCCCACGAGAGGAGCGACTCTACCGATTCTGCCATGCCGTCAAGATAACTCTATTTCAATCCACGCTCCCACGAGAGGAGCGACACTGCCTGATTGTCAAAACCTCTTTGTATAGCTATTTCAATCCACGCTCCCACGAGAGGAGCGACTTAAAGAGGTGTAAATATATGAGATATAAAATTATTTCAATCCACGCTCCCACGAGAGGAGCGACGTTTTCGCTGAATGAAGTTCTTCGCTGTCCTGATATTTCAATCCACGCTCCCACGAGAGGAGCGACTGTGCCTGCATCCGCTTCGCATTCTTCTGTTGTATTTCAATCCACGCTCCCACGAGAGGAGCGACAAATCCACATACAATTCTTTCTGTCCAAGACTCCTTATTTCAATCCACGCTCCCACGAGAGGAGCGACTTGGCAAAATGGAAATGGTAAGCGGTCCTCATGATTTCAATCCACGCTCCCACGAGAGGAGCGACGGTTGTCTATATTCAATTTATCAACTTAACGATAATTTCAATCCACGCTCCCACGAGAGGAGCGACATCAACCGAGCTGTCCTTTGAGCTCACTTTTATTGATTTCAATCCACGCTCCCACGAGAGGAGCGACGTATCTGATAAGCTTATCATGACTCAGAACTTAGATTTCAATCCACGCTCCCACGAGAGGAGCGACGACATCTGGCCAATGCTGTGCAATATATTCTTGATATTTCAATCCACGCTCCCACGAGAGGAGCGACAATTTCAAAGACTCGCCGGTTGAATGGTCAGAGAATTTCAATCCACGCTCCCACGAGAGGAGCGACAAGGCGGGTACTGATGTATCAGACATGCTGAAAGAATTTCAATCCACGCTCCCACGAGAGGAGCGACTCAAGTTTCCGGGAATGACACCTGATGTGGAGCTATTTCAATCCACGCTCCCACGAGAGGAGCGACGAATGAAGATTTTATAATGCAGATAGGACTGGCAGATTTCAATCCACGCTCCCACGAGAGGAGCGACAAGCAGGGGATTACGAGATACCGAACCTTATACCATTTCAATCCACGCTCCCACGAGAGGAGCGACAGCAATATTGCACAAAAAATTTGTTTATTTTTATACAATACCGACAATAAATATATAATAAGATAAATAACAAGTAAAACCAAAAACCTATTATTCATTTTATTGTACAAATTTACAAGTAATTTCAGGTGCGAGACAACCGGTACATTCATGTTTACTTATCTTTCGCACCACATTTTATAATATCAATGTCTGATCAGCAGGAATCCCACGGTCAACACCAACATGTTCTATCTTCGTCTGATAACGATTTCCTAAATAATAGAATCTGAGACTATCCACATCTTTATCAATAAGATCCGTTAATATGGCCTTTAGCATCACACATTGAGCATTATCTAGTATACATTCAAACACAGAATTCTGAACTCTTCGCCCATAATTTACACATTGTTTAGCTACTTTTCTCAACCTGGTTTTTCCTTCAGCAGTTTCAGTATTCACATCATATGTAATCAATACAAGCACGCCATCACCTCATTTCCATAAAAATACAGGGTACTCATCCAAATCTCCCCTTAAATATCTTGCCAACAGCATTGCCTGTACAAATGGAACCATTCCCCATTCCACCTTTTCATTAAGATATGGGTGTGTAATAATCTCCTTTTTCTTGTTTTGCCATTCTGATAGTAATTTTTTACGAATATCTGTATCCATCAATACAGCACCGTTTTCTTTTTTTGTAAAACTCTTGCCATTTACAATCTTTTTATTAATCAATGATAAAACAAATCTATCAGCCATGACTGCTCGCAATTCTTCTATAAGATCTAATGAAAGTGATACTCTACCGGGACGTTCCGTGTGCATGTAACCAACATAGGGATCTAACCCTACAACCTCTAGCGCTGATGTAATTTGAGTTGTAAGCAATGTATACGTAAACGACAACATTGCATTTACATTATCAAGAGGCGGACGCCGATTTCTCCCTTGAAAGAAAAAATCTTTCTTTTGTTGTAAAATCAACTCATCAAATACGCCAAAATATATACTTGCTGCTTCACCTTCATATCCTCTTAACTGATTCATAGACTGTGAATTTTGGATATAATCAAGAAATTCTTTCAGTTTTATAGATGCTTTTTTTACCTTATCCACATCTATCTGCATTGAATGATCTCTAATTGCTCTTTCTAGAACCCATCTTGAATTATACACTTTTCCAAGAATACAGTTTTTTGCGATTTCCAGGCACTTTATATCTTCACTACTGCTTTGGAATTGTTGTTTCCTTAGCACGACATTCCCCTTAACTTTGCCTGAAACTCTTGCAAGAAATTTTCCCTGTGGTGTCAGATAACAAAGAGAAATATTTCTATCCGCACAAGCTCCCATTAATGCCGGACTTGTTCCTCTATATCCAAATGAAATTATTGCTTCGAGATTGTGTAAAGGTAATCTGCCTATTTCATTTTTATCATCATATACAACAACATTTTCTCCATCCAACCCCAGATAACTATTTTCCGATGTAACATACAATGTATTCAATAATTTCTTCATAACGTTTCCCCCAGCATCTTATTGATATACGATTTCACCGAACCACTTTTATCAATCTTTGGCATACAAATATCTTTTAAAGAGCAAGATACACACCTTTTCGACGTTTTGACCTTAGGTGTATAATTTCGATCATAATAATCATGCATTTCTCCAAATATTTTTTTCACTTCATCCCGAAGTTCATCTGTAAACACTATCGGTTTGCGTCTTCTTGTCTCACCATAAAATATAGCACCCTCCGTTATTTTTGTTGAAAACATTTCTTCCAGACACATAGCCTGCGCCATTAGCTGAAGTTCATCTTCGTTTGACGCTTTGGGTTTCCCCTTTTTGTACTCAATTGGATATAATGAATAGGTTCCACGATGTCCATAGAGCTTCACTCCATCTTCACATTTGTGAAATTCAACAATATCACACTCCCCACTCACACCCATGCTTCTTGAGGATACAGGAAGAGCTCTGACAACCAGAATATCTTTTCTCTTTTCTGTCAGATATGGATCATGCGCTTTTTTATGCATAAGTTCGCCAATAACAGTATGTTCATTTTCAGCCCACTGCTGCTCAACATGAATAAGCGCCCATTGTCTTCTGCAAAATTTAAAATGCTGTATTCCAGAAATCATCAGATAATCATCTTGAGAATATTCCATTAAATCATCCTTTTCACTTCTACCGTATCCGGTATCTCATCATCATTAATAGTAACTGTATAATCCTGATATTTTCTTGGATATTGTATATCATCATTTTTCTGCACTTTAACTGCATCAAATAATTTATAAGCAGGACAGTCACCAAGCTCTTTACTATGCTTAAAAACAATAAGCTCACGAACTGCCATCTTTCCTCTTGCAGCAGAATGGTCATTTTCAAACATATTTATTATTGCATTCCATAACAATTCTAGATCTTCCTCAGAAAATCCAGTAACTTTTCTTGCAAGATTTGCTGAAATATAACCTTCTACACGATACAAGCCATATGGAACAATACTCTTTCTTCCCATCTCGTTACTCTTATTCTCAGCATCTTTTTCTGTTGTAATGGCAACTCTCGTAATAGTTACCTCCTGACTAATAACAGGATCAATACTTCTTGCAAATCCAAGCTGTACAGGACCTCTTACCTGCCCACAATTCAATGAAGCTTTAACAAAAGTCGTCATTACAGCACCAAATGCACGAATATCATAAAAATTTCTGCACATATAATCCCTTAATTTTATATCTGCATCCTTATCTGACTTTTTTAGTTTTTTTAATGCTTCTGTAACCTTTTTATCTTCATCATCATTTATACCAAGACTTTTGCATGCCTCCCTGTCACTTCTGTTAAGAGGAACATTCTCCTTGATATAAATTTTATATCCATCTTCGTCCTCCTTCACAGTCTCTATGTAATTTCGGATCTTACGTTTTAAGCATACATCAGTTACAATTCCTAAGCCACTTTCCGGATCAATTCTTGGCATATTGCCAGCGTCAGGATCCCCGTTAGGATTTCCATTTTCAACATCAAATAAAACAACAAACTCATATCTGTTTTTAATAACCTCTCCCATTTATTTGTCCTCCTTTTTTTCATACTTCTTTTGTGTCTGATGATAATATCCCAACATGAATTTTCCTTGTTCTTCTAAAGACAAACTCCGTGGAAATAATACTAATTTTTTCATAAGGTTTCCTATTATTTTTTCATAAAAAATCTTAGAACCGCTACCTTTTTCACGCTCAAGTTTTTTTATATGACTATTTTCTAATTTAAATAAAATTGGAAAAACAGATGCAGGCGTAGCGCATGCTGAATTAAAATACCTGTCTTTAATTGTAGCATTTATTCCCTGATTCGCCTCCTTTTGGATTGACTCCAAAACTGAAAATAATCTTCCCAATATGTATGCAGTGTCATTGCATGTTTCTTCTAATCCCATGTAGTTTTCTCCTTCCTTCCATGAATAATTTTTTATTAAATAAGCCTTGATAATTGAAGCTCTTCCCCATGTAACATTTCCCTGCTCAGATCGTATTCTGATAACAGTGTCTGTATAAAGACTTGCAGGATATCTGTTTCCCGATAAAATACTTTGAAGTACCATTGCAGACATATTAGGGATTGGAGTCTTATCCTTTGAATTAGGATTGACAGTCTCTCTTAACAATTCATATACGCTCAGATATTTCTTTTCCACCCACAACGGTTTCACAATATCCAACCGTTTATAATGTTCTTTTATATTTTTTAAAATATCACCAAATGTGTTTTGATAAAAGAAACGAACAGATAACCTCGCAGCATTCGGTGCAAGGCATAAAATATAAAATGACTGCTCAAAGTCCATCTGAACATTATCTACATCCACATATCTTGATTTTTTCAAGCTGTCAAATATTCTTTGAAGCTGTTCCTCATTATCTATATGAGGATTCATAACAAAACTAAATGTTTTCTGATATTCTTCCATGCCATTTTCAGCCCAATAAACCACCATGGAATCACCTAATTGAAATGTCTTATCCCTATTACTCAACAAATAATTCAATGCAGTTGTATATGCAAACTCTGCATATTTTCCTACAGGTGCATTATAGCTCTGTTCCTTGCCATAAGATTCAAATGCAGGTGCATTAAACGAAACCAAAGCAGCTCCACTTGTCTGTGCTCCTGGAACACCTTTTATTCCACGATGAATTCTTGCTATCTCCGTTTTTTCACCAGTTGCAAGACAAATACCATCATTGGTATTTTCTGTCTGATGTACAACATAGTTGTCCCAAATTTTTTTAATTGTATCATTATCCTGTGCGAAATCATTTCCCATACAGAAGATGACATTACCACCCTCATTTAATTCATCTGATTTTTCTCTTACACATGCATTATCATAAGCCGTCTCTGGATTCCATAAATTAAAAAAATTACAAATTGCATTTGCCATAGGCTCATCAACATTCTTTAACAACGCTAAATGTTTTTCCTTCGCTGCCTGAAAGCACTCCTGCACCCTTGCATTAGTTCCGCTTTGATCAATCCCTAGCATGTATTTTACATTATCACAGAGAAAATTAGCTGCCACGCCCGATGAACGTGTAACCATTTCAGGAACACTCTTCGCAACTGGAAGAAAAACCTTCTTTTTTCCACTAGTCTGTTCTGTTTTTAGTGGATAAATTTCTTTGATTTTCCCATTAGGATTTAAATCTATTGCATAAGAAACCTTGGCCTGACACCAGCCTCTCTTCGGCACCAGATTATTCTCTGCAAGATTCTCATATTCTTTCACTAATGCCTGTAAGATCATCTTATCACCTCACAGTCCCTTAAATCTATTACTCCACGCTTCATCACTGCTCTAAAAAATATTGGACTAATATTGCCTCTTTCACAATCACTATAATCCATATCATATAGCATAAATCCCAAATCTTTCTCCGGAATATTATCATAAAATGTATGTATATTTTTCTCTTCACAAAGGCAAAAATTTGCCGGAAACTCACGACAGCCAAAATATGGCATATGATGACATTCCCCACGCTTAAGTCTTCTCATCATAATATCCTTAAATTTCCCGGGATTATCTGTATTATTTGCTTTTTCCGTCATCTCAAAATGTGCCTCTATAACATAAGACACATCCTTCAAAATAAGAGATGCCCTCTGTACAATATCATCCTTTGTACTTATGTACAAAGGCTTATCCGCACCATTATATACCTGTAATATATTATTTGCGGAAGCTTTACTTTTTATCTCATTTCTTCTGACACTGGTAAATCTGATTGGATTTTTCACATAGATTTTATCAATCACCCAACTCAATCCCGGATGCCAATATATCGCCTCAAGTATTCCCCTTGCTGCCGATGGAGTCATAACATCATATGAGCATCTCTCAACCTTCATTTCCGGTCGTGAGAATAATGCATAATCTCCCCATACCTTAACTCTTACACCTACTCCCATTTACAGGACATCTCCTTCCTCATAACAAGCTGCAATGTAGTCTCGTGGCTGATAATAAAAATCGGTATTATAATTTGATATCTTGTCACTTATCCACGAATGATACACTTTCCATATACCATGAAGTATCTCATCATCACTAAAACAATCCTCTATCAATCTCTCATATACTTCGCCAATATCCCAGTAATCCGGAATCCTATATTTACAATCATGTATATTATCATAATTTCCATTATTCATACTGCATTCCGTAATAAACTCATCTGCAACTTTTTCAATTGGTTCGCAATGGAGAATATCTGCATATTTATATATACGTTTAATCCGTTCTTTTGTCAGTAAATCAACCACCTCATAACGTTTCCTTTTAATCTGCCTGCCAATATATTCAATCAGACTGCATGTATAGAATAGATTATTATTATTTTTAATCGCCATAAACAACCTCATTTCCAACATATCTCAAAGTACTAAGCGCACTTACCGTATGAAAACTTATTTGATGAGTCGGATGATTAAACTTCGCCAGTTCCCAAAAAGCTGCTCTGCTTATCTTTCCATCAATATAATTCTGTATATAATTATATATTGTATCATCAGCCATAGGTCCTTCAACAATATCATACGAGTGCGCTATTCCTCTTCTGCAATCAACAATAAAATCAAGCCATTCTTCTGTCATTTTTTCAAATACAAGATACTTAAGCTTTGAATTTTCAGTATATTCATATTTATTCAAATAGCCTCGCGTTCCATATCTCGTTGCCCATCTCACTGCCTGCTCTGGCATCTGTGTGCAATAAAACCCAAAATAAAAATCCTTGTTATAACGAGCTGTTCTAATTTCAGGAAATTCTACTATTTCTTTACTTCCATGATATAAAATCATCGCCCTACTCCTTTATCTAATTTATTTCACGTACATTATCTTCTTATGTTTTAAATAATACTACTTCAAACATTACTAATCAACACTTTTCAATTTTTATTTAAAATTTTATTGAAATAATTCAATTCATATTGTACAATTACATTTGTCAGGCTAATCCTGTGGATTGAAATAATAATATTTTTAATAATGCAAATAAATGGCTGTGTTTATAATTCACACAGCCATTTAAATTACAGATATAAATCCATTCCAGATTCCACAGACAAATTTAATCCCTTGTCATCTGTATACATTTCTTCATCTACCAATTCATAAAAATTCTCTATATCCGATGTTATTTCCTTAATTATACCAGCACCATACAAAGTATCAAAAAGCTGATATTTGAGTGATGAGCTTCCCGCATTTACTACTAAAACATACATAATAAAATGAAACCTCCGTTTGGACTTGATTTTATTTGAATTTTGCATTATACTGAATATTATACAGGAAGTCTGCGACAATTTCAATAGCTAAAAATAAAATTATGGAGAATTTTTATGAAAATCAGCGCCGTAATCTGTGAATATAATCCTTTTCATCCCGGGCACGCATATCATATTTCCGAGGTAAAGAAAAATTCCGATGCCGTCATTGCCGTGATGAGCGGCAGCTTCACTCAGCGCGGTATACCTGCCGTCATTTCCAAATATGAACGTGCGCGTGAGGCGATAGCGGGCGGTGCCGACCTTGTGCTGGAGCTTCCCTTTCCTTATTGCGCCGCTTCTGCCGAATATTTTGCCCGCGCGGGGGTAGATATCGCAGAGCGTGCGGGCGTTGTTTCCGAGCTTTCCTTCGGCAGTGAAAGCGGAGATGCGGAAGCACTGATGAAAATCGCCGAAAACATGAACAGCACCGCCTTTGACAGAGCACTTGCCGAAGCTTCGGCAGAGGGAAAAGGCACGCACTACGGCAGGCTGTTTTTTTCAGTATATCGTTCGCTTTTCGGCGATACGCCGGAGCTGGACGGCTCAAATAACATCCTCGGCATAGCGTATCTCCGCGAGCTTCTGCGGCGAAAAAGCGGCATAGTGCCGCACACCGTGCGCCGCGAGGGACTTGCCTACAACGATACTGCAGGCGAGGGCTGTATTTCCGCCTCCGCCGCGAGGGGCATGATATATTCGGGCAAAATCCCGCCGCTGACAAAATCGGGTGAGGACACCCTGCGCGACTGTATGGCAAGCGGAAAAATCGCGCGCGCAGACAACCTTTTCCTGCCGTTTGCCGCCTTTCTTCGCATGGCAAAAGCGGATGAGCTTTGCCGCTTTTCCGAGATGAATGAGGAGCTTGCGAGCCGCCTTATCTCTGCCGCGCGCACCTCATTCGATATGGCTTCACTCATCGCCGCGGCGCGGACAAAATCATATTCCGAGGCACGGATAAACCGCGCGATGCTCTTCGCTCTGCTCGGGATAACAGATGCGGATTTCGGTGAGGTGAGCTATACAAGCCTGCTTGCCGCAAGCGAAACGGGGCGCCGCATAGCTTCCGAGATAAGCAAAAAAGGCAGGCTTTTCATCCTCACAAAACCCGCTGACTACAGGCAGAGCCAATTTGCCGCGCAATATGAAAAAGGGCTTCGCGCCGAAGCGCTCTGGACGCTCGCGCTCGACAAGCCCGCCCCCGCCGACCTGCTTATAAAAAGCAAGCCTTATATCGTTTGACAATGTCAAAAATCACCTCATCTGCGTAAAATGGCAATGAGGTGATTTTTTATGTACAGCGGTTCTTTTGTCGCTCTTGTAACGCCGTTTGATAAGGACGGCAGAATAAACTATCTGAAAATAGCGGAGCTTATCGATTTTCATAAGAATAACGGCACAGACGGTATCGTCCTGCTCGGCACGACGGGCGAAGCCCCGACAATAACCGAAGCCGAAGCGGAAAAGCTGATTCTTTTCACGCTGGAGAGAGTGGGCGATATGCCGCTTATCATCGGTTGCAGTTCAAATGACACGCGTGCGGCAGCCGAAAAGGCGCGCAGATGCGAAGCGCTCGGAGCGAAGGCACTTCTCGTTCTCACTCCGTATTACAATAAAGCAAACGATATCGGTATTATACGCCATTTTGTGAGCATAGCAGATGCAGTGGATATTCCTATTATTATCTATAATGTCCCATCGCGGACAGGATGCACCGTTTCCGTTTCCGCGCTTGAAGTGCTACGCGAGCACGAAAACATCATCGGCATCAAGGAAGCGAGCGGAGATATATCGTATTTCATGCGCGTATCGCGGCTGATTAGAGATGATTTTTCCGTTTTCTGCGGGAATGACGATATCGCCGTGCCGATGATTGCGGCAGGTGCCTGCGGCGTGATTTCCGTACTCGCAAATCTCTGTCCTGCAGAGGTGAGCCGCATGGTTTCGCTCGCGCGCTCTGGAAATTTTGCCGCGGCATCGGAAATCCAGAGAAAATATCTGCCGCTCATAAGTGCGCTCTTCTCCGAGCCTAATCCTATCCCCGTAAAGGCGGCGATGAACCGTCTCGGCTTTGATGTAGGTACCTGCCGTCTGCCGCTCTGCGAAATGAGCGAGGCGAAATTTGCCGCTTAACGGAGGGTAAAAATTAC